>Ga0114129_10011918_pt1 | contig 12364 bp, 11 predicted proteins | sample RhiMetdeltSRZDD1_FD_80071 | JGI IMG/M metagenome (GOLD analysis project Ga0114129, IMG submission 80071) | Populus rhizosphere microbial communities from Tennessee, USA - Rhizosphere MetaG P. deltoides SRZDD1 (version 2) (version 2) | ecosystem: Host-associated > Plants > Roots > Rhizosphere >...
AAGTCTCCTTACACTGATACTTGTTTGCCTTCTCGTTCTGGTACTCCTCGGCTGGTTTTTCATAGCGCGGATTCGGTCGTTGCTGCAGGCAAAGCACGAGGAACGATCGTTATTGCTGATGCAGCAGCAAATTGACCAACTGCGCGTTCATTTCACCCAAGTCTTGGATAACAGTGTCCAATCCATTCAACGGCAGTTGGGTCAGGTACTTGGCCACGTGAACGAGCGGTTGAAAGAGAACGCCGACGTTCTAAACAGCACGCAACAGAGTTTGGGGGAACGGTTGGATAACGCCGCGCGCGTCGTGGGTCAGGTTCAACGCAGCCTCGGTGGGCTCGAAGAAGCCAACCGCAAGATATACGAGGTCGGCAAAGATATCGCCTCGCTTCAGGAGATTTTGCGGGCGCCTAAACTCAGAGGAGGATTGGGAGAGTTTTTACTCGAAGATTTGTTAGGGCAAATCTTGCCTTCGCAGCACTTTTCTATTCAGCATGGGTTTCGGAGCGGCGAAAAAGTCGATGCGGTCATCAAGCTCGGCAGCGGATTGGTCCCCGTGGATGCCAAGTTTCCACTGGAAAACTTCAGGCGGATCGTGGAAGTGGCGAATGACGAGGAAAAGAATCGCGCCAGGAGACAGTTCGTCGTCGATGTCAAGAAACATATCGATGCCATTGCCGGGAAGTATATTCTCCCTGACGAAGGCACCTACGATTTTGCGCTGATGTACATACCAGCGGAAAATGTTTATTACGAGACGATTATCCGGGACGGAGTGCCGGAGGAAAAAAGCCTTAGTCACTATGCGATGGGCAAGCACGTGATTCCGGTGTCTCCGAATAGTCTATATGCTTACCTTCAGGCGATCGTTTTGGGACTCAAGGGCATGAAGATCGAAGACCGCGCCAAGGAAATCATTCAGTATCTGAACCGCTTGCAGGGTGATTTCAGTAAGTTCCGCGATGAGTTCGCGTTGCTCGGGAAACACGTGGGGCACGCGCAAGCGAGTTATCAAACTGCGGACCGGCGACTGGAACAGTTCGGCCAAAAGTTACTCGCGGCGGATACCGACCAGGGTGATCTGCTCGAAACTCCTCCGGCCCGAACGCCGGCTTAGGCTTGCCCACCGATGGGAGGAATGTCCCCGTGCGGCTAAGTTTGTTTTCCCGCCTTACCATCGGCTATCTCGCCGTATTTCTGATTGCCGCTCTCGCCAGCGGCTATGCGATTCTGCAGCTCGGCCATTTCCGCGAGCTGACCGAGTCGATATTAAAAGTCGACAACCGGATTCTCGATCATGAGAAAGTTCTTGCCGACCTGTTGCTCGCGCAGAGCCGTGCCGAGCAAAAATTTGCGATTACCAAGGATGAAGCCTGGCATCTTGAATTCGTCCGCATCAAGACCGATTTCGAGCGGCGACTGGAAAGCGCATTTGCATTGAACGATCGGGCGGCTGCGCCGGTGTTGAAAAAAATCCAGCAGGATTTTAACCGCTATGACGAGTTGGTCGAGAGCGAGGTGCGCCTGGTGCGAAGCAACAAACCCTATCCGCAAGCGCAGTACAAGCAAGAGAAAGATAATTGGGTCGACTCCATGTTGACTTCGTTCGAAAAGCTGCGCTTGACTCAACAGCAGCAAACTTATGCGAAGGTGACCGACCTGGCCGCGGCCGCCGACCAAGCCCGTGAGGTATCGTTGACGATTACCGCGGGATGCTTACTGGCGATTGTTTTGATGTCCCTACTCATCACCCACAATATCACCCGCCCCATCGGATTGTTGAAGAACAGGACCCGAGAGATCGCGAAAGGAAACTTTGAGGGCCGTGTCGAGGTGAAGTCGCCGCCGGAAATCAGCGAGTTGGCGGTGGCCATCGATTCAATGTGTGAAAAATTGCAAGAGCTCGACCGGATGAAGGCAGATTTCTTTGCTTCCATGTCCCACGAGCTGCGCACGCCGCTGACTTCGATCAAGGAAGGAACCGGATTGCTGCTCGACGGCGTCGGCGGCGAGACCTCGGAAAAACAACGCAAGCTTTTAGGGATACTCGCCGAAGAAAGCAATCGGCTGATCAGCGTGGTCAACTCACTTCTCGATCTTTCCAAGATGGAAGCCGGCATGATGACCTACGATTTTGAGACGAGCAGCTTCGAGTCCCTGATCAAAAGAGCCGTCGCGGAAATTACACCGTTAGTGGAAGCGAAGCATATTAAACTGGAAAGCGCGATCGATGCCCCGCTTCCTTCGATGAGATTAGATTCTGAACGGATTTTGCAAGTGCTCAGAAACTTGCTCGGTAACGCGGTCAAGTTTACTCCCAAGGGCGGACAGGTAAGCATCATCGCCAAGCCGGCTAATGGCAAATTGGAAGTTTCCGTGAAAGACTCCGGTCCAGGAATTCCCATGGACAGCTTGGCCGTGATCTTTGAAAAATTCAATCAAGGAAGCCGTAACGGCCCCCACAATCGACAGGGGACGGGGCTCGGTTTAGCTATTGCCAAAAATATAGTTTCATCCCATGGTGGTAAAATATGGGCCGAAAGCCAGTTGGGCAAGGGCAGTACTTTTATTTTTGTCTTGCCCTGTTAATGTTTTTTGCCGGCTGCAGCACCCTGCAGAAGTCGAACCGGCGCCAGGAGGTGCGCGATGCTCTCACCACGGGGCGGCATTTGCTCGCCGACGGCGACTATGACGGATCACTGAAGGCATTTCAGGATGTCGTCATTATGGCTCAAGACCAGCCGCCCGCCGACGCCGCGACCTACAACATCGGGCTTGTCTATGCGCATCCGCAAAATTCCCGGCGGGACCTCCAAAAGGCGATCGGATCTTTCAACCGGGTGATCACGCATTACCCTGACAGCCCGTGGACCGAACAGGCGAAGATCTGGGTGGGTGTATTGAACGAAGCGGAGGAGTCGAAACAAGCAATCGAGAATTCCAAGCAAGTGATCGAAAAATCCAGAGAAGAGGTTGAAAAAAATCGCTTGGCGGTGGAAAAATCAAAACAGGAAATCGAAAAATCTCGATTGGAGCTTGAAAAGTCGAAACAGGAAATCGAAAAAACCAAGCAAGTAATCGAGAAGTCCAAGCAGGTGGATATTGAAATCGAACAAAAGCGACGCGATCGCGGAAGATAGAGCAAACATGTCCAAAGGTAACATTCTCATTGTTGATGATAATCTAAACCTGCTCGAGGTTATCAAAATGCGGCTTGAGTCGGAGGATTATCAGGTGACCGCCACGGGAGACGAAGAGCAAGCTATTGGATCGCTCAAGGAACAGGTGTTCGACCTCTGCATTGTCGATCTGATGCTGGCTAATAGCGACGGTCTCGGGCTGATGGAAGAATTTCGCGGGATCAATCCCGATGTGCCAACTATTATCTTGACCGCTCACGGCAGCATCGAAAGTGCCGTTGAGGCGATGCGCCGCGGTGCTTACAGCTATTTGACCAAGCCATTCGAGCCGACGGATCTGCTGTTGCAGATCGAGCGCGCGCTCGAGACGCGTAAGCTCAACTGCGAAATCAAGCGGCTCAAAGAGATTCTCCACGAACGCTTCGACTTCGCTAACATCATCGCGCGCAGCGCCAAAATGCGTGCCGTGCTAGACGTCGTTACACGCATCGCCACGCTTGACTCCACCGTGCACGTGCACGGCGAAAGCGGTACTGGGAAAGAGCTCATCGCCAAGGCCATTCATCTCGCCAGCGATCGACGGGACAAGGCATTTGTCGCGCTTAATTGCGCGGCGCTCCCCGAGTCACTGCTCGAAAGCGAGCTGTTCGGCCATGAAAAAGGAGCGTTTACCGGCGCAGTAAAGAGCACCAAAGGCTTATTCACGCAAGCGCACGGCGGCACGCTTTTCCTGGACGAGATCGGCGACATGCCGCGCGCCACCCAGTCCAAGCTTTTGCGGGTCTTGCAGGAACGGCAGTTCTACCCCGTAGGCAGCGAAGTGCCGGTCGCGGTGGATGTCCGCATTATCGTCGCGACCAACAAAGACTTGGAGGAACAAGTTCGAAGAGGCTTGTTTCGCGATGACTTGTTTTACCGGATTCACGTCATTCCCATTTATCTGCCGTCGTTGCGTGAACGCAAAGACGACATCATGCCTTTGGTCGAACATTTTTTGAGGAAGTACAGCCAGCACATGAAAAAAGAAGTGAAGGGCTTGACCCCCGAGGCTCTTCGAAAGCTCATGCTCCATGACTGGCCGGGCAACGTGCGAGAACTGGAGAACACCATCGAGTACGCGGTGGCTATGACGCAGAAGGATGTGGTGACTGAGGACTATATCTTGCAAAGCAAGAGCACTGCGTTCGAACGCGGACAAAATTTCTCCCAAGAAAATGCTCCTGATTTGAACGGCGGATTAAGACCGCTCAAAGATGCCCGTGACGCCTTCGAGAGAGACTACCTGATTCAAGTCTTGTCAATGACAGAAGGCAACGTCAGCCAAGCTGCGAAGCTGGCTGGAAAATATCGAGCGGACTTTTACGACCTCCTGAAGAAACATGACTTGAAAGCTCATGAGTTCAAGAAGTCGAAACCTCTATTGCCGAATTGACCCCCAGTAACTCTTCGTGTCATCGAGATCGAATGACTGATTCTTCGCGTTAGAATGCTTTTCTCGGCGTGCGAATGATTTTCTCAAGCTCCCTTCCCTTGATATGACCCCAGTTTAGCAAGATCGTTGGTGTTGGCGGCGACGAAAATCCAACTCCGATCGCGGTCGGGTGCCACGCGCTCTTTGCATGCAGGAATATCCCTCCAACTTCCTACTATATCCCTGTCGAGTCACAGGAAAATGTTAAAAATATCCGCTGTCTTCGTCATTCTCAGGATTGGAACATAGCTTGCTTTTCATAGTGACATACCAAGAGGATGAGCCAATGTCACAGGGGCGAACTGCTCTAGTCGTCGATGACGACGAAGGCCTGGCGCAAATCGTTGCGGTGATCCTACGCATCGAAGGATTCGAGGTGCGAATCGCGGACAACGGCGCTCACGGGTTTGCCGCCTATTTTCGTAACCCGACGGACTGGGTCATCACCGATATTCAAATGCCGGAGCTTGGCGGCTTGGAGATGATGCAGTGCATTCGGGCGATCAACCCGAGCGTCAAAACGGTCTACATGAGCGGCGAAGTCGAAAAGTACCGGGCGCTCTTGGACCGGGAAGCGGCAAGATTTGCGGTCCGGGTTTTGCCCAAGCCTTTTACTAGAAGCAATTTGGTCGAAAAAATAGTTTGTGACGATTCCGGTCGCCGCAGCGCATTGGCAAGTCGAGGCGCGGCACCCGCGTCGAAGGAGATTTCATGATTCGGTTCAGCCGACCGAGAGTGAACAGAACCAACGGGAACTGGAACGTCTGCGGTGCGAGAATCAGCGGCTCAGGGAGGAGCGGGTTGAGCGATAGCAAAAGCGCTGGTTTAGATCGAGAAGCCACCCCAGAGTTTATCGATTCGCCTGCCTAGAATCCTTCATGTGTGTAGGAATTTAACTGCAGCGGGTTTCCGAAATTTCCGTATGAATAGCGTAAGTTATTGAAATTGTATGCAATATTGCCGTCTCATGACGTGGTATGAAATTTGGGTAAGGTGGAGCCAGGATTTTTGAGCTGGAAGGACGAATCATCGGTTGCGAATGTTAATTTGGTCATCTTATCAACGTTTTCAAAGGAGGAATTTTATGAAAGGTTCTAGGGCAGTCAAATACTTCGTCGGAGCTGGGGTCGTGGGATCTTTGCTACTGACGCAGGGATGTCTTGCAACCCGCGACTGGGTCAAGGAGCAAATGGATCCGCTAGATGGAAGGGTCACTCAAACGGAAGGCCGTCTCGGTCAGGCCGAGAGCCAGATCTCTAGTCTAGGCGGGCGAATGAGCGGAGTAGAGGGTAAGCTCGGCCAGTTCGAGGGGCGATTAGGACAGGTTGATGGCAAGGCGGAAAAGGCACTCAACGCCATCGCTAATCTTCGCTTGGAGCGCAAGATCGTCATTGACATGAAAGACGGCGCCAATTTCGCTTTCAATTCGGCAAATCTGCCGCCTCAGGCGCAGCGAGAGATTGACGGCTTTATGAGCGACCTCAAGGGTGACGTCACTGGAGAAGGAGCCATTTTTGTAGTCGCCGGCCACACTGATAATGCCGGTGCCGATGATTACAACTACGAATTGGGTAAGCGAAGAGCCGACGCCGTCAGCCGTTACCTGATCCTTCAAAAGAAGGTGGACCCGATGCGGGTAATGCCGGTATCTTACGGTGAGAGCGTGCCGGCCAGCGACAACAGCACGGCGCAAGGCCGCGCGAAAAACCGTCGCGTGGAAATCCTGGTCTATCGCGAGGGAATCACTTCGACGCCTGCGGTTGCAGCGGCACCAGCGGCGCCAACGGAAAAACCGGCGCCCCGTTCCTCCTCTCAACAATCTCAGGGGGAGGGGACAGAAAAGCTCAGCAGCGCTAGACAGTAGACAATACGCACTAGCGAGCTCAGGGAGAATGATCGAAAAAGGCGGAGCGTTGCTCCGCCTTTTTTTATCCCGGATTCCGCAGTTCTGGCCGACCCGATGAGCGAGGAGCACTTTCCAACGATCGCCCATCTATCGTAGAGCGATTCGATTTTCTCATCGGATTGAAGTTTCAAAATCGGGCGTCGCTGTTGTTTGGCAGCTTCAGGAACTAGGAGCGCAAACGGATGCCGAGCCAAAGCGTGATAGCGGCAAAAAGCAAAATACCCCAATTGACGCTCTTTAGACGGCGAATAGTCGATCCCAGCTCTTCAGGCGTCACCCGTTCTCCGCTTTCGTGGCGCTTAACGAATCGATGGCCGACCCCAAGGGCTTGATAGACGCTCAAGATCACTAGCACAAAAGCAAAAATCAACTTGATGCCGAGGTTATAACCAATCTGTTTGGCAAACATTTCACGGTAGGCGGCTTTGAGCTCGGTCAACTGAAACGCACCGCTGAAAAGCAAGATGCCCAAGGCGCCGATCTGCAGCGGGTCGTAAAATTTAAGGCCGCGAGCGAGAAATCGAGTTTTCTCTTCGTGCTTTTCAAGGATGGACGCGGCCGGCAGCAGCATCAGCCAAAAACCGACGACGGCTCCGACGTAGACCGTCAGAGCAATCACATGAAGCCACGAGAAGAGCATGAAGCGGGAAGATCAACCCCAGCCGAAGCGCGAGCCCTTTTTGAACGGTTTGCCTGCGGCGTCGTAGTCTTCACCGATGGCGTTTAGTTGCTGGCGAATTTTCTCCAGTTCTTGTTTCTGGTGAGTTTCAAAAGCTGCCGCTTCTTTCGCCCGCCGGTCGATAAATTCGGCGCGCTCGCGCTCGCGCCGGCCGGCAAAGTCGGCCTGGTCTCGTTGCCACTTTTCATAGGAGTCCTTGAGCAGGGTACGAATATGGTAATTCAGATTGTCGCGCACTACCGTTGACTTGTGGCAATGCGGACAGAAAATAACGTTGCCGATCATGAAATTCTTCACGTTTTCGACGTGGAGTTGGTTACATTTGAAACAACGCATGGGAACGGTCCAGGAGTCGATCGTGGGAAGCTCGATATAGTTGACGTCCGACTCGGTAAACGCCGTCGTCGGCCCGGCAACGGTTGCCGCAATGGGCGCGGCGGCGGCAGCTCCGGGCTGCGCAGCTTGCGCCGAGGCCTTTGTCGGCGCCGCAGCCGCCGGCTTTCCTTCTCCTTTGCGGAAGCGCGATTCAAAACTGTCGCCGAAGTTGGTCTCCGGATGGAGCGCGCGAGCGCGAGCGATGAGCACTTCTTCGGATTCGATATTGTTGGGGTCGGTCACGCAGACGTCTACCGGGCAGACCGCAGCGCAGGCCTCGTAGTCGTGAAAACCGACGCATTCTGTGCATAGCTTCGGGTCGATGACATATACGGGATCGCCCTGCGAGATCGCGTTGTTCGGGCACTCCGGCTCGCACGCACCGCAGTTGATGCAGTCAATGGTAATCATCGTTGCCATGTAAGCGGCCCCTCCAAGTTAATAGCGGATTTGGAAACACTACGAAGGTGAACTCAATCCTAGATGAAATTCAGCGCTGTTGCAAATTATTAGGGTTTACCTTCCACCCGCTGACAGAGGCATTTCCGGAACTCAAGATTTCCTCACTGCGAGAAACGTGATCGACAGTGGAACCGGAAAAATCGTTATGCTTTAGAGCGCCGGGTCATAGCTGCTCTTCTACAGGAAAAGCGAACCATTCCCAAATCTTTTCTTTGATGCCGCGCGCATTCCACTCTTTATAGGTAATTTTTCGCGAATGCTTGAGGTCTTCGGCGAATATTTGTTCGAGATTGTGAGCGACATTTTTGTCATAGAGAGCCAGATTCAGCTCCTCATTTAGTGCGAACGATCGATTATCAAAATTAGTGCTGCCGATGGTCGCCCATACGCCGTCCACCACCATTGTTTTGGAGTGCAAAAGGGCCGGGGAATATTCAAAAATTTCAATCCCGCCGAGCAGCATCCGGCCATAGTGTCTCCGGCTGGCTCGATAAGTGATCTTGAAATCGATCTTGCCGGGAACGAGGACGACGACTCGAACTCCTCTTGCGGTGGCGTCCAAAAGAGCTTCGATCATCCGATCATCCGGAATGAAATAGGGATTTGTGATCAGGATCGATTTTTTTGCTGACGTAATTGACAGCAAATAAAGCAAATAATTTTGAAAGCTCCCTCCGACCGGTGAGCTTTTGACGAATTGAAGTTGTATTTTACCTTGGGGTTCGAGGCGGGGGAAAAATCCGTCGCCTCCGAGCAGGTCTCCGGTCGTTTCCAGCCAGCTTTCCGTGAAAGCCCCTTGAAGAAATTTGACCGCCGGACCTTCAACCCGGACATTAGTGTCTCTCCAGTGATCCGCAGTTCGGCCGTCACCCATCCAGGTGTCACTTATGCCATATCCGCCGGTGAAACCGATTCGTCCGTCAACGACGAGTATCCGTCGATGATTTCGATAGTTATATTGCAACAATTTCCATGGAAGGATGACCTGAGGCGCTCTGATGCGGCGAAAATATTCGAGTTGACATCCAGCGTTGCGGACTATCTCCGGTATCTCTTCGGGGGCTTCACTGCTGCCGTGACTATCCAACAGGATATAAACCTTGATTCCTGCTTGGCACCGTTCGGCAAAACTTCGCGCCAGTTCCTCAGCCAGTGAGCCGCCCTTAAAAAGATATTGGGCGAAAGTGATGGTCGATTTGGCGTTTTTTATCTCACGCAGCATCAATGGAAAAAGCGCGTCACCATTTTGGAGTAGTTCGATTTTATTCCCGCCAACTATAGGAGCATCGGTGAGAGCTTCAAGCGTTGGAAAAAAAGTCGTATCTCCAAGCGTGATCTCAGGCACATCTGAAATAGCGCGCACCTTGGCGCAAGCCACGAGCAGCAGTAATATTAGCCAATAGGCCTTATGTTTCACATTGAACATCCTAACTTTCGCACGTGAAATTTGCGCCGTGGGCACGATTCTATTAGACGTCGTCAAATCTGCGTTTTAACCAAGCAGTCGCGATGAGAGTGCCGCCGGCCACTGCTGCCAAGACAAGGAAGGTGCCGATGCCGGGATTGCGGATGGCGTTTGCGAACTGATGGGCGAACAGATTTGTTACTAGAATACCCGGCGCAAGTCCCAGCAAAGATCCCAAAAGGTAGTCTCGCAAAGGGACCTTGAATGCGCCCGAAACGATATTCACAACCGTAAACGGAGCGACGGGCAGCAAACGTAAGGTCGCGACTGCTAGGACTCCGGATTGATCGATCTTCCGCTGCAGGCGTTGCCACTTCGCGCCGGCAATCTTGCGCACGAAATCCTGTCCTAGAAAATGACCGATTGCATACGTCAGTAAGGCGGCCGCGAGGCATCCGGCCAGCGAATACAGCGAACCCAGCATTGGACCAAACACCATCGCGGTGATCAGAATTAACACCGTGACTGGTACGACTAAGAGACTGCCTAGTAGATAAGCGCTGAGCAGGTATAAATGACGGGCTGGGCTCTGCCGCAGCGAAGTGGCCCAAAGGCCCAGAGTATGAATGTCTATCAACTCTGCCAGCGGGGTCCACTTCCAGGCGGCAGCCGCCGCGAAAAGGACCAGCAAGATTATGGCGCCTATCCAGATTGGTCGTTGTCTTTGGGTTTTACCTTGCCGGCTTCTGTGCGCCATCCTATCAAATCTAACGCGGCGTTGACCGAGATTGAAGAGGGTAGAAAGGAGGATAGAATTAAGTCAATTTTGCGAATTTCGTTGAGCTCTTCCCTAGATACAAGGAACTTTTCGAGGCAAATTTCATTTTTCGGTTCGCGGAGCACGCCGAGTCAGGTCTATTAGCTCGATCTTGTAACCGTTCGGGTCCTCGATGAAAGCGATATGCGTGCTGCCGTGGGCCATCGGCCCGGGCTCGCGCACAATTTTGGCGCCGCGGCTGCGCAGGTCATCGCAGGTCTTGTAGATGTCATCGACTCCCAACGCGAGGTGGCCGAAGGCGTTGCCGATGTCATACTTGTGGGTTTCCCAATTATAAGTGAGTTCAACGACGGTGTTGTCGGACTCGTCGCCATAGCCGACGAAGGCCAGGGTAAATTTGCCGGATGGATAGTCTCTTTTGCGAAGCAGCTTCATGCCCAAAACCTCGCAATAGAACTTGATCGACTCCTCTAAATCGTTAACTCGAATCATCGTATGCAGAAACTTCATAGAGGCCCCCTAATCGTCACCGTTTTCTTAGTTGTCACACGGTCCAAAACCCGAGACTGTGACAGTAAGCCGACGAACTGACCATAACAATTTGACCTTTGGCCAGCAACCCGACTCTGCTCGCTGTCGTAGCAATTCAATTGGTGGGATTCCTCGTGAAGTTTTGAAGCCTCAATCGAAGGATTACGGATGAGCCAACAACTTATGAATCATTCTGAGTGGGTCGGGGAAGCTTTCTTGATTCGATGAAGAAGCTCAGATATTAACAGGATATCGTTTCGCTGCCCCTTGGCGAGTAGGCTAATGTGGGCTATCATAAAATTATGTTCGAGTCACAAGTGTCAATTTGCCGTAAAGTTTTAGCTCTCTCGGTTACCCTGGTGCTCTTATTGATTGCAGCGGGGCGAATCGGCGCAGCGGAAGGATCGAAGAAGTTGCGCTTGGCCTATGCGGGATGGGAAATCGGCACGGCGGTCGCCTATATCGGGGTAGACTCCGGACTTTTCAAAAAGCAGGGACTTGAAATCGAGGAGCTACCGATCCGCGACACGCTTTCCGCCGGCGTTCAGTCGCTTATCGGAATTGATTTGTTGATTGGTTTCGGCAATCCCTTGGCGGTTCTTCAGCCGGTCGCGAGCGGCGCGGACATCACCGTGATCGGCTCGCATGTCAGCTTTGATCAGTACGGGATGGCCGTCGGATCCGCCATTGGCGCCGTGAAGGATCTGAAAGGAAAAAAAGTCGGCGTGTCGGCGCTCGGCGCGAGGTCGGATTTGATCGCGCGCGTCATGCTCCGGCGTGCCGGTTTAGATCCGACCAAAGATGTCGAAATGGTTGCCGCCGGTTTGGCTCCCGCTCGCACGCTGGCTTTGTCAAAAGATCTCGTTCAAGGCGCGCCGTTGAATCAAGACGTCGCGGCGGAAGCAAAAAAGCTGGGCATCAAGATTCTCGAAATGAAGTCGGTTCCGGTCGTGACCGACTTGTTGATGACGACTCGCGGATTCATCAAAAGGGAAGAAGAAACGGTGCGCCGTTTTATGAGGGGTTACGCCGCGGCGATTCAATATTTCGTCTCCAAACGGAACGAGAGCTTGACGATCCTAAAGAAGTACTTCCCCGGCAATCAGGGCATTGGCGTGGACGCCATGTACGACGCCTTTTCGGCTCAGCTCCGACCGCTACCGGAGTTGAATAACGAAGCCATTCAAGCCCTCGTCGATGTCGGCGCAACGGTGGACCAACGCACGAAAGCGCTGAAGCCGGCCGATATTATCGAGCCGCGATTCTTTGACGAGTTAAAAGGCAGCAAGTTTCTCAAGGACCTGTACACAGAAAAAGTCAGTCTCTGACCCATTGCCAGTCTCGCGTTTCGCGTTTAGTTAAACTCCCATGTTTCCCTGCCACATCCGCTTATAGGATCTCTGTTCCAACCTCCACCGATTGGGTTCAGGTTAGCTGGATCTTTATCCAGGCTTCTGTTATGGACCGAAACAAATATTAAAATTTGGAGGCGCAAATGAGACTTAAAGATCAAGTCGCGATCGTAACCGGCGCGGGACGTAATATCGGTGAAGACATCTGCAGATTGTATGTTCAGGAGGGCGCCAAGGTTGCTGTTGTCGACTTGGATAAAGGCAGAGG
>Ga0114129_10011919_pt1 | contig 12363 bp, 11 predicted proteins | sample RhiMetdeltSRZDD1_FD_80071 | JGI IMG/M metagenome (GOLD analysis project Ga0114129, IMG submission 80071) | Populus rhizosphere microbial communities from Tennessee, USA - Rhizosphere MetaG P. deltoides SRZDD1 (version 2) (version 2) | ecosystem: Host-associated > Plants > Roots > Rhizosphere >...
ACCGGGGCTTCGTCCATGACGCGCTCGTCGACGGCGCGCCACTGGCGGGCGCGCGCCGAGTCGTCGGGCTCGGCCATGGCACGCTCGATATGCGCGTTCACCCAGGGGTCGTCGAACAGGCTCAGGTCGTTGTTGTTGAGCGCGGTGATGCGGTGGCCGTTGAGCAGCGTGTCGAAGAAGTTGGACGGATCCACGTAGTCCGCGGTCCAGGCGTAGTAGCCGAAGGCGATGTGGCGCGAAGTGTCCTGCGCCATCGAGGTGTAGCCCACGGCCTCGCCGAGATCGAGCTCGACCTGGATGCCGACGTCGGCCAGCTGCTGCTGGACGATCGTGAGCAGCCGCGGCACGGGCTCGGTCGTGTACCCACTCAAGCGCGCCGCGAAGCCATTGGGATAGCCGGCCTCGGCCAGGAGGCGGCGCGCCTTCGCCACGTCCGGCCCGAGATAGCGCTCGAGCGGATGCATGCCTGGCATGCCGGTCGGGCAGAACTCGCCGGCGACCGCCGCCTTGCCCGAGTACACCTTGAGCAAGGCGCGGCGATCGATGGCCCAGGCCACGGCCTGGCGCACGCGCCGGTCGCGGAACGGGCCCTGGCGCACGTTCATGAACAGGTAGTCGGTCTCGAGACCGTCGTCGACGCTCACCTGCCGGCGCCAGGCCGAGTCGCTCTGCAGGCGGACGAACTCGGCCGGCGGCACCTCGTAGAAGCCGCCGTCGACCAGGCCGCGCCGCGTGAGCGCGACGGCGTTGGCGGCGGTGACGCCCAGGCGCAGCTCGAACGTGTCGAGCCATGCCGGCTGCCCGCAGTAGTCGGGATTGCGCACGAGCAGGACGCGACGCCGTGGTGTGAACTCGGCGACGCGGAACGGACCGGTGGCCACCGTGTGCTGCGACAGGGTGTTCGGGTAGCGCTCGGCGACTTCGCGCGGCACGGGCGCGGTGAACGGCATCGACAAGATCTGCAGGAACGTGGGATCGGGATCCGTGATGCGCACGTAGAGCGAGTCGCCGTGCGCGATCACGCCGGAGAGCACGCTGTCCTTGCCGGCGAGCGCGCGGTCGGCGCCCACGATGTGCCGATAGAAGCTGACGCCCGGTGACGCGACGCGGAACAGGCGCTCGATCGAATACTTGAAGTCCTGCGCTGTGATGTGACGGCGAAGCGGTGCCGCGAAGCGCGCGTCGGGGCGCACGCGGAAACAGTAGAGCGTTCCGCCCTCGCGGATGTCGGGAAGGGACTGCGCGAGATCGGGCTCGAGCCGAGCCCCTTCCGGTCCCGGCACGTGCGCGTAGTCGAGCAGGGTGTGGTAGAGCGCCTCGTTGACGGCGGCGGAATACGTGCCGTAGGAGAGCGCGGGATCGAGGTAATCGGGATCCTCTTCGCGCACGAAGACGGCGTGCCCACCGCGGCGCGGGGTGCCGGAGCCCGGGCCCGGCTCGTAGTTCGTGATCTCGGGCTGGCGCACGCAGCCGGCGGCGGCGGTCAGGGCGGCGGCGAACAGGAAGAGTCGAAGCGACAAGGCGTGGACCCTCGGGGACACCGCGACGGCCGCGAGCCGTGAGTCTAGCAGAGTGCCCCTCACACCGCGTGCGACGCCGGGATCGCGGAGGGCCTCTGACGCGTTGTCGACCAGTAGACGATCCAGCTCGCCGCCGCGAGCCCGGTGGCGAACAGGAACGGGGCGCCGGGCAAGTACGGGCGCGCATCGGGCGCGGAGAAGTGGCCGAAGATCTGCGTGTGGACGATCGGCCCGCCGATCGACGACAGCGAGAACAGGGACGCGATCGCGCCCTGCAGCTCGCCCTGCGCGTCGGGCGACACGCGGTGCGTGAGCAGCGCGTACGTGCTCGGCGTCGCCAGCGCGCCGAAGAACCAGGTCGGGAGCCAGGCCAGCATCATCCAACCCTGGGTGGCCAGGCCGTAGCCGGTGTAGCCGACGGCGGCGATGGCGATGCCAAGCAGGGCCGCGTTCCTCTCGCCCAGCCGCGGCACGAGCATGCGCATCAGCGTGGCCTGGCTCGTGGCCATGATGACGCCGGCGAGCGCCAGCGAGCCGCCGATCGCCGCCTCCGACCAGGCGAAGCGGAGCTTGGTGTAGTAGGTCCAGATCGCCGGCATGACCTGGTGCGCCATCATCCACAGGAACAGGGCGACGAGGACTCCGGCCACGCCCGGCCGCCGCCACACGTGGAGCAGCGTGCCCATGGGATTGGCCCGCTTCCATTCAAAGGCGCGGCGCCGCTCCGGCGGCAGCGATTCCGGCAGCACGATCCACCCATAGATGAAGTTCAAGAGGCTCAACGCGGCGGCGGCGAAGAACGGCGCGCGCAACCCCACGTGGCCGAGCACGCCGCCGAGCGCCGGCCCGAGGATGAAGCCCACGCCGAACGCCGCGCTGATGAGCCCGAAGCTCTGGGCCCGCTTCGCGGGAGAAGAGATGTCGGCGACGTACGCGTAGGCGGGCGTGAACGACGCGCCGGCGATGCCCGAGATGGCGCGCCCGACGAAGAGCCAGGCGAGCGACGGGGCGAAGCCCATGATCAGGTAGTCGACGCCCAGCGAGCCGATGGCGTAGAGCAGCACCGGCCGGCGCCCGAAGCGATCGGACAGCCCGCCCAGGATCGGTGCGCACACGAACTGCATGGCGGCGTAGAGGAACGAGAGCCAGCCACCGTAGATCGCAGCATGGCTCAGGCTCTCCCCCGTCAGCTCGACCAGGAGCCGCGGCAGGATGGGCAGGATGAGCCCGAAGCCGATGATGTCGATGAGGACCGTGGTGGCGACGAAGACGAGCGCGTTTCGACCCGGGCTTCGCGGCATGCCGTCTCCCTGGCGCGACCGGTCTAGAAGGGCTTGAGCACCATGAGGAACGTGAGCACGAGGATCATCCCCTGCTCGTAGGCGCGTGCTGCGGCGAGGGCTGGATCGGCGAGCGCCGCCGACAGCGCCGGCGTGACGCGGCCCTCGGCGACGGCGGCCTCGAGCGCCAGCCGGAACCGCTTACCGCGGGGGACGAAGACGAAGACGATGACCGGGATGATGCTCAGGTAGACGACGAGCGAGACCAGCACCCAGTTGGCCTGCCCGCCCTGCAGGAAGCCGAGGATCGGCCAGCCGCGCGCCCAGGCCGCGATCAGGCCGGCGATCAACACGGCGAACGTGCCCGGGCGGACGAAGCGCATCTCGAAGTCGTGCGCGAGTCCGGCGAGCGTGCGGAGCTCGGTGAGGTCCCGCGAGCGCCGTGCGCGCGCCAGGGTCACGCCCCGGCCGAAGACCCCGGCCACGAGCCAGAAGACGAAGAGGACGTGGATCGCCACCGCGACAGCGGACAGCATTCGGTCGGTCCTTTCGGATCAGTCGCCGCGACGGAGGAGAACGGCGCGCGCCTGCCAGATGAGCGGGCCCTGGCGCAGCCGCGCGAAGTAGACTCCCGGCTTGAGTGACGTGCCGTCGATCGCGCGCGTCACCGCGACGCGGAACGACGACGCCGGCCGGCCGCGCCACGGCTCGGCGACGCGGCGGCCGCGGATGTCGAACAGCTCGAGCACCGCCTCGTCCTCGAGATCGGGCGAGGTCTGCCCCTCGAGCCAGGCGCCGCGCGCATCATAGCGCGCCCATAGGCCGCCGGTGGCGGCGAAGGCGCTCGCGTCCGTGGTCGCGCCGATGGCGAACGTGTTGCTCGTGTTGCAGCCCCAGGCGCCCGAATGCGCGTAGGCCACGAGCCGGAGACGCGCCGTGTAGAGCAGCGTGTCGGGCGTCGTCCAGTTGATGTTCGTGTTGCTCACGGGAATGGACATCTGGCGCTTGAGGCCGTCGCCGGTGGAATCGACCAGATAGAGGATGAGCGAGTCGACCGTGCCGCCGCCGTTCAGCGTCCAGCGGATGCGGAAAGCCTTGTTCTTCTGGAGACTCTCGCCGCCGACCGGGGCCACCCAGGTCAGCGTTGGGCTGGTGGGCGGATTGGCGAGCCCGTCCGAGGCTCTCTCCTCGAGGTTGTCGGTGCCGATCCAGCCTTCGGGACGCGTCAGCCCGTCGGTGATACGCCAGCTCACCGTCCGCCCGCGCCCGAACCCGACATAGGCGCTCTTGGTCGCGAGATCGGGTGTGCCCCCGCTGAACCGGGCCATCGTCTGCCCCGAGCAGTCGTCGCGCAGGAGGACGTAGGCGGAGTCCGGCGAGTTCGCCCCCTGCACACGCACGGCGACGCTGTCGCCGTTGAGGACGAAGGCGTCGGAGCGCATGGCGCCGGTCTGCGCCGCGCCCATCTCCTCGGCGCACTCGTACTGCGGCGCGGGCTCCGGCCAGTACTCGCGGCTCGAGAGCCAGTACAACCCGGCGGGCGCGGCCGGCGTCTCGCCGCGCGTCGCCTGTCCATCGCCGAAGCTGGGCTGCGCGGTGAACGCGCTGCCGTCGAGGTTCGTGAACCCCGGCAACGCCGGACGCGGCACGATGGTGAACGGCCACGTCGTGGTCTTGAGCGAGTCGAACCAGAGATAGGTCTGATACGTGTTGCAGCTCGAGAGCCGGCGACGGCTCATCAGGAGGCCACTCCCGCTCGTCTGCAGCTCGGGCGCGCTCGAGAACGTCTCGATGAGCGAAAGCGGAGCGTTCACCCAGTCGGAAGCGAGCGAGTCCCCCTGCTCGATGCGGCAGCCCATCCACGAGTAGTAGAGGTACGTCTTTCCGCCGAAGAAGGTGACGCCCGGCGACTCGAGATCCGGCCAGCTCCAGCCCGCTCCCTCCTGCGCCAGGAGCGGGGCGTGTTGGGTCCACGTCACGAGGTCGGGCGACTCGGCCCAGCCCACCGACGGCTTTCCGTCGGCGGCGCGCGCGGCGTAGAGCAGGTGCCAGACGTTGTTGATGCGCACGAGATGCGGATCGCGGCAGCTGCTCCACGTGGTCGCCGACCAGGCGTAGATCGTCGTGTCGGGCTCGAACGCCGAGTCCGGGGGGAGCGGCGTCCAGGTCTCGAGGTCATCGCTGGTCAGGAAGCCGAGTCGCTGCGCGCCGGTGTCGCCGACGCCCGTGTACGCCATCACCCAGCCACCGCCCGGCCGATCGGTGACCATGGGCGCCCACACGGACTGCGTGCGCCACCAGGGCTCGCTCGGCGAAGCCACGAGCACCGGGGCGTGCTCGGTCCAGTCGGTGAGGTCGGGGCTCGTGGCGTGACCGATGTACACGACCGGCTCGGCGGGCATGTACAGGTTCGTATAGAACAGGTGCCAGAGCCCGCCGCTCTTGACCAGATAGTCGTCGGCGATGTTCCGGTTCAACCCACCGTAACTCGGGCGCTCGAACGTATAGCGGCGCAGCGGCGGGAGGGCAAAGGAAGGCGTGGCCAGGGAGCCGGCCAAAAAGATGGCCAGCCACCACGTCAGCGGCTTTTGCCGTGGCAGAACCAACCTCACATTGCGCTCCGGGGGGATGCGACCTGACGGGAAAAATTATGCGGGCCCGGCAGCCTTCGATCAAGGGCCTCTTGAGGCCTCGGAGCGTCCCGGGACGGGACGGGGTTTTCGTAGGAATGACGGCCGGCGCCGTCTGATCAGGCCGCCCACACCGACGCCCGTTTCGTCCACTCGCTCTCCGGATACCGGCGGCTCAGATCCTGGGCCGTCTCCTTGAGCGGGGCCGCGTCGTTGCTCGCCTTGTACGCCGACACGCCGCTCCAGTAGCGCGCCTCGGGCGCCACCCCGGCGTCGGGGTGATGCTCGACGACCTCCCGGAACAGACTCCCGGCTTCGTTGTAGCGCTGGTTCTCGAATGCGGCGCGTGCCAGGCCGAACTCGAGCTGGGCCAGGAAGTCGTCGGCGGGCAGGAAGCCCTCGATGCGATGGCGCTCGGCGCCGTCGGCGTCGAGGATGATCTGCGTCGGCGTCCACAGCACGCCGAAGCGATCGAACATCGCCTTCTGCTCCTTGATGTGGAACTTGACCGGGACGAAGTGCTCCTGGATCAAGCGGCTCACGTCCTCACGCGGATAGACCTCGGCTTCCAGCCGAGCGCATCCGCTTCACGTGGGCGCGGCGGAGAAGTCGAGGAGGATCGGCTTCCGCTCGCCCTTCGCGCGCCGCAGGGCCTCGTCGGCGTTCTTGAGCCAGTCGATGGCGGGCATGTTGCGCCTCCCGCGGGTGGGGCACCTTCAGCGTATCCGCATGGCGAGAGGCGCGTGGTCAGGTAGTTGCCTGAGCTCACTCCCCCACCAGGGTGAAGTTGAAGCGGAAGTTGGCGTACACCGCCTGCGCCCGGCCGTTCACGCGATAGGGAGCGAACCGGCAGCGGCGCACGGCCGTCTCGGCCGCGGCGTCGAGCAGCGGCCCCGCGCTCTGCACGAGCTCCACCTCGTCCACCGTGCCGCGCTCGTTCACCAGCGCCAGCAGTTCGACGTGGCCCACGATCCCCTGCTCCACGGCCAGGCGCGGATACTCGGGACGCACGAGCTCGAGGATGACCAGCTCTTCGGATTGCACCGTGGGCAGGTTCAGGTGACGGAGCGAGCGCGAGCGCTCGAGCCCCGACTCGGCAAGTCCATCGAGCCCGGGAAACTGGCGCGGCTGGTTGCTCTTCCCCCGGGGTCGCGATTGCGCCACCGGCGTGCCCACGTCGCTGGCGCCCGCGTTCTGGCGCAAGCCGCCCATCAGACGATTGGGCGCCGCCTGACTGGGGCTCTGGTCGGCGAGGCGCACGCGGATCTCGCGCTCGTAGTGTGTGGGGCCCGGATAGCCGAAGCGGCGCGTCAATTCCTCGGCGGATTCCTGACGGGAGGTGGGCGGAAACACCGCGTACGTGACGAGAACGCTGAGGAGGCAGGAGATGAAGACCGCCTTGCCCATCGCCACCGGATCGGCCTCGCGCCGGCTGTGATGGACGTCGCTTCGCTCTCGCATGGGCCTCGCCAATCGAGGGAGCACGGCCGGTCGAGCCTCGCCGTCCTGTCCCGGGACGAAGCGCGCATCCATGGTAGCACGCGCCTGACGACGGCTCAGTCGGAGCGGAGCGGCCGATAGAACCCGAGCCCCAGCCCGACGCGCCGCTCGCGCTCGAAGCGTGGCGGCTGGCGCCCGGCGGCGAGATCGGCGGACAGGGAGAGCCCGCCCGCGATGGGCACGGCGAGCGCGGCCTTGAGATAGTTGGTGCCGCGGATGTCGCCGTTGACGAGCCAGCTCGTGGCCTCGACGTCGCAGCGCGCGCGGCCGCGCGGCTGGTAGGACGCCTCGACGCGCGCGTAAGCGCGCCAGAAGTTCTTGGACTCGACGTCGGCGCGCGCCGCGCCCGCGTCGAAGGCGTTGCCGTAGCCGAGCCCGATCCATGGGCGCCAGCGCAGGCGCACGCGCGGCGTCACCCAGCGGCCGAGCCCCGGCGCGCCGCGCAGCGGGCTCGCTTCGAGATTGAGCACGCCCTTCTCGACCTCGAAGTCGCCATCGGCTTCGTACTCGCCGCCGAAGGCGACGAGGAGCGGATCGGTGGCGCGCCAGCCGCGTGCCACCGCGCCGTACACGCGCCGCGACGCCGGGCGCGCCGAGCCCGTGGCGGCGCGGATGCCCGTCTCCCACGCGGCGAGATGGCCGAGCGGTCCGCGCGCCAGAACGCCGGCATCGAGCCGGGCGAGGAGCGGTGCGTCCTCCTCGGCGACGAGCACGAGGGTGGCGGGTTGGGCCAGCGCCGAGGCGGAGGAATAGGAGTGGCCGACGCCGACCTCGACCGTGCCGGCGAACGCCGGAGTCGCGGCGAGGATCGCGACAAGCGCAAGCAGCGCAAGCCGGATCACGCCGGCCCCATGCTCGCCCAGATGTAGTCGACGAGGTCCCCCACCGTGCGCACCCGGTCGAGCATGACGGTGGCGGAGAGCGACTCGTGGAAGCGCTTGCGCACCGGCTTGAGCACCGAGAGCTTGAACCAATCGTCCCAGCCGAGATCCCCGGAGAACGTGGTGGCGCGTTTGAGCGCGAGCCGCTTGGCGTTGGGATCGATCGCCCGAACGAGATCCAGGATCTCGCGCTCGACGGCCGCAACCGACCAGTAGCCGCCGCTGTCGTCGCGGCGGACCTCGGCGCTCGATGGCGCCGGCTTCGGCTTGGGTCTGGGGCTCGCCTTCTTGGCCTTCCTGGGCTTCGCCACGGCGACCATTAGACACGAGCGGCCGCCCCGACTTCCAGGGGGTGCCGAGCCGTCGCGTGCACGGAGCCGGGCCTTGTATTTCGGACCGGCAGGAGTAGTGTCTCGCTCCATGGGCATAGGTAGCTTGCGTCGCCGGAATCGCGCACGCACGGCCGAGCGCCCGCTCGGCTGCCGAGCTTCCTCGCCGCCCCCCCGACCCTAGAATCCCGATCCCACCCGACACTCATGAGGAAGCTCAAAGAGCTCCTTTTTGGAGCACCGCGTGATCCGCTCGATCCCCGGACCCACCATGCCATCTCCCTGATCGCTCTCCTGGCGTGGGTCGGCCTGGGCGCCGACGGTCTCTCCTCCTCCGCGTACGGTCCCGACGAGGCGTTCCGCGCTCTCGGCCCTCACACCTATCTTGCCGTGGCGCTCGCTCTGGCGACGGCGCTGACCGTGCTCGTGATCTCGGTCGCCTACTCGCAGATCATCCGTCGCTTTCCCTTCGGCGGCGGCGGCTACGTGGTGGCCACGGAGCTTCTCGGCCCGCGCTTCGGCGTCGTCTCCGGGGCCGCGCTCCTCATTGACTACATCCTCACCATCTCGGTGTCGATCGCGAGCGGCGGCGACCAGATCTTCAGCTTCCTCCCCGCCGCGTGGGCCGCGTTCAAGATCCCGGTCGAGCTCGTGGCGATCGCGGGACTCCTCGTGCTCAATCTGCGCGGGGTCAAGGAATCGGTGGCGATCCTGGCGCCGATCTTCGGCCTCTTCGTGGTCACGCACGCCATGCTCGTGATCGGCGGCATCGCCTCGCACGCGTTCGCCTTCCCTCGCGTCGCGCACGACGTGCAGACCGGTTTCCATCAGGGGTTGTCGACCGTGGGCGCCTTCGGGCTGTTCCTCGTCTTCCTGCGCGCCTACTCGATGGGAGGCGGCACGTACACGGGGATCGAAGCGGTCTCGAACGGTCTCCAGATCATGCGCGAGCCGAAAGTGCGCACGGCGCAGCGCACGATGACGTACATGTCCGTGTCGCTCGCCGCCACGGCCGGCGGCATCCTTCTCTGCTATCTCCTGTTTCAGGTCGCGCCGGTGCCCGGCAAGACGCTCAACGCCGTTCTTCTCGAGAGCTTCGCCGGCGGCTGGCACGTGAATGGCCTGGCGGTGGGAGCTGCGTTCGTCGTGCTCGCGCTCGTCGCCGAGGCGATGCTTCTCGTCGTCGCCGCGCAGGCCGGCTTCATCGACGGCCCGCGAGTCATGGCCAACATGGCCATCGACTCCTGGCTGCCCCACCGCTTCTCGCAGCTCTCCGACCGCCTGACCATGCAGAACGGCGTGCTTCTCATGGGCATGGCGTCGCTCGTCGTCCTCTGGCTCACGCGCGGCAACATCCTCGTGCTCGTCACGATGTATTCGATCAACGTGTTTCTCACCTTCTCGCTGTCGCAGATCTCGATGATCCGCTACTGGCTCAGGCGCCGGGAGGCGGGGCGCCGGCGGGGGCTCGCGATCCACGGCGTCGCCGGCGCGATGTGCGTCGGGATCCTGTTGGGAACGATCTACGAGAAGGGAGCGCAGGGCGGATGGATCACGCTCGTCGCCACCGGCCTCGTGATCGCGCTCTGCTTCTGGATCCGGCGGCACTATCGAAAGGTGACGGAGAATCTCAAGAGCCTGGACGACTTCGCCGATCTCTTGCCGCCCGAGACGCCGGCGACGCCCGCCGAGGTGAACCCGAGCGAGCGGACCGCCGTGCTGCTCGTCGGGACCTACGGCGGGCTCGGCATCCACTCGTTCCTCAACGTGCGCCAGCTCTTCCCCGGCCAGTTCCGGAACATCGTGTTCGTGTCGATCGGGGTGATCGATTCGGCGACGATGAAGGGCGTCGAGGAGGTCGATCGGATGACGGTCAAGACGGCGGAGTCGCTCGAGCGCTACGTCTCGCTGGCGCGTCGCATGTCGTTCTCCGCCACCTACCGCATGCGCGTCGGCACCGAGGTCGTGGAGACCGCCGTCGAGCTCTGTCGCGAGATCGCGACCGAGTTCAAGAGCCCGATCTTCTTTGCCAGCAAGCTCGTGTTCCAGGAGGAGCACTGGTACCAGTCCCTGCTCCACAACGAGACGGCGTACCAGATCCAGCGGCGCCTGCAGCTCTCGGGATTGCCCACGGTCGTGCTGCCGGTGCGGGTGCTCAAGGGCCCGCGCGCGGCGTAGCGCAAACGAAAACCGCCTCCCGCTTGCGCGAGAGGCGGCTCGGTCTGCCTCGATGAAAGTTCTAGCGGTACTGCGACTTCACCTTGCCCCAGGTGCTGGGCGCGTTCGGCGTCGGGCAGTTGAAATCGATCTTGCCGTCGTGCCGGTACAGGTAGCCCGGGATCATCACCGGCGGATAGTACGTGAGCCCGCCCGTGAACAGCCCCGGACACGGCTCGCCGCCTGCGGGCCCCGTGTAGGGCAGCAGCGTGCCGCCCGTCCACTGGATGTTGCCCTCGGCGTTGCCCGTGTTGTGAGCGCTCAAGCCATCGATCTGGGTGAAGAAGCTGGTGAAGTTGCCGGTCAGGATCGGCGTCCCGTCCTGGAAGTCCGACGGCACGCCCGCGTTCGGCGGATTGGCGTCGAACGATGCGTCCGGAGTCGTGTCCTCGCGGATCTCGATGGAGCCGCCCGAGTAGTTGGTCAAGTAGAACGGGCCCGGCGAGGTGCCCTGCGAGATCAACCCGAACACGTAGATGGTGTACTCGTACGGCCCGATGTTCGGATTCAGGAACTCGAGCGGCGGGCCGAAGCTGCTCACCGTGCCCACTCCGATCAGCTGCGAGCCAAGCGGCGAGTTCGTCGGCGTGATGCCCGACCCATAGAAGAAGACAGGGTCCCAATCGATCGCCGGTCCCGCCGCCGCCGGCGCGACCAGGCCGAAGGCAAGCGCCGCGGCTGCAATCAGCGTTGTCGTCCAAGCTCTCATTACGTCACCCCCGAGCGCGGTCTTCGAGACCGCGCGGTCGCGCTAGCGGAAGTTCGCCTTCAGTTGGCCCCAAGTACCCTTGATGCCGGGCGTCGGCGCATTGTCGAGGAACACCTGACCGTCGATCTGGTGGTAGTAGCCCTGCGGAATGCCGGTCGAGTTGCTCGTCGCTCCCGCGAAGGTCCAACCCTTGCGCTGATTCAGCGGAATGTTGCCGATCTGCGTGCCGCCCGTGGCCTCGAAACTGGCTTCGTAGCTGCCCGTGCCGTTCGCCGTGTTGAAGACGAACCGGAAGTTGGTCAGCGTGCCGGTGAGGATCTGGTCGCCATCGGTGAACGTCGAGGGCGCGGTCGCGTTCGGCGGGTTGATGCCGTACGTGAGCGGCGTGCTCGAGTCCTCGTATACGGACAGCGTGCCTGGCGTGTAGTCGATCACCAGGAACGTGCCGAACACCTGCGTGTTCGTCTGCAGCAGGCCGGTGATGAAGTACGAGTGCTCTTTCGATGGATCGGACACCAGCGGCGCAAAGACGCCGGGCACTTCGCCGACGCCGTTGTAGCCGCTCCCCGCCTCGCCGAACTGCGACGGGTCCGGGTCCGGGAACTCGTAGTCGAAGCCGACGTAGTCGACGAGCAACAGCTGCGCGTCGGCCATCCGGGCCCCGACTGTCCCGAGAGCGAACGATGCAACGAGGAAAGCGATAGCGAGTCTCTTCATGGAGCACCTCGCAGCTCGACGTAGACCTAGGGTCCGAGCTAGTGAATTCGCCATCCGGCACGGGCAGATACGTGCCGGGAAAGGCAGCTGGAAAGAGCCGCGATTCGCTCGGTCGGGGTGGGGGAGTTGCCAAAACGCCAAACCGAATTCGTACGCTCGGCTTCTTCTGCCGTGTTCCAAATCCTTGGAAAGACAGAAGAGATCATAAGATGCCGGGAGGGTGCCGGGCAAGCTTTTCGCGACCTACGCCTCCGAATTTCTACGCGATGTTCGTTGACACCGAACTCATCCACGCGCGGACGTTGCCGATCGCGTCGTCGAAGGACCACACCCGGGCCTCGGCGAGCGCGGCCGCCAGACCCTCCTCCCCCAGCGACTCGCGCATGCGGGCGAGGAGCCGGTCGAGATCGGCCTTCTCGTAGGGCGCGGGCGGCGAGCCGATGATCGCCCGCAACGCCTCGGAGGCGCCGAGCCAGCGCGCCGCCTCGTCCGGGCGACCGAGCGCCAGGGCGAACTCGGCAGCGGCCGCCAGCGCGTTCGCCCCCTCCCGCTTGGCGGTCAGCTCCTCGACGATCTCCAG
>Ga0114129_10011922_pt1 | contig 12362 bp, 10 predicted proteins | sample RhiMetdeltSRZDD1_FD_80071 | JGI IMG/M metagenome (GOLD analysis project Ga0114129, IMG submission 80071) | Populus rhizosphere microbial communities from Tennessee, USA - Rhizosphere MetaG P. deltoides SRZDD1 (version 2) (version 2) | ecosystem: Host-associated > Plants > Roots > Rhizosphere >...
CCAAATCTCTGCGCCGCTTCGCGCAGCGCCACAATCTCTGCGTGGGCCGTCGGATCGCAATCCGTGCGCGTGCGATTACCGGCGACGGCGAGCGTCTCTCCATTAGCGACGATGCAAGCGCCGACCGGCACCTCACCTGCCGATTCGGCAATGCGCGCGGCCCGGATCGCTTCACGCATCCACTGTTCATGCGCGACCTGCGCTGGCGCGCTCACTTCACCTGCCACGGTTGAAAACATCGGTTCAAACAGCAACGGTCAACTATACCTATTTCGTGTTATTATCTTCAAGGCTTCCGCGGACGCTCTCAGCCGCAAGTTCTGAGCCGCAGATGGCAACGACTACTGATCCAACCCAGCGGATTACGACCGGCCGTACAGACAGCATTCACGAGTCACAGATTACGACGCGTATCCCTACGCGGTCGGCAAACGTCATGCGCGATCCTTCCGCCTCGCTTTCCGGCGAGCGCGCTGCGGGACGTCTGCGATCGGTATCAGGCGATTCGCCGCACGAGACCGTCGTTCCCGATCGACAGAAGACGTCGCCCGTCGATCCGTCGCGGCGAATGTCGTCGGTAGAAGTCACGACCGCGATGGTCCACTTCTACCGCGGCGAAGTGCAGCGCTCGAACACCTGGCGGAATCGTCTGGATACCACTACGAACTGGGCTGTGTTGAGTGCCGGTGCAATGCTCTCGTTTGCTTTCAGCTCGCCGAGCAGTCCGCACTTTGTCATACCGATCAATTCGATTCTCGTCGCTGTCTTCCTGTTGATGGAGGCGCGCCGGTACCGCTATTACGAGATTTGGGCCAGTCGTGTGCGCGTAATTGAGACGGGCTATTACGCCTCGATGCTGGCGCCCGACAGTGTCCCTCGTGATCAGGAATGGGCTTCGCATCTGGCGTCCGATCTGTTAACGCCGCATTTCACGATCAGTGTGTGGGAAGCCATCGGCCGCCGTTTGCGGCGCAACTACATTTGGATATTCGCGCTGCTGGCGTTGAGTTGGAATTTGAAAGTTTACCTTTATCCAATGCCGGCGAGGGACTTCGACGAGTTCATCACCCGCGCCACGGTCGGTCTTATTCCGGGATGGATTGTTTTCATAGTGGGGTTTTTGTTCAATGCCGGATTGTTCATCTTAGCTGTCGGTACTCTGCGTTTGCGCGAAGCGACGGGCGAAGTTCTACCACGCCATGAATTCTCGCTTCATCCTTTGCAGCGCGTTACCAATTGGACCCGCGCCGCGTCATCAGTGCCCAAAGCGACTGTGCGTCGCGCCAAACGCGCCCGCCAACGGATGCGTGGTAGCCCGACCGGTGAATTGAAAAAAATCGATATCACGCGCACGCCTGATCGTCGTCACATGACAGAAACGCCGGACCGCAGAAAGCAGTAGGCACTAAGCAGAAGGCAGAAAGCAGCGAGCAGAAGGCAGAAGACCCAACTTAGCAACACAACGGCTTACTGCATTCTGCTTACTGCTTACTGCTTTCTGCCTTCTGTTTTATGGAACTCGACGGCCAAAGACTGTCGCTCGCGCAAGTGTCGGCAATTGCGCGCGGCGAGGAACAGGTTTCCCTTGCCAGTGCCGCGCGCACGCGGATCGAGCAATCGCGCCGGGTGATCGAGCAAATCATCGCTGAAAACCGCACCGTTTACGGCGTCAACACCGGTTTCGGCAAACTCTCAGACGTTCGCATTGACCCCTCACAGATTCGGGAGTTGCAACTGAATCTGGTGCGCAGCCATTCATGCGGACTCGGCAACCCACTTTCGATTGAAGAAGCGCGCGCCATGGTTCTATTGCGCGCGAATGTACTCGTGCTTGGCTACAGCGGCTGTCGTCCAGTCGTTGTCGAAACCTTGATCGAAATGCTGAATCGCGGCGTCACGCCGGTGATTCCGGAAAAAGGATCGGTCGGAGCAAGCGGCGATCTCGCACCGCTGGCTCATCTCGCGCTAACGGCGATTGGCGAGGGCGAAGCGTTTTTTGAAGGTACGCGCATGTCGAGTGCGGATGCACTTCGCCGTGCGGGGATCGAGCCGCTGCAACTCGAAGCTAAAGAAGGAATCACGCTGCTGAACGGAACGCAGGCGATGGCGGCGGTAGGCGGGTTGGCTCTGTATCGCGCCGAACGCCTGGTACGAATTGCGGACGTTGCCGGCGCGATGACGCTGGAAGGCCTGAAAGGAACTCCGGTCGCATTCGACGAACGGATTCACGCCGCGCGACCGCACGCAGGCCAAAACGAAGTTGCCGCACACCTGCGCGAATTACTCCGCGACAGCGAGATTCGCGAATCGCATGTCGAGAACGATCCGCGCGTGCAGGATGCTTACTCGTTGCGATGCATGCCGCAAGTGCACGGCGCGATTCGCGATGCATTGGCGCACGCACGGGAAATCGTCGAGACGGAAACGGGCAGCGCAACCGATAACCCTTTGGTGTTTGCCGAATCTGGCGATGTGCTTTCGGGCGGAAATTTTCACGGCGCACCGCTCGCACTCGCCTTTGATTACGCGGCAATGGCGCTGACAGACTTGATAAGCATTACCGAACGCCGCATCGATCGGCTCGTCAATCCTGATTCGAACGAAGACCTGCCGCCGTTTTTGACCTCACATCCCGGGCCGGCCTCGGGATTCATGATGCTGCAGATTGTCGCGGCTTCGCTCTTGAACGAAGCGAAGGTGCTCGCGCACCCGGCGAGCATCGATAACGTGCCGACCGATGGCGGGAAAGAAGATCACGTGTCCATGGGCATGACCGGCGCCACGAAACTTCGATCGATTGTCGACCTGGCGGAGAAGGTCGTCGCGATTGAACTAATCTGTGCGGCGGAGGGCCTGGAATACCGCAAACCATTAAAGTCCGGCCGCGGCGCTCGGCAGGCTCATGAAATTGTCAGACAGCATGTGGCGCGTCTAACAGCGGATCGAGCAATGACCGCAGACATTGAAGCGATTGCCGGCGTGACGCGAACAGACGCATTCGATAATCTCCTCTGAAATGTCCAACAGGAACATTCGCGCGCCGCGCGGCACTCAACTCAGTTGCAAAGGCTGGCATCAGGAAGCGGCGCTGCGCTGCTTAATGAATAATCTCGACGCGGCGGTAGCGGAAAAGCCGGACGAGTTGATCGTTTACGGCGGCACCGGCAAAGCGGCGCGCAACTGGGAATCATTCGACGCGATCGTGCGGTCTCTGCAAGAGATCGAAAACGATGAGACGCTCCTGGTGCAATCCGGTAAACCAGTCGGCGTCTTCCGCACCCACGAGTACGCGCCCCGAGTCCTGATTGCGAATTCCAATCTGGTCGGCGCGTGGGCGAACTGGGATTACTTTCACGAACTGGAACGTAAAGGCTTGATGATGTACGGCCAGATGACGGCCGGCAGTTGGATCTACATCGGCACGCAGGGCATCGTCCAGGGCACTTTCGAGACGTTCGCGTCGATGGCGGACAAACATTTCGGCGGCGATCTGAGGGGAAGACTTTTGGTGTCGGGCGGACTTGGCGGCATGGGTGGTGCGCAACCGCTGGCGGCGACTTTGAACGGCGCGGTGTTCCTCGGCGTTGAAGTCGATCCGGAACGGATCGCGCGGCGCGTGCGCACGGGTTACTGCGATCGCCTCGCGCAAAATCTGGAAGAAGCGCTCGACATTTGCGAAGACGCTCGCGAACAGAAGCGCGCCGTGTCCGTCGGTTTGGTCGGCAATTGCGCGGAAATCCTGCCTGAGATTGTGCGCCGCGGGGTGAAAGTTGACGCCGTCACCGATCAAACCAGCGCGCACGATCCCTTGAACGGTTATATTCCCGCCGGCCTCTCGATCGAAGGGGCGATTGAACTGCGACGCATGGATGCTGAGGGCTATGTCCAACGTTCGATGGCATCGATGGCACGTCACGTGGAGGCAATGCTCGCGTTGAAGCGCGCCGGCGCGGTCACGTTCGATTACGGCAACAACATCCGGAAGATGGCCTTCGAAGCCGGCGCGAAGGACGCGTTCGAGATTCCCGGCTTCGTGCCCGAGTACATTCGCCCGCTCTTCTGCGAGGGCAAGGGACCGTTTCGCTGGGTCGCGCTTTCAGGCGACCCCGAAGACATTCGCAAGACCGACGATCTCGCGCTCGAGCTGTTTCCCGACGATCGCACGCTCAATCGCTGGCTGCGACTATCGCGCGATCGCGTGAAGTTTCAGGGACTGCCGTCGCGCATCTGCTGGCTGGGTTACGGCGAACGCGCAGAGATGGGCGAAGCGATTAATGAACTCGTTAAGCGCGGCGATCTTACGGCGCCCATCGCGATTGGCCGAGATCATCTCGACACCGGTTCGGTCGCGTCGCCTTTTCGCGAAACGGAAGGCATGAAAGATGGATCGGATGCGGTTGCTGATTGGCCAATTCTGAATGCGCTCTTGAACACGGCCAGCGGCGCCAGCTGGGTTTCGTTTCATCATGGCGGCGGTGTCGGCATCGGCTATTCACTGCATGCTGGTCAGGTTTCCGTGGCCGACGGCACCGACGAAGCTGCGAAACGCCTCAATCGCGTGCTCACGAACGATCCGGGCATTGGTATCGCGCGGCATGTGGATGCAGGATATGAAGAAGCCAGGATCACAGCCCGGAAGAAGGGCGTAAAGATTCCGATGCTCAACGAGGAAAGCTAACGGTGCCCAAAATGAAAACTCGCTTAATGTGCAGCGCTCTGATGGTGATTGCGATGTCGGTGGTGGCACAGGCTGCCAAGCTCACCACGACGGATCAACTCGTCCAGGCAATGCAGAAGAAGTACGCGAAGTCCTGGTACAAGACGGCGACCTTCGTGCAGAAGACGACGAACATCGACAAGGATGGAAACAAGAAAGTCGAGACCTGGTACGAAGCGCTGTCCGTGCCCGGCTCGCTGCGGATCGATTTCACGCCCGTGAAGGACGGCAATGGCATTCTCTTCACGAACGACAAGATCTATGTTTTCAGGAATGGCAAGACCGACAATGGCAGACCGTTGGTGCATCCTTTGATGGTGCTCGGTTTTGACATCTATCGTTTGCCGCAAGCCGACGTCATGGAAAAACTGAAAGGACTGCACTTCGACTTGTCGGTTTTTCGTGAAGACACGTGGCAGGGCAGGCCCGTCTATGTCGTCGGCGCGAAATCGGGAGATCTGCATTCGCCACAATTCTGGATCGATAAGAAGAACCTTTATTTCGTACGGATGCTGAGTCCGGCCGGGAGGGACGCCAGGCAAACGCAGGAGATTCAATTCAACAAGTATAAGAAGCTCGGCGGTGGTTGGATGTCGCCGGAAGTCATTTTCATGCTTGACGGCAAGGTCACCACAACTGAAGAGTATTCCGACTTGCGTGCGAACGTTGCCTTGCCGGACAAACTCTTTGACCCGCAGTCATTCGCGACTGTTCACTGGAAAGAATAGGTGATTCATTGGCTCCAGCGGAGCCAAATGTTTATAGTGCTACGCCGCGATTATGATTTGGCTCCGTAGGAGCCAAATGTGAGGTTCTTTCCGCTCCTTCGGAGCTTTGAAGAGCCTTTTTCTGGACATGCTTCCTATAAACATTTCATCCCTACGGGATGTTAATGCCAGGAGTTGCTCAATGAAATTTAAACGTCATCTCGTCTTCCCTGCGATTGCTTTGTTTGTTTTCGCTACTGTTTGCGTTTCGCAAGCTCAACCCGCGCCAACCAAAGCCGATCCACCGGCCCCACGCTCCAAAGACGGCAAGAAACTTCTGACCGCAATGGATCTGATGAAGATCAACGGCGTCGGCAATCCAAGAATCTCGCCCGACGGCGCGCGCGTCGCGTACACCGTCAGCGAGGTCAAAATGGAGAAGGACAAAGAGTGGAAGTCGGTAACGCAGATTTGGGTTGTGCCGGCGAATGGCGGGAAAGCTCGCCAATTCACTCGCGGCGAAAAGAGCGCCAGCGCGCCCGAATGGTCGCCCGATGGAACGATGATCGCCTTTCTCACCGATCGTGAAAAAGATGGCGAGCGGCAGGTGTGGATGATGATGGCTGATGGTGGCGAAGCGTGGGCCGTCACGTCGCACAAAGGCGGCGTGAGCGGCTTTCATTTCTCGCCGGACGGCAAACGTTTGGTTCTGACTGCAGTCGATCAGCCAAACAAGGACGAAGAAGATCGGAAGAAACTCAAAGATGACACGATTGTGATCGATCAGGACATCAAGATGACGCACCTTTGGATCTTCGACGTCGCTAAGAAAGAAGAGAGACGAGTCACCGAAGGGAATTTCACAGTCAGCGATCCGCAATGGTCGCCGGACGGCGCCCGCATCAGTTACACCACGCGACCAACACCTAAAGCCGACGACGGCGATCTCGATAACATTTGGATTCTGACCGTCGCGAGCGGAGAAAAGAAAGAGGTCACTAATAACAACGCTTCGAGCCAGAACGCCCGCTGGTCGCCGGACGGAAAATGGATCGCTTACAACTGCAGCGAGCGCGGCGGGGTCTCGATTGATTTTCTCTGTTTGCTTCCCCCTGAAGGTGGAACGCCGCGACAGCTAACTTCGAAGTTCGATCTCGCTGCGGGCGCGCCGGTCTGGTCGCGCGACGGCAAGAACATTTACTTCAGCACGAACACGCGGGAAGCGAACGAGATTTACTGGACGGATTCTGTTTCCGGCGAAGTCAAACAGTTGACGCAACGTGGTGGCTCGATCAACATCAGCGAGATTACTCGCGACGGTCGTGCGGTAGGCACCATGTCGTCGGCGACGCAACCGAGTGAAATCTACGTGGCCAACTTCAAGTCCGGCTACCGGCCTCTGACCGATCACAATGCGTGGCTGAACGAATACTCGTTGGCGACTTCAGAAGTCGTCAAATGGAAAAGCAAAGACGGAACGGAAGTCGAAGGCGTGCTCACCAAACCCGTCGGTTATTCATCCGGCAAAGTTCCGTTCCTGCTGAACCCGCACGGCGGGCCGACGGGCGCTTCGTTGAATAGCTGGAGCAGCACCATTCAAGTGCTCGCGGCAAATGGCTTTGCCGTACTCCAGCCTAATTTTCGCGGCTCAACCGGCAAAGGTCTCGCGTTTGCGCAAGCCAACAAGAACACATGGGGCAAAGGCGACTACGAAGACTGCATGACCGGCGTCGATGCGATGATTGCGGCAGGCATCGCCGATCCGGATCGACTCGGCGCGTTCGGCTGGTCTTACGGCGGTTACATGACTTTCTGGATTCTGACGCAGACTGATCGGTTCAAAGCTGTTTCACCCGGTGCCGGCCTGACGAATATCTATTCGATGTACTCTCAGAACGACATTCAGCGTTACCTGCGCTGGTTTTATTCGGACAAGTCGCCGTGGGACGCAACTGATCTATATTGGGATCGTTCGCCGATGAAGTACATTAAGAACGTGAAGACGCCAACCATGATCATGCACGGCCAGGTCGACACGCGCGTACCGATTGCCCAGGCACAGGAATTCTATATGGCGCTGAAAGAGATGAAGGTGCCCGTTGAGTTCGTCGTGTATCCGCGCGAGAACCACGGTTTCACGGAACCGCGCCACAACATGGATCGCGTGCGGAGGTACGTGAAATTCTTTGCGAAGTACTTAAACACGCCGGTGGTGACCGAGGCGGGACAGTAGCCGGGTCTTAGGGTCTCAAGTCCAAAGTCTGAAGTTCGAGGCTTGAGACTTGAGACTTGGGACTTGGGACCTGAAACTCGAACTAAAATTAGATGCCGGATTTCCAGCACATCAAGTTTCACATCGAAGATCGGGTGGCGCGCATCACGCTGGCGCGGCCGCCGCTAAACGTGCTGAACATCGCGATGATGCGCGAGATCAACTCGGCGCTGAACGACTGTACTCAGCAACGCGAGTTGGCCGCCATCCTTTTCGACGCTGCCGAAGGCACACGAGCATTTAGCGCCGGCGTGGCAGTCGAAGACCACGCACCTGAGATGGTCTTCCAAATGCTCGATACGTTCCATTCGGTTTTCCGAAATCTACAACAATTGGCCAAGCCGGCAATTGCGGTTGTGGACGGGCCCGCGCTCGGTGGCGGATGCGAATTCGTCTGTGCCTGCGACGTGGTGATTGCGAGCGACCGCGCCAAGTTCGGTCAGCCCGAAATTAAGCTTGGCGTCTTTCCGCCAATTGCGGCCATTCTCCTGCCGCGTATTATCGGCGAACGCAAAGCGCGTGAATTGATTCTTACAGGTGATCTGGTTGATGCTGATGAGGCACTGCGGCTTGGACTGGTCAATTATGTAGTGTCGAGCAGCGAACTGGCGGCGAAAGCCGAAAGTGTGCTGGCAAAGTTGCGCGAACTTTCGGCCGTCGGTTTGAGCATGACGCGCGCCGCGCTGGATTTGGCTGAGCACATCGGCTTTGAAACCGCGCTCACAAACGTGGAGAATCTATACCTGCACGAGTTGATGAAAACTGAGGACGCCGAAGAAGGCTTCCGCGCCTTCATGGAAAAGCGCAAGCCGGAATGGAAGAATCGATGAAAGCAAGGATGAAGGATGAAGGCGGAAGGATGAAAACAGCCAGGACGACTCGAATTGTGTTTCGTTTCATCCTTCATCCTTCATCCTTCATCCTTGCGCTTACGCTGCTCGCCCTCACGATCAACTTCTCTTCCAGCGCGCAGAGACGCTCGCGCAGCGGCGCACACTCAACCGCTAATCGCGACACTTTCACGGCTGCTGATCATGCCGCAGTGGAACGCGCGATCGGCCTCGCTTGCGCCGAACGCATTCGCGATCCGCTCGGCAGCACGCCCATAGACGAGATGCAGGCGCGGCCTTCGCTCTCGATTACCCATCCGGACGCAATCGCCGGCGTGCAGCGCGCTGAGCGTTTGTTGCCGGCGACGCGCAAATTGGTTTCTAACGCGATCGTGGAATTGGCTAAGGACTACGGCTTCTACGATAACGCTGCTGCGCGTGCGCGCATTAATGCGACGACGGCACGCGTCCAGGCGGTCAAACGCGTGCGCCCGAATGTGGATGCACGTGACAATGCTTCGGTGCTGCTTCGCGATCCGCGTGCGATCGAATTCGGCACCATCTTTCTCGCGGGCCTGCGGTCAGATGAAGCGATGATCAGCGTCCTGGCGCATGAGCTGACGCACGTAGCCGGCGGCCAAACCGACGCGTTGCGCCCGCTTTACCGCGCCATCGCCCGCCGCGCCGCCGCGCGAACCGGCTTGCACATCCAGGGACAACGTGCCGAAGAACTCGGCTGCGATCTCGTGGGCCTGATTGCCGCGCGTGACTTCATCAAACAGACGCCGAGCTGGGAACCACCGCCGCGGCGCATCGCGCGCGCCGTTGAACACAACTGTGTCGATGACGACAGCTCTGACGAAGATCATCTTTCGCCGCGCAACACGATTCGCGCGCTGTTTGCGCTGGACGTGGACCTCGCGCGCGAGTTGCTCGCCGGAACCGATGCCCAGGCGTTGTCTTTCCAGATCAACTCGTTGACAGTTCGCACGGCTGCTTTCTAAGATCGGCGCAGATGAGCGCAGTTCCACGCACCGCGATTTCTCAAGACACCGACAGATTCTTTCTCCAAACCCATTCGCTTCGCGATTTTGTCGCGCGTCGCATGTTCCCGCCGCTGATTGTGTTCAGCTTGCTTTTGTTGTCGGCCGCCTGCCGCAGCGAGGGCGAAGCGCAACGCGTAAGGCCGCGACAATTGCGAGACGTGCCGGCGCAGCGGCTCGCTTTCACGTTATCCGCCGACGTCGAGCCACCACCCAATGCCGGAGCCGAGGAAACGAAGCCGATTCAAGCCATCCAGCAGGACTTCGACGTCCGGCGCGCGGCGGAAGCAGTGGTGTTGTTGCGCACAGTGCCGTCGCCGGACGGCCAGCGCGCGCTCGCTTTATACAGCGGCCAGGACGAGCCTTCGACGACTTTTCACATTGATCTGTATTCCGCCGGCGGGTCTTTTATACGCAACGTCACGCCGCCAGGCTTGGCCGTGGTGTTTCAGGATTCCGTTGTGTGGTCCGCCGACAGTAGTCACATCGCGTTCGTCGCGCGCAAGGCGCCGCAGCCGACGCCCAGCCCCACGCCTCAAGGTCTGGAAGAGCCGCTACCGTCCGAATCGCCGACGGCAGCTCCCACATTGATGCCGGCGTTTCCGCCCGTGGCAACTTTTTCGACCGAACAGATCTATATCTGCGACAAAGATGGTTATGGGCTCGCGCCGCTGACGACGCGTGATGGTCTGATTTATTTCGCGCTCTCCTGGGCGCCGGACGGACACGCGCTCGCCGCATTGGCGTGCAAGGAAAGCGAATGGACGGCGCGCGAGAAGGAATTCAAAACGCCGGCGGGCCGGCCGCGTCTGGTGATGACTGACGGTCAGGAGCGTTTGCTGGATGACGATTTGGCGCAAGCGCCGCCGGTCTGGTCGCCTGATTCATCAAAGGTCGCGACTGCTTTCGGCGTGGACATCGGCATTTACGACGCGGCCGGTAAAACGCCGACGCAAGCCCGCGTCGTGCTGCGTGAGAAACTGCTTACGGCCTCTGCGGTGTTTGATGAACGATCGTCGGCTAAGACTCCCAACGAGGCAAAGTCAAATGCTTCACCTTCACCCGCAGCTTCGACCGCGATTCCGGTGTCGTTTAATCCGATCGTGCGGATTGAGTGGCTGCAGCCGGAGAAACTTTACGTGCAGACGGGTTATCTCGATTTACGAAACCTGATGCCCACGTTTTCCCGTTGGCATTTGCTAACGCTGAGTCCGCAGGCAGCGCTCTTGAAGGGTTGAAGGCGCCGGCTCTCTTTGCGCTCAAACTTTAAGTTCGGATCTGCTTGCTAACGTTCCCGGTTCGGGTGCCTCTCTCGCCGGCCAAATTAGCGACAAAGCTTTCGCAATTGCCCACAACCCGCCGGCGACGGCGAACATCATCACGACCCAGAATTTCCAGTAACTGCTAAAGCTGGTTTCCCAACCTGACTGGACTCGGTTCGCCACGTTCACGTTTAGTTCAGGTGACGCGAGCAGGCGCGCACCAATTTGCGTCAGCAGCAGCCACACGAAGGCATGAAGCCACGAAAACCGATCGACCCCTACGCGTTTGAGTGCAATCAACCCCACGATAATTCCGCCAACGTGCGCAAGCGTCGTTGAGAAATAGAATCCACTCGGCAGCAGTACATAAAGGATCCAAACCAGGAGTCCCGGAATCGTCCAAATCCCGGCCGCACGAATCAGTTCGCGCTGGTCGATTAACAGACCAATGCCCAGCAACACATTGCCGAGGTTGCAGATCCACAGCAGATTCCCCATACCGCCAAAACGCCAGTAGTGAATCGTCTGTACGAGAAAAAAGATCAGCGGCAACACGCCGAGCAATCGGTAACGCGGTTCCAAACCGGCCCTCATCGCGCGCCAGAATATCACGTGAAGAACGGGAAGCTGGTCGTGACCTAATGCAGGGTCATAAACTTTTCTGGACAGGATCAGCCTTTTGAGCTAGATTATCACTCCCCCTGACAAGCAAAACGTTAGCAACCGCGCTGGAGCGCGATTGCCGCGCCCCGACTGTGCAACTGCTCGGCGTTTTTGGGTCTTTCCTTCAGTATCAGCCCCCATTTGATCTCCCGCAGCGATATGCGCCACTCGTTACGAATACGAACATGACGATCCCAAACGAATCGATGACTGTCTTTCATCGGCGCGCGGAATGCACGCCGGAAGGCGCTGCTTTGCTGGAATCTGCTTTCGAAGCGCTCGCGTCCAAGAAGCCGCCGCGAAAATCTTCTGTCACGAAGAAACGAAAGGCGGGGAAGACGCAAATTACGCGGCGCGGTACGATCCTGGTGGTCGATGACGTGCCCGATGTTACGGAGATGATCCAGCTACTGTTGAAGCACGCGGGTTATGACGTGTCCACGGCAGAATCCGCCAAAGATGCGCTGCGGCTCGCGCGCAAAACGCACTATGATCTGGTCATTTCGGATATCGGCATGCCCGATATGAACGGTTACCAGCTGGCCGAAGCTTTGCGCGACCTCGCGGCTTATAACGACACGCCCTTGATTGCCGTGACGGGTTATTCAGAATACGACGACCGTTCGCGCGCCGTGGAAGCCGGTTTCAATGTTCATCTGACGAAACCGATTGAGCCGGCGCATTTGTTACGCTTGATGAGCGAACTGCTTTCCCAATCGGGACCGACGACAAATCACTAGCTGGAGATCAGACGTCGGACATCAGACGTCAGCTGTCAGATGTCGTAAGACCGTCAACATTCAGTAGATCGACCTTTTCGGATTCAACTGGCAATCGCCGCACTGATTGCTGACGTCTGATGTCTGAC
>Ga0114129_10011925_pt1 | contig 12361 bp, 7 predicted proteins | sample RhiMetdeltSRZDD1_FD_80071 | JGI IMG/M metagenome (GOLD analysis project Ga0114129, IMG submission 80071) | Populus rhizosphere microbial communities from Tennessee, USA - Rhizosphere MetaG P. deltoides SRZDD1 (version 2) (version 2) | ecosystem: Host-associated > Plants > Roots > Rhizosphere >...
CCCCGGCAGTTGGGATCCGGTCGAGCGCCTCAAGGACATGGACTTCGACGGTATCGGCGCCGAGATCTTCTATTGCGGCTACGGCATGTCCCTGTTCAGCCACCCGGACGACGAGTTCCAGCGCGACGCCCACCGCGCCTACAACGACTGGGCGGCTGATTACGCCGCGTACGCGCCTAAGCGCCTGTTTCCGATCGCCAATATCTCCATGACGGACCCGACGGAAGACCTCAAGGAGTTACATCGCGTCAAGAAGCTCGGCTTCCGCGGCATCTTCGTCTCCAACGACCCGCTCCCAGAACGCCGCTACGATAACCCGATGTGGGAGGAGCTCTGGACCGTCGTCGAAGAGTACGACCTGCCCGTCAATGTCCACATCCTCACCCGCCAGGGCGGGCCCCAGGTGGGCCCCAATCCGATCGTGGACGGCGTCGTGCTGCCGGTACCGGCCTTCAAGACGATCGCCGAAATGATCACGGGCACCGTCTTGCAGCGGCATCCGAATTTGAAGCTCATCTCGGTCGAGAACGACATCGGCTGGATTCCGAACTACCTGAAGCGGCTGGAATGGTACTCCTGGCGCTTCGCCCCGCGCTTTCCTCAACTCGAGGGGAACGCGGCCGACTACTGGCGCCGCCAGGTGTACGCTACCTTCCAGGACGATGTGCCCGGCGTACGCTGCCGTGACCTGATTGGCGTGGACAAGATGATGTGGGGCTCCGACTACCCGCACTTCGACTCCACCTTCCCGAAGTCGCGCGAGGCGATCGCCCGCAACTTTGCCGACGTGCCCGAGGACGAGCAGGAGCTGATCCTCGGCGGCAACATGATCCGGGTCTATAACCTCCAGGAGATTCTCGCCTGATGCTGTAGCCGTGCGGCGTCTGTCCCTGGCCCATCCAGGCAGACGCGGCACGGTCCGTGAGCCGGTCAAGTACGAAAACTGAACGCAGGATCGAGTGGTGGCAGGGGAGCACCAAAGAACAGCCGGCGCTGCACGCGCGGCAGCAGAGGTGAATGCAGGAGCAGCGGTAGCACCCTGGGGAGGAGCCAGCTCATGATGGGATTGCTGCTCCCTTGTGCCAGGAGGACACGCTGGGCCCCGAGTTGGAAGCGGTGCAAGGTGCGCACGTCCCCTTCACGAAGCTGCTGGATGGCGGTTAAGTCGTCGTGGGCAATCGGCCCATGGCCCAGGAGCGGATAGATCTCTTGCGCGGCAACCGCAGCTGTCGCCAGCGCCACATTCACACCAATGGCACCGGCAGGGCTCATGGTGTGGGCCGCATCGCCAATGAGCACCATGCCATCACGCGCCCAGTCTTTCACCAGGACGATCTGGCCTTCAAGCGGGAAGAAGGGTTTGAAGTCCTGCAGACCTGCCGCAAACTCAGCGAAGACCGGGTCGAAGCGACGCACATGCTCGGCCACTGCGGCAATACCAGCCTCCCGCCAGTGGGCCCACTCGCCTGTCGGCAGTGCAATGCCTGCCTGAATATGGTGGGGATATTTCGGGAGCATGAGACCCCGCACCTCTGACCCGAACGAGATGTATATCGTATTCGGCCAGTCTGGGGGCTGTTCGATGACAAACCAAATGATATCAAAGTCGTGGTGCTGGTATTCGATCTCAAACTGGCCGAGGCGCCGTAGCGCTGAATAGCGTCCGTCGGCACCCACAACTACGTCAGCCCGAATCTCAAACGGTTCTCTGCCATGACGCGTACCGCGCACCCCCACGATTGTGCCATCTTCCTCGATGAGGCTCCCTACCCGTGCCCCCATCCAGCACTGGAAGCTCGGCAAGGGAGCAGCCTTGTCCGCGAGCGCTTTCAGGAAGATCGGCTGGGGCATCCAGATGGCATAGGGATACTCGGGGACAATGTTATCGAAGGCAAACTTGCCGGCGATGCTACCATTGATACGGACGATCCCTTCGTTCAAGGTCGAATGGGGCTGCGCCAGGATGTACTCAAGTAACCCCAACTCGTCGAGCAAATGTGCCGTGCTCGGCTGCAGGACTTCGCCGCGAAACTCGCGCTCGAAGGTCTCATGGCCTTCCAGGACAATGACGTCCACGTTCCGTTTGGCCAGCAGCAGACCAAGTAAAAGCCCCGCTGGCCCACCGCCCACAATACAGACGCTGGTCTGGATACTCGTCATGCCCGTGTCTCCTCTAAGGTTCGCTCCTCCTCGGGACTCTGCTATCCCCGGCGTGGTGCCTTGGGCCAGGCAATGAGGTGTATAGCTCGTATGTCTGTTGTGTAGTATTGTACGTGCTGAGGGCTGACGCGCACAATCTTGCCAAGCCGACGGCTACGGGTGCGGAATGGCTCCAGGGCCAGGACACGACGCAAGAGATCGGGGACTTCCTGGGCGCGGGTGTGAGAGACAGCACAACACACAATGCAGAATTGGGGGTTGGGAGCCAGACGCCGCCAGAAATCGGCGACATTGATCGTGACGAATGTTGGCCGAGATACTGCCCGGAGAAGCATAGGGATAGCTTCGTCGAGGATGACCGTATGCGGACGCAACTGCGTGATGTCGGTCACGACGCCACGATACCAGCGAGCGATAGACACCTGTATACCATAGCTCAAGAGTTGCTCATCGAGGACAATCATGTCACGCCGGTGCGGGAGGTGGCCTGCCGGGTGAGGGCTTTGGCCGCCAGGACGGCAGCTTCGGCGATCGCTTCACGTGAGAGACGTTCTCGGGAGTCTATGATGAGGGCTTCAATATCGTGCCCAGCCGCGAGGCGTTCGAGGACGCCAGCCACTTCGATGCGGGTGTATTTAAACGTCGGACGGCCACGGCAGACCCCTGGAGCCGAGACGATAAACTTCCCCAGGGGGATGTACTCATACCACTCTCCCCCCACCATTTCACGCATGAGCTGCTGTTTCACAGGCGATTCCTTGCTAGAGGCTCAAGGTACAACAAGCGCAGAGCATTTCTGCTATGATAGCATGCGACCGAAAAGACGTCATCGTGGTCACAAGGTGCCAGGAGAGCACTGATGACATTTGACGACATCCTCGATCAGATACTCGATTTGCTCCGCCGTCAGGGACGGGTGTCGTATTGGGCACTGAAAAGACGGTTCGAGCTGCATGACGACGATATCGCGGGGCTCAAGGACGAGAGCATTACGGCCCAACGGCTGGCTGTCGACGAGGATGGCAGAGTACTGGTCTGGATTGGAGAGGCAGCATTGGCTTCAGCCACCGTGCCAGCCCCAGTCCAAGACCGTGCGCCTCTGACCTACACTCCGCCGCATCTCACGGAGAAAATCCTCACTGCCCGCGCTGCCCTGGAAGGCGAGCGCAAGCAGGTCACCGTGCTGTTTGCCGATCTCAAAGGTTCGACGGAGCTGATCGCCAGCCTCGATCCAGAAGCGGCCCGCCGCCTTCTCGACCCTGCCCTGCATCTGATGATGGAGGCAGTGCACCGCTATGAAGGCACCGTGAACCAGGTGCTGGGTGATGGCATTATGGCCCTCTTCGGAGCGCCTGTGGCGCATGAGGACCACGCCGCACGGGCCTGCTATGCCACCCGGGCCATGCAGGCGGCCATGCAGCGCTATGCTGAGGAGGTACGGCGCACGCAGGGGCTGGCAGTGCAGATGCGTGTCGGGCTCAACGCGGGTGAGGTGGTGGTGCGCGCCATTGGCAATGATCTGCACATGGACTACTCGGCCATCGGTCAGACGACACACCTGGCGGCCCGTATGGAACAACTCGCTACCCCAGGCAGCATCCTGCTGACAGCGACGACGCTGCGGCTGGTGGAAGGGTTAGTACGGGTGAATGCCCTAGGGCCAGTCCCTGTAAAGGGTCTGGCAGAGCCCGTGGATGTATTCGAACTGGTCGGGGTCACGGCCGTCCGCCAGCGCTTACAAGCGGCTGCGGTGCGTGGGCTGAGCCGGTTTGTCGGACGGGACCATGAGCTGGAGTCGCTGCAGCAGGCCCTGCTGCAGGCCGGCACAGGACATGGGCAGATGGTGGCGCTGGTGGGGGAGGCCGGCGTTGGGAAGTCGCGCCTGGTCTACGAGTTTGTGCACTCCCACCGCACGCAGGGGTGGTTGGGTCTCGAAAGTGCGTCGGTCTCCTATGGCAAGGCCACGCCCTACTTCCCGGTGCTCGACCTCCTCAAGCGATACTGCCACCTGGAGGATGGCGACGACCCCCGCACGGTCCGCGCCAAGGTGACCGGACAGGTATTGACGCTCGACACAGCCCTCCAGGAGGCAGTTCCGGCACTGCTCTCGCTCCTGGAAGTCCTCCCGGCTGACAGTCCCTTCCTGAAACTTGATCCGCCGCAGCGCCGCCAGCGCACGCTCGACGCCCTCAAGCGGGTGCTGCTGCGTGAAAGCCAGGTGCAGCCGCTGGTGGTGGTCTTCGAGGATCTGCACTGGATTGATACCGAGACGCAGGCGCTGCTGGACAGCCTCGTCGAGAGCCTGCCGACCGCTCGGGTCCTCCTGCTAGTCAACTATCGCCCTGAGTATCAGCACGGCTGGGTGAGCAAGACCTACTATACCCAACTGTGGCTCGACCCGCTGCCTCCGGCAAGTGCCAACGAGCTGCTCCAGGCGTTGCTCGGGGATGACCCGAGCCTGGCACAGCTCACCCAGCTCCTGATTGCGCGCACGCAGGGCAATCCTTTCTTCCTAGAGGAGAGCGTGCGCACTTTGGCGGAAACACAGGTGCTGATCGGTGCACGAGGAGCGTATCGTCTGGCACAGGCGCTCCCAGGCATCCAGGTGCCGGCCACGGTGCAAGCCGTGCTCGCAGCACGCATAGACCGGCTGCCCCCCGAGGAGAAGCACCTCCTCCAGACCGCCGCGGTCATTGGGACGGAAGTGCCTCTGCCCCTGCTGCAGGCCATTGCCGAGTTGGACGAGGCGGCGTTACACTGTGGCCTGACACACCTCCAGGCTGCCGAATTCCTCTACGAGACGCGCCTGTTCCCGGACCATGCCTACACCTTCAAGCACGCTCTGACCCACGAGGTGGCCTACGGCAGTCTGCTCCAGGAGCGCCGGCGTGGACTGCACGCCCACATTGTTGAGGTTCTCGAACGCCTCTCCCCCGACCGCCTGGCCGAGCAGGTCGAGCACCTGGCGCACCATGCCCTGCGGGGCAAGGTGTGGGATAAGGCCCTGACATACTTCCGGCAGGCGGGGGGCAGAAGGCCCTGGCGCGGTCGGCCCATGGCGAGGCCCTGGGGTACTGCGAGCAGGCGCTCAGCGCCCTCGCGCATCTGCCGGAGACGCGCGCCACGCGCGAGCAGGCCATCGACCTCCGGCTCGCCCTGCGCGTGGCACTCCTGCCCTCTGGTAACATGAGGCGTATCCTGGCGTGTGTACGTGAGGCCGAGTGCCTTGCTGCCGCCCTCGACGACCCGCGTCGCCTGGGACAGGTCTCGCTCTTTCTCTCGGTCCATTTCCGCATCGCAGGCGCGTATGACCAGGCCATTGCCTCTGCCCAGCGCGCCCTCGCGCTCGCCATGGCCAGCGGGGATATCGTCCTACACGTGCTGGCGAACCAGCGCCTCGGCCAAGCCTACGGGATTCAGGGCGACTATCATCGGGCGATCGACTGCTTCGAACAGAGCGTGGCGTCCCTCGAGGGGGCGAGACACCGCGAGCGCTTCGGTCAGGTCCAGCTGCCCGTTGTGCTCTCCTGTGCCTGGCTCGCCCTGTGCCATGCCGAGCTGGGCACGTTCGCGAAGGGCAACACCCGCGGGGACGAAGGGCTGCGGATTGCCGAGGCGGTGGCGCACCCCGCGAGCCTCATGATGGCCTTATGGGGGATTGGTCTGCTGGCCTGCCGCCAGGGCGACCTGCCCAGGGCGCTCCCCCGGCTCGAACGGGCCATGAGCATCTGTCAGGAAATAGACCACACGACGTTTTTCCCCTGGATAGCTCCGGCCTTGGGGGCGGCATACACCCTGGGCGGGCGCTTCGCCGACGCTGTGCCCCTGCTCACGCAGGCGCTGGAGCAGACCATGGCAACGGAAACGGTAGTCTATCAGGCGCTCTGTCATCTCGCCCTGGGGGAGGCGCAGGTGCTGGCCGGCCGCCTGGAGAAGGCGCGGATCCTCGCCGAGCGGGCACTGGCACTCACCCGTGAGCACCAGGAACGGGGTAACCAGGCGTATGCTCTACGCCTCCTCGGCGACATTGCGGCGCAGCGCGAGCCCCCAGAGGCTGCTCTGGCCGAAGATCATTACCGACAAGCCCTCACCCTAGCCGAAGAACTCGGCATGCGCCCGCTCCAGGCCCACTGCCACCTGGGCCTTGGCACACTGTATGCCAAGACGGGCCAGCGAGAGCAGGCCCGCACCGAGTTAGCCGCCGCGCTTGACCTGTATCGCGCCATGGATATGACCTTCTGGCCACCCCAGGCCGAGGCGGCGCTGGCGCAGGGGGGTGGCGTATGAGCACTACGCTGATCTTCCGACACACGCATGGAGAGAGGGCATTATGACTCAGGAACCTTTACCTCGCCTGACCGAGGCACAGGTGCTCCAGCTCGCCAATCAGCAGAGCTTCGAGCGCGGCAAGAGTTACTATCGCGACGGGGCCATTGTCGAACCCGTCAGACAAGGGTGGGCGCTGCGCGCGCAGTGTGAAGGCTCGGACGATGAGCCATATGCGGTCAGCGCCACGCTCGCGCCGCACGGTATCGCGGCGACGTCCTGTACCTGTCCCTACGACTGGGGCGGCGCGTGCAAGCACATCGTCGCCTTGCTGCTGACGTACGTCCACGAGCCGCACGCCTTCCGTGTCATCCCGCCGCTGGAGATACTGCTGGCCGACAGCAGCAAAGAACAGCTCATCGCCCTAATTGGTGAGATGGTGCAGCAGCAGCCAGAGTTGCTGTCGATGGTAGAGCTCGCGGTGGCAACGCACCAGAGCCGTCAGAGCCCGGCGGGCCAGCGGCTGGACGCCAGCGCGTATCGCCGGCAGGTGCGCCGGGCCATGCAGAGCGAAAATCCAGACCGCATCGAGAGGGAATTGCGGGCCGCGGGCGCGGCGGCGGCGCGTCTGGCCCAGGCTGGCGACTGGCTCAATGCCGGCGCCATCTACCACGTGGCACTCGACGAAGCTGTACGCGGGTACGATGATCTGGTGCGCTCGATGGACGAAGACGGTGACATCGCGAGCGTCATTGATGAGCTGGCGCAGGGGCTGGGCGAGAGTTTACAGCACAGCCAGGCAGATGCCGCCACCCGCCGGGAGTGGTTGGCGGCTCTCCTGGAAGCGGAGTTCACCGACATTGAGATGGGCGGGATCGATCTGGCGCCGAGCGCGCGTGAGGCGGTATTAGAGCACGCCAGTGCGGCCGAATGGCAGTGGCTCGAGGAGCGCATCCGTACCGAAGTCCGTAAGAGCAGGGACTGGGCGCGCTCGGCGCTGGTGGAATTGCTGGCCGAGGGGCTGGAGCGCTGTGACCGGGAAGGCGACGCGGCGGCGCTGATTCGCGAACTGGGCACGCCAGAACAGCAGGCACATCTGCTCATCGATACTGGTCAGATTGATGCGGCTCTGGAGCTGATTGAACAGATTATCGTCGGGAAACCGGGCCTGGTGACCCAGTTCGCGGATGCGCTGTTGGAGGCGGCAGAACCGACCGCGGCGCTCGCCCTAGTGCGGGAGCACGGTAGCGACCACTGGGTAAGTCGGGACTGGCTGGCGAAGTATTATCGCCAGTACGGCACGCCCCAGGAAGCCGTCGAGGCACAGCAGCGGGTCTTCCTCGGTACCCCATCGGTCGAGGCCTTCCAAACTCTGCACGAGGTCAGCCGTAAGGCCGCCACCTGGGCCCAAGTGCGCTCCGGGGTGCTCGATGAGCTGCAACGCCAGAAGCAATTCGGCGCGCTGATCAGCATCGCGCTGCACGAAGGCGATGTGGCGCGAGCCCTGGAACTCCTGCCGCGCGTCAGCGACGGCTGGCATGATTACAAATGGGAGGTGGCGCAAGCCGCCGAAAAAGAGCATCCACACGCCGCCATTGCCCTGTACCAAGAACTGGCCGAGCGCGCCATTGGGCGGCGGTCGCGCGGCGCCTATCAGCAGGCCACCACCTATCTCCAGCGCGCCAAGCAGCTCTCGAGCCGTCTTAAGGCCCACCCCGACTGGGAGACGTATATGCAGGCCTTGCGCACGCGCTATCCTACCCTACGCGCGCTGCACGATGAGTTGCACAAGGCGCAATTGTGAAGCGATGGAGGGTCAGCGATGACCTTTGAAGAAATCCTCGATCAAGCCATTGCCCTCCTGCAGCGCCGCGGGCGCCTGACGTATCGCGCCCTCAAGCGCCAGCTCAACCTGGATGACGACTATCTGGAGGACGTGAAGGCCGAACTCATCAAGGGTCAACGGCTGGCGGTGGATGAGGACGGGGAAGTGCTAGTCTGGACGGGCGGCACGGATGTCTCCCCACCTACCATCCCCCTGGCTTCCCAGCCAGGGGCACCCCCTGGCAGCGCTGATGCGCCACTCCCACTGAGCCCCTCCGTAGCGGCCGCGCCGACGTCCCCAGAGGCCGAACGCCGTCAGCTCACCGTGCTGTTCTGTGACTTGGTGGACTCGACGGCGCTGGCGAGTCGCTTAGACCCCGAAGACCTGCGCGTTGTGGTGCGCGCCTACCAGGCCACCTGTGCCGAGGTCGTCCAGCGCTTTGACGGCCACATTGCCCAGTACCTCGGCGATGGCCTGCTAGTGTACTTCGGCTATCCCCGGGCGCATGAAGACACGGTGCAGCGTGCCGTGCGCAGCGGCCTGGGCATGGTTGAGGCCGTACGGACATTGAATACACGTCTGGAGCGAGAGTACAGGGTGCGCCTGGCCGTGCGGCTCGGCATCCACACCGGGCTGGTGGTGGTCGGTGAGATCGGCAGCGGCGAGCGGCAGGAGCAACTCGCCCTGGGGGAAACGCCGAACATCGCGGCACGTCTCCAGGGCCTGGCGGCTCCAGATACGGTCGTGATCAGCGCGGAGACGGCCCAGCTCATCCACGGCTATTTTGTCTGTCAGCCGCTCGGGGCGCCAGCGCTCAAAGGCGTGCCGCAGCCACTCCAGGTCTATCAGGTTCTGCGCGAGAGTGGGGCGCAGAGCCGGCTCGACGTCGTCACGGGGAGAGGCTTGACCCCACTGATAGGTCGAGACGAAGAAGTGCTTCTCCTGCAGCGGCGCTGGGAGCAGGCCAGCGCCGGGCTGGGGCAGGTGGTGCTGCTCAGCGGCGAGGCCGGCATTGGCAAATCCCGCCTGGTGCAGGTGCTGCAAGAGCACATCGCGGCCGCGCCCCACACCCGTATTGCGTGGTGTGGGTCGCCGTATCACCAGCAGAGCGCCCTGCACCCCGTCATCGACCAGCTCCAGTACCTGCTCACGCCACGTCCACAGGCCCTGGACGATTCTGGCCCCCTCTCCCAGCGGGAAGGGGCGACGTTAAGCTGTCGCCCCTCCGCCAACACAGTCGCGGAAGAGGGGAAAGACGCCGAGCAATTGCGGGCTCTGGAAACCGCGCTGTCGGCGTCAGGGATGGCGCTGGCCGAGGCCGTGCCGCTGCTAGCGGCGCTGCTGGCGCTCCCCCTGCCGGCCTCCTATGCTCCCCTCACCCTGACACCACAACGGCAGCGCCAGAAAACCCTGGAGACCCTCCTGGCCTGGCTGCACGCGGAAACACAGCGGCAGCCGGTCCTGCTCGTGGTGGAAGACCTGCACTGGGTCGATCCCTCGACCGTAGAGCTGCTGAGCCTGCTCATGGAGCAGTGCGCCCAGTGGCGATTCTGTCTCGTCCTGACGGTACGTCCCGAGTTTCACCCGCCGTGGGCCATGGCGGCCCACTTCACTGCCCTGACGCTGCGGCGCCTGGCCCCGGCTGAGATCGGGCACCTGGTGACGCACGTGGTGGGGGACAAGGCGCTACCCCCGGCGGTCCTCCAGGAGGTGGTGCGCAAAACGGATGGCGTACCCCTATTTGTGGAAGAGCTGACCAAAACGGTGCTGGCCTCAAGGCTGCTGGAGGAGCAGGAGGACCGTTATACGCTGCCCGGCCCGCTGCCCCCCCTGGCCATTCCCGCTACCCTGCACGACGCCCTACTGGCACGGCTGGATCGCCTTGCCGGCGCCAAAGTCGTGGCACAACTGGGGGCCACCATCGGGCGCACGTTCACCTATGATGTGGTGCAGGCCGTCGCGTCGCTCGACGAGGGGACGTTACAGGGGGCGCTGGCACAGCTCGTAGAGGCAGAGATCGTCGCGCCACGGGGACTGCCACCCCAGGCGACCTACACGTTCAAGCACGCGCTGATTCAGGACGCGGCCTACGAGTCGCTGCTGCGCAGCACCCGACAGCAGTACCACCAGCGCATCGCCCAGGGGCTGGCCGAGCGCTTCTCCGACACCGCCGAGACGCAGCCCGAAGTGCTGGCGCGGCACTACACTGCCGCTGGCTTGCATGCTCAGGCCTTGCCCTATTGGCAGCAGGCTGGGCAGTTCGCCCTCGTGCGCTCGGCAAATCGTGAGGCCGTGGGGTGCTTCGAGCAGGCGCTCAGTGCACTTCAACATCTACTAGAGACGCACGACACGCGCGTGCAGGCCATCGATCTCCGGCTCGCCCTGCGCACGGCACTCTCTGTCTCTGGCCACTCTGGGCGTCTCCTGATATGCCTGCGCGAGGCCGAGGCCCTTGCCGAGGCCCTTGCCGACTCTCGTCGGCTGGGACAGGTCTCACAATTTCTGTCACACTATTTCTACACCAGAGGTGCCTATGACCAGGCCCTTGCCGCTGCCCAACGCGCTGTAGTGCTCGCCGCGGCCGACGGGGATGGCATCGGGCAGGCGCTGGCGAACCAATACCTCGGTAGAGCCTACGAGTGTCAAGGTGACTATCGTCGGGCGATCGACTGTTTCAGGCAGACCGTGGTCTGCCTCGACGGGGTGCGGCGCCGCGAGCACTTCGGTCATTTCTTCCTGCCCGCTGTGATGTCCCGTGCCTATCTCGCCACATGCCATGCCGAGTTGGGGGCATTCGCTGAAGGCACGGCCTTCGGGGAGGAAGGGCTCCGCCTTGCCGAGGTGGTGAATCATCACGGTAGCCTTATTGTGGCCTTGTGGGGGCTCGGTCTGCTGGCCCTCCGCCAGGGTGACCTGTCCAGGGCGCTCCCTCGGCTCGAACGGGCCGTGGGTCTCTGTCACGAAGCCGACGTCCCGGTTCTTTTCCCCTGGATGGCTGCGACCCTGGGTGCGGCGTATACCCTGAGCGGACGCGTTACCGACACCGTGACGCTACTCACGCAGCAGGCGACGGAACAGGCGACGGTCATGGAAAGAGGGGACTTCCAGGCGCTCTGTGGCCTCTCCCTGGGGGAAGTGCAGGTGCTGGCCGGCTGCCTGGAGGAAGCGCACGCCCTTGCCGAAGGTGTGCTGGCGCATGCCCGTGCGCACCAGGAACGCGGCCACCAGGCGTATGCCATGCGCCTGCTCGGCGACATCGCCGCACGGCGCGAGCCTCTTGAGATAGCGCAAGCCGAGGCCCACTATCAGCAAGCCCTCACCCTGGCCGAGGAACGCGGCATGCGTCCACTGCAGGCGCACTGTCACCACGGTCTTGGCACGCTGTATGCCAAGACGGGCCAACGGGAGCAGGCCCGTACCGAGTTAGTCGCTGCTATCGACCTGTATCGTGCCATGGACATGACCTTCTGGCTGCCTCAGACGGAGGCGGCGCTGGTCCAGGCAGATGCAGCACGTGACACGTCATAGGTGGATGTGAGCATGGCGCATAACATACGGCCACATGTGATTATCATCGCCGGGCCAAATGGCGCCGGCAAGACCACACTGGCCCCTTTGCTGTTACGAGACACCTTTGGGGTGATGGAATACGTCAATGCTGATGCTATTGCCCTTGGCCTGTCTGCCTTTCAACCGGAGACGGTCGCATTGGAAGCGGGCCGTATTATGCTGAGGCATCTGCGCGCTTTAGCCGCACAGCGGCGCACATTTGCCTTTGAAAGCACGCTCGCCACACGCTCTTACGCCCCATGGATACGCCAACTGTGTCAACAGGATTATGCTTTTCACGTGTTGTTTCTCTGGCTCCGTAGCCCCGAACTGGCTGTACAGCGCGTCAGGGAACGCGTGCGTCTCGGAGGTCACGATGTCCCTGAAGTCATAATACGCAGACGGTATCAGCATGGGATACGAAATTTTTTCAACCTGTATCTTCCACTGGCGACAAGCTGGAGTGTGTATGATAATTCTCTGTCTCAGGCACCTCCCTTACTGGCGACAGGAAAGGGCAAGGCACTCCCCACCTTCTATCAACCTGAACTGTGGCGTAGG
>Ga0114129_10011926_pt1 | contig 12361 bp, 5 predicted proteins | sample RhiMetdeltSRZDD1_FD_80071 | JGI IMG/M metagenome (GOLD analysis project Ga0114129, IMG submission 80071) | Populus rhizosphere microbial communities from Tennessee, USA - Rhizosphere MetaG P. deltoides SRZDD1 (version 2) (version 2) | ecosystem: Host-associated > Plants > Roots > Rhizosphere >...
CCAGTCCGGCACGTTCTCTACGGCGCTGAACGATCGACTCGGTACGATAGGTGTTGCCGGGTAGGTCTGGGCTGGAACATAGGCGTTCATCGCATCGAGGCGGATACCGGCGTTGAGCGTCATCCGGCGTACCGTCCACTGGTCCTGGGCGAACAACCCGATGTAGTACTTCATGTTCACCTTGGTTGTGTACGGGAACGTGTACTGCGTGATCGAATTCGGCGCGCCGTTGAGCAGCCGGAGCGTCGTGGCTGTGCCCAGCGCCTCGTTGTAAATTGTCCGCCAGCCGTGCATCTCCTGGAACCCGACCTTGAAGGCATGCGAGCCCGTGACGTACGACACGTTGAACTTTGAGTTCTCGGTGTTGCTGCGATGCCGCGTGTACGACGAACGCGCGCGGTACTGCATGTTCGTGGACAGCTCGACGATCGGATAGGTGTTCCACGGGACGTCCGGCTGCGGCCAGAGCGACCACGACTCGGGATGGAACGTGAAGCCGGCGTCGATCAGGAACTTGTTCGTGATCGGCGCGTTCCAGGTCGCCTGAACCATCAGATTCGGGTACGTCCTCAGTACCGCCGCGGCATCCGGCGACACGTTCGACGCCGCGAACCAGTGACACGTGCATCGCTGCAGGTCGTCGGCCCACAGCGAGAACTTGTGCCGGGCCGACGCCTGCCAGGTCAGACGGAAATCCTCGCTCTGATTCCAGTTCTCGTTGATCGTGGGGCGACTCAGGTCGGGCGTGTAGACGTTGTCGGACGGATTCGTGTCGTAAAACGCTCCCGGCGGGCGCTCGTCGTTTCCCCAGTACCGGTACGCGCCGAAGAACCACAGCTTCTCGCGCTTGATCGGTCCGCCCATGGTGGGGTTGATGTCCCAGAGCTTCTCGTTCAACGTCACCAGCGCGGGGTTCGACACGTTGGACGTCGAGGCGAATTTGTCGTTCGTGTAGTTGGCGAACAGCGAACCGCGAAAGACATCGCCGCCGGCCTTCGGAATGACGTTCTGACGAACGCCGCTCACGTCCGCTTCGGCCGACAGCGAGCCCACTTCGACGGTGTACTCCTGAACGGTGCCGGTATTGATGGTCCAGATGACGTGGCTGCCTCCCGGGGTCCCGTTCATGTTGTTGTACCGCATGCCGTCGAAGAGCAGCGGCATCTCCTGACTGCGGGAGCCGTGGACGATCAACGCGACCTGCTTGTCGCCCACGCTGCCGCCGACATCCTGCGCGGTCAGGCCGCTTCCCGCGGTGGCGGCGATCACGCCGGGCACCAGCACCGCGAAATTCTGCGCGGTCTTACCGGTCGGAATCGTATCGATCACGTCGCGCGTCATGACGGTCTGCTGCCGCGTGTTCTGAACATCCACCAGCGAACTGAGGCCGGTGACGGTGATCGTCTCTTCCATGGCTCCGACGCGCATCTCAATGGTCACGTTCGCGGTGACGCCGGATGACAGCTCCACGCCATCGCGCTTCACCGTGTTGAATCCGGCCAGCGCGAACACAATCGCATAGGTGCCGGGCCGAAGATCGACGATCTTGTACTGGCCCTCGCCGTCGGTCGTCGCCGTCCGGACTCGTTCGATGAGCGCAGGGCTCGAGGCCTCCACAGTGACTCCAGGAAGCACCGCGCCGGTGGTATCTCTGACGGAGCCGGCGATGATTCCGGTTTGTGCCTGGGCGACGCCAGATAACGCGATCACGGCAGCCACTGTCCCACTCGCCACCGACTTCCAGGACATATCACCTCCTCGTGTCAAACCACCGCGACGCTTCGTTGGATGTCGCGCGCTGTCGTCGATCGTCATCACAGAAGTCGAGACATTGGGAGCGGCGCTCGGAACGCCAACCTCCATCATTCCGGGACGCCTGCGGCGGCTTGCGCTGCAGATGTCGTTCTGAACGAAGGATTCCGGGGACGGAAACGGTCAGCGCTGGCCGTTTGTGGTGGACGACTCAGCTGCCCGGACAGTCACCGTCACGTTCGTGCCATTGGTCAAATTGCCGTCATCGCCGACTGCCCGGATGACGTACGCGCCAGGCTCGCTGAAGTGAACAGTCGTGATCGCCTTGCCAGACAGATCGGCGCCCTCTGATTTGATCGGAGCGGTCATCGGCTCGAACGTGACGCTTCCAGGACCCCGATAGTGCAACCACGTGACGGCCAGACCGGTTTCGTACGCATTTCTCGCGAGGACCTTGTCCTGGGTCGTCGGACCAGCCTGCCTGTTGCGCGATGGCAGACCGGTGATCGCAACAGGCAGCTCCTTGGCGTCGGTCTGATCCCCCGGTCGGCGCACAGCGCTGCGAGGTTTTCGTGGCCCGGGCTTTCCGTCATCGCTCGCCACGACGGTGAGTGTGAGAGTTTGCGGCAGCGTGACCGTCACCGCGGCACTGCCGACGACTGTGACTGATGGAGGCTGGTTCACCGGGACTGCCTTCGACGTCCTGCCACTAATCCCACTGCCGCGATTGGCCTTCCAGACACCCTCCTCGAGCATCCACACGGGGGCGAGCGAGGCGACTGCGGTCGACTTCTGCCCGTTGTGGGTCAACGTCCAGACGAGCTCTTGCTTCCCCCAGTTGGCAGGCACCGTGACGGCGAACACGAACTGTTGCCGCCGCGGGTAGAAATGCGTCGGCTGCCCGCGATCCGCAGGTCCTGGTTCGAACGTGTTATTGGCGCCAATGGCAACGAAGGGCTCGTCCTCGTAATTCCGATTGAGGTAGCCAAACAGGAGGCTGAACGTTCCGTCCGGATTCTGCTGCCAGCCTTCGAAGATCGGCTGGACGCTCTGTCCCGACAGGAACATGGTTTGCGTGTGCGCACGCCCCGCCAATACCAGCAGGACGGCGAGCGTGCACATGCTCCCTCGAAGTAGGGGTCGCATAGGCGCCTTCCTCTCCTCGAAGCGCTACTGGCCGCCGGTCGATCGCGACGGGCGAGGCTTGTGATTGCGTTCGTCGACCGTCTGTTTGAACTCCTCGTCAGTCAGGACGTACCAGCTTACATGCGCGAACGCCATGTCATCGCTCGACCGCTGCCCGAAGCCGGCCCAGTTGCGCGGATCGGGGTTCCACTTGTTGGCCGGCGAGTTGTCGTGCCACGTCGTCACGTGAAGCACCGAGCCCTTCGGAATCAACGGCTGCACATCTTCGGTATAGCTGTAGGCAATATGCCACCCGAAGTTCCAATTGACGCAGTTGAGCGTTTCGACGCGTCCGTCCGCATAAATCGCTTCCATGCACTGCCGCTTGCCGCGGTTGTGCAGATGCGGCTGAAACACCGTCATCCGGATGTTGTCCTTCAGTATCAGGTAGCCGTCTACGCGGACGTTGTTTTCACCCGGCGGAATATCCAGGTCCTGCACGTTCCCGACGCTCTGACGAATATGTTTGTATTTGGGAACGTAATCTTTCGGGTGGAACCAGAGGCCCAGGCTCGTCCGGTCGGTGATGCGCTTCTCCTTTGCGGCGTAATGCATGTTGAACCGCACCTTGGTCCCGGCCTTGATCAGGAATCCTGAATTCTCGGCGAGGACGTCTCCAGTCTTGCCGAGCGCGTACTCGCTGAAGGAGACCGAATCGTCGCTCACGACGTCCGCGTTTTCGTCAAACAAGCTCGTCGTCGCGTGGTGGACGACAGGAAATCCTTCCTGGGACGGCTTGGTCTCGAACGCTCGAATCCAGCGATCCTCGGTGAGACCCGAATCGGCCACCAAGTCGATCCACATGTTGGGAGCATTCGGTTCAACGACGAACGGTTCCGGAATCGGGATCACGTAGTCGGGGGGACCGAGAAGTCCGGCCAGCGTCCACTTGCTCGCGTCCGTAAACTCCCGGGGCGGCGGCATGTCGGCCGGATTCCCGCGCGGCGAGCCCTGGTCGACCCATGCGGCGATCGTGGCAATGTCGCCGTTGCTCAACGACCGATCGTGCTTGAAGCTCTGGATGCCGACGGTCTTGTCCATCGTCCACGGTGGCATCTCGCGGCTGACGACCTTCGCCTTGATCGATCGCGCCCAGGGACGCACGTCCTCGAACGTCAGCAAAGACATCGGAGCGATCGACCCGGACCGATGGCAGTCCTGGCAGGATCGCTGGAAGATGGGTGCAATGTCCTTCGTAAAGGTGAGCGGCGTTTTGGCCCCGACGGCTGAGTCCTGCGCAGTGGGGGCCGCGACGCCGAGAGCCAGCAGACCGACCAGGATTCCGAATCCGGCAACTTTCATAGCCCGATCTCCTTTCAGCCCCACCGGGTTCCGATCGGCCATTGCCAGGCGCCGAGGCACGACGAGCCTTCGGCTGGAAACGTCCGATTGAACTCACCATTTAGAACCGTCGACTGGACGTTGTCAAATTCTTGTATATCTCCCGCTTCCGGCCGTTCGATCCCACCGCGTCAGCGCGTCAACGGATCCGTACTTTCCTCAGGAGCTTGCATACCTGTGGCGTTGTCCAGGGCGGCGGGATGGGGACCTCGTCCCTGCGCGAACGCCTTGTCCACGGCGCGCCCTCCAGCCAGCAACCCCGCCAGGCCGTAATTCCCCTCGTGACACCGGGGCTCGTAATAGATCCGATTCGCCGGCTCGTCCTGCCTGGTATATTCCTGCTTGACGGTCCACGGCTTCGTCCACGTCGTCTTGTCGTCCAACGTGACGACGTACTCGAGCGTGTTCGGGCCGGTGCGGGTCCAGCGTTCGATCACATGCAAGTTCTCGCGGGCTCCCATGAAATCCGACTTGGCGCTGAAATTGGTGACGTCGACGACCAGCGTCTCGCCCTCCCAGCGGCCACGCGAGTCGCCAAAACGCTGGCGGACGTGCGCCGGAAGATGCGGACGCGCGTCCAGCGGGATGTTGCGATGCCACCCTTGCCCCTGGCCCACATCATAAAAAATCGCGACGGATCCCGGAGACTGCACAATCCGACGGAACCCGCCAAAATCGGGCAGCACGGCGCTCATGCAACGCTCCGACATGCTGCGGTCCTCTGGATTGTCGACACGATTGATGTTGCCGGTGTTGTAGCGCGGAGGGGGCTCCGCTCGCCTCGGTGATGGCGGTCCGTACTTCCCGCCGCGACACCCTGGTTCCTGGTTTTTGCAGGTTGTCGTGGCTTGCAGGAGCGCAAGCCGGTACGCTCGCTCCGCCTCGTTCTGTTTCTGCAGTTCTGGCGTGATGGGAGGAATTCGCCCATCCGCTGGATCCACAATCAACGAGGTACGCCGGCCCGTTGGCCTCACCGACATGAACACCGAGTTGTATGCGCCGGCAACGTCGCGTTCGGTCCCTCTCTCCTGGCGAGGTCGCAGTTCGATGACCGCCCGTTGCCGATCCAACGCCGCCCGTTCCGCATCCGTGAAAAACTCTTTCCCGGCATTCTGGGCGGATCGTTGCAGCGGCGTCTGATACACGTCAGTCCAGATGCCCTGCAGGTCCGGTTCGCCCCACGGTGTCTTGGTCGCCGGGCCCGTGGCCGCCTCGGCCGCCGTGGTCATACCCCTCGAGGCCTGGCCGGCGCCAGGAACCGGCGCCAGCTTGAGGAGCACGATCACGGCCAGGAACACGCCGATCACCCCGACCCACGCGAGAAATCGTCTGCTCATCTCAAGCCTCCTGTTACCGGCTTATCTCGCTGATCGTTCAGCATCAATATAGGAACCGCAAGACAAATCGTCGACGTGGCGTGCAATCGAAGGCGGCAGGTGCGTTATCCAGCAGCCCGTGCGTTACCGTGTAAACTGCGTCCGGTCAGCTCGTGCAGCCCTACCACCCCTGAACCGGAGCCAGCTGTGCACGGCCCAGTCATTGCGAAGCTGGTTGCACCCCGCGCCAGCCAGATCGTCCGGCGCGGACGCGTGCTCACCGCGATCGGCCGCGGCCTCCGCACCGGCGCATGCTGGATCGCGGCCCCGGCCGGATACGGCAAAACGATCGCCATCACCGACTACCTGGAGAAAACGTCCGCGCCGTTTGTCTGGTACCGCATCGACGAAGGCGACCAGGACGTCGCCAGTTTTTTCCACTACATGGCGCGGTCGGTTCGGGGAGCACGCAAGGGCGGCGCGTTGCCGAGATTCGGCGCGGAGTATGCCGATCAGGTGCCGCAGTTCGCCCGCCGCTTCTTTCGGTCGTATCTGGAGAAGCTGCGTCCCGGCACGGTGCTGGTGCTCGACGACCTGCACAACGCGGATGTGCCGCAGTATCGCGGGATCCTCGCGATCCTTCTCCAGGAATTGCCGCCCGGTGTACGTTGTGCCTGCGTCAGCAGGACGCTGCCGCCGCAGGAGTTCACCGAGTTGATGGTCAAGGACAGGCTGTCGCTCGTCGATGAAGCGGTGCTGCGGTTCACAGACCGTGAAGCCCTTGCGCTGGTGAAGATGCGGCTCGGTCGAGTGCTCGCCACCGCCAGCATCGCCCCCGCCTGCGGCTGGGCGGCCGGGCTCGTGCTGCTCGCCGAGCGCGCTTCGGAGGCGGCTGTGCGTCCGGAGATCCTCGCGCGCACCCGCGAGTGGAGCGCACCTGCCGCTTTTTCCGCGCTCGCGAGCCAGCTGATCGACAGCTTGCCGCAGCCGGAGCGGGACCTGCTGATGAAGGTGAGCCTGCTGCCCGAGGTCAGACCCGAGATCGTGCGTGCGCTCGGCGGCATGGCGGTAGGGCAGAACGTCCTCGACGCGCTTCACCGCCGACAGCTTCTCGTCACGCGCGCCAAATCGTCGCACACGGTCTTTCACCTGCACGATCTGCTTCGGGAGTACTTGCGAAATCGGCTGGCGCACGAACTGTCCGCCTCGCAGCTGTCGGCGCTGATGGAGCAGGCTGCGCGGCTGCTGGACGAGGCCGGCTATAGCGACAGCGCCATTGACCTTGCGCTGCAGTCGCAGGCGTGGCCGGTCGCACGACGGCTCATCTCGGCGTATGCGGCGACACTGCTCGCTCAAGGCCGGCGTGCAACGCTCGTCGAGCGTTGCGCGGCGCTGCCGCAGGATCAGCTGGACGGCTGGCTCTGTTACTGGCTTGGTGTGGCAACGGCTTCAGACGATGCGACGGCGGAAGCGTGGTTCGCGCGCGCGTGGGGGCGCTTCTCGGAAAACAACGACGCGCGTGGACTGTGCCTGACCGCAGCACATGCGGTCCTCTCCAAGGCGGACAGCTGGCGCACGCACGAAGGGCTGGCGGTATGGACGGCCCGCGCGATCGAGCTCCAGGATCGCGAAGTGCCCGCGCTCTCCGCCGACGAACAGCTCCTGGCCTGGACGGGCATGCTCCGCGCGGTCGACTTCGCCGCCACCGCTCCCACCGACACCGCCGCAGTCGACCGCCTGACGCATCGGCTGGTGGAGCGGATCGCCAGGCCAGCGGAGGGCGACACGGCTACGCTCCGCCTGCTGGCGAGCGAGGCGCTGATCGAGCACGCCGGTACGACCGGTCAGCGGGATCTCTTCGAGGGGGCCGTGGATAGCGTGGTCGCCGACCTCCGGGATCGCAACGCCACGCCGTGGGCGCTGGGTCTGTGGCTTGTCGCATTCGGCGCCATCAGCGCGCGCTACTTTGCCTACTGGCGGCGCGGCTTTCCCTACGCCTCGCCGGAAGACGCGCTCCGCGCCGCGATCGCGATCGGCCAGCGTGAATCACTGCGCGGAGTCGAGTTCGGCGGGCTCTATCACCTTCAGCTGCAGATGAAGTCGCGCAACGACTTCACCGAGTTCGCTACCCTGATCAAGCGTCTCGATCAGATTGCCGACAGCCGTTACACGACACAAGTGGCCGTCGTCGCCGACTGCCAGGCAGCGCTGCACACGGTCCGGCGCGATTTCGCCGCCGCGCACGCGGCCTGCGACCGCTTCATGACCGCCATCGAGGCGGCCAACGAGCCGCCCCTCGAGCGCTGGCCCCACTTCATCACCACGTTCCAGGTGTTGCTTGCCGAGCGCAGGCCGGCGGAGGCAGCGAGCTTCCTCGCCGATCTGCTGCCGATCTTCAGCGGCGCGCTGCGGCAGCGAACGCACACGTGCGTGCTCTTCGCGCGGGCGTGTGAGGCGAAGTGGACGGGTGACCCGCGATATCCGATGCTCCTGCGGGAATGCTTCCAGGAGCTCCGCGCATCCAACTGGCCCGCGGTACTGCTCAACGTTCCGGATCTGCTGGCGGAGCTCTGCGCTGATGCACTCGACCTCCACATCGAGCCGGAACTTTGCCGGTCCCTCATCGCGCGCCGGGCGCTCGTCCCGCCCAGCGGACGTCCGGCCAGCTGGCCGTGGCCGCTCAAAGTCCACCTGCTCGGCGAGTTCCGTCTCGATCGCGACGATGCGCCCGTGGACTTCGGTCCCAAACCCCCGACCCGCTCGCTGGATATGGTGCGCGCGCTCGCGGTTGCGAAGGACCACACGTGCACCGTCCAGCAGATCTACGACTGGTTGTGGCCCGATGCCGACGGCGACCGGGCGAAGGCCGCCTGCGAACAGGCGTTGCATCGGCTGCGGCGGCTGCTCGGCAGGACCGATCTGATCGTTCAGCGCGAGGGTAGGCTGCGGCTGGCGCCCGACAAGGTCTGGGTCGACCTCGACTACTGGGAGGCCAAGTTAGCGCGCGTGCTGTCGAGCGATCCGAACCAATCGACCCGCGACATGGAGCGGGTCGTGACCGAGTTTCCGGGGCCGCTGCTGTCCAACGAGCCGCGAGCCTCGTGGTTGGTGCCGGTGTCGGAGCGCGTCCGCCGCTCGTTCATCGAGCTCGTCCTGCGGCTCGGCAAATCATTCGAAGAGCACGGCGATCCGCGCAAGGCCTGCGAGGTGTACCTGCGGGCGCTGGACGCCTATCCAACCTCCGAACGCTGCTATGAAGCGCTGCTACGCGGGCGCCTCGCGGTGGGGGACGCAGCCGGCGCGCTGGAAGACTATGACCGCTGCGAACGCATCCTCGCCTCCACGCTTCAGGCCAGGCCATCACCCGCCATCCGTGCGCTAGTCGCTAGGTTGCTGGCTTCAAGAGCCGTGCGACCCTGAACCCAACGCTCTGATCCTGGTCGCCAGCGGACCCGTAAGCGATTCGTAAGCGCAGCTCGGGCACTCTTCTCGTCACGTTTTGTTAAGGCACGAGGAGGGATTCCATGTCTGTGGGGCGTGCTCTCGGTCCATCAAGTCCGCGCCGATCCAAACACCGCCAAGCTACCGAGCGCCGCAGGTCGAGGCTGCGCTCGACGCTGCCGTTTCTGCTCGTCGCGACGCTGCTCGTGCTGCAGACGTCATCGACTTCCGCGTACAAGGTCTGCACGGATCCGCGCGAACCGTGCTTTCACGAGGTCATGGCGCAAGACGCGGCGGCCGTGTACGCGGAGGCGTACGGCGGTGGTGGGGGGATTGCGGCGCACGTTCCCCAACTGCGTGCGGGCGCGGGAGGCGAGGACAACGTCGATCACGTGTTCGGCTACGAGAAGAACGTGTTCTTCAGCGACTCCTTCGTCACGGCCCCTCACTTCTGGGACGTCGACCGCGGCCCGAACGACCCGGTCAGGTTCGTCGACATTTACACCGTCCCTCTTTGGGCGTTCTTCGGCGGCGGGACGTATCCGAACGCATACCAGAAGGGGCAAGCTCTCTGGACCCTGGCGTTGGGCGAGTATGCCGAGGGCCGCATCGACCGGGCGTACGAGCTGCTCGGGCACGTTGCGCACCTGGTCGGCGATCTGACGATCCCGACGCACGTGCACGAGGATGCCCACCCTCCGTTCGATGATGATCCGTTCGAGGAGTGGATGAGCGGAAACGGGGACGGCAATTTGTTTATCCACAACCTGTCGAACGAGGAACGGGTCGATCTGATCCGGCTGGAGAAGCTGCAGCCGCTGACGCCCCCGGCCGGCGTGGACCCGCTGTATTGGCTGATGAACACAACGGGGCAAATCGCCGATTTTTTCGCGTCGGCCGACGTGGACGGCGATGCGTTCGATCCGAACGGGTGGGTCCAGAACGAACTCAACCTGATGGCGGCCACGATTTCTTCGCCGCGGGTTCAGGATGACCTCGACAACAACGACGACGACAACAATGACAACGACGGCGATCTCAGCACGATCCGCCGTTACTCATTCTTCCGCGGTGTCCGGGCGATCGCAAGGTTGTACAAACTGTTCGAAGACACTGTCGCCTTGCAGCCGACCTTGTCGGTGGTCATCGATCGTGTCGAAGAGGACCAGGACCACGACGCATTCAACGGTCCCGACTACTGGGCGCGCGCGTATATCGACGGCAATTACGGCCAGAACCGCGGGGACTTTATAAGGAACAACAACGACATCCATCCAGGCTGGGCCTTCGGTCACACCGTCGGGCTGACAGGCGTTGCATCTGTCCGCATCGAAGTATTCGACTGGAACGGCCGGACGGGACCGCCGGACCCTGATCCAACCGACAGCGAGGACGTGCAGTCGGACGTCACCATCGGGGATGGCCGCACGCTCGAACTTCAGGTCGACATCGCGAAGTGTCTGCGCCACGAGCCGGGCGCTGTGACCGGGCTACCCGCCGCCGGCGATTGCGGCGCACCGCTCGTCTCCGAGAGCAACGCCAAAAAAGCTGCGTCCAAGCTGTACTTCCATATCCACATGTCGAAGTCGCCACCGAAGGCCGAAGCCGGCGGTCCGTACCTCACCGACGAGGGCACCAACATCCGGTTGGACGGCAGCGAGTCGAGCGATCCGGACAACGACATCGTCAGCTACGCGTGGGATCTCGACGGCGACGGTGCGTGCGACGACGCGACCGGCAAGACTACGGACTTCACCCAGGTCGGGCAGGATGGCGTCTTCACGGTCAAGTTGTGTGTGACTGATGCGATCGGCCTGACCGCCGAGGACACGGCATCTGTCAGCGTTCGCAATCTCGCCCCGACCGTCGGTCTCTCATCGCCGGCTCCGCTAGGGGAGAACCTCGCGCTGACGCTCAACGGCACGATCTCCGACCCCGGCTGGCTCGATCCGTTGAGCGCTACGGTCTCCTGGGGTGATGGCTCCGCCGTCATGCCGCTCGGCGGAACCCTCGAGAACGTCCGTCCCGATGCGACGTTCGCCTACAGTGGAACGCACACCTACGGCGACAACGGCACGTTCACCGTCCAGATTTGCGCCGCGGATGACGACACGAATCGCTGCGCGACGGCGACGGTGACGGTCAACAATACCAACCCCAGCGTCACGATCGATCTGTCCGGGGCGATCAACGTGAACGGGACTCCGACGATCATCGCGCACGCTGGCGAAGCGGTTGCCTTCGACGGCCGGGTCACTGACCCGGGCAGCGACGACCTCACCCTCGTATGGGCCTGGGGTGACGGCACGCCCGCATCTTCGATCACGTCGCTGGTGAATCCGCCGAACACCGATCCGGCTGTGAGCCCGAGTATCCAGCCACGGGACGTCCGGTACCCGCAGTCGCACGTCTTCGGTAGCGCGTGCACGTTCGAGTCGGGGCTCGCCGCCACCGACGACGATACTGGTGCGGCCGGAGCGACGGTCAACGTGATCATCGTGGGGAACAACCACCCGAACCACCCGCACGGATATTGGAAGCAGCAATTCCGTCACTACGTCGTGGGATTGGGTCCGAGTGACTTCGACACGGCGACGCTCACCTGCTATCTGAAGGTTGCGGGCTACATGAGTCGCGTGTTCACCGAGCAAACCGCCGCGGGGACGTTCGCGCAGGCTTATGCTGCCCTCGACACGGGACCGCCCAAAACCTCACAGCAGTTGTTCGATGTGCAGTTGCTTGCCGCCTGGCTCAACTTCGCCAACGGCTCCATCGAACACAACCGCCTCGTTGACACGAACGGCGACAAGGTGCCCGACACCCCGTTCCTCGCGGCGATCGCGGCCGCCGAGTCGGTGCGGCTCGATCCAGCCAGCACCCAGGAGCAGCTCGATCGGCAAAAACTGATCGTGGAGAGATGGACGAACCTACCGTAGGGTTGCAGCTCGCCGCGAGCGGACGTCGGATGATTGGGGGTTCTCGGCACAGGGGCGGCGGTTCAACCGCCGCCCCGGCCCTCGCGTCGCGCCCGCGTCAAATGGCGCAGCTTGTCCGGATTGCGCACCACGTACAGCGCACGAATCACGTCGCCCTCGATCTCGAACGCGGTCGTCTGCACCGAACCCTCCGGTGCATCGACGATGACACCGGGCAGGTCATTGATGGTGGCAAAGCGCACCGTGAAGTCGTCGCGCCACCACGCACCGGGGCGTTTGCGCGTGACCTCAACCAGGAACCGCGCGGCTCGATCCGCGCCCTCGATCACCTCCAGCGCCGACCGCACCTTCCCGCCGCCGTCCGTCACGATGCGCACGTCGCTCGCGAGC
>Ga0114129_10011927_pt1 | contig 12359 bp, 11 predicted proteins | sample RhiMetdeltSRZDD1_FD_80071 | JGI IMG/M metagenome (GOLD analysis project Ga0114129, IMG submission 80071) | Populus rhizosphere microbial communities from Tennessee, USA - Rhizosphere MetaG P. deltoides SRZDD1 (version 2) (version 2) | ecosystem: Host-associated > Plants > Roots > Rhizosphere >...
CCGTCTTGCTCACCTCCCTCCCGACCGACAGCGGCTCGGGTGTCAGCTCCGTCACCTACAAGTACTGCACGCCCAGTTCATGCACCCCGGCCACCACGATCAACTCGAGCACGACCGGGCCAAGCTACTCGGTCTCCTGGGATACCACATCGGTGCCCAACGGCTCGTATGACCTCCAGGCCACATTCGTCGACAAACTCGGCAGCACCAGCACGACGGCAAAGGTGACCGTGACTGTCAACAACACATTCCAGGTGTCGGCAACCAGTCCGCAGACGGCCGGAGCCGCCTTCAACGTCACGATCACCGCCAAGGCCAACGGCAGCACGAACACGAACTACACCGGCAGCCAGGCGATGAGCTTCAGCGGCCCGAGCAACGCTCCGAATGGGACGGCGCCGACCTACCCGGCAAACGTGACATTCACGAGCGGGGTCGGCACGGCCTCGATCACGCTATTCAAAGCACAGACGACCACGATCACGGCGACCAGCGGCAACCTCTCAGGGACTTCCGGCGCCGTCGGCGTGAACTCGGCCGGCGTCGCGCTCTCCTACAACCGCACGTGTCCGACTACGATCACGAAGAACGCTTCCACGACGTTCACGATCCTCGTCCCGAATGACGCTTACGGCAACTCGTTCACGAGCACTTCGGGCATCGGGGTCGGGCTCACGTTGAGCAATACCACCAACTTCGGCTTCGGCGCGATTGGGACCGGTACTACAACCGTGACCATCACCACGGGCCCTGCGAACAACACGTTCACGATCGCGGAGAGTGGGTCGGGCAAGACGACGACCCTCACGGCAACTGCTCCCAGCGGCTTCACTGCCCCGCCGTCCTGCACCGTCAACTCGACGTAGTCACGATCCGGCTGTTCTGGTCGCCTCCGGCGCGTAGGGTCGAGCGATGCCGCTCGGGTACCTGCTGGCCGACGCGGTCGTGTTCGGCGTCAACCTGCTGCCGGCCTTCGGCCGCCCACGTGGGTGGTGCTCGTGTTCCTGCGGCTCAACTTCAACCTCGCCGCGGTCCCGCTGGTGCTGGTCGGCGCGCTGACGGCGGCGCCGCGCCGGTCCTCGTGCGGCAACGCGGGCACACCGAGCAGAGCTAGGCATCTAGAACCCGTGCGCGCCGAGCCAGGCGCCCACGTGGCGCCTGAAGATCGGTGCCGTCCGCTCCAGCGGCAGCGCATGACCGGCATGCGGTACGAAGTAGAGCGAGGTGTCGCGGCTGCCGACGTACCGACTCTTCAGAACCGGACAGGCGAAGCTGGGCGTGGTGGCGTCCTCCCTGCCGCAGACCACGAACACCGGGACCTTCACCCGCGCGAGCAGCTTCAGGTCCTGCACGAGCCCATCGATGATCGATCCCCCGTCCCCGCAGGGATCGGGAGCCCGGAGCGCGACCGCGGCCGCGCGGACCGCCGGCACGGCGCTGTCGAACGCGCTCGCTTCGAACTCGGCCGGCGTGGCCTGGAAGTACGCGTACGCGCCCGGGCCCCCGGGTGCAGCGGGCTGACCACCCCCGTCGCAAACACCCCTGCTCTGGTAGAACTGCTCAAAGGTGGTGTAGGTGATCTGCGGGGCGTAACTCATCGCGACCAGGGCATCCACGTCGTCGAAGGAGATCGCCTCGATGTTCGCGATCAAGGCGCCGATCGAGTGGCCCGCGAGCGCCACCTTGGTGAATCGCGGAGAGCGGCGGCCCTGCGCTCCGTAGTCGCCCGAACGCAGCTCGCCGACGATCTGATGCGCGACGTCCGCGTCCGCGCCGAGGCAGGCCTCGTTCCCCTCCGGGTGTCCGCTGGTGCCGTAGCCGAGGCGATCGATCACGACAGACGTATGCCCGGCGCGGGCCATCGCCGCGGCGTAGTCGTAGCGGGGGACGGCGGTGAAGTTCCAGAGGAACTCGCCGAAGGACAGGCCGTGCAGATAGAGCGTCACGGCGCCGCGGCGGCCGGATGCCGTCGGGCCGAGTTCCGAGGCGGGCCCGATCAGGTGGCCCTTGACTTCGTACTTCGATCCGTCGCTCGGGCAGCCGAGCACCGAGCGGTTCACGTTCTCGACCTTGAACGTGACGGCCCGGGTGACCACCGTCGCGCGCGCATCTGCGGGCACTGTCAGTACCAGCCCGGCAAGCACGATAGAGACGAGTATCCGGCCGGCGCTTCGCATGCGGCTGCCTCCTGGTCCAAGCGTTAGATTGAGCTAACGTAAGTCTATCCTAAAGATGTCTCTTTCTAACGTAAGGACGCACTAAATTGTCGTTCATGCAGCAGGTCGTCCAGGCAATCAGCGAGCCGCGGCGCCGCGAGATCCTCCAGTTGGTCAAAAGCAGTGAGCTCTCCGCGGGCGAGATCGCAAGCCGGTTCGACGTGACCCGGCCCGCCATCTCTCAGCACCTGACCGTGTTGAAGGCGGCCGGCCTCGTGAACGAACGGCGGGAGGGGACGCGCCGCCTCTATCGCGCGCGCCCGGAAGGGCTGGCCGAGCTGAGAGCGTTTCTCGAGGGATTCTGGGACAGCCGGCTCGAGCAGCTCAAGGTGGCCGCGGAGCAGGAGCAGAAGAGAGGGCGTGGTGCCCGAGCCGCAAAGCGAAACTAGCGCGTCGAGTGCGGCTGATCAGCGGTAGCCGAACTGGTCGAGCAGGTCCCCCAGGACCTCCTCGCACAGCGCTCGCGTCTCAGGCGCCTCTCGCTGCCACCGGCCGATCGACTCCGCCGGCGTGCGGCTCGTCTGGTGCCGGCGGCTCAGGGTCGATGGAGTGGACACCTGGGCGTCGGTCAGCATTGCTTCGATCACCCGGTCGCGGCGGTCCAGGTCCAGATAGCGAAGCAGCGACGAGAGAGTTTTCCGCGGTTCCCGCACGAGGTCCTCGTACCGGAGCAGGAAGGCATTCGAAGATCGCTCCTCCCAGCTCCGGGCCAGAACGCCGATGTCGCGCCTGAGTTCGCCGCGCAGCCAGTCCTCGTCTGTCTCGCCTTCCTCGCGCAGGAATCCGCGGAACTCTCTCCTCCGATCGAACTCGAGCATGGAAGTGGCCATGTCCCGGAAGTCCCGCACGAGAAAGATCTCCCGGTAGCCGGAGTAAAGCTCCGGCATCATCTCCTGCCGAAACGTGCCGGGCAGCCCTTTTTCTGCGAAGTACCGGGCGGCCGGCTTGCCGGCGCGGCTTGCGACCAACTCGTAGAAGGCGTTGACCCTCTCCCCGCAGAGGTTCGCGACCTGCTCGACGTGGCGGCCGCCCAGCCAGGCCTCCACGGCCATGTCGTACATCGAAGGCGGGGGCGCTTCGCGCTCCGTTCCGATCCACCAGTGCGGCCCGTAAAGCTCTGCGCTGAGCGACTGGCGGTAGCTGGCGGGCTCGCACAGCGTTCCCAGGATGTCGGTCCAGTAACGCGCGAGCTTGGTCTCGTACTCGAAGGGCCGGAAACCGACGATCTCCGGGTGGCTCGCCAGGACCGCCAGCACCCAGGTCGAGCCGGTACGCCCGAGCGTGGTCACGTCCAGCGGCGAGAGGCAGGACTCACACGTTGTCAGCCGCTTGCGCGTGCCCCGGATGGTCGAGATCCACGACCGGCTGCCGTCCGCGAAAATCGCCACGACGTCTGCCTCGAAGTCGGGAGGCAGCTTGAGGGCGCTCACGAAGTGGCGAAATCCGCTGCGCCTGGACCACCCCACATCGGAATGCAGAGCCTCGACATCCGGGCGATGAACGTTGATCGGAAGTCGCCAGACGCAGCGGCCGCGGGCGCCCACCTCGATCGCCGCGAGCTCGCTCGTTCGACCCACGACCCAGCCGTCCAGGCTGATCGTGAAGGTGGTTCCCGAGCCGCTCACCTCCGTTGCCTCGAACCAGAAATCCCGGAGATGCTCCCGATCCGGGACGGGCCAGTGCGGCTCGTCCAGCTTCAGGAAATGCCCGTTCAGCGAACTCGTGCTTGCCTCACCCTTGCGCGGCACCCTTGCCCCCCGAAAATATAACGCGTGTCTCATTTAGCGTCCAGCAGCCCCTGGGCGGCGGTCGAACTTACCGTAGCGGGGCCATTCTCAGATCCTTGGAAGTCCCTGGAGCGCCAGCAGGCGTTATGAAGCCGCGATCTTCATGAGGGTGAGGCCGCGCGGAGTGACGATGTCGACGCGTTGGCGTTGGACGACGGCGTCGAGTGCTCGGCGCACCTGCTCGCGCTTCACCGAATCATGGACGGCGACCATGTGCTCGGCGCTCAGCCAAGGCTGCCAGTGGCACAGTGAGGCGTCGCGGTTGTCGAGGTCACCGTCCACGAACAGGAAGTCCACGAGGCCGGGAAGCTCCGCGGGGTCGTAATCGACATCGGCCATCCGATGAACCGTCACGGGCAATCCCTCGGTTCTTTCTTCCGCCGCGCGACTGCGCTCGGGTACCACCTCGAAAGCATGCAGCTCACCTCGTCCGTTTTGCTGGAGCGCCGTACCGATCTGGAACGAGGACAGGCCGATGTGCGCGCCCACCTCGACACAGAGCTTCGGTTTGGTCGCGCGGACGAGCGCGCCGAGCAGCTCGATCACCTCGGTCTCGCTGGAATCGATGTCGTTGCACGACCACAGCTCGTACTCGTCCGTGACGGCGCTGTAGGGCTCTCGCATACCACGATCAGCGTAGTACGCCACAGCGGGAGAATGCGCGGTCAAAAAGGGCCGGGTTCTCAGGCGGCGGCCGCGTACAGCTGCCAGGTTTCGGGAATGCCCTTGAGTGTGTGGCCGCCCCGGTCGGCGAACTCGATGCCGGATCCCGCCACCAGGTCCTTCACCGTCCTCGAGACGAGCACCTCGCCGGGTCCGGCGAGCGCGCTGACGCGTGCCGCGATGTGCACCGCGATGCCGCCGATGTCGTCCCCCATCACCTCGCACTCCCCGGTGTGCACGCCCGCGCGCACCCGGATCCCCAGCTCATTGGATGAGTCGAGGATCGCCTGCGCGCACCGGATCGCGCGGGCCGGCCCGTCGAACGTGGCCAGGAACCCGTCGCCGATCGACTTCACCTCCCGCCCGCCGAACCGCCCCAGGCCGGCCCTCACGGTCCGCTGGTGTTCCTCGAGGATCTCGCGCCAGCGGCGGTCCCCGAATTCGGTCGCGGTGCGAGTCGAGTCCACGATGTCCGTGAACACGACCGTTGCCAGCGTGCGTTCCGGATCGGGCGTGTAACGCGTCCCCGTCAGGAATTCCTGCACCTCGGCGAACGTCAGCTCCGGGTGCTCGTACCAAAGGATGTGGTCGTCGCCGGGAAGCTCGACGAACCGTGCGTTGGGCAGATGCTCGGCGAGCCACCGCCCGTTGCCGATGTTGACGAGGCGGTCGTGGCGCCGATGGAGGACCAGCGCAGGGGCTTGGACGCTCGGCACGACGTCGCGTATGTCGATGTCGAGGAACATGCGTGCCAGCGACTCGAGCATCCCCGGGCTCGCGCTCGCGCGCTCCATCCGCGCGAAGAAGGCGCGGGTTTCGGGGTTGTCCGCCTGGCTGGGGGCGGCCAGCTCGACGATCGCTCCCTCGCCCCAGTGCGGGAGGATGAGCTCGTTGCCCGACTCGACGAGTGCCTCGGCGGGCGCCGCCCACGGATAGTCGTCGGCTTCGGTGGACCGGGCCATGCCTCCGCAGCAGACGAGCGCATGGACGCGTTCCGGATAGGTGGCGGCGAACAGGATGCTCATGGGGACGCCCTCGGAGATCCCGATCAGGGCCGCGCGCTGCGATCCCGCCGCGTCCATCACCGCTCTGACGTCGTCCATGCGCTGCTCGAGGGTGGGCGCCTCCGCCACCGGGTCCGACAGCCCGGACCCCCGGCGGTCGAATGTGATGACGCGCGCGAAGGAGGCGATCCCTTCAAGCGCGCGGGCAAACGGCTCGTGCTCCCAGACCAGCTCGACGTGGCTGGTGAATCCGTTGACGAGCACGACGTCGAGCTCTCCGCTGCCGAAGACCTGATACGCGATGTGCACGTCGCCGCTGCGCGCATACTTGGTCTCGGGCCGAGCAAGGGATGTCCCGCGTGCCTGGATCTGAGCCAGTTTAGGCTCTCGCAAAGCAATCGACCGGGAGGTCTTCCGATGGGAAATCATCCAACTTCTGCCTTTGACCCTCCTTGCTCAGCCGGAAATTGCTCGGTTCGTTGGTCGGTTTTCGCCATCTGCGTGTTGGTGATTGCGGTGTCCGCCATGGCAGGTGCGCTGGCTGCCGGCGCAAGCAAGAGCCCCGCGCCCGCGGTCTCGCGCGTCGCGCTCGCGCAGCAGGTGGATCCCGTGGGCGCACCCGGCAGGACGCTCGGGCTTTCGCGCGTCAGGATCGCGCCCGGGGCTCGCATCGCGCTTCACCACCATCCGGGCACCCAGCTCGCCTACATTCAGCGGGGCGTGCTGACATACAGCGTGCGCGACGGCTCCGTCGACGTGATGCGGGGCACCGCCGATGCGTCGCCGCAGGTGATTCGCACGATCGGCGCCGGTCAGACGGGCAAGATCCGCCGGGGCCAGTGGATCGTCGAGCAGCCCAGCACGATCCACCAGGCCCGCAACGCCGGCCGCGTACCGGTGGTGATCCTGCTGGCAACGCTCTTCACCAACGGCAGCCCGCCCTCCCTGCCGGTGAAGTAGGCGCCTGTCCATTTCTTCTTCCGCCGTTCGTCTCCAAGGCGACCAAGCCCCACGAAGGAGGGAACGATGAAGTACTTGATGCTGATTCACCAGGGCACTGCCCCGACACCACGGACGCCGGAGGAGTGGGCTCGCCTGTCGGAGGACGAGCAGAAGGCGGTCTACGCCGACTACCAGGCGATCAACCAGACGCCGGGCGTCACCCCCGGCCTCCAGCTCGACTCTCCCGAGACCGCCACCACGGTCCGGGTGGAAGACGCCAAGACCCTGACCACCGACGGGCCGTTCGTCGCCGTCAAGGAAGCGCTGGGCGGCTACTTCCTGCTCGAGGCCGACGACCTCGACGCGGCGATCGAGCTGGCGGCGCGCGTGCCGGCGGCCCGCATGGGTGGGGCCGTGGAGGTGCGCCCGATCGTGGAGTGGTAGGCACTACGAGCGTCGAGCAGACCTTCCGCGACGAGTGGGGACGCGTACTCGCGGCGCTGATTGGCTTCCTCGGCGACTTCCAGCTCGCCGAGGAAGCTGCCCAGGAGGCGTTCGCGATCGCGGCCGAGCGGTGGCCGCGTGAAGGGACGCCCGAGAGCCCGCGGGCATGGTTGGTGACGACCGCGCGCAACCGCGCGATCGACCGCATTCGCCGCGATCGCACGCTCGCCGCGAAGGTCCGGCTGCTCGAGGTGCCCGAAACGGTGGAGGAAGAAGTGGACGAGACGATGATCCCGGATGAGCGCCTCGAGCTCATGTTCACGTGCTGCCACCCCGCGCTCGCGCTTGACGCCCAGGTCGCGCTGACGTTGCGCACGCTGGGCGGGCTCAGCACGGAGGAGATCGCGCGTGCCTTCCTGGTGCCCACGGACACGATGGCGAAGCGGCTCGTCCGCGCGAAGGGCAAGATCAGGGCCGCCGGCATTCCGTTCCGGGTGCCGCCGGATCACCTGCTGCCCGACCGCCTTGCCGCGGTGCTGGCGGTCGTCTACCTGATCTTCAACGAGGGGTACGGCGGCCGCGGCGAGCTCGCGGCCGAGGCGATCCGGCTCGGGCGTGCGCTCGCCGAGCTGATGCCGGACGAGCCCGAGGTGCACGGCCTGCTGGCGCTGATGCTGGTGAACGACGCCCGGCGCGACGCCCGGTTTGCGGAGGGGACGGTCGTCCTCCTCTCCGATCAGGACCGATCGCTCTGGGACTTCGACCAGATCGCGGAGGGCCGGGCCGCACTCGACCGTGCGCTCGCGCTCGGTGGCCGTTATCCCAGCCGTTATCCATATCTGGTGCAGGCGGCGCTCGCTGTCCTGCACGTGGAGGAGCCGCAGGATTGGCTCCAGATCGCGGCCCTGTACGGAGAGCTCGCCCGGCTCACCGAGTCGCCGGTCGTAAGGCTGAACGAGGCCGTCGCGATCGCCGAGGCAGGCGACGTCGAACGCGGACTCGCGCTGGCCGACAGTCTCGGCCCGGACCTCGATCGGTACCACTACCTACACGCGACGCGCGGGGAGCTGCTCCGCCGGCTCGGCCGTGCCGCCGACGCTCGCGCCGCATACGAACGCGCGCTGGAGCTGGTCCATTCGGAGGCCGAACGCAGCCTGCTCCAGCAGCGGCTGGGAATGCTCGAGGGTTAGGCGGCGGGGATCTACTCAGCCTCGCCTGAGCCGTCGCCGAGGTACTCCGACTCGAGCACCACGTCCTTGATCAGCGACTGATACTCGACGTGGGTGTCGTGCTTGATCGTGTCCCAGGTCTTGCCCTGCTGCGCCTCCATGAACGCCCGGTACTCGGGCGCGCCGGGGAAACGCACGTTGTCGGCAACCACGATCGACCCGGGATGGAGCCAGCGCTCCGCGAGAATCCGCTCGAGATCGGGGAGGTAGGCGGACTTGTCGTGATCGACGAAGACGAAGTCGACGCTCCCCGTGCCGAATCCATGCTCGGTCCGCAGCCGGTCGATCGTCGTCCCGCCGTCGCCCAGCGTCCCGACGACCACCGTGAGCTGGTCGCCAATTCCTGCGTGGTCCCAGATGCGGCGGGCGACCGCGGCGTTGTCGGCACTGAACTCGAGCGACCACACGCGGGCGCCGGCGGGCATCACGCGAGCCATGCGCAGCGCGCTGTAACCGCAGTAGGTCCCGAGCTCGAGCACCAGCTGCGGCGAGGCACGGCGTACGGCGCGATCGAGGATCTCGCCCTTCTCGTCGCCGACGTTGATCATCACGCTCCGGTTGTTGCAGAACTCGTCGATCGTCCGGATCACATCGTCCGGATCGCCCCGGCGGGCGGTGGCTACGACGTACTCGGCGAGCGCCGCCTCGCGCCCGTCGCCGACCTGCCAGTCGCGCAGCAGCTTACGGCCGCCCAGGGCCATGCGGAGCACCGACCAGCGCAGGAACGGCATGCGCTTGCCGCCGATCTCGAGCAGGTTCCGCATCGCCGACCGGAGTCTATGGTCTCGCGCTAAGAGTGAGCGCGCGGAGCCCGGGCGCGAGCGCCCGGGCTCCGCTGCTGCTCAGGGTCGAACTCGCTCGGGTTGCTCGGGCTCGCCGTAGACGATGATGCCGTGGATGACGATGATGCAAAGGGCGAAGACGCCCAGGGACCAGAACGGGTACTTGCCGCCAACGGCGAGCAGCGACTCGATCGCGCCGATGCTTGCCGCCGTCAGCCCGATCACCCGCCCGTAGACGTTGCCGGACGCGAGCGAGAACCCACCCGTCAGCTGGATGACGCCGATGATCAGCGTGATCCAGCCCCAGGTGTGGAGGCTCCCGAACACGTAGTGGGTGTCGTTCACGAAGAAGTTGGCGTCGCTGATCGCGCCGATGCCGTAGATGATGTTGACCGTGCCCGCCACCAACAGCAGGATGGCGGCGAACAGGACGCGGCCGCTACCTCTCACTTATTGCTCCTTTCGTAACTAACGCAGCGGATCGTCCCAATCAGGCTCCACGAGGGGCAATGGCGCGGGCAGGCGGAAGCGTGGTCGTGCAGGCACTACCAAGCACGGAGTGAACATGGAAAGGCCGGGCCAGGCTCAGGCTGGCCCGGGCACGACCGGCCGGCTTTCGAGCACCCGGCGCTTCTCGCGCTCGAACTCGTCCGCGTTCAGGACGCCGGCCTCACGAAGGCGCCCCAGCTGCTCGAGCTCGCGGAGGCCGGCATCCGGCTCTGAGTCGAATGGCCGTTGCGCCTGCGCGCCGCGTCGCGACGCCCGCCAGCGCGCCCAGGCCTCACGCCGCCGGGCCGCGGCGGCCTCGCGCGTCGCGTCCGGGAACTCGCGGGCGGTCTGACGCCGGAGAAGCTCCACGCCGAGCACCAGCAGGCCGATCATCACGAGGCCGGTCACCGCATTACGCGTCGCGGGCGTCGGTCCCCACCAGGCAACCAGCAGCACGATCGCGACCACGCCGCCGTAGGCGAACGCGGGCTCGCGGAGATACGGCGCAAGCGCGCGCCTGGTCGCGACGGCCGCAGAAGTCGGGCCCGCGAGCCACGCCGCGAGCACGATCACCGCGCCGTAGGCGATGGTCGCGACCGCCGCCTCGACCAGCAGGCCCGTGCCGATCGCCCACGCCGCCGTGATCGCCGGCCTGATTCCCTCGGTGCTCGCCAGCGAATTGACGACCACGTCGCCGCCGAGCCCCCGCGCGACCAGCGCGACGAGCCCACCGAGCAACAGGCCGATCCCCGTCGCACGCAGCGCTTCGCGCCGCCAGCCCCGCGCGAGGTAGATGGCGAGCGCGAAGAGCGCAAGCGCCACCACGACCAGAATGATCGCCAGCTTCCTCAGGACATTGACGAGATCTTGGGCCAGGCTGAGCTGGTCGGAATGCAGGATCGTGAGCTGACCCGCGCTGGACGGGACCTTGCCCGCCACCGTGCCCGCGATGCCGCCCTTGTTCTGCACCTGCGAGAGCACATCGTTGAGGTTCAGGGTCACGTCGCCGTTCGTGGTCGAGACAGTGCCGTTGCCGCCCTCGACCACGTGCAGGAAGGCCTGGTGAGCCTGCCGGTTCGCCTGCTCCCACAGGCGCTCGAAGCGCGGCCGCTCGAGCAGGGCGCGGATCACCCGCTCGCTCACGTCCTGGAGACCGGTCGCGATCGGCCCCGCAAGCCCTTTCGCGCGGGGCGGCAATGCGGCCTGGAGGTCCTTCTGCACGGTTCCCGCGGCGTTCAGCTGATCCGAGAGGTACGCGGCCGTCTCATTCCGGATCGCGCTGTTCTGGATCAGCTTGTCGCTTGTGTCGACCCAGTTGTTGGTGTCGAGCAGCTGCCGGTTCGCCCAGATCGCCAAGATCGCGATGAAGCTGAGCAGCGAGGCCGTCGTGATCAGGGCCAGCCCGATCTTACGATGCGAACGTACTCGCTCAGCTTGCGCGTTCATGCGGGGTCCTGAGACTGGCACTCGCCTGTCCTCCCCGCAATGGTGCCTCGCGGTGTCCTGGCGGTGATCCCAACCTCCCCGCATCAGTGATGCTTGCACCCTTGCTGAGGTGGCGACTGTTGTGAGAGCGTTCGCCAATCGCGTCAACGGCAGTCCAAACGAAGCCTCGGGCGGCAGGGACCGAGCAGCACGCCGGCGAGCAGAAGGCCGGTGTGCTGGTCGTGTTCGGGATCACGGGCGACCTCGCCAAAGTGATGACGTTCCATTCGCTCTACCGGCTCGAGGCCCGCGGCCTGTTGAACTGCCCGATCGTGGGAGCGGCGGTCGACGACTGGTCGGTCGACGACCTCCGCAAGCGCGCGCGCGAGTCGATCGAGGCCTGCGGCGAGACCATCGATGACGAGGTGTTCGACCGCCTTGCGGCCCGGCTCTCGTACGTATCCGGCGACTTCGCCGACCCCGACACATACAAGCGTGTGGCAGCGGCAATCGGGGGCGCCGCCAACCCGGTCTTCTACCTCGAGATACCGCCCTTCCTCTTCAGCGCCGTGATCAAAGGGCTCAGCGAGGCCGGGCTGACCGAGGACGCGCGCGTGGTCGTGGAGAAGCCGTTCGGCCACGATCTCGAGTCCGCGCGCGCGCTCGCGGACGAGATCCACCAGTACATCGACGAGTCGCAGCTCTACCGGATCGACCACTTCCTCGGGAAGATGGGTCTCGCCGAGATTCTCTACCTGCGGTTCGCGAACACGATGTTCGAGCCCATCTGGAACCGGAATTCCGTCGAGTGCGTCGAGATCACGATGGCGGAGGACTTCGGGGTCGAGGACCGCGGGCACTTCTACGACCCGGTCGGGGCTCTGCGCGACGTGGTCGTCAACCACCTGATGCAGGTCGTGGGTACCGCGGCGATGGAGCCGCCCGCGGCCGCCGACCCGGACACGCTCAAGGACTCGCTGGTCGCGGTCTTCAGATCGATGCGGGCCGCCGATCCGGCTCATTACGTCCGCGGTCAGTACGAGGGCTACCGCGAGATCGACGGTTGCGCAAAGGACTCCGATACCGAGACGTACGCGGCACTCCGGCTCGAGATCGACAACTGGCGCTGGGCGGGCGTGCCGTTCTTCATCCGGACGGGCAAGCACCTGCCGACTACGCAGACCGAGTTGCGGATCGTCTTCCACGAGGTGCCGCGACTGGCTTTCGCCCAAGGGCGCCGGCGGCCGGAGCCGGATCAACTGGTGGTGAAGCTCGACCCCTCGACCGGCATCAGGCTGCTGCTCCAGGCGCAGCGTGGCGAGGAGATGCTTGCCGAGCAGATCAACCTCGACATGGAGTTTGCGACGCAGGGCGGCGA
>Ga0114129_10011928_pt1 | contig 12359 bp, 15 predicted proteins | sample RhiMetdeltSRZDD1_FD_80071 | JGI IMG/M metagenome (GOLD analysis project Ga0114129, IMG submission 80071) | Populus rhizosphere microbial communities from Tennessee, USA - Rhizosphere MetaG P. deltoides SRZDD1 (version 2) (version 2) | ecosystem: Host-associated > Plants > Roots > Rhizosphere >...
TGGTTTTGGCAGGGCGAATTACAAGGAGGTGGCGTGCTCAACGACATGATGTGTCACAGCGTTGAAGTCGCGCGCTTCATGTTGACAAAACCCGGCGCGCCGCGTTCGAGCATTCGCCCGGTGAAAGTGTCAGCGCAGATTGCGAGTTTGAAATGGTCGCGGCCGGAATATGTGAACAACTTAAGGAAAGCAATGGGGCCCGATGTTGACTACAAGAACAGACCGGCAGAGGATTTTGCCCGCGCAACAATCAACTATGTCGACGAAGCTCACAACCCGCTCATTGTGGAGGTGACAACATCCTGGAGTTATGTTGGTGCCGGCTTGCGTTTGAGCCTGGAAGTATTGGGACCTGAATACTCCCTGGCAATGAACTCCCTTGACAGCGGATTGAAGCTCTTCTTGAGCCGGAACGTGAAGGGCCAGGCCGGCGAGGATCTCGTCGAAAAGCAAAATGCAGAACAGGGACTTATGCCGGTCTTGGGTAACGAAGCCGCGGAGTACGGCTACGAATCAGAGAACCGGTATTTTGTGCAGTGCTTTCTCGATGGCAAGCAACCTGAAGAGAGTTTCCATGATGGTCTGGAAGTAACAGAACTGCTTATGACTGCTTACATGAGTGCTGAGCAGGAGCGCACGATTGAGTTTAAACCCGACGGCCTCGAAGCGTACGTGCCGCTCGTGGCCCAAGGCCGATGGAAGGGGAGATGAGGGAGTTCGGCCATACATGGTTAAAAGAAGACCCATTTTTCATTTGTGACCAAAACGCGGCAAGAGAACGTTTACGGGGATCCCAGGAGGAAATTGATGGAACTCTTGGTACACACTTAGGTTCTCGGAGCAAAGCTAATCGTGACGTGGATGACGGTCCAATAGTAAAAGGCATTAGCGCTGAAGAGAGTGTTGATGATTCCGGTCCCGCTGAGCAACAAGTAATTAATGAAAATCAGGACCAGGATTATTGCCGCTGTACCAAGGTGCAGACGCTGGAAACCTGCCACAGACCCACGAAACCATCGCCATAGGCCATCTTCGCGAGTTGACTGCCGCGGCAGACCTGCCAATCGCCGGCTGGCGTAAAAATACCAGCCGACGAAATGCGACAAAATGAGTAAATTAAATATCCATGCGCCGAGAAGTGGAGAGGCGAGAATGATCAGGGAAGTATAGAGCAGTACGAGGAGCACAGGCCGGTTGTCTTTCCAGAACCCTCTGGCCCCCTCAGGAAACTGTTGTAAGTGCCGCCAGATGCGAATCAAGGAGATTGGCAGCAGCAACCAACTCAAACTCAGAATGCCCTCGAGGTAAGGGAGCAGAGTATCAATCTGAGCTTTGAGTTCGGGCGAGTAGGATCTTGGCTTCAAACTCCTGTAGAAGAAATAGGCGGGGACCAAAACGTTCATTAGAAAGATGAGTAAACAAACCTGTATCAGGGCCAGAATGCGTGACCTAAGACGTTCAAGGCAAGCGTCTTCAGTAGCAGGCTTGTAGAACAAGACCATGTCGCGGTATCCGTGAACCATAAAGAAGAGGAAGTACAGGATTACCATGACGGGATTCAGCCTGCCGCCAAACTTATAAAAGAAGATAGAAATCACACTGCTGACAGCCAATAGCCCGACCAACCATGCCCAGCCCCTTAGCTTTCGCATCTTCGTCGAGCTCATCAAAAACATTAGTCCAACCAGATGGTGCGAGAAGCCGAATACGCGACTGGTAAATTCCGCTGGGTTGGGAATGAAGCGGCGTGAGTTCTGAAGAACATATATTTCAAACAACCAAACAGCTGTGAAGCAGAGGATTGGGATCAGGCACCACTTCAAAACCTTTAAGAAGTCAGCAACAACTTCGTCCTGGCGATAGAGCGATCTATTGAGCTGCTTTGAGGCAGGCAGTATCGCGGGAGAGATCGTTTGAACTGCGGAAACTGTTTCGGCCATATCCTGTCACCCGCAAGTAGTGTTACCTTGTTGGCCAGTTCTCGTCCAATCTTTCGTTTGCATGAATCACGAGCGTATTACCGCCGAACAGTACCTCGTCCGATTGATCTAGTCAGATCAAACGTTTCATCACGACTACCGAATGTCACCAAAATGCGCCTTCTCGGGAGCTGACGGCTTATCCAAAAGTTGTATTGTCGTCGCTGGCCCAAGATCCGTTGGATCGACCCACGAGCGAAGCGCCCAAACCACTTTTTTATCCGGAGTCACTTCCAATGCTTGTACTGGACCATTGCTTCTATCCGCTGCCGTTTTGATGTTTGCCCAGTTATTAATGAGCGTGTTTCCGTTCGCAAGGCGCGTCGCGATCTGAAAATTCGAAATCTTGTAATCCGGCAAGTCGTCCGGCTTCAATTCCCAAATCGTCGTACCTTTCGAATCTACTTCGCGTATGATCTTCTTACTTGTGGCGATTAGTGTGTTTCCGTTCTTGAGCCGCAGTGCCGACCACGGACCGTCGATTGAATACGACCAGACTTCCCGCCCCCTGGCGTCGTATTCAGCTACCTTCTGCATGTCCAGATGCGCCACCAGAACCGTACCGGCATCAGTAAGGCGTGCATGACGAAACTGAGGATGGATCTTTTGTGCGTTGCCGACAGGTAAATTAAATTCGTTGAGTGTCTTTCCGGTCTCGATATTTACAACTCGCAGCAAAGCCGGACTTCCATTCTGAATGAAAAGCACTTTGTCATTTCCGATCGGTTGCGCGGTGTGGATTTCGGAACCTTGAGGCGCGTCATAATTCCAGACGACTTTCTTGTCACGGGTGATCATCGTGACGCCGAATTGGTGCGCGAATAAAACGTTGCCGTTAGAGAGAAGCACCGCATCGCTGATCTCACCTTTCGCATCCGGGTTGTTATAAGACCAAACAATCGCGCCTTTGCGGACGATGTACATCCGTTGCTCATTTCCTTCGCCCGCGTAAAGGAAGTCGTGTTGTGCTAATCCCTTGCCCGGCAGGGATGCAGGAGCGAGAGGTGCGTTATCAGTTGCTGAGCGGGAAACGATTGGTGACTTCTCTTGCGCAGTCATAAGCTGCGTAAAGAAGACACAAATAAAGATAAAAACCGGAACTTTCATGCGCGAACGCTCAACCGTCCATTGAACTCGCCAAAGTGGCACAGACTTCAGTCTGTGTAGATTGAGTACTAGTCCAGCCTCGCGGGATAAAACAATTTTCCATTTTCCATTTCTCACTGACAAATGAAAACGATCAATGACAAATGTTTTGCTGGCGACAACATGGAAATGCCATTCAACCTTCACAGATTGAAGTCTGTACAACTTTGGCGCGTTCCATGGACGGTTGATTTGGCGGCAGCCGCTCGTTGATCGTTATCGTACGTTTGGTACCAGTCGATCGTTCGTCGCAAGCCTTCAGCAAAACTTACCTCGGGTCTCCATCCTAAACGTTCTTCGGCTTTCTTGCTTGAAAGATACTGCGCATCTATCTCACCTGCGATCTTGTTCTGAAGCATTACAGACGGTGTAAGTTGGCCTTTCTTGCCGGCCAAGCGAATGATCATATTTACGAGTTCGAGTATTTGCACCGGCGAACCAGACCCAAAGTTGAATGCTTCTCCTGAGACGCTTTCGCCCTGCTCCGCCAATAGTAAATAAGCTCGCACCACATCGTCGACGAACAGGAAATCGCGTACGGGCGTGCCATCGCTGCGCACCACTGGCCGCTCATCACGTAGCACGGAAAGAATTGTACCGGGAATGATACGAGAGAAATTCATATCCGCTGGCCCATAGATATTCGCGCAGCGAGTTACACTGACAGGCAGCTTATACGAATGCGCGTAAGAGCGCGCGAGTATGTCGGTGCATGCTTTAGACGCATCGTAAGGGAACAAGCCTGACAGTGGTTGATCTTCCTGATACGGTAGTTGCGTCTGCGTACCATAAGCCTTATCGCTCGAAGCAACCACGATGCTTTTTAATGACGTCTTGTCTCGGCAAGCTTCAAGCAGCGTATAAGTGCCGCGTATGTTAGTTTCAAAAGTCGAGAGTGCACCATGCTTGACGTTGCCGACCAGAGCTTGCGCTGCGAGGTGAAATACAAATTCGATTTCATACTCGGCGAGAATCCGTAACATCAAGGCGAGGTCTTCGATCTTCCCCGAAACGACTGTTACGGACCTTCGAAGGTCGAGAAGGTCGAGCCCATTTGCATCCGATCTAACATCGTCGCGTATTAAACAGACAACGTGCGCTCCCTTTTGAAGCAAGCCGCGAACAATGTGAGAGCCAACAAACCCAGTCGCCCCCGTGACGAACACATTTTTACCGGCCCAGAACGACATCCGCATCTCCCTCTTTTTAATTTCCTCTTGATACTGTTCATCTCACCAGACGTTCCAATATGCCTGATCGGAATCGAATAGGTCGTTTAACTCAAGATAGTCCTTATAAGTGTCCACACACTTCCAAAACCCGCCGTGTCTATAAGCCATAAGCTCGCGCTCCGCAGCCAGGTGTTCGAACGACTCACGTTCAAGTACGGCATCATCGTGAAGGTAATCAAAAATCCTGCGATTGAAAACAAAGAAGCCGCCGTTAACCCACTCCTGCATCTCCGGTTTTTCTCTAAACTCCGTCACCGCGCCATCTTGATCAAGCTCGAGCAGTCCAAAGTTCGACTTAGGTCTGACCGCTACGAGGGTACCTGTGCGTCCGTGGTCCATGTGAAAACTAGTAAGTCGTTTTAGATCGATATCTGCAAGTCCGTCGCCATAGGTTACGCAGAACGTTTTTTCATCCTCCAATAAGTGCCTTACCCGGTTGATCCTTCCTCCGGTATTCGTTTCCGCCCCCGTATCGCTGAATGTTATTCGCCAGTTGTTGCCGCTGATATGACCTTCCTCGGTGAAGTAGCGCCTGATGGTGTCACCCAGGTGTCCGACGCAAAGAACAAAATCGTTAAGTCCGTAATGCGAATACAGCTTGAGGATGTGCCAAAGAATAGGTCTGCCACCGATTTCCAACATCGGCTTTGCGACAGAAGTGCCGTACTCTCCTAACCTTGTTCCGCGTCCTCCGCAAAGAATTACCGTCTTCATTTACCCTAAACTCGAGCCTTCGCTGATAAGTTCGCTGTTAAGACGTTTCTCCCACACCTTTGCATACCTTAGGAATACACCATACGACGTAAAAACAGCGATGATAAGGCCAGGTAGACCATCGCGAAAGCCCTGCTTCAAAATGTACGTTCGCACAAATGCAGCAAGCGGACGAAATATTAAATCATTCCAGCCCGCGCGCTTGCCTTGGCGGTATAAGTGGTCGGCTGCAAATGTAGTGTAAGAATCGATCATCGCGTGGTATTCGCTCAAGTTGCGTTTTGTGTAATGAAGGAGCTCGCCGTTTAACGTATCGACCCGCCCACGTACGCGCGCTGTTTCATGCGGCGGCACACCGTCCCAGTAGCTTGCAGCCTTGCGATACAATCTCATCTGGTAATCAGGATACCAGCCAGAGTGTTTAATCCAGCGGTTCAGATAGAACGCCTTACGCGCAAAGCGAAAGCCGTCGGGCAAGGTAGCAGGATCGCGTTTCCGCAGTTCCTCTATTTCCTGTTTGAGCTCTGGAGTCAAACGTTCGTCCGCATCAAGCCAGAGAATCCAATCGCCAGTCGTTTGCGCATCAGAAAACATATGCTTGTCCTTGTAACCGCGAAATTCACGGTTAAAGATTCGATCTGTGTAGCGTTTTGCCAGTTCGACGGTCCGATCGGTTGAATTTGAATCGACGATTACAATCTCGTCAACCCACTTCAGGTCTTCGCACACAGCCGCGATGTTATCCTCTTCGTTGTAGACGTTGATCTTCGCGGAAATCTTCATAGTTGAATCTGAACGTTGGTTGAATTTTGCCCAACTTTGCGGGGTAAACCGCCCTTCCCGACCTGAGAGACTTTCCAACTCGAATTTCATCAATGGAAGGTGAATGCCTCACAAACTGTTTGTTAAGCTTTCGATCGACATCCATGCTCAAGCAGGAAAGTCTCTCAGGTCGGGAAGGGCTGTTCACCCCGCTCACGTTCGCTTCACACAAATTAGAATTCGAAGGGGGTTTAAATCACAAAAGATGAAATGTGCACTCCCGTCTGAAACGCTGCGATACAGATTGTCCATCCTTCTCCGCGGGCAAAAACTCAATGTGCCGAGTGGTCTCAACCGCGTTTTCGGTGAGTCCGTAGGGGAGACTTTGAATTACCTCGATGTTCGTCACCTTGCCATTTCGACAGAACACGCCAGAAACTATCACTGTACCTTGCACTCCCCTGGCACGAGCCTCATCTGTATAGGTTGGTTCTGTGATCTTCTTTATCTTCGCGCGTCGAGTAACCTCTTTAGCGCTATAGATCGGATTGGCACAGGTATCTTCTTTCTCCTTTTGTGCGAGGCCTGCAGTCGGCTGAAGCATTCCGTTTGCCAGTGCTACTAACATCAGCATCCGGATTAGTCTATTCATAGGACCACGTGTTCTGTCGTGGGAAGGGCGGTTTACCTCGCTCCGTTCGCTACGCTGAGTCGGCAAAGCGAGCTGGATTAAAATTCGCTATTTAATCAACAATTTCAATTTCTTTGTATAAGGCTTGCCGCAATGCTTCTGCACAACTCTCGCTGCACGTTACATACATCAAGTCTTTGCCGTCCTTCTTCGCCGGCGAATCCTTGGTTACAACGATCACTGAAACGGAGCGATTGCGTCGTGTCAAAAACATCTCGATAACCTGGCCTTCCAGTTTGTTGATATCAATATCTGGACGCGCTTTCGCTCCAATGCCAAAAAGCTCTGTGTCGTGAGGAATTTCGTCGTCGCACCACGAACATTTGAGACTACTCTCGAGTCTCGGTTTTTTATGCAGCCGAAACATTAAATCGCCTCCTTTATCTCAACCGAGCGATCAACAGGGCGTCAATTCTTCTACTTATTTGGCGCCGGCTTGCCAAGCTCACCGTACAAAGCATAACCCGCTTTCTTTCCGGTGATCTCCAATCTCCAATGCGTGAAATCTTCGGCGTTATCGCAGCCATTGCCACGGCCCTGCAGCACGAGAAAATATTTGGTCGGAGCAATGATTCCGCGCTGGAAGAATCCTGTGCCGTTAACCTGCCCTTCAAAACGCCACTCCTTATATAGGAGTGGACCACCGCCGCCGCTGACTTGCCCATCGTGAATGTCCGCAACGTAGCTCAACATCTTCGCCGGCAACGGTAAGTTGAGTGTGCCCGCCTTATAGCCATCGCGGAATATTAGCCTCCACACATTACCGATAAGCGAACCAGTCAAAGAGTAATTTTCCGCCTGGCTACCCAGGCCCTTCGCATCTTCCTCTATGTCCGCTGGAGTAAGATACAAAGATGCCTTTTCTGCAAAGCGCATCCGTTTCATCAGGCCAAGTTCAGAATCGCCAGGTTTGCGGAAAGCAATATAGTAATCGCCCGGGTTGGCGCAACAGGCACACGCCTTAACAATACCGGGCACTAAAAGCATGCTCGCTAACACCGGAAATAAGAAGTGGGTTCGTCTCAGAGCTTTCATATCTACTCACCTTTCAGTATCCACTTCAAACGCTTTTTATCGAAAGACTGTTACGCCGTCGGCATAACTGGAGTGGACACCCATGACTGCGCTCTCACACTCCCGGCAGACGAATCCGGCCTCTTGCCCCGCTGCGTGTCCATCATATTTCGAATAGCCAACTAACTCGGGAAAGTGGAAGCGCTGGCGCAGCGCGGCCTCATCCAGGAGGCAGCGGAAGTACACCCACATTCCCTGGCTCGACGCTTCCCACCAACTGCGGCCCTCGTATTCCACAGCGCAGCCTGCTTCGCGCAACTCGCGCTCCAGTGGTTGGAGATGCGGACAGGTAATCAGCATACCGAGTTACTCAACTTGCTCTTCGTCAATCGCTAACAAGATGCGCACAGAGAGGCATATTTCACACTCTCTTCAATTACATATCTGACGAATTTCAAAGTGCTTTCAAAGTCCTCAGCATCAGCGGCCCGCCTGACAGAGGAGGCCGGATCCGGCCGACCACTCCAGGCACGATCAATTAACGGCGACCACGAAGGCGTTAGATTGGTCTTGGCCCATTTAGCTCCCGCACGCTTAGACCCGGGGAATCCCGTGTATAGGTCATGCAACATTCGGCAATAGTTCAAAACGATATACGTCTGATAAAAGTGGTTCCTGTAACGATCCGGGTTTGTGATGATCTCCTCGCCCCAGCTGCTGATGACTTCCATTATTTCCTTGCGGAGTAATTCAACCGGGATCGGATTCACGAGTGTGATTGGTGGAGGCCCGGCGAGGACGACGCCTTTCTCACGAACTACCCAACGAACCACACTAGTGTTGCAGTGATCAGATCTTATGAGCGAACGCGCGCCGTGGTCGAGATACCAGAGTTTCTTTCCGCGTTCAAGATGATCTCGCAATACATTCTTTGGGAAATAGGAACCTTCCAAATGCTGCGCCCATGCAGATTCGAGACAGTAGATGCGCTCGTGCATGACCTGCAAAGCATCTACTTGATTATCAGATAGTTCTTCATCGGTAACGATTATGAAATCTACATCACTATGAATGTCGAAGTCACCTACCGCGAAAGAGCCTTGCAGATACGCAGCTACAAAATCGGCTTCTAAAAAACGTTGGACGTTCTCCACCAGGGTTCCTAAGACACTGTTTAGCTCTCGATATGGTGTCGGCGTAACTCTATTCGTTGATTCCATCTTTACCTGCGTGCAAGTCTGAAATCAAAGGAGGATACCAACGTCGCCGGCTTGCTCTCAGACGCATTTAAATAGAGTGCGCGCTTAAGGCGCTCATGCTTCCAAGGGTTGATCTGATCCTTCGCAATTAATCAACCATGGGATGCCGAAGCGATCGACGACCATTCCGAAAAGCGCCGCCCAGAACGTTTGCTCGAGCGGAATCACAATCCTCCCCTGTTTCGCCAGATCTTGAAAGATACGCTGTGCATCAGCTGTACTTTTGATCTGAAGCGATAGCGAGAAGCCCTTTGGTTCCTCATATTGATTTGGCGCTACGTCCGCGGCCATCAGAACCTGGTCGCCGATGGTGATGCTGCCGTGCATAACTTTGTCCGACCAGTCAGCAGGAACATTGTGTTCTAACGGAGTATTGGCGTAACGAAACAGCGGCCCGGGTTGTGCGCCCAGACATTGCTCATAGAATTTGAACGCTGCCTCGCAGTTTCCCTTGAAGCTCAGATACGGGTTCATCTGCATAGCGTAGGACCTTTAAGCGCGGCGGGCTGCTTTGATACAACGACAGGTGGCCCAAGCGAACAAGAGAGCCAACAGAGGAAAAACCAGCGCTCCAACGTAAGCGCCTTTGCCTCCGACACGGATTGAAGTCAGGCCACGGGTTACATACAAAAGCCGCACTGTGTAGAAGATGAAAAACGCGGTCAGCAAAGCAAACAACAAAGCACCGATGTAGTAAACCAGGGTCTTAACAACGGATGATGAAGCCATAGTGTCGCCGCCAAACCGTTCACAACGGTAGTTGGTGGCGGTATTCGTACTCTCTTACAGTCTCACAGACTTGTACCGAATACGAATCATAGAAGTGATTCCGGCCCTTCTGTTGTGCTTCCACGTGCTCAGGATGGTGGCGCCACATGTCCAGCGCCTCCTTCGATTCAAACCGCACGATACTGATCTTCTCTCCGTCCTCAGCTACGTACCCTTTGATCGAAATGAACCCTGGAATCTGGCGCACCAGCTCGTCCATGCGCTGAGAGCACGCGTCGTAATCAACGAGATCTGCGTCCTTTCTCATCTCAACCTGGAACATTACGATGACCATGTCTCGCTCCAATCTTACTTCGTTGCCGGGAAATGATTCCTCGCGCTAAGCAGTGAAATCAACAGTGCTCGGATTTTGTTTACGGTTACTCGAGTTTGCGTGTGGGTCTTTGGCCGGATCTTCTTTCGGATTCACAAAGCCAGTCCGGAAACGACTTCTGCGTGAAGTGACTTGAATACTTCGGGTGCAATCTTAATCTTGATGCTGCGAGAGCCGCCCCCCAGAATCACCCACTCCGCCTTGAGTACTCGCTCGTCAACGTACAGAGGCAGACCTGCGGGTAAAGAGAGCGGGGTCACGCCGCCGAGCTCCATTTGCGTCAACTCCTTTACCTCTTCAGCAGAGGCGAACGACGCCTTGGTGGTTCCGAGCAGATTCTTCACACACCTATTAACATCCAGCCGTGTGTGGGCCAAGACAACGCAAGCGGCATATTTCTTCGGACCCTTCTTCGACGTAACGATGATTGTATTGCACGTCTGCTCAAACGGGTATTCATACTTTCCACAGAACTCTTTGGTATCTGAGAAAAGCGGATCGATCTCGATGACGGAATACGGCACTTCGAGCTGATCCAGAGCATCGATGACCTGTTTCTCTAAACTGGACATTACCTAATTATCCGCCACTTCATCTACCTGTTCCAGAAAGACTCGCCTGGGTTGGGAACCGCACCGCTGCGTCGCCGGTCTGTTTGTCTCATCGCTGATCCAGTGATCTTTAGCCCTTCCCGTCTTGACAGACTTTTTTGACTTGAGCGATTTCAGATTACGTTGAAAGCTGAGTTACCTTCTATGCAATCGGAGAACAGAATGGATACAGCAGGGCGGCGGGAATTCTTGAAGCAAGCAGTCGCAGGACTCGGTTTGATAGGTGTTTTGCGCGAGCAATCGGACCGGCACCTCGGATTCGACTTAAGCGCGGCAGGTTTACAAAGCGGGTTGATAAAGACACCTCAATCAATGGCTCAGGCAGGCGAAGCATTCTTGAATTCCCTAAGCGCTGGACAGAGAACCGCGGCAATCCTGCCTTTTCAGAGCAGGCAGCGGCAAGAATTTCATTACACGCCGGATCCGCATGTTGGGATCACATACAAACAATTGGATCAAAAGCAACGTCAACTCGCTGATGCATTACTCCGTGTAGGACTGAGTCAGCGAGGCTTTGTGAAAGCAGCGACCGTCATAAGTCTTGAACCGATCCTGCGTGAGGAAGAGCGCGGTCAAGGTCCGGAGCGCGACCCTGAACTCTATTACTATGCTCTTTTTGGTGAACCCGGCTCATCAAAACCATGGGGTTGGCGGTTCGAGGGTCACCACATTTCTCTTAACTTTACCCTCGTTGATGACGAACATATCGCTTCTACTCCGTCGTTCTTTGGTGCTCACCCTGCGGAAGTGGAGCATGGACCACGAAAGGGTGTGCGAGCGTTAGCCGGGGAAGAGGATCTTTCGAAGATGCTGCTCAAATCCTTGGATCAGCAACAGAGGGCTCAGGCGGTAATTAGCAAGTCAGCTCCAAGCGACATTCTTTCTGGTCATTCGCGCAAAGCCGACCCGATCAAGCCGGTTGGGTTGCAAGCGAGTCGAATGAGCGGAATGCAGGGTGAGATTTTAATGAATCTGCTTATGGAGTACGCGGGTAGCATGTCGTCTGATATTGCAACCGCGCGGATAGCAAACCTGCGCGCGGCCGGCTTTGGTGATATCTACTTCGCCTGGGCAGGTGGAACAGAGCGCTCGCAGGGACACTACTATCGCATTCAGGGTCCGTCATTTCTGCTTGAATACGATAATGTTCAGGACGACGCTAACCACATCCATTCCGTCTGGCGTGATTTTAAGAACGATTTCGGTATGGATTTGCTGGCGGAGCATTACAAGAATGCACATAGTTAATTGCGAAAATCCCACCAACGCAGAAAGCCAGATCGTTGCGGCATGAGGTCAGTACCGAAGCGCGGAAGCGCGGGTGAGCGATGCGCTATCACTCAACCGACACTGGAAGTTTGACGTATGCCGTCAATCTCATCTTAGCGCCTTTACCTCTTTGCGGCTTTGCGCGCCAATTGAATAGCCGAGCATTTCACGCAACGACGCAAAGAGGCAAAGGCGCAAAGGAGACTCGTTAAAACGCAATTGACAATTGAATACTAATGTTCAATTACTACGGCAGTTCTGAGTAATCAGCGCTACGATTATCGGACCGGTGCTAATCTCATCTTAGCGCCTTTGCCTCTTTGCGGCTTTGCGCGCCAATTGAGTAGCCGAGCATTTCACGCAAGGACGCAAAGCGGCAAAGGCGCAAAGGAAACTCGTTAAACGGTCCGAAATCAATTGTTGCAATTACGCCCATTCGCAGAAAAACATTAGGTGAGGAGCCCGACGGTTAGTGTGGATACCCTCAGCAATCGAACGTCAGACCGGCTTCACTTTACCCCAATCTCTACGATCCTTAAGACCGGGTCGCTATCGCTCCCCGTACTGACTTCATTGCGAA
>Ga0114129_10011929_pt1 | contig 12358 bp, 13 predicted proteins | sample RhiMetdeltSRZDD1_FD_80071 | JGI IMG/M metagenome (GOLD analysis project Ga0114129, IMG submission 80071) | Populus rhizosphere microbial communities from Tennessee, USA - Rhizosphere MetaG P. deltoides SRZDD1 (version 2) (version 2) | ecosystem: Host-associated > Plants > Roots > Rhizosphere >...
AGCGGGACTGCGCACGCAATCGAGGTCGGTGGCCGCTCGACGAAGAGGAAGGTCACCTTCTTCGGCAGCCGCCGGTTGAAGACGTACTTCCCCTTGCGCGTCTTCGTCGAGGCCACCGGCTTGAAGGTGACGCCGCCCCTGCCCCTGACCGCGGCGAACAGCTTCAGTCCGACACCACTCGGGGCCGTGCCGGCGATGTTGACCGTCCCGGCGAGCCGGAAGAACCCCGCCCGCGCCTTGCGGATGCGCTTGATCGAGATCGCGTACGGCATCGGAACGACCCCCTGCGCCTCGCGCGTACCGGCCGCGTTCGCCGTGCCCGTGCCCGGCGTGTACGGGGTGAAGAGCGAGCGCCACAGCGCGTTGCCGGCGGAGCCAGGATTCGTGAACACGCCTTTCACCGAGAAGGACGCATCGAGGAACTTCGTCCCGTTGGGCGACCGCCGCGGGTCGCCGGCCGGCAGCGTCGGGTCGCGGAAGCAGACGGTCATCTTCGCGGAGCTGAACGCAGCCTCGGCGCCCGTGGTGTGGTCGACGTAGACCGGGATCGGGTTCGGCGGCTGATTCGCGAGCGCGGCATTCAGCGTCCAGACCGCCTCGTGCGTGACGCCCGGCGTGCAGAGGTTCGACGCCGCCGGATAGTTCGCGGGGTTGTCGACTTTGACGGGGCCCGAGAGCGGAAAGACGTTCGTGCTGCTCAGGTCGAAGATCTGCACGTCGGCGGCGACCTGACCGATCTGTGTCCCTGGAGCCTGCGTGAGCGTTGCCTTGTAGCCCAGAGGGGCGTAGATGACGATCCGCGCGGTCGGGTCGTCTGCCTTCTCCTGCGCGACGACGATCGTGACCGTGCCGCCGCCGCTCGGCTTGTACGTCGCCTGGAAGATGCCCATCGACGGTGTGTACGACGCTGCCGCTAGTGCTGTGACGGCGAGTGCCAGCGCAACGGCACAGCCGAGAACTGTCAAACGCACGGATCTCTTCATGGCCCCTTCCTTGGTGGTGTCGCCAGCAGTGCTTCCTGCTCGGAGGCGAATTTGGCCCGAGAGTTGTATCGCGAAACACGCCCGCCCGCCGGACGCTTGTACGATCGCCCGATGGACGCGCGGCCGATCGGCGTCTTCGACTCTGGCACCGGCGGGCTCACCGTCTTGCACGAGTGCCTGGTGACGATGCCGCACGAGGACTTCGTCTACCTCGGCGATCACGCCCGTCTGCCCTACGGGCCGCGGGAACTGGACGAGGTTCGTGGCTTCGCACTCGAGATCGGCCGCTACCTGGAGCGGCAGGACGTCAAGCTTGTGCTCGTCGCTTGCAACACGGCCACCTCGGCCGGCCTGCCCCAGCTCCAGGAGGCGCTTTCGGTTCCCGTCGTCGGCGTCATCCAGCCCGAGGCGCACGCCGCCGTGCAGGCGACCCGCAACCGAAAGATCGGCCTGCTTGCGACCAAGGCGACGGTCGAGGCCGGGCGCTATGCGGAGTTCGTCGCGGCGCTCGACGCCGGCGCCGGGTTCACCGCTCTTGCCTGCCCGCGGCTGGTGCCGCTGATCGAGGGCGAAGATCCCTTCGGCACCGAGACGACGGCGGCGGTGCGCGAGTACGCGGCGCCCCTGAAGGAGTTGGGGGTCGACACGGTCATCCTCGGCTGCACGCATTACCCCCTGATCCGGCCGGTTTTTCAGCGCGTCTTCGGGCGCGGAGTGACGCTCGTCTTCTCGGCAGAGGAGACGGCCCGCGAGGTCGCCGGAACGCTCGCTCGCAAGGGGATCGAGAATGACGAGGCACGCGAAGGCTCGTACCGGTTCCTCACGACCGGCGATCCAGAGGCGTTTCGCGCGCTCGGCCAGCGTTTCCTCCAGCTGCCGATCGCCGAGGTCGAGCACGTCGAGCTCGCGAAGCTGAGACGGGCCGCATGACACGTACCGACGGTCGGCGCCCGGACGAGCTGCGTCCGCTCACCTTGGAGCCGAACTGGCTCGAGCAGCCGCACGGATCGGTGCTCTACTCGCAGGGCAAGACGAAGGTTCTTTGCACCGCCTCGATCGAGGAGGGCGTGCCGCGCTGGCTGATGGGAAAGGGGCGGGGTTGGATGACCGCGGAGTACTCGTTGCTGCCCGCGTCGACCGGCGAGCGGACCCAGCGCGAGGCCTCGCGCGGCAGGCAGGGAGGCCGCACGGTCGAGATCCAGCGCCTGATCGGCCGGGCGCTGCGAGCGGTGACGGACTTCGAGGCGCTCGGCGAGCGGACGCTGTGGCTCGACTGCGACGTGCTCCAGGCCGACGGCGGCACGCGCTGCGCGGCAATCTGCGGCGCCTGCGTTGCCGCGAGCCTGGCGCTCGACCGCTTCGGTCTGTCGAAGGCGCTGCCCGACTCGGTCGCGGCCGTTTCCGTCGGCGTCGTCGACGCCGAGGGCCTGCTCGACCTCGACTACTCCGAAGACTCGCGGGCAGACGTCGACATGAACGTCGTCATGACGGGCGAGGGGAGGCTGGTGGAGGTCCAGGCAACGGCCGAGCAGGAGCCGTTCTCCCGCGAGCGCCTGGACGAGCTGCTGGAGCTCGCGGCGGTTGGAATCGAACTGATTGCCGCGGCCCAGGAAGAGGCTGTCGGTGCTGCAGCTGCTCGCAGCTGAGGCGTCGCTTGCGTGCCGAATGGAGGCCGTGTCGGCTCTCGCCGACGTCGAGGACGTGATCGAGGCGCGTTGGGCGGACTAGGCGTCGTCAAGCTTGCTTCGACGAACGAGAACAAGTTGCGCGAGCTGGCACGCGTGCTCGGCGAGTGGCGCCTCGAGCTGCTGGACGCGGACGGTTACCCGCCCGAGGACGGCGCGACGTACTTCGCGAACGCGTTGGAAAAGGCTCGCCACGGCCTCAACTTCCTCCACGACGGCTGGGTGCTCGGCGAGGATTCCGGACTCGAGGTCGAGGGCCTCGGCGGCGCGCCCGGGATCCGCTCGGCGCGCTTCGGCGGCGGCGACCCGGTTCGGCGCTTGCTCGACGAGCTCCAGGGCGTCGAAGGCGACGGTCGCCGTGCCCGCTACGTCTGCGAACTCGTTGCCCTTTCGACGGACGGCGAGGAGCTGCGCGGCACCGGCGTCCTCGAGGGCCGGATCGCGGAAGAGCCGCGCGGCAGCGAGGGGTTCGGCTACGACCCGATCTTCCTGCCTACGGGGGAGGAGCGAACCGTCGCGGAGCTCGGCAACGAGTGGAAGGCGGAAAACTCCCACAGGGCCCGCGCCGCGCGAGACTTGCTGCGAGTTTTCAACGAGCGCTGACGGCGGTTCGAGACGTGTCCACCCGTGCCTGGCACCGGGACACGCCCCGCACGACCTCACGCGATCCCGGGAGCCTCCTGCAGCGCCGCCTCGCGGCGGGCCGAGCGGCACGAGTTGATCTCGGCGCCGAAGACGATCGCATTCGCCATCACGTAGAGCCAGACCAGCAGCAGCGCCGGGGCCCCGAATGCGCGCAGCGCGATCGAGATGCTCGACAGCCGCACGTAGATCGGCAGGACCTGAAACGAGGCCTCGAGCAGCACCGCTGCGACCGCAGCGCCTGGCAGTACGTCGACGAGGTGGAGCTTCGCGTTCGTCAGCAGGTAGTAGACGGCGACGAGGAAGAGGAAGACCGCGCTCAGCGAGACAACGAGGGAGAGCCCGTACGCGACGGCGCCGTTGCCGGCGATCCCCGGCGCATAGCGCCTGAGGACGTCGAAGCCGACCGATCCCGCCAAGAGGCCGACGAACAGCGTCGCAAGCAACGCGATCAACATGATCAGCGCGAGCACCTTGCCGCGTAGGAACGGCCGGTTCGGCCGCCCGTAGACGATGTTGAACGTCGACTCGAGCACGCTGAAGAACGAGAGCGACGTCCAGAACAGCGCGACGGCGCCGATGATCCCCAGCGCCGCCGCATTTCGCTGCACGGAATGGACCGCCTTCACGATCGACGAGACCGACGTGCCGGGGAAGACCTTCTTCAGCTCGGTCACGAGGTAGCTCGACTCGTCGGCACGTCCGGTCAGTCCGAGCAGCGAAAGTGCGAGAAACGTCAGCGGGACGAACGACAGCAGCGCGAAGTAGGCGATCATCGCCGCCAAGTGTGGCCCGCGGTCGTGGAAGAACTTGGCCAGCGGGCGGTACACAGCCGTTGAGTATCACGGCTCCGTGTTAGCGTGAGCCCATGGACGCCGCCGCCGCTCTCGAGCGCCTGCGGGAGATCTCCTCGCAGATCCGCGCCGCCGTCATCTTCGAGCGCGGTGGCAAGGTGGTCGGCTCGACGATTGGAGACGAACAGCGGGCGAAGGACGTCGCCGGCGAGGCCGAGGCGCTGCTGACCGAAGCCGAACGTCAGCGCGACGCCGCCGACGGACCCGGAGAGTTCGCGCAGCTCGAGGTCGCGCTCCAGGCCGGGAGCGTCTTCGTCGTTCGGGACGGCGACCGCCTGATCGCCGCGACGACGCAGCCGGAGCCGACGGTCGGGCTCGTCTTCTACGACCTCAAGAGCTGCCTGCGCGATCTCGAGACCCCGCCCGCCCCCAAGAAGCGTGCGGCCCCGAGGCGGAAGCCCGCGACGCGGACAAAGAAAGCCGATGCGGAGTCGTAACGTCCTCACCGGCGTGCTGCTCGGCGCCGGCTCGGTCGCCGGGACGTTGCTCTTCCGGCGACGCCTGGCCCGCCGGCGCGAGCGGGTCGACGTGTACTTCGGCGACGGGTCGATGGTCTCGCTGGCGAAGCCGGGCGAGGCTGACCCGCTGCTGCGCCGAGCGCGCCGGATCCTCGAGCTTGCAAGCTGAGTTAGTGGCTCGGCCGGCGCCATCCTCCGGCGCCTGCCGCGCGATAAGCGGCGCCAGGCAGCGTCCTCAGTCGCGCCCGTACTTTTCAAGTACGAGCACTCCCTGCGTCCTCCCCTGGCTTGCTTCTCGCACGCCAGGCATCCAGAAATGACACCGGCCGAGCCACTGACCCACGAAGAGCTCGGCGCAGCGCTGCGCGAGCACGCCTACCTGGAGGGTGACTTCGTGCTCCGCTCGGGCAGGCGCTCCCGCTACTACCTCGACAAGTACCGCTTCGAGACCCGGCCCGACCTGCTCGCTCCGCTCGGCGACCGGATCGCCCAGTCCGTGCGCGAACATGAGCCGGAAGCCGTCCGTCTGGCCGGGCCGGAGCTCGGCGCCGTGCCGCTCGCGGCCGCCGCTTCGCTCGCCTCGGGACTGCCCTTCCTGATCGTGCGCAAGGACGCGAAGGAGTACGGGACGGGCAACCGCCTCGAAGGCCTCTTCGAACAGGGCGAATGCGTCTGCCTCGTCGAGGACGTGGTCACCTCGGGCGGCGCCGCGGTCTCCGCGATCGAGGCGCTCCGCGAGGCCGGGCTGACCTGCCGAACAGCGGTGTGCGTTGTCGATCGCGAGGAGGGTGGAGTGGACGCACTCGCCCGAGTCGCCGTCAGGTTGCAGCCTTTGTTTCGCGCGTCGGAGCTCGTTGACCTTGAAAAAGCCCCGCAATAACGGCATGGTTGAGCCAAATCGCCTACCCTGTTAGGGTCTGGCGCGGTCCAAGCCCTGTCAAAGCAGCAGGAGAGGAGTGCACGTGACCAAGCAGGAGTTCGTCGAGCGAGTGGCGCAGAAGAGCGGCCTTGGCCGTCGTGAAGCCGGCGAGGCAGTGGATGCGGTGATCGACTCGATCACAGAAGCCCTGAAGAATCGCGAAGAAGTCGCCTTCACGGGGTTCGGCAAGTTCACGACGCAGCACCGTGCGGCACGCCAGGGGGTCAACCCGCGGAACCCGTCTGAGAAGGTCAATATCCCGGCCGCGTGGGTGCCGAAGTTCTCCGCTGGAAGCTCGCTCAAGCAGGCCGTTCGGGGCGGCGGCGGCGACGGCGGGATGATGTAGCCGAACGAGGGCGCTCCCTCCGCTTCCTTCCGAAGGCCGCCTGAAATGGCGGCCTTCGACTTTTGTGAATCCGACCCGCGGGCTAGGCTGAATGCAGATGCAGGTCGAGACTCCCGCGGCGACCAAGACTTTCGCCGATCGCGTCGCCCATGCGGTCGAGCACAAACGCTCGCAGCTCGTCGTCGGGCTCGATCCTCGGCTCGACCTGCTGCCGGTCGAGCTTCGCGGCGACGCCCACGTGGCTCGTAGCGCAGCCGCCGACGCGGTTGCACGCTTTTGCTGCGGGATCGTGGACGCGGTTGCTCCTTACGCCGTGGCTGTGAAGCCGCAACTCGCGTTCTTCGAGGCGCTCGGCGCGGACGGGATGCGCGCCTTCGAGCAGGCCTGCGAGTACGCGCGCTCCGCCGGCCTGCTCGTGATCGCGGACGCCAAGCGCGGCGACATCGGCTCGACCGCCCGCGCGTACGCGGCCGCCTACCTCGAGGGCGAGCGACCTGTGGCGGATGCGCTGACGGTGAACCCCTACCTCGGCCGTGACTCGCTCGACCCGTTCTTCGGCGCCTGCCGTCGTCACGGTGGCGGTGTCTTCTGCCTGGTCAAGACCTCGAACGAGGGCGGTGGGGATGTCCAGGACGTGCGGCTGAGCGACGGCGGGCTGCTCTGGCAGCACGTGGCTCGCCTGGTCGCGGAATGGGGCGAGGACCTGATCGGCGAGCGCGGGCTCTCGAGTGTCGGCGCCGTCGTCGGCGCCACACACTCACGCGCCGTCAGCGAGGCGCGCCGGCTGCTGCCTCGCTCGATCCTCCTGCTGCCCGGCGTCGGGGCACAGGGCGCCTCTCCCGGCGACGTCGCCAGAGCCTTCACGAGCGGGCCGGCAAGCGCGCTCGTCGCAGCGTCGCGCAGCATCATCTACGGCTTCCGCTCCTCCGGCGAGGACTGGCGCACCGGTGCCTCCCAGGAAGCCGCGCGGCTCAGGACGGAGATCTGGGCCGCCTCGGGCTGGTAGTTACTCTTCTGGTGTGAAGCGCTGCCTGGTCGCCGCTGCCGCGGCTCTCGCGCTCGCGACTCCCGCTCTCGCCGCGCTCCCGCAGGTGCACGCTCGGGCGTACGTGATCGAGGACGGCGCGACGGGCCAGGTCCTGGCCGACTATCGCGAACAGGCCCGGGTGCCGATCGCGAGCCTGACGAAGTTGATGACAGTGCTGCTGACCGTCGAGAACACGAAGCCGAGCGACGTCGTCACCGTCGCCCCTGGCGCCGCTGCGGTCGGCGAGTCGTCGATCGAATTGCGGCCCCGCGAGCGGTTGACCGTCCGCGATCTGCTCGAGGGCGCCTTGATCCAGAGCGCGAACGACGCCGCGGACGCGCTCGCGTACTACGTCGGCAAGGGGAGCGAAGCCCGGTTCGTCGCGATGATGAACGCGCGGGCGCGGCAGCTCGGCCTGAGCGACACGCACTACGCGCGGCCGGATGGGCTCGACGCCCCCGGCCATGTCTCGAGCGCGCGCGACGTGACCAAGCTCGCTCGGCTGCTGATGCGTAAGCCGATCGTCCGCTCGATCGTCCGCCGGCAGCGCGCGACCATCGCGGGCGGCCGCGTCCTCCACACCTGGAACGATCTGCTTGCGACCTTCCCGGGCGTCTTCGGCGTCAAGACGGGGCACACCTCCGCCGCGGGCTGGAACGAGGTCGCATCGGTCGATCGGGACGGCGCCGTCGTCTACGCGACGATCCTCGGGTCTCCCGACCGGGCGACTCGAAACGCCGATCTCGCTGCGCTCCTGCGCTGGGGGCTCTCGCGCTACCGGCGGATCCCGGTTCTCACACCGGGCCAGGCCTACGCAGAGGTGAAGGTCGGCTACGGCCGCTCGCCGGTCGGCCTGGTGCCGGCGCAGGGGCTCGTTCGCTCGGTCCGCATCGATCGGCCGCTCGTCCGGCGGGTCGTCGCGACGGCCGCTGCGTCGCTGCCGGTCCTGCGCGGCCAGCAGCTCGGCGAGATCCGCGTCTATCAGAGCGGGCGCCTGATCGCGCGGAAGCCGCTGCTCGCTGGACGGACGGTCAACCGCCCGGGCGCGCTCGGACGAGCCGGCTTCTACGCAGGGCGAACATTCCACCACATGTGGAGCTGGCTGTGATCGTCACGGTGACGCTGAACGCCGCCCTCGACCGGACGCTGACAGTCCCGAACTTCCAGCGAGGGCAGCGACATCGCGCGAGCCAAGGTTTGATGCTCGCCGGGGGCAAAGGGATCAACATCGCCCGCGCGTTGAAGCTGCTCGGGGCGCCTGTGGTCGCTACGGGGCTGGTCGGTGGCCGAACCGGCCTGCGGATCGTCGAGGAGCTGACCGGCGAGGCGATCCTGAACGACTTCGTCCGGATCGGCGACGAGTCGCGCACGTCGACGGCGGTCGTCGATCCGACGGCTCCGACCTACACGGAGATCAACGAGTGGGGCCCTGCTGTCAGGCCGGAGGAGCTGGAAATGCTCCTCGAGAAGCTCGCCTACCTGGCACAGGGAGCGGAAGCTGTCGTCTTTGCCGGCTCGCTCCCGCGTGACGTCGACGACGCGTTCTACGAAGAGGCGATTCGCCAGGTCAACCGTGAGCGAATAAGAACCATCCTCGACTCCGAGGGGCAGCCGCTACGGCTCGGCGTCGAGTCCGAGCCCTACCTCGTCTCGCCGAACCAGAACGAGGCGGAGGGCCTGGTCGGGCAGGAGTTCAACGAGGACGAGGACTTCATCCTCGGGCTCGAGGCGATCGCCGAGCGCGGCGCCCGGAACGTCCTGATCACGCAGGAGTCGGGCTGCTTCGCGCTGCTGCGGGAGGACCGGACGTCGCATCGTTATCGGGTCCGCGCGCCGAGCATCGAGCCGGTCTCGGCCGTCGGCTCCGGCGACGTACTGCTGGCGGCGTTCCTCGCGGCCCACCTCAGGGGCGAACAGGCCGAGGATGCGCTTCGAGCGGCCGTCGCGACCGGAACCGCCTCGACGCTCGAGGTCGGGGCAGGGCGCTTCAACCAGCGCGAGGCCGACCGGCTCGCGAGCGCCGTCGAGGTCAGCGAGCTGGAACCGGTCTCGACTTCCCGTTAGTCTTCGCCACTTGCGCCGCCGCTTTCTCCTGCTCGTTGCGGCCTTCGCGTTCGCGTCGCCGGCCGCAGCCGCACCGTTCGTGCGCGGGATCGACGTCTCGCGTTGGAAGGGGTCGATCGCCTGGCCGCGCGTCGCGCACGGCGGCTATCGGTTCACGTTCGCCGAAGCAACGAACGGGTTCACGGCCGATCCCTCCTTTGTCCGCAACCACGTCGGCGCCAAGGCAGCCGGGCTCGCTTTCGGCGCCTTTCACTTCGCGCGGCCGGCCGGCTTGACATCCCGGGCCGTAATCGCGAACGCGGTCGCGCAGGCCGACCTCTTCGTCACGGTCGCCCAGCCGGAGACGGGCGAGCTCGCGCCGGTGCTCGACCTCGAGCGAACGGGCGGGCTTTCGCCCGCGTCGCTGCGCGCCTGGACGGCGGCGTGGCTCAACGAGGTCCAGCTCCAGATTGGGATCCGCCCCACGATCTACGTGTCGCCGACCTTCTGGCGGAAAGCCGTGGGCGATGCGAGCGTCTTCGCGGCGACGGGCTCGAGCCTCTGGGTCGCCCACTGGCACGTGCCGGCCCCGCGCGTCCCGGCGGCGAACTGGGACGCGAGCGGCTGGAGCTTCTGGCAATGGACGAACTGCAGCCACGTTCCGGGGATCAGAGGCTGCGTCGACGGCGACCGCTACCGCGGCTCGCGGGTCGCCTCGGCAGTGATGGCGCCGCAACCGACCGCGATCGACGCCCCGACCGTCGGCGGCGTCCCTCAGTCCGGGGAGCTGCTGAGCGCGAGCACCGGGACCTGGCAGGCGAATCCGGCGCCGACCCTCGCCTATCAGTGGCAGCGCTGCACTGACACCACGGCGCAGACGTGCGTTGCGATCCCGAAGGCGGTTACGTCCACGTACACGGTTGCTCCGGCCGACGTCGGCTCGACGCTCCGCGTAGTCGTCACCGCCACGAGCCGTGCACGCTCGGCCTGGTCCCCGTCGACCGCGGTGCCCGTGAACGCTTAGAAGACGTCAGGCTCGGTTGGTACCATCGCGTGCCAATTGCCCGTTGAGCTCACGCCGGAGACGATCGAGCGCCTCGTCGAGCTCGATCGCAAGTTCGCGCGCGAGGGGCTGACCTTCGACGACGTCCTGCTCGTCCCGGCCGAGTCGGCTGTGCTGCCGAACGAGGTCTCCACGACGACGCTCCTGACCCGCAAGATCTCCCTCGAGATTCCGATCCTCTCGGCTGCGATGGACACGGTCACCGAGGGTCGGCTGGCGATCGCGCTCGCGCGCGAGGGCGGGCTCGGGATCCTCCACCGCAACCTCTCGATCGAGGACCAGGTCGCTGAGGTCGACAAGGTCAAGCGCTCCGAGTCGGGGATGATCGTCGAGCCGGTGACGCTGCCGCCCGACGCACCCGTCGCTGCCGCACTCGAGCTGATGGCGCGGTACCACATCTCCGGCGTTCCGGTCACAGACGACGACGGGCGCCTGGTCGGAATCCTGACCAACCGCGACCTCCGCTTCAGGGACGAGGGGCTCGAGCAGCCGGTCTCGGCCCTGATGACCGGGCGCCACCTCGTCACCGCGCCGGTGGGGACAACCCTCGAGGAGGCGCGGGCGATTCTCCACCGGCACAAGATCGAGAAGCTGCCGGTAGTGGACTCCGAGGGGCGGCTCAAGGGTCTGATCACGGTCAAGGACATCCGCAAGCAGATCGAGTTTCCGCACGCGACGAAGGACGAGCAGGGGCGCCTGCGCGTAGGCGCGGCGGTTGGCGTCGGCCCGGATGCGGACGACCGCGCCGCCGCTCTGGCCGAGGCCGGCGCCGACGTGCTCGTCGTCGACACCGCGCACGGCCATTCGCGCAACGTCGTCGAGATGGTGCGGCGCCTGAAACGGCAATGGGGCGGCGAAGTGATCGCCGGCAACATCGCTACCGCAGACGCGACCGAGGCGCTAATCGACGCCGGCGCGGACGCGATCAAGGTAGGCATCGGGCCGGGAGCTATTTGCACCACGCGGGTCGTCGCCGGCGTCGGCGTGCCGCAGGTGACCGCGATCTACGACTGCGCGCGCGCCGCCGAGCCGCACGGCGTGCCGGTGATCGGCGACGGTGGGCTCAGTTCTTCCGGAGACGTCGCGAAGGCCATCGCCGCGGGCGCCGACACGGTCATGACCGGCGGGCTCCTAGCAGGCACGGACGAGGCGCCAGGCGAGGTGATCCTCGCGGGCGGCGAGCGCTTCAAGCAGTACCGCGGCATGGGCTCGCTCGGCGCGATGAAGGCGCGAGGCTACTCGAAGGATCGCTACTTCCAGGGTGACGTCGAGGACGTCGACAAGCTGATCCCGGAGGGCGTCGAGGGGCGGGTGCCGTACAAGGGCCCCGTCGCGAACGTGCTCCACCAGCTCGTCGGCGGGCTGCGCCAGTCGATGGGCTACTGCGGGGCGGCGACGATCGAGCAGATGAAGGACGCCCGCTTCGTCCGCATCACCGGCGCCGGTCTACGCGAGAGCCACCCGCATGGGATGACGACGATCGCCGACGCGCCGAACTACAGGCGGAGCTAGCAATGGGCGAGGTCGTCGCACTGCCTCAGCCGGAGTCGCCGGCAGAAGAGCGGCCGGTCCTCGTGATCGACCTCGGCGGCCAGTACTCGCAGCTGATCGCACGCCGGGTGCGCGAGTGCCGCGTCTATTCCGAGCTCGTCGGCCACGGGGCGAGCCCCGAGGCCATTCGGGCGCGGAACCCGCTGGCGCTGATTCTCTCCGGCGGCACCGCGTCGGTTTACGCCGAGGGTGCGCCGAGGATCGACCCGCGGATCTACGAGTTGGGAATCCCCACGCTCGGCATCTGCTACGGCATGCAGCTGATGGCGCTCGATCTCGGCGGCAGCGTCGAGCGCACGGGCGTCTCCGAGTTTGGCAAGACCGAGGTCCGCGTGCACGAAGGCGCGCTCTTCGCGGGCCTCGCCGAGGAGCAGACGACGTGGATGTCGCACCGCGACTCGGTCACGGCGCCGCCCGAGGGGGCGCGGGTGGCCGCCGGCTCGGAGTCGACGCCGATCGCGGCCTTCGAGCACGCCGAGCGGAAGCTGTACGGCGTCCAGTTCCACCCCGAAGTCGTACACACGCCCTGCGGGACCGAGGTACTGAAGAACTTCCTCTACTCGGTGGCCGATGCGCCGGCGACGTGGACGGCGGCGGCCGTGATCGAGGAGCAGGTCGAGCGGATACGCGCCCAGGTCGGCGCGGAGCGCGTGCTCTGCGCCCTGAGCGGCGGCGTCGACTCGGCCGTTGCCGCGCTGCTCGTTCACAAGGCGGTCGGCGACCAGCTGACATGCGTCTTCGTCGACCACGGCCTGCTGCGAAAGGACGAGGCCGCCCAGGTCGTCGA
>Ga0114129_10011931_pt1 | contig 12358 bp, 11 predicted proteins | sample RhiMetdeltSRZDD1_FD_80071 | JGI IMG/M metagenome (GOLD analysis project Ga0114129, IMG submission 80071) | Populus rhizosphere microbial communities from Tennessee, USA - Rhizosphere MetaG P. deltoides SRZDD1 (version 2) (version 2) | ecosystem: Host-associated > Plants > Roots > Rhizosphere >...
ACGGTCGAGAATTTTTGATACCTCTAGCGACTCAGCAAACCAGGATGAATGCTATGCGTCTTTACAACGCCCAGACTCTGAAAGCAAGGATAGCTCGGAAGCTGCTTACCCTAGGTCTGAACGGGGGTGTTGTCTGGCCTTTGATGCGCAAGGTGCAAGTACTTCTCCGCCAGGATGCGCCGGAGGAGGAAAGAAGCAAAATCTTATTGCAGGAGCATCTGAAAGAGGTTCTGAAGTCCCAGGATTTGACTTATGCCATCTCACTTGGCACTCCCGGTCCTCACCGCAAGCCGGTAGTGCAAATCATGACGTCCGACGGGGAAGTCCTTGGTTACGCCAAGGTGGGACGAGACAATGTCACCAATATGCTGGTTCAAAACGAAGTTCGAACGCTTCAGGTTTTGGCCGCTGTGCATCTACGCGCACTTACCGTGCCCCGTGTGCTCCACAGCGGCTGGTGGAGGGATCATTTTCTTGGTGTTCTGTCTGCGCCCGAGGGCGTTTCTGACAGAGCTCGGCAGACGCTCACGCTGCTTCACCTGGCAGCGCTGAAGGAACTTCAGGCAGCCCAAACGGCCTGGATGCCTTTGCAGGAAAGTGCATTTTGGATAACCCTCTGCTGGCACGTCCGCCAGATGCATCATACTTACTATAGCCATGTCTTAGAGCAGGGAATAGCAAAAGCAGAAGCGTGGCTAAGAAAGACCCCTCTCCCTTTCCATTTCTGTCACGGCGATTTTGCCCCCTGGAATATGACACAGAACGGCAAGAAGCTCTTCATCTTTGACTGGGAATATGCTTCCGAAGCTGGCCCTCCTGCCTGGGATCTGTTTCACTTTCAGTTCGAGACCATGCGGCTTTTGAAAAAATGGGATGCTGGTGCAATCTACGCTGCGCTAGTGGAGAACGAGCCGTGCCATCGGGGGAGAGAAAGCGCCTTGGTAGCCTTAGGTTTGGAGGAGAGATACCTGAAGCCTTTTTTATTGCTTTACCTTTTGGACCGGCTCGCGTTCCACGCTGCTACAGGTTCTGAAGATCTATCCCTGCTACAAACATTGAGCGCTACGGTCAACCTGCTGGTGTTGCAATGATGAAACGGTTGAAAGTTCTCGTTTCCGCTTACGCGTGCGAACCCGGTAAGGGTTCTGAGCAGGAGGTCGGGTGGAAGTGGGTCGGGCAAATCGCTCGTTTCCACGAGGCCTGGGTCATCACCCGGGCAAATAACCGGGAGCTCATTGAGCGGGCTCTGGCAAAGGAGCCGCTGCCCAATGTGTATTGGGTCTATTTAGACTTTCCACAGTGGGCTCGCTTTTGGAAGAAGGGTCAGCGCGGGGTGCATCTTTACTACTACCTGTGGCAGGTTGGTGCCTACTTAACTGGGAAGCGGTTACACCAGGAGGTCAACTTTGATGTCGCGCACCACCTCACCTTTGGTATTGACTGGATACCGAGCTTTCTAGCGTTTTTGCCAGTTCCCTTTGTATGGGGACCGCTTGTAGGCGCCCAGTCTGTCGACGCATCTTTCCGTCGCACCTGGCCATGGAAAGCGCAAATGCAAGAACAGCTCCGTACGTGGGTCCGTCAGTTCGGCCGAGTTGATCCTTTGATGCGCTGGGCAGCGCGCAGGGTTGTGCTTGGCGTGGCATCGACGCCCGAAGCAGCGGAGCATCTGTTCCATTTGGGCTGTAAAGAAGTAGTCCTTCATCCATCGGTAGGGATGTCTAGCCGCGACATAGAGACGCTCTCATGTGCACGGTTACCGAGGGAGACTCATAGCGGAGTGCGTTTTGTTAGTGTCGGTAACTTGCTTGCCTTTAAAGGGTTTCGCTTAGCCTTAAAAGCCTTTGCTGAAATTCAAGGCCGTTTCCCCCAGGCGGAGTGGTGGATCATCGGAGACGGCCCGGAGCGAGCTCAGCTGATGCGTCTGGCGGATCAATTGGCCATCAAGGATAAGGTTCACTTCTGGGGCTGGATGCCACGGCAGGAGGTGATGACTCGGCTCTTGGAATGCGACGTGCTGGTGTATCCTTGCCTCCGTGGTGCGATTTCCATGGCTTGCCTAGAGGCCATGGTGGTGGGTCACCCAGTGCTCTGCCTAGATCGGGGCGGGCCGGCGTTGCAGGTCACAGAGGAGACTGGCTTTAAGGTGTCAGCCATCACACCTGAGCAAGTTGTGAACGATCTCAGGGAGGCGATGCTCTTGCTTGCCAGTAACCCCGACCATCGCACGCGCCTGGGCGAGGCAGCGCGCAGGAGGGTGATTGAGTATTTTGACTGGGATCGGAAAGGGGAGTGGCTAAGGGAAGTGTATCAGGAGATTGTTGGCAGTAGACGTATACAATAGGCAGTAAGTGTCCCGTTATCATTGGCATAAGATGCACGTTCAGGAAGCCATGGCAAACTAGCAAGAGGGACCAGCGACACACTTGGTTGAGTGCAAGAGTTAGACTTTCAGTGCAGAAACACGACTGATCAGTTGTGATGCGGTTATAAAAAGTTATGGTAACATTGGGTGGCCTTCGCAACAACCTGTTGCTTCTAGTGATGAGTTTATATCTTTTACTGAATGTGGGATTCATGCAGGTTCGTATTCCGCCGACCGCTGGTAGCGGAATCCCCATTGGTGAATTGCTGCTGCTGTTTTCTCTAATGACCATCAATTATGACACACTATTACCGAGGATGTCCGTAGTCATCTCTTTACTTCCGTTCATAATCTGGTGGGCACTTGGACTTAGCTGTGTCCTTATGTCTGTGCCTGAATATGGCTTCTGGGCATTCAGGGATGCTAATCATGTGATTGAATCGCTTTTCTTGGTCGTTGGATTTGCCTTTGCCAAACATCTGCAGATGTTGGAGAGATTTTTCAGCTGGCTCAAAAACACTTTAATACTTGTCTGCATTTATGCAATAGGTTATCCCTTTAAAGAAACATTGCAATCTTTATCACCGAAGTTCACTGCTGGCGCTGGATATGAAGTGCCGTTACTTTTTAACTACACTGAGTCATCGTCAGTTGTGCTGCTAGCTGTTGGTTGCTATCTTCTACTTCCTTCGTCTCGTGTGATCCTCCAGCCAGTAGTACGTTATTTTACTGCAACCTTTTTACTAGGATTTACGATATTCATGTTTCAGGCACGTACAATCTACCTTCAAGTTGCTGCGATATCTTTACTATTTGTATGCTATCGCAGAAGGTCCTTCAATAGAGTAATCATGATTATCCTTGTTCTTTTCAGTTTTGTGGTAATAATGCCGACGATTGGCTTGCAAATCAAGGGGCGGATGAGGGAAGTGTCGCTGGAGTTTTTTGTCAATCACTTTCTTGCTATCGCAGGTGTGGAAAATGAGGGGGTGGAAGGAGCAGCAGGTGGTGTTCCCCAGCGACTTGACTGGTGGTGGGATCTGTACGAACGCTGGACTTCAAACACTAGTACTTTTTTATTTGGTTTGGGGTATGGGTTTCCTTTGATTAATTTTAAACAACACCAGGGAATTACTGTGCGCGAGCCGCACAATTCCTATATTTCAATTGTAGCGCGACTCGGATTATCAGGAGGCCTTGCATTTGTATGGATGCATATCTTGTTGTTGCGTGTTTGGTACCATACTTATAAAGCGTGTGGGCGAATGGGTTGGCGAGAAGGAGAGAATCGACTCCTTATCTTGATGATCTTTTTTATCCTGGTCTGGGTCGCTGCCATTGGTGAAGATTCATTCGAAAAGCCATATTCAACGATTCCCTATTACTTCTTCTGGGGAATTGTGCTGCGCATGAATTGGCATTGGGGCAACAATTCTCCACATAGCATGTTGAGGGTCACTGGGACACAATTGAGGGAACAATTTAAGTAATGGGAGATTCTCCCATGGCACAATTCGAAGATCATACTCCAACCATTGATAACCTTCTACAATGCTCTTTCTGTTGCGGTACAGTGAGGCCGTATTGGCGGGATGTGAAGGTTTGGAAGTGTTCCTCATGTGGTTTGCTCTTGCGACACCCGCTGCCATCGGAGCAAGACCTCGCTAAACTCTACCAGAAAAGTTGGTCAGACCCTTATAAACACAGGAGTGAGACAGGGGGACAAGATCTCGACCTGGCAAGGACCTATGCAGGAAGACTGGCCAGCTCACTTGGTTTGAAGGACTTTAGTGGATTAAAGATCTTGGATTTTGGTGCTGGAAGAGGAGCGATGTTAACTGCACTCGCGGAGTTAGGAGCAGACGTTTATGCCATTGAACCTTTTGGGTATCAATTTCTTGCATCCAAGGGGTTCAGCACATTTCGCACATTGGACGAAATTCCTGAGGGAGTCATTTTTGATGGAATTGTCACGATTGATGTCATAGAGCATCTCTATGCTCCATGGAATGAACTAAGGCGGTTTTCGGAGATTTTAAAAGATTCCGGGTGGGTGTATATCGCTACACCTAATGCTTGTGGACTTAATGCAAAAATATTCCGTTCAGGCTGGCAAGAAGTACTAAAGCCAGGGCATCTTATATTTTTTACCCCTTGCAGCTTGGAGGCTGTCCTGACGTACTGCGGGATGACGAGATCTCGCCGGCTACGATGGTTCATCAAATATAGTGACAATCCAATTCGCGCATTGCTGCACTATTTTTTGCAAGCACTCTACTTAGGTGGGGAGCTCAACTATCTGGCATGGAAATCCTGACAACTCTCAGGGAATGGTCTATGAGACAGGCAGTTATCAAAACTCGGAATCTCATTTTCGCCCCCAATCGTCTTGAAAGAATGCTTTCTCTGGCCGAGATCAGGTTCAATAGTTTCTTCTTGCCATATAAGCCTCCCGACTTTGATGTTAAAAATTTTGCTGAATTTCTCCGCGACATAGCTCTCGTGCATCCCGAATTGTTCACCCTCTTGAAACCAGTCGGCGAGGCAGAACAAGCCGTTCGAACAGTTCTCTCGGATTTTGGAAAGCTTAGAGAAAATAATAAAAATTTGCCATACCCTCTTGTCTACAATGCTGATACGTCAATGGCTATGCTTTGTTATGCATTGACCCGATACATCAAACCTGCAACGGTTGTCGAAACCGGAGTTGCTTATGGGATCACAACAGCGCTCATTCTGCTTGCCGTGGAGCGAAATAATCTTGGCAGATTAATTAGCATAGATTTACCTTCGCTTCCAGATCCTTATGGTTCTTGTGTAGGCATGGCTATTCCAAAACACCTCACGCATAGATGGACTTTACATCGGGGAAGCAGCAGGCGGTGGTTGCCCAAAATTTTAAGTGAGATGGAGAATATAGAATTGTTTATTGCCGATGATGCCAATATTTATACGTTACAAAGATATGAGTTCACCACTGTTTGGGCGCGATTGTCACTTGGAGGAGCAGCTATCGTCAACCATATTGGCAATAGATTTTACAAAATTCTTCAAGCTACTGACATGGCGCAGGTCCATGCTATACGGCAGATGGAGAAGCCCTCATGTATAACAGGGTTGGTACTAAAAAAGTAGCCATCGTGACAACGAGTTGGGACGATGGCCATCCTTTAGATATTCGGTTAGCCGAGATATTGGACAGATATGGCATGGCAGGAACATTCTACATTCCTTTGAGTTATGGTGGATTTCCTGTGATGGCTCAAGAAGAGATGCGAGCTCTTAGAGCGATGGGCATGGAAATTGGCTCTCACACGCTGACGCACCCTAGCCTCACTAAACTGAGAAAGCACCAGGCACTCCACGAGCTAGTGGAAAGCAAGAAAATGCTAGAAGATATGGTCGGAGAGCTGATTGTATCGTTTTGCTATCCTGCAGGGAAGTTCAACTCCATGGTTCGTTCTTGGGTCATTGAAGCAGGTTACAAACTAGCTCGTACTACACTTGCCTTTAGAATAGATAGAAAATTTGACCCATTCTGTATGCCCGTATCTTTGCAATTTTTCCCTCATGCGCACGTTGTTCCCATAAGGCACGCTTTAAAAGAAGGCAATCTACTGGGATTGATAAACTGGTATAGGTTGTGGAAAATGGAGAACGACCTCATTAAACTTTTAGAGTTGTTATTGGAGTATATTCTAAAAAACGGGGGTGTATTGCATATTTGGGGCCATTCCTGGGAGATAGAGAAGTTTCACCTTTGGGGGGTATTAGAAGAAGCGCTCAGATGTATCGCGAATCTACCAGACGTACTTTACCTGACAAATTCTCAAATTTTAGATCCGGTCCAGCAATGAAGGTATTGATCATTCACAATGCTTACCAGCAGCCTGGCGGTGAAGATGTTGTTGTGGCACAAGAGGCAGTCCTGCTGCGACAGGCTGGCCATGAGGTGATAGAGTATCGGCGTTCCAATCATGAGATCAAGGCCCTCAACTTATGGAATAAATTGATATTGTCGAAACAGTTGATCTGGGCAGGTGACACGGTGCAAGACTTAAAAGCATTGATTCAACAAGAAAAGCCGCATGTAGCGCACTTTCACAACACTTTTTTGATGACTTCGCCCTCTGCCTACCATGTCTGTCAGGAGATGAGCATACCGGTAGTACAGACACTACATAATTATCGTCTCCTTTGTCCGAGGGCGGATTTCTTCCGGAACGGCCGTGTCTGCGAAGAATGTCTAGGCAAAACACCGCCATGGCCTGGAATCGTACATGGGTGCTATCGTGGTTCGCGAGCGCAGACGGCTGTCGTCGCCACCATGCTTACGGTTCATCGCTGGCTCAAGACCTGGAATGAGCAAGTCGACGTTTACATTGCCCTAACGGAGTTTGCACGGCAGAAATTGATCCAGGGTGGGCTGCCGGCAGAGAAGATTGTGCTGAAGCCCAATTGTGTCGATCCCGATCCTGGCATGCGAGAAGGTGGAGGTGACTATGCACTTTTCGTGGGGCGCCTTTCGTCGGAAAAGAAACTCCTGACGCTTCTCGAAGCCTGGAAAAAACTTGGGGGCATTCCCTTGAAACTCGTAGGAAGTGGGCCGCAAGAGACCGAAATACGCCAATTTACACGAGAGTTCGGGTTGGAGAAAGTAGAGTTCCTCGGACAGCGTACCCGTGATCAGGTGTTCACTCTCATGAAAAAGGCGTGTGTGCTGATTTCCCCTTCGGAATTGTACGAAACGTTTGGACTTGTGTTGGTCGAAGCCTTTGCCTGTGGGGCGCCGGTGATCGCTGCGCGAATAGGGGCGATGGCCGAGATCGTGGAGGATGGGCGTACGGGGCTGTTCTTCACCCCAGGCGACCCTGACGACCTGTCAGCAAAGGTCGCATGGGCCTTCACCCATCCACAAGAAATGGCGCAGATGGGTCGAAGAGCCCGCCAGGAATTCGAGGCGAAATATACGGGGGATCGAAACCGCGAGGGGCTCTTGAACATTTACCGCTTAGCAATCGACCGGGCTAGGGAGAGGGAGCGGAGGTGAGCCTTGCAGGGAGGCCCTCCCGAGGAGAACCGCGAAACGGCGAGCGCAGCAGGGCAGGAGCCTACGTGGCTTTACTGCGGATATGTCATGGACCTCCTCCCTACAATTGGGAGGCACACCCGGTCACAGGCGCGACTGATTGTCAGCAGACAAAATGGTATCCATCCTTTTCACTCTCATCGTCATGAAGGAGGTTTCATAAATGGCAAGATTTGAGCGTGTTAGCATGGATTCAATCGACTGGGGAAAAACGTTGAGCACCTTCCCGGATCGCATCGTTTTCCAAACCCCTGCCTGGCTTTCATTCCTGGCTGAGACCCAGAAAGCCGAGCCAGTGCTTGCTGCCTTGAAGGAAGGGAACGACACCTTGGGATATTTTACCGGGTTGATCGTGCAGCAATTCGGTCTCAAGATTCTGGGCAGCCCCTTTCAGGGCTGGTCTTCACCTTACATGGGGTTTAATTTGTTGCCGTCCACACCACGGCGTATCGCAGTTGAGGCATTGTTAGACTTCGCGTTCAAGGAGCTGCGTTGCATCCATTTCGAGGTCGTAGACTCGCATATTACCTTGGAAGACATTGAGGGTCTCGGTTTCACCCATGAGATGCGCGCCAGCATGGAGATTGATCTCACACAAAGTGAAGAAGCCCTATTCAGCAATATGAGCAGCTCTTGCCGCCGTAACATTCGCCAGGCCGAAAAGCGTGGCGTCGTCATCGAGGAAGCCAAAGACGCAGGATTTGCGGAGGATTACAGCGCCCAACTCACAGACGTCTACGCCAAGCAGGGTTTGGTTCCTCATTATGGCGTTGATCGCGTACGCGCTTTGATCAAGCAACTTTATCCCACCGGGATGCTTCTCTTGCTCAGGGCGCGAGATCCAGAAGGTCGCTGTATTGCTACCGGTGTCTTCCCGGCAATGAATCAAACCGTGTTTTTTTGGGGCGGTGCCAGTTGGCGTCAATACCAAAAGCTCTATCCCAACCATCTGCTTCACTGGTATGCCATAAGGTATTGGAGGAAACGCGGCATGGGAATCTACAACATGGTGGGAGCCCATGAGTTCAAACGAAGGTTTGGTGGCCGACAGACGGCTGTCCCGATGATTAGCAAGTCGAAGTATCGCTTAATCTCACACCTGCGAGCCTCGGCGCCACAGGTCGGCAAGACCGCCCAACACTTTATCTGGAAGCTGAAGACAGTGGCGAGAGGAAAGCCGAGCGGCCGTTCCATCCTGGAAAGGATGAGGACTTCACTTCGGCATCAAGGACTAGGGACAAGTATTGTCAAATTGTTTGTACTGATTACAGACCATTTGTTTGATATTAGATACGGCATAGATACTTGTACATGGTTTCGGTTAGATGAGCTAACGATTTATAGTGATAATAAGGAAAGAGGTGGTAACTATCAACCAACTAGGGTAATTCCTCTAAGGAAGTTACTCAATGTCATTAGGCCAATGATTCCCCCTGACAGTGTGCTTGTTGACTTTGGATGTGGCAAGGGGAGAGTACTGTTCGTAGCATCAGAATTCGGTTTTAGAGAAGTGAGAGGTGTGGAATTTGCACACGAGTTATGTGAAATCGTCATGAAAAACAGTGCTGTTTATAAAGCTAAGACAGGAGTTGAGACCGAATGTCGAATTATAGAATTCGATGTCGCTAATTATACTGTCAACAAGGAAGAGAATGTTTTTTTCATATACAATTCTTTTGATGCGACAATATTGCATAAGGTGCTTTGCAATATTGTCGCATCTCTTCAGGGATATCACAGAAAAATCTTGATTATTTATCATAACCCGAAATGGGCTTATGTTATCGAGCAGTGCGACACCTTTACACGATTGCGAGAGTTCAATTTCTGGGGCTATGAATTTACAGTATATTCAAACCTGTAACATATAAGTGCATGATGCGAAAAATACTTATCATCCTGTTTGCTCTTTTTCTCGTGAAAGCTTTTTATTTAGGAATCGCCTTAGGGGACCCTGTGGTTATCAATCCAGGTGACAGTATTCAGAAAGCAGTGGACAGTAACCCTGAAGGAACGACTTTTACCATCAAGGCGGGAGTTCACCGTCTCCAGCAGGTCATACCGAGAAACGGCAATACCTTCATCGGCGAACCTGGAGCCATTATGAGCGGAGCAAAGATCCTCACCTCCTTCACGCAAGAGGGCAGCTACTGGGTAGCCAGCGGCCAGACGCAGCAAGGCCGAGCGACCGGCTTCTGTATGCGGAATCCTGGTGGGCTTCCTCGGTATGAGGGGTGTTGGTATCCAGAAGACCTCTTCATGGATGACGTGCCACTCTGGCGTGTCACCACCTTAAGCGAGGTGGGTCCGGGCAAATGGTATTTTGATTACGCTGCCAACAAAATTTACTTCGCTGACAAACCGACGGGACGGAAGGTCGAGACAAGCGTCACGCCCTATGCGTTTGCGGGTGGTACACAGAACGTCACGGTTCGTGGCGGTCTTACTATTGAAAAGTATGCCGTGCCTGCGCAATCCGGGGCTATCCATGCCCTAGATTACCACACTAGTGCACTCAGTACTCATTGGGTCATTGAGCGCTGCGAGATTCGCCTCAACCACGGCGTGGGTATTCGCACCGGCAATCAGATGCAAATCCTGAATAACCACATCCACCACAACGGGCAGCTTGGCATTGGGGGTTCGGGCGACAATATTCTGGTCGAAGGCAACGAGATCGCCTATAACAACTATGCTGGCTTCTCTTCAGGGTGGGAGGCCGGGGGCTCGAAGTGGGTCAGAACACATAATCTTGTGGTCCGTGGCAACTATTCGCATCACAATAAAGGTCCGGGCCTTTGGACAGATGGAAACAATATTTATACCTTATACGAGAATAATCGCGTCATTGAAAACGAAGATACTGGCATTTTCCATGAGATCAGTTACGACGTAGTGATTCGGAACAATACGGTGCAGAGAAATGGGAAAAGGTTTGATACATGGTTGTATGGCGCGCAGATTTTGCTTTCTAGCTCACGGAACGCGCAGGTCTATCAGAATAGCGTTGAAGTCGATGCGCTGGCCGGAAACGGGATTGCTATCATCCAGCAAGACCGCGGGACCGGACGGTACGGTCCCCATATTACCATAGGCAACTCTGTTCACCACAACGTGGTCACCTACCGGGGCGATCATGGGCAGAGCGGGGCGGCAGCAGACTTCACTCCCGATGTGATGTTCAATGGCAACAACCTCTTTGACTTCAACACCTACCATGCTCCGCATCTCGATTACTCCCGCTGGGCGTGGGGAGCCAACAAGAACTGGCAGGGCTTCAAGGCGGTAGGTCAGGAGCCCCATGGCTCTGCGGATACAGATTTAGCTCAGAAGTGACACCATAAGCCCATAACGCCTTAAGAATCAGTGCTCTCAGAGGCAATGTGATACAATGGCACCCCAGGAAGCCTTGACTCCTTGTCACCCCTACCTTTGTAGGCGCTGTACGTTGGAGAGTGCTAAAACTTGGGGGGAGTTCAGGCACCAAAGGGCTATTCAAACCACGCGATGACTGGCAAAGAACTGCCGCGTTTGGGCATCACGGGTGACCGTCGTATACCGCATATAGATGATGGTGTTCTGGATATTGGCGTGACCTAACCGGTCCTGTACGAACGCCACATCGGCCCCTGCGTCGAGTAGCCCTACAGCGACACTTCGAGAACATGCACTCCTGGCACAAGGATTTATGGGTGTCTCAAAGGTCGCTTTCCCTCGTCGCTGGCAACGAGAGCAGGGAGATGCTGGGGGTAACTGCAAAACTCCGGTAGAATGGCCTGTGCTATTTATCTGTCGCTCGAACCCGGAGAAGCCCCCGTATGCGTATCAAACTGCAACTCATCATGTGTAACGATCAGGGTGATGAAGAGACTGTCACCGATGTCATCACCCTCAATAAGAACAATCAGCGCATCGAGCATCTCGGGTTGGTGATGTTTCACAGGTGGTGACACATACTTTCAACTGCCTGATATCGTTGAGTACAGCTCATGATGGGGCTCCAGGCGTAATCGCCGGAAAATTTACTGTGTACCTTCCAAAGATACATCAAGTTGTCCTGTTTTGACGCGCCGCACATAATTCCACGCTGTCCCATAGCCAATCCTGAGCTGCTTGCTAATCTGATGAATGGAGCGCCCCTGCTGATAGAGCGTGGCAATCCGCCGTTGCACGACGGCGGACAGCGGGGCCCGCGCGATGCGCTTGCCTTGAGCGCGGGCCCGGGCCATGCCAGCTTTCACGCGGGCGCTGCTCAACGCACTTTCAAATTGAGCCAGGGACGCCATCACCGTGAAGATCATGGCGCCTTGGGGGGTCGTCGTGTCGATGTTCTCCTGATAGGAGATAAAGTCCACGCCCAAGTGCTGAAACTCTTGCAAGGCTTGCACCAACGCTTGCGTCGACCGCGCAAAGCGATCATACCGCCAGACGAGCACCACATCGATGTGGCGCTTCCGCGCTGCCTCCATCAAGCGCCGATAGTGCGGTCGATCGTCCCGGAGTCCACTGGCATAGTCGACGTATTCGCCGGCAAGCACAAAGCCTCGCCGGGTCGCATACTCCCGCAGCCCCACTAACTGCGTCTCCGGCGTTTGGCCCTTAGCAAGGGTCGAGACCCGGGCATAGATTGCCACCCGCTTCTGCGCTACCATAGCTCCCACTCCAGTGATCAAAAAGGTCTCCTTTGTGACCACGCCTTTATACAGGCACAACGCTTGTGTTTCAAGAGGCGTTCATGCCCGATCTCCGACACCCTTTTTGATCACGATGTCAGGGGGGCTGTTGAGGCAGGTTCAAGGCTCGTAGAGGAGACCGCTCGATGTCATCTTATGCTCCACAATTCCCTGCGGAAATGGGTCGGCGCCGCACACCATTGCTCATGTTGCCCGAAGACCCCAGTCCGG
>Ga0114129_10011932_pt1 | contig 12357 bp, 7 predicted proteins | sample RhiMetdeltSRZDD1_FD_80071 | JGI IMG/M metagenome (GOLD analysis project Ga0114129, IMG submission 80071) | Populus rhizosphere microbial communities from Tennessee, USA - Rhizosphere MetaG P. deltoides SRZDD1 (version 2) (version 2) | ecosystem: Host-associated > Plants > Roots > Rhizosphere >...
CGCCGGCAGCCGCCCTCGCGCGGATCGCCGGTAATGTGGGCGCCATCGCCTGCGGCGGCGCGAGGGAGCTCGGCGGAACGCGGGCCGGCAACCTGCTCAAGGCCGTCTCGATCGCGCGGACCCTGTCCGCGGACGGCGAGTCGTTTGCCTCGATCGTCCGACACCTTCGACTGTTGAGCGAAGCGAGCGACACCGAGGAGATGAGCATCCGACCCGGGGCGGTCCGTGTCGTCCGCCTGATGACTCTCCACCGGGCGAAGGGGTTGGAAGCGCCGATCGTTTTCCTGGCCGAACCGGGCGGAGAGTGGAACGCTCCAATCGACTGGTGCATCGGTCGCGATACGGAGCCGCCGCAAGCCTGGCTCCGGGTGCTCCGGCCCGACCGCGGCGAATGGAAATCGGGCGAAGAGGTCGCGCGGCCGATCGGGTGGAGCGATCGCGAGAAAGCCGAACTGGCCTTCCACGAGGCCGAGAAGGACCGTCTGCTCTACGTCGCGGCCACTCGCGCCGCCGACCTGCTCGTCGTCAGCGCGGGACCCAACGAAGGGAAAAGTCCCTGGGCGAAGCTCGCGATGGCGATAACACGAACGCTGCCGGTTTTGCCCGAACGCTCCGGGATCGCGGCCCCGATTGCCGCTCCGACCGATCTCTCCCGCGAGCTCGAGGACTTCCACCGGAAACGGGAAACGCACCGCGACGTCGCGGGAGGCGAGAGCTATCGGATCGCGCAGGTCACGACGCTCGCCCATCGCGGAGCGGGAACGATTCCGTTCAGCGCTCGAACGGGGCGGGGAATGTCCTGGGGACGCGTGATCCACCGGCTCCTCGAAGGAGCGATGAAGGACCCGGTGCTCGACCTTCCGCTTTTTGCCGCCAACCTGCTCGCCGAAGAGGGGCGTCCGGCCGACGACCGCGACGCCGCCGTGGATCTCGCACGGGCAGTGATCGCTTCACCGCTCTGGCGGCGGGCGCTCGCCGCACGGCGACATCTCACGGAGGTTCCGTTCGCTCTCGAGGTCGATTCGAAGGAGCTCGGCCTCCCGGCAGAACCGCCGCAGACGCTCCTCCAGGGAGCGATCGACCTCGCCTTCGAAGAAGAATCGGGATGGACGCTCGTCGACTACAAATCCGACACGATCGCCGGCAACCTCGACGAGCTCGTCGACTTCTACTCGCCGCAGATCGAGCTGTACCGGCGCTATTGGGAGCGACTGACGGGTCGTCCCACGAAAGCCGGCCTCTTTTTCGTCCAGGCCGGCAAGGAGTGGTGGCTGGACCCCGCCTAGTCGGCGCCCGCCCGTCCCGGCTTTTTTTTCTGCGACGCGGCCGGCGGAGGACCGGGTTTCGGCTTCGGCATGCGGTCGGAACGCTCGCGGGAAGCACGCTTCGCGGCGGCCGCGAGCGCCAGCCGCGCTGCGGCGGTGTCGTTCGGCCGGTCGCGGCCGGTGATCTTGTAGTAATCCGGGTTGACGTTGTTGCGCTTGCTCATACCTCGACCTTCCTCTCGACGGGCGAATTGTCCCGGGGCCCGGCGCCCGGCTTGTAACGAAGCCCCGCGACCACGCCTTCCATTTCGGCCAGGAGCTCGGGTTTCTCGACGACTCGGACTCTCGCGTCGGTCGCGAGCGCGCGGGCTACGAACGCGTCGGCGAGCGGACACGACGCAGGGGAAGCAACCGTCTGCTCGGCAAAGGCGGTCGAGATCAATATCTCGTCGACCTGCCCCTTCTCGAGCGCTTCGCCGACCGCGAACGGCCCGGCGACTGCGAGCCCTGCCGCCCGCCAGTCCCCGCGCAGCCGTTCGACGCGCTCCGCCTCGGCTTTCGCCTCGTACCCGGTGAGCGCCCGGCCGGCCGCTTCCATCACCTCCTGCTCGGAGGCGCGCATCTCGAGACGGAGGACCCCGACCACCTTCTTCGCCAGGTCCTTCGGAAGTTGCTCCCGCAGCAGCGGCACGATGACCTCGTCACCCGCGAGAAAGACGTATTCGGCACGGTCCTCCGCCACGATCCGTCCGAGCGCTTCCACGACGTCTTTCGCGTGATGCAGGTAATGGTCATCGACGTGCCGCTGGTATCGCATCTGCGACCAGCCGCCCGCGTCGGTGCGGGAGAGCTTCCAGCTCTTCACTTCCTCCCGCTCGATCGTGCGGCCGCGGCCGAACACGTAGATGCGCGCATGGTTCGTGTCGGAGAGCAGGACCGCGTGGCGAGGGTAGCGATCGACGATGCGCGCGAGTGGATAAAGGTGCGGTCGGTCGCCGACCGTCAGACGGTGCTGCTCGATCGGCGCATCGAGCTCGAGCGCCTCGAATAAGTCGGCGGCCGAGCAGGCGAAGATGGCGATTCCGTTGGCGGACGGGCGGACGTCTTCGGACACATAACGCTCGATGCGCTCGACGTCCTCTTCGAAGCTCTTCCGTTCGGGCGACCGCAGCTTGAAATCCCGCACCCCGCCCCGCAGCTCCTTGCGGAGGAAGGCCGCGTAGTGGTCCTTGCCGCGACTGTCCGGCTGTGCATTCAGATAGAGGCTGATGACCGGGAATTGGACGGGCTCGCGCCGGGCGAGACGCTCGAGAGTTTCGGCGAGCGACGGGGTCGCGGTGGTCGTTTCCATCGAGGTTCCTTTCGTCGCCCTAAAGGCGAGCAAGCCGTGTGCCCGGCGCCCACGGCTGACGGGAACGATAGAATCAGATTGCAAACTCATTCTCTCGAAAGGGAGCTGCGCATGAATCGCTCTGCGTTCCGCTCGATTCTCCTCGTGGCCGCTCTGGCCGCCGTGCTCGGCGGCGCGGGATGCATCCGGAAGGCGAAGCCCGCTAGCCCCGCGGGCTTCATCCCACCCGAGAATCTCGCGCACGCGACCGATCTCCCGTTCAACGCCGCCTGGCGAAAGAAGGACCTCGACTGGCATCATTACACCGAGATCTATATCGCGCCGTGGAACATCGAATATCTCCGCAAAATGACCTGGTGGGAGAAGATCGAGCGGGGCGAGAAGATCAAGGAGGACGCGAAGGAGCTCGCTGCCTTCGCGAGGCTCACGTTTCAGGAGGCCTTTCGCAACGATCGGAAGCGACGCTTCCAGGTCGTCGAGGAGCCCGGTCCGAACACGTTGATCGCCGAGTTCGCGTTGACCGAGGTCGTTCCGAACAGGATCGTGTTGAACGCTCTCGGCTACGCGGCCGGGCCGATCGTGGGACCCGCCGGCAGCGCCGCGTCGAACGTCGAGACGGCGACGACGAAGTCGACAGTCGCCTTCGAGGCGCGTATGCGCGACGGTGCCACGAAGGAGATCGTCGCGATGTTCGCCGACCGGGAGTCCCAGAAGTACTCGGTAGTGAACATCAAGGACCTGACATGGTATGGACACGCCCGGAGCATCATCCGCGACTGGGCCGATCAGTTCGTGAAGATCGCGAACAAGCAGCCGGGGGAAATCATCAAGGACGCGCCGCTGTTCGATTTGCGGCCCTGGTAACGGGGACAGACCACGGTTTCACACCGAGCTCTTCTCTTTAGGACGGGCCCCCCTGTGAAACCGTGGTCTGTCCCTTACAACTTCGCCCACGCTTTCCACCTGCGAAACAGCTCTTCCGGCGTCAGACCCGTCTCGAGGCGCAGTGCCTCGGTGAGGCTGCGGCTCGCTCCCAGATCGCGGACGATGCACGCGACCGACCCGGCGCCGTGCCTCTCCATCAGGTACTCGATGACGGCGAGCGCCTGCATGTAATTCGTCCTCGACGCGGCGCGGTCTCCGTGGCGCGCCAGGTTCCCTTCCATTTCCGCGAGAGTGTGCGGCGACCGTCCGCGGAAGAGATCGTGGATCTCGTCCCGGGTGATCCGTCTCCCCTCCCACCACTGTGCGAGGCCTTCGTGCAGCCAGCCCGGCGCCAGGTCGGCCGAGGCGTAGCGGACGAAAGCGTGCGCGAGCTCGTGGGAGAGCACGGAAGCCAGCTCCGCGGTCAGGCCGCCGTCCGGGTCGACGGAGACTCGGATCTTGCCGTCGAAGACGCCGGAGACCCAGTCCGGCGCCGCGACGAGCGAGAAGTAGGCGCGTCCGGCGTACAGAACGACCACCTGGGAAGCCGGCAGACGCGTCCCGAAAAACTCGGCCTGCTCCTCGTACTCCGCGGAGAGACGCCGCGCCACTTGCGCGACCGTCGCCTCCGGGATCGAAGGATCCCAGTAGAACGAGAACTCCTCTCCCGAGAGAGAGTGCTGCCCGGAAGCGACTGAGAGCTCCCGCCGCGCGCGCGCGAGGCGCTGGAGGGTTTGCGGGTCGTCGCCGCCGAGACGCTGGTACTGCTCCCAGGCGAGCGCGGCGTCGTCCAGTCGGTGGAGGGAGTCGTAGACCTCTCCGAGAACGCGGTAAATCTCGGGAGGCGAGCGCGCCGACTGCTGCTCGGCCAGGCGCAGGTAGAAGGCGGCCGTCTCGAAGCTCTCCAGCCGAACGGAAGCGAGCGTCAGCTCCGCGAGCGCGAGCCCGTTCTCCACGTCGAGGCCGTACGCCCGCTCGAGAAGCTCCGAGGCGCGACCGGGATCGCCGCGGGAAAGGTACGCCGCCCCCGTTTCGGTGAACTCCTTCGAGAGAGTGACCGCGGCGGCGCTTCCAGGTGGGGTGCCGGCGGCTCTGCGGAAGAGATCCGTAACGCGCCGTTCCAGCTCGCGCGCGGAGGGCGATGCTTGCGCGGCGGTGGCAGGCGCGGCGAGCGCGAGGAACACGATGGAAAGCACGGCGAGCACGGGACGACGACGCCCCGACCCGTCAGAGAATCTGGAAGTGCGCTTCGGTCTCGAGAGGAACGCCCTTCCCCCCGGAGTCGCGGAAGGTCACCAGGAGCGAGTAGTTTCCGGGCGGCAAGACCTGCGGCGCGAACTCGACCAGAAGCTTCGAGAGACCGCTCGCGTCGGGGGCGGTCCGTCCGATTACGGAGAACTGCGCGGGCGCCGATGCGTGTCCCTGCGAGTCGCGAACCCGGGCTTCGAGCCGAACGAGGGGCGCGCCCGGAACGGCGGCGGCCGAGTACAGGAGAAGACACAACCGGGTGGATTTGCCTGAGGCGAGCTGGGGGCGCAGCTGGGGAATGAAGACGTCTCCCGCGAGCTCGAAGGGTTCCGAGCCCGATTTCTTGCTCTCCGACGGGTCCTTGAGGCTGATGCCGGGTCCCCCCGCGCTGAAGAAGAGAGGCGGCAGGGCGCGGAGCGCGCGGGCTTCCGCGGGCTCCGGCACGTCCAACCGAGCGACCTGAAACGCGTAGCGGCCCCGTTCCTCGTCGCGCACGAAGGAGCGGATCCGGTACTTTCCCGGACCCAGCCGCAAGCTGCCGTAATAGCGGAATGCCCCGTCGCGCAGCCGCGCGCCGTCCCGTGCGACGTCGATCGCGACCGAGCGCGAGAAGAAGTCCGCCAGCCTTCCCTGTTCGTCCATCGCATAGACGTAGAGGCCGATCGTGAGCTTTTCGGCAGGGACTTGCGGGAGCAGGTCCCGGCCGGGCACCTCCAGCAGAACCGGGACGCGGCTGATCGGCTCTTCGTTCAAGGCCATGACCAGGACGTCTAAGGGAAAGTCGCTCTGCTTCTTTTCATGCGTGATGACGTCGGCTGCGGTCAGAGCGCGCTCGAGCGGCGACAGCGAACGGAAGATCCGGGTCTCGTAGTAGCCTGCGCGAGCGGAGACGTGCGCGCCCTTCGTCTTCACGCGCACTTTCAGGGCGTGAAACTTCCCTTCTCCCGCGGTCTTCGTCGGCCGGAACGTCAGCACGTAGGTCAGGCTGGTCTTCTCGGCGACCCGCTGCAACTGTTCGCTCAAATCGTTGCCGTTGCGGAGAAGCTCTCCGCCCGTCCCCTTCGCGAAGGCGAACAGGGCTTCTTCTCCATGGTGTCGTCCCGTGGGAGCACCTACCGTCACGTCGCCGTCGGCTTTCAATCCCCCGATGTCGATCGGATAGACCACGCAGTCGGAGCGCCGAAGGAGCGTGAGGGTGTCGTCGAGTTGGCGCTGGAGCGCCGTGTTCGTGGAGCGGCGGTCCAGGTCGACCGCCCAGAAGCGGCCGTCTAGGATGGCGTCGTTGTCGGTCATCGTCTCCTCGTGGGACCGCTCGCGCGCGATCGATCCGACGAGCAGGCGGCCCTCGAATCCCTCGGAAAAGAAAATGATCGTCTTCCTTCCTTCGACCGAGTTCAGCGCGGAGGCGAGCGAGCCCATCTCGGAGAGGTGTTGCGAGACGCGGTTCTCGGAATAGTTGTCGGCGCTCTTCCGGGCCATCACCGTGTAGATGCGCGCCGAGCCGGGATCGATCTGGTTCAAGCCACCGGCCGCTCTCTCCCCTGCCGCGTCCGTGGTCAAGAACGGATCGCCCGGCGCGACGAGCGCAAAGGCGAGCGGATCGACGTTGCGCTCCTCGGTGCGGGGCAGACTGAGCTTTCGAATGGCCGCGCGCAGCTGGGGACGGTCCGAGGTGAACGTGACGAGCAGCCGCGGCCCCTGACCGACGACGGTCGAAGCGACCGAGGCGAGATCCTCGGGAGCCATACCGGTCTCGAGAAAGCGGGTTGCCGCTTCGCGCGCCCGCGCGATCTCGGTCGCCGTTGAAAACGTCAGATCGAAGAGCAGGAGGAAGTGGCGCCGGCCGGCGGCGGGCAGATCCGTGGGGGCCGAGAGGACGTTCGTCTTCTTGGCCAGGTCGATGACGTCCACCGAGGTGATCGCCTGCCGGGCTCCGTCGTCTTCCAGCTCGAAGTCGGCCGCACCGAGTCCGACGATCGGTTTCCCGTCGCGCCCCAGGACGTTGACGGGGACTTCGACCAGCGTGACCTCGGCAGTTTCGCGAACGACCGGCCGCGGTTTCTCCGCCGCCGCCGAAGCGGTTCCGATCACGAAACAGAAGAGCGAGATCGCGACTTTCAGCCGCACAAAGGTCACCGAATTCCCTGTTCAAGGCTATACCCATTCGACCCGGCGTGCACACTCGCGACCCCTCGAATCGCCCTCATTTTGCGGGCGACAGCGCGGCGAGCAGACGGCGCGCCCGGGCGACGTCGGACGCATACAGATTTCCGGAGGCCCTCGCGATGAACTGTGACAGCGCGTCCCTCTCGGCAGCGACGTCTCCCCGTTTTCCGGCGACGACGGCGATGTTCATCCAGGCGTCGAGAAGGCCGGGTTCGAGCTCGACCGCGCGTCGCCACGACGCGATCGCCTCGTCGGATCTGCCTTCCTGTTCGAGCAGCACGCCGCGGGCGTTCCAGGCACGCGGAAGCCGGTCGTTCGCGGCCAGGGCCTTGTCGAGCGCGCCGCGGGCGGGACCGGCGCGGCCCAAGTTCAAATAAGTGATTCCGACGTTCTGCAGAGTCACCGGATCGTTCGGCCGGAGGCGCAAAGCAGAATCGAATGCCGCCATGGCTTCCGGCAGCTGTTTCGCTCGCGCGCGGACGATGCCGAGCGCGTTCCACACGTCTGGGTTCTCGCTCCGGGATGAAGCTTCGAAGAGCGCGAGCGCTTCCCGCGAGGCGCCCCTCTCGGAGTAGAGAAGCGCGAGGCGGCTGGCGAGTCGCTCGTCGAGCAGGTTCCGGCGACGCGCGTCCTCCAGGGTTCGCACCGCCGAGGCGACGTCGCCTCTCTGGACCTGAAGGAAGGAGAGGTACTCGTACCCCGTGGGCATCGACGGCCGCTCGAGGACGGCCTCCCGCGCCAGCCGCTCAGCCTCGGCGAGCTTCCCGGCCGAATAGAGATCGACCAGGTCGTGGAGCTTTCCGTCGAGCTCGACCAGGCGCTTCGGATCGTCCTCGACGGCGTAATGCTCCTTCTGTGGAGCGCGGCCGCCGAGGTAGCCGAGACTCCGGAGCTTCGCGGCCGTCTCGCTCGAAGCGGACGACGGAGTCCCGATCTCTTTCGAAGAGGGCAGGAGCGGGCGAAGGGCCCGCACGACATCGGTCTTCTCCGCCACGAGGTTGCGGCGCTCTTCCGGATCGGAGCGGACCTCGTAGAGCTCGGGTCCAGGCAGGTCGATGAACTTGTATCCGTCCTTCATCACGCCGAAAAGGGGCGCCCAGCCGCGCTCGAGAGACGTCGAGAGAGCCTCGAAGTAGCAGGCGTCACCCGCGCGGTCGCGGCGCGAGAGCAGAGAAAAACCCGGGAGGTTCTGCGGAATCGGGAGCCCGACCGCTTCGAGGATTGTCGGGAGGACGTCGACGTGCCGGGCCATCGAGGCGTCGACGACGTGCGGGAGGCGCGCTCCGCTCCAGAGCACGAGCGGGACGTGGAGCGTCGCCTCGTACGCGAAAAGGCCATGGGTCTTCTCTCCATGGTCGCCGAGCGCCTCGCCGTGGTCCGAGGTCAGGACGAGGAAGGTCGGAGTGGTCTTCGATTCCATTTCTTCCACCAGCGGCGCCAGGGCGCGGTCCACGCCGGCGACCTCTCCCAGATACGGGTCCGCCGCGTACTCCGAGTCGAACGGAGGAGGCGGGCGGTAGGGAGCGTGACAGTCGTAGAGATGAATCCAGAGGAAGCGGGGACGGCCGGCGGCGCCGGCGTACCAGCTCCGGGCGGCCGCCACGACGTCGGTGGCCCGCCGCTCGGGAAGCACGAACTGGTCCGACTCGAGCCCTTCCGGGTAGCGCTCGTCGTAGACGTCGAAACCGCGCGCGAGGCCGAAGCGCGAGTCGAGCGGGAACCCTCCGATGAACGGGCCTGTGGCGTATCCATTCGCCTTCAGAAGTGTCGCGAGCGTCGGAAACGAATCGGAGAGGCGGAACCCCTCGTTGTCCCGCACTCCGTGCTGGTACGGATAAAGACCCGTGAGGATGTTCGCGTGCGATGGGAGAGTGACGACGTTGTGGGCGTGCGCCTGCGTGAACACGATCCCTTCCGCCGCCAGACGGTCGAGGCTCGGCGTCGACACGCGTGCGTTCCCCGCATAGTGGGGCGAATCCGCGCGAAGCGTGTCGATGGTCACGAGGACGACGTCCGCACGGCGAAGGTCCGTCAGGCGCGGCGCCGAAGACGGCGGAGACGCACGGTGACACCCGGTGAGAACGGCCGCCAGAAGAGCGATCGGCGCGATCGCGCGCGCGAGGCCGGTTCGCGCGGCGCCGGGGGACCTCACTTCATCGCTTTGAGGATTTCCCTGGCGGTCTCCGCGTCTTTCCCGGAAGGATCGAGCTCGAGCGACTTCTGGAGGTCGGCCTTGGCTTCCGGCATCCGCTTCAACTGATAGCGGGCGAGTCCCCGGTAGTAGTACGCCTCGGCGAGGTCGGGCTTCTTCGCGATCGCCTTGGTGAAGTTCTCGTCGGCCTCCGCCGGCTTCTTCTTGTTGTAGAAGAGGATCCCCAGGTTCAGGTACGGCGCGGGCGACGTGACGCGCTCGTCCGGCACTTTCGCGAGCGCCTGCTGACCGGCGTCGAGGTTCCCCTTCTGCAGCTCGAGCTCCGAGATCATCAGCCACGCGGAAGTGTTCGCAGGGTCTTTCTCCACCGTCTGCCGGGCGTACTTCAGCGCCTCTTCCGGCTTGTTGTCGAAGTAGTACACGAGCGCGAGGTTGGTGAGGAGCGAGACGTTGTCCGGAAGCTCCGGCAGCACTTTCAGGTAGTACGCCTCCGCCTCGGCATAGTTCTTCGCCTTCGAAGCTTCGTTTCCCTTCTCGAGCGCCTGGGCGGCCTCCTTGGAGATCGCCTTGCCGCCGACGGTGATCGGAACCTCCTGCTGCGGCGCGGCAACTTGTTTCTCTTCCGCCTCCAGCTGGATTGCCATCGGCGGGATGCGGGTGATCTCGCTGACGTTGACCGAGATCTTGCGCGACTGGTAACCCGGCGCGGAGACGTCCAGGTCCCAGCTGCCGCCGTTGATTCCGAGAATCGCCCAGTGCCCCTTCTTGTCGGACTTCAGATCCGGGCCCTGGCCCTCGAGCCGCATCGCGACGGTCGCGCCCGCGATGGGCTCCCCTTTCGGGCCGGTGACCGTGCCCTCCAGCCGGCCTTTCCCCTGATGCCACCCCTGTCCGAAAGCCGCCGCCGCGAGGGTGATCGACAGCGCCGAGGCGGCCAGCGTCTTGTTCCGCTTCATGGACCGAACCTCCTCGCGAAGAAAAGAAAAATCCCCGCCGGGAAAATCCCGGCGGGGACGAAAGATATCTCGACGCGAGGTCGGTTGCTAGAAGCTGATCCGGGCTCCGAAGCGAAGCACGCGTGGGTTCTGGATCGTCAGGATGTCTCCGATCGTTCCGACCGGCCCGGTCGCGTCGTAGTTGCGCAACAGGATCGTGTTGTCGTTGAAGACGTTGAACATATCGACGATCAGGGTGATGTCCGCTTTGGGGCTGATCGGGAGGACCTTCTGGGCCGACAGATCGAGCTGGTAGACGTTCTTCAGGCGGTGCGCGTCGGCCTTGCCGAGCGCGATCGAACGCGACCCCCACCCGTCGCCCGGGTCATCGAAAACTGCGTAGGGGATCGGGTAGCCCTGGCGTCCGAAGAAGCTTCCGGAGACGCTGAAGTTCCAGGGCAGCTGATAGAGGCCACTGACGTTGAACGCCCACTTCGCGTTGATCCACGTGTTCCCGTTGTAGTCGTACGCGATGTCTCCGTCGGCGCAGCTGTTGCCGCGGCCCTGGGCGCCTTCCCAGATGCCCGCGTAGCTGCCGACCTGGTTGGTCGGATCGAGACAGCCCTTGGAGACGCTCGAGACCTTCTGCTTCCAGTCGGACCAAGTGAACGAGCCGTGCGCCATCCACTTGTTCGAAAGCCGCTTGTTCAGCTGCAGCTCGACGCCGTCGTAGCGGACTTCGTAGCCCTTGCGGTTGGTTTCAAAGGACCCGTAGCTGTAGTTGTTCGCGATCGCCGCGTTGAAGAGAGGATCGCCCTCGGTCAGCGCGGGGATGTAGTAGAGCGGCCCGGTGAACCCGACCGACTGGCCCTTGTTATTGAAGCCCTCCTCGCCGTTGTTGAAGAGCGCGAAGTCGGAGGAGCTCAGGCAGTGGGCGCTGTTGTCGAGGGCGACCGGACAGGTCCAGATGGTGTCGAAGCGGTTGCGATGTGTGTAGGTGAGCCCGACGACGAGCTCCGGCATCACCTGCTGGTCGACGCCGACCATGAACTCGTCGGTCTTCGGGGGCTTCAAGTTGTGGTCGATCTGGTTGACCGAGACGGCGCTCCCCGGGTTGTTCGGGTCGATGCCCTGGAAGTTGATCGGGCAGGTCAGGCACAGCTCGTTGCGCTGCACCCGGTGGTCGTGGTTCAAGTCGTTCCAGGAGTACTGGATCGTCGGAACGCCGGTGGTCGACCCCTGGAGCCCCGTCGGGTTGGTCGTGGCGACGAGGCTCGTCGCGATCCCATCCGCGTAGCGCGAATAGGAAGCGCGCAGCAGGGTCGTCTTCTGGGCTCCCAGGGCGTAGGAGATCCCGAGGCGTGGCTGCCAGGCCTTCAGAGTGAAATCCTCGCCGCCGCCCGGATAGTTCAGGGCCGGCAGCAGGTCCGGGAAGGCCGGGTTCGCCGCAACCAGGCTCGCCCGGTTGTTTCCTTTCGACGTGTCGTAACGCACCCCGGCGTTGATCGTCAGGTTGCTCGCCGTGATCGTGTCGCTCAGGAAGCCGCCCGAGATCTTCAGGTCCTCCCCCTCCTGAACACTCCGGGTGATGTTCGCGGTGAAGGGAAAGTCGGGATTGTGGCTCGCGACTCTCCGCTCGTCTCCGTAGACCTCATCGCCCGGGATGAGCCGGGTATGCCCCGAGCGGAACTCGATGTGCGCCGCACCCAGCTTGAACTCGTGCCCCAGGGGGCCGGTGGTCAGGAACGAAGTCAGGGTTCCCTGGACCTGGTGCTGGGGCCGGTAGTTGTCGTCGAAATAGTAAGACCCGTGCCACACGCGCGCCGCGTCGCGGTACATCTCGGCCGAGAGACCGCCCTGCGGCGTCAGACTGAACGGCGTCAGCGTGTACGAGTACGCCGCCGCGAGGATCAGGTTGGAGCTGAACACTTGCGAGTCGTCGATCTTCTCGACGTGAGACGGGCCCGCCTGGTTCCAGCTCGTCTCGGGCGGCCGCGTCGGTCCCGCGCTCCGACCCTGCTTGGTCTTGTTCCCGCGGAAATAGAACAGCGTCAAAGCGTTCGACTCGATCGGCTGAATGTTGATCTTCGCGCTGTAGTCCTCGAGCTGCGTGTTGTCACGGCCGCCGCGGGCGGTCGTCGTCTTGATGTCGGTGCGGCCGAAGCTGCCCCACAGCCAGACGTGGTCCCGCCACGCCGGTCCGCCGACCTCGACGCCGTAGTCCTGCACGTTGTCGATTCGGTTGGTGCGGGTGATGCCCTGATCCTTCGCCTCCTGCGGAAGGTTGAACGCCTCGGTCTCCACGGGCGTGTCGTA
>Ga0114129_10011933_pt1 | contig 12357 bp, 12 predicted proteins | sample RhiMetdeltSRZDD1_FD_80071 | JGI IMG/M metagenome (GOLD analysis project Ga0114129, IMG submission 80071) | Populus rhizosphere microbial communities from Tennessee, USA - Rhizosphere MetaG P. deltoides SRZDD1 (version 2) (version 2) | ecosystem: Host-associated > Plants > Roots > Rhizosphere >...
AACTCGTCACGCGTCGGTTGCTCGACATCGAGGTGATGGAAGGCGATGAGCTGCGTTCGCTACTCGGTGTCTCGAAGACCAGCGACCTCGACCCGACCGAGACTACTCCTCTGCCCGCGGGCATCGACTGACGAGACACCAATCCGTCACGTGACAACCGATCTGTCTCTTGACGATGCGCGCATCGAGGCGTATCGTCGATCGAGTAGTTGCTCTCTCCCCATTTCGGAGGCATCACCATGTCTTCACGCTCTCCGAAGGCGATGCAGCGTAGCGCGCATGCGCTCGACATCGCGCCCCAGCCTCTCTCGATCTCGACGTTGAGCTATCGGCGTGCGGTCTCACCGCAGCCAACAGAAGTTGAAAAGCGCGTGCGGTGCGAGTTCGTGGAAATGCGCGGATTCTCTCCCACGGTTGCGCAGGCAGCGCGGCTCTTTCAATTGAATCCGGATGAGTGCGGCCAGATCCTCAAGCGTCTCGTGGAAGAAGGGTTCCTGCGCCAGACGCCTGATGGCCGATTTCGTCTGCCGTCCTGAGCCCAGGGGGCGGTTCGAACCGCAACCTGGGCCGTACGCCCCTTCGAATTCCGCGTGAATCGGCAACTTTGATCCCCCGCGCATCGAGGGTCGTGTATACTTCCTATCGTCTGGAAGCTTAGCCCACCGCTTAGTCGCGTCAGCGTCGATCCGACCGTTTCGATCTGATCTTCCTGCATGCAGTTGAGCCGAGCGACGGTCGCTCAGGCTGGGTTTTCGTCACGCTCCGCGTCCGCGGGGTAGCACTCTCATCGGGGTGCAGGAGTCAGTGAGATGGGTCGCAAGCTTTACGTCGGAAACCTTCCTTACGAAACCAATGAACAGGATCTGCAGGAGCTCTTTGCGCAGGCGGGAGCCGTCGAAACCGTCACAGTCATGCGCGACCGCGATACCGGGCGCGCGCGCGGATTCGCTTTCGTCGAAATGAGCAGCGATGACGACGCGCAGAAGGCCATCAGCGAGCTGCACGATCGGCAGTTCGGAGGACGCCGGCTCACCGTCAATGAGGCGCGTCCGCAGGTGCCGCGTTCGGGAGGTGGAGGCGGGGGCTTCGGATCGCGCGGACCGTCGCGGCGGAGTGAGCCGCGCTGGTAAGCGGGTCTGCGCAACGCGGGCAGACCCTGTCACATCTCGACTAGGAGGCGGACGTGCGAGGTTACACGATTGGCGACCGAGTTTTGCAGCCGCAGTATGGCACGGGCACGATCCGGCTCGTGGATGAGTACCACACGGTCATCGACTTCGATGAACACGGCATCCGCAGGTTTTCGACCGCGATGGTGAAGCTCGAGCGGTCGTCGACCGTCGAGCCCGGGAAGCCGCCCAAGCGCACGCGCAAGAAGGCGGCGGCGAAGGAATCCTGAACGTCAATTCCCAATGCCCAACTCCCAATTCCCAAGCATGAATCGTTGGGAGTTGGGACGTTGGGAGTTGGAGGTCAATCTCGTTTCAGCTCCTAGTCGGTCACACACCCTTCTGAGGCGGATTTCACCAACCGCACGTACTTCGCCAGCACACCGCTCGACGCCTTCAACGTTGGCGCCACCCACCTCTGGCGTCGCACAGAGAGCTCATCGTCGCTCACATCGACGGTGAGCGTGCACGCGGACGCGTCGATGGTGATGTGATCGCCGTCGCGCACGAGTCCGAGGGGACCGCCGTCCTGCGCCTCAGGGGTGATGTGTCCGATGATGAACCCGTGAGAGCCGCCCGAAAAGCGACCATCGGTCAACAGCGCAACGTCCTTCCCAAGACCGGCGCCCATGATTGCGGACGTCGGCGTCAACATCTCGGGCATTCCCGGACCACCCTTCGGGCCTTCGTACCGAATCACGACGACGTGTCCTTTGGTGATCTCGTGGTTCTCGAGTCCCGCGAGCATCGCTTCTTCGGAGTCGTACACCTTCGCCGTACCCGAGAACCGCTCACCTTCCTTCCCGGTGATCTTGGCGACGGCGCCAGTCGGCGCGAGGTTGCCGCGAAGAATCCGAATGTGACCACGCGGAAGCACTGGGTTCTCGATCGTCTGGATGATCTGCTGCCCCGTCGCGAGCGGCTTGGCCTCGGCGAGGTTCTCGGCGAGCGTTCTGCCCGTCACGGTCACGCAATCGCCGTGCAGAAAGCCACGCTCGAGCAGGTACTTCATGACGGCGGGTGTGCCGCCTACGGCGTGCAGGTCTTCCTGCACGTACGTGCCGCTGGGCTTGAGATCCGCAAGCAGCGGAACACGATCGCTTGCCGTTTGGAAGTCGGACAACTCGAGCGGCACGCGCGCGGCTTTCGCGATGGCGAGTAGATGCAGGACGGCGTTGGTCGATCCGCCGACGGCCATGACCATCGTGATCGCGTTCTCGAAGGCCTTGCGCGTCAGGATGTCACGTGGCTTGAGATCGCGCTCGAGGAGCATCCGGATGGCCGTGCCCGCCCGACGACATTCGTCCGCCTTCCCAGGGTCCTCGGCGGGAAGCGACGAGCTGAAGGGCAACGAGAGGCCGAGGGCCTCGATCGCCACCGCCATCGTGTTTGCCGTATACATGCCTCCGCATGCGCCCGCCCCAGGACAGGCATGGCGCACGATATCGAGTCGCTGCTCGTCGGTGATGGTGCCCGCGAGGTATTCGCCGTAGGACTGAAACGCGGAGATGATGTCGCGCGGTTTCCCCTGCGCGTGGCCGGCCCGTATCGTCCCGCCGTAGACCATCAACGCCGGTCGATTGAGTCGCGCCATCGCGATGACGCTTCCCGGCATGTTCTTGTCGCAGCCAGGCACCGTGACGAGCGCGTCGTACCACTGCGCGCCCATGACGGTCTCGATCGAATCGGCGATGAGATCGCGGGAGGGCAACGAATAGCTCATGCCGTCGGTACCCATCGACAGGCCGTCGCTCACGCCGACGGTGTTGAAGCGCAAGCCGACCAGCCCCGCGGCTTGAACACCTTCCTTCACATGTGCCGCGAGCGTGTCCAGGTGCATGTTGCACGTGTTGCCCTCGTACCACATGCTGCAGATGCCAACTTGCGCCTTCTGCAGATCCGCATCGGTGAGGCCAATGCCGTACAGCATTGCCTGCGACGCGCCTTGACTGCGGGGTTGCGTCACTCGAGAGGAGTACTTATTCATCGAAAACCTACAAAGCCGCGGAGACGCGGAAACGCGAAGACCTATTCGGTTTAGATACTCCGCGTCTCAGCGATTCCGCGGCCCGTGAGAGTGTGAAGGGCCTACCCTTAAACGGTCGCGGGTTGAGGCAGCTTGACCGGATCGAGAAACGGCATCATATCGCGCAGCTTCGCGCCAACGATCTCGATCGGGTGGTGGCGATCCTGTTCGCGCAGCGCCTTGAAGTTCGGGCAACCGTTCTCGTTCTCATCGATCCACTTCTTGGCGAACTCCCCCGACTGAATCTCCTTCAACAGCTGCCGCATCGTGGCCTTCGTCTCGGCCGTGACAATGCGCGAGCCAGCGGTGTAGTCGCCGTACTCGGCGGTGTCGCTGATCGAATAGCGCATGTACTGCAGGCCGCCTCGATACATCAGATCGACGATGAGTTTCAGCTCGTGCAGACACTCGAAATACGCGATCTCGGGCTGGTAGCCTGCCTCGATCAACGTCTCGAAGCCAGCTTTCACGAGAGCACTGGTGCCACCGCACAGCACGGCCTGCTCCCCGAAGAGGTCGGTTTCAGTCTCTTCCGCAAACGTCGTTTCAATCACGCCCGCGCGCGTGCAGCCGATCCCGCGCGCGTAGGAAAGCGCCGTGGCGCGTCCCTTCCCAGTGACGTCCTGATGGACGGCCAGCAGACCCGGCGTGCCCGCGCCCTCCTTGAACACCTCGCGAACGCGATGCCCGGGCGCCTTCGGCGCAACCATCGTCACGTCGACGTTCTTCGGCGGCACGATCCAGTTGAAGCGAATGGCAAATCCGTGCGCGAACATCAGCATCTTCCCCGCGGACAATTGCGGCTCGATCTCCGCGCGGTACACCTTGGCCTGATGCTGATCCGGAATGAGCACCATGATGACGTCGGCCCACTTGGACGCATCGGCGATGCCCAGAACTTTGAGACCAGCGGCCTTGGCCTTCTCCACCGACTTGCTGCTCGTCGGCAGGCCGACGACCACATCGACGCCGCTGTCCTGCAGGTTCAGCGCATGCGCGTGGCCCTGCGATCCGTAGCCGATGACGGCGACTTTGCGCGAACGGATAAGGTCAATGTCGGCGTCCTTGTCGTAGAACATCGTAGCCATTTCGTCATTGCTCCTGGGCCGCCTCAAGGCGGCCCCTACGTACGGTCAGTGCGTGGGCATTCTGCATTGAGCATTGGGCATTGTGTTACGAGTACTGAGTGGCGGACAACGCCGTATCGCCCCGGCGCATCGCCACTTGACCGGTTCGCACCATCTCGATGATGCCGAGCGGCTCGAGTCGCGAGATCACGGCATCCACATGGGGCGGTTCCCCGGTGATCTCGAGCGTCATCGTCTGTTCGCCCGAGTCGACGATGTGCGCGCGCGTCTCGTCCACGACGCGCAGCAGCTGGGAGCGGTCATGCCCGGCCACGGCAACTTTGACGAGCGCCAGGTCACGCGCCACCGCAGCGACATCGCGAAGATCCTCGACCTGGAGGACGTTGACCAGCTTGTAAAGGTACGCGATGACGCGATCGACACTGACCTGATCGCTGTCGAGCACGAGCGTCATGCGCGAGATGCCGGCGACGTCGGTCCGTCCGACCGTGAGCGACTCGATGTTGAACGCGCGACGACGGAAAAGCGAGGCGACGCGGTTCAGCACGCCGGGTTTGTCCTCGACGAGAGCGACGAGAGTGTGATGCATGTCAATTCCCAACTGCCAACTACCCAACTCCCAACCGTGCGAACCAGCTCCACCCGATGGGAAGTTGGGAGTTGGTAGTTGGGAGGTGAGTTAGATCGGATCCGCGGCTGTTTCGACCAGCACACTTGGTGGCTGCTGCGGTCGGCGAATCATCGCGTCGAGATCGGCGCCAGCCGGCACCATCGGGTAAACGCTGTCTTCCTGCTCGACGCGGAAATCGATGACCACGGTGCCTTCAGCTTCCCGAGCGTGCTGGACGATGTCGGCAACTTCGGGCCGTCGCTCGGCTCTGAGTCCGAGGAGTCCGTGCGCCTCGGCGAGCTTCACGAAGTCAGGGCTGCGCAGCGGCGTGGCCGCGTATCGGCGTTCGTAGAAGAACTCCTGCCATTGCCGAACCATCCCGAGATAGCCGTTGTTGATGATGGCAACGTTGACTTTGACGCCTTCCTGCGCGGCGGTGGATAGCTCGGCCGCGGTCATCTGGAATCCGCCGTCGCCGACGATCGCCCACACTTCGGCGTCAGGTCTGGCGAGCTTTGCGCCAATCGCCGCCGGCAATCCGAACCCCATCGTCCCGAGCCCGCCGGAGGTGATGAGCGTACGCGGAGATTCATGGTGGTAGTACTGCGCCTCCCACATCTGATGCTGTCCCACGTCGGTGACGACAATCGCCTTGCCCTCCGTGATTCGCCAGATGTCGTTGATGACGTGAGGCGCGTACAGATGTCCGTTGTCGGGCAGCGATTGGATGTCGCGGACGGCCGAATCCCCCTTCATCGATCCGATGTACTTCAGCCAGGGCGCATGATCGCCTGGCTCCACGACGTCGAGCAGATCCTTCAGCGCCTGGCGAAGATCCGCAACGATGGCGGCATCGGCGGTGACGTTCTTGTTGATCTCCGAGGGATCGATGTCGATGTGAATCTTCTTCGCATTGAGCGCGTAGGTCTTGATGTTGCCCGTGACTCGGTCGTCGAACCGCATGCCGAATGCCAGGAGCAAATCGGCTTCCTGGATGGCATGATTGACCCACGCTTCGCCGTGCATCCCCATCATGCCGATGTTGAGCGAATGGCTGGCCGGGAATCCGCCGAGCCCGAGGAGCGTCATCGCCACGGGCGCCTTGATTCGCTCGGCGAACTGACGCACTTCCTTCATCGCGCCGCTGTGCAGGATGCCCTGCCCCGCTAGAATCACCGGCTTCTTCGAGCTCCTGATCAGATCCACGGCCTTTGCCATCTCGGTTTTCGAGACTGACAGCTTGGGTCGCAGGCCACGCATCTTCACTGGTGCCGGATTCCACTCCCAATCGAGCTTCGCCTGCTGCGCATCCTTGGTGATATCGACGAGCACTGGACCAGGGCGGCCCGACTGCGCAAGGTGGAACGCTTCCTTGATCGCCGGCATGATGTCTTCCACGCGCGTCACCAGATAGCTGTGCTTGGTGATCGGCAGCGTAATACCGGTGATGTCGGTTTCCTGAAACGCGTCGTAGCCGATCAACTTACTGGGGACCTGCCCGGTGATGCACACAATCGGCACTGAATCCATCATCGCGGTGGCAATGCCGGTGACGAGGTTGGTCGCGCCGGGGCCCGACGTTGCGACAGCCACGCCAACACCGCCGCCGGCTCGCGCATAGCCATCTGCCATGTGCGAGGCGCCCTGTTCATGACGCACCAGCACGTGGCGAACCGGATAGTCCAACATCGCATCGTACGCCGGCAGAATCGCGCCCCCCGGATACCCGAAGACCGTATTCACGCCCTGATGGACGAGACATTCCCAGATGATCTGCGCTCCCGTGCGTGGGGTTGGCATATGGCCAGTGTGCACTGTCGAGTCGTATCAGTCAAATTGATAGTCGTTCCGACAACATAAGCATCGATAATGTCCTCGCCGTTAGCGGGACTGGGAAGTTCCTTCCAGAACTGTCGAGCCATCGAGGACACCCCGATAAGGACTATTGAGGATTTTGGGTGATTTCGTACGGCCCGATCCTTGAACACGTTAATGGACCAGGGAGAAAACGATGACGAAGCACTGGTTATCCGTTGCGCTGCTTGGCTCGGTCCTGCTCGCAGGATGCTCGAGCAGCAGCCCAGAGACCACACCGAATCCGGAGCAGCCGGCCGCACCCGCGGCTCAGCCGTCCGGAGACAACACGCCCGCTCAGCCTGTACCACCTGCTCAGCCGGCGGCAACGCCAAGCCAGGCCGCTTCAGCCCCTCGGCGCGAGGCGCCGCGACCGGCCGCCTCGAACACGAGGCCCTCGTCGTCTACATCGAGCACGAGGTCCGCGGCACCCGAAGCGCCGGCCCGCGCGGCCGAGCCGCCCCGGCCCACGTTCCGTGATGTGAGCGCGCCGGTTGGAACCGAGCTCTCGCTCGCGCTGATCACGCCGCTCTCGACAGAGACCGCGAAGGTGGAGACACCGGTAACGGCGCGTCTGCGGCAGCCGCTTGTTGTCGATGGCATTACGGTACTGCCCGCGGGTGCGACGCTTCATGGTGACGTCACGGAAGTCGAGCGTGCGGGTCGTGTGCGAGGCCGATCGCGGATGACGATTCGGTTCTCTGAAGTGACGGTCAACGGTCAGCGCGATCCGTTGCGAACGAACGCGCTCACCTTCGAGGGTGAGGCGACCAAGAGCGAGGACGCGACGAAGGTCGGCGGCGGCGCCGGCATCGGTGCGGTCGTTGGCGGGATCCTCGGCGGCGGTGGCGGAGCCGCGAAGGGTGCGGCAATCGGCGCGGCGGCCGGAACGGGCGCAGTGTTGGCCACTCGCGGACGCGATGTGGAACTGGCTGAAGGCAAGGAGCTCTCGGCAACGCTCGCCTCGCCGTTCAGCATCAAGGTCGAGTCTCGGTAACGCGAATCAGGAGTCGGCGGGGCGGTCGGCCGCATCAGGACCAGCGGCCGACTCACCCGCCGCGAACCCAATCTTCGAGTGCGTGCCGTCGCAGAACGGCTTCCGCGTTGACGCTCCACAGCGGCAGAGCGCGATCGGAAGACGATCGAATGTGTACGGGACGCCATTCCAATCGACGACTCGAACATCATCCCCCTCGATGACGTACGGCCCGTTCTTCCTCAACCTGATCGTAACCACGTCGTCCTCATGAAAAATGCGCCGGGCTCTGCCCGATGCCGATGATGCTGCACGCGAAGATCACATTCAGCGTTCGTCGACGGGCCTCCTCGATCAACTCATCGCTCTCGGCGCCAGGGTTCACCCAGATTTCCGCAATCTGCTTCCGCTCGAACTCCGGCAGCAGCGTCAGCCCCACCTCGGGGTGCACGTAGACGGTGGCCATGTCGATCGCGCCGGGGACATCGAGCACCGACGCATAGGCCTTGATGCCTTCGACCTGAGTTTCATGCGGGTTGATCGGAATCACGACATGTCCGGTCGCCTGAAATGCCCGCAGCGCCTTGTTGCCAAACTTGCTCCGATCATTCGAAGCACCGACAACAGCGACGGTCTTGGAAGACATAGAACCATTATCGCAGCGTACAATCGGTGCGCGTGTCCTTCGAGAAGCGCTGGTCGGTCCCGACACTCCTCCTCTTGTGTTTCTTCACGTTCTTCATCGGCCTTGGCCGGCAGGCCATCACCGACTCCGACGAGGCGTACTACGCCGAAGCCTCTCGTGAGATGGTCGATAGCGGTGACTGGCTCACACCGCATTTCAACGGCGAGAACCGCTGGCAGAAACCGATCCTCTATTACTGGCTGACCGCCGCCACCTATCTCGTCACTGGGCCCACTGAGTTCGCCGCGCGGCTGTGGTCGGCGCTGTCAGGCGTGGGACTCGTGCTTCTGGCGTGGGCCATCGCACGTCACCTGATCGGCCGAGCCGAGACTGCGTGGCTGGCGGGAGCCATCGTCGCCACCACCTTTGGCTACTTCCTGATGGCGCGCGCGGCATTGCCTGATTTGCCACTGACCTTTTGCGTCACGCTCGTCATCGGGAGTGTGATGCGCGCGATCGACCGTGACACCTCACCCTCCGCGCTGGGTTGGTGGGCACTTGCCGGGCTTGGGACAGCGCTGGGCTTTCTGATGAAGGGTCCCGTGGCGCTTGCGCTCCCAGCGCTCATGCTCCTCCCGATCATGTGGCGCGAGCGACGACGCGCGCGAATCGATCGACGGGGAATCATCGTCGCCGCATTCGTATTCGCGCTGATCGGGCTGCCTTGGTATATCGCGATGTGGCGTACGCACGGCAATGCCTACCTGCACAGCTTCTTCCTGAGCGACAACTTCGAACGTTTCGCGACAGAGCGCTTCAATGACGCGCGCCCATGGTGGTTCTATCTGCCCGTGTTGCTCGGAGGGATGCTGCCATGGTCTCTGTATCTCATCGTCGAATGCGGACGCGGTGTACAGGTCGCGACACGAGCATCACGCCGGCTCACTGACGTTGACTGGCGGATTCTGATCTGGGCTGTCGTACCGTTGCTCTTCTTCACCGCGTCGGTTGGCAAACAGCCCCGCTACATCCTGCCCGTGCTGCCGCCGCTCGCGGTTTTCCTTGCGCGCGCGATCGTTCGTGATCTCGACGTTCCGGCCGAACGTCATCGCGCGACGCTGACAATGGCGACGTGGGCCACTGCCTTTCTGTTTGCCGGGCTTGCGTTTCTGTTCATTCGTCTGGAATCGGTGTTGATTCACATCAACACGTCCGCAACGTGGATTGGCGTATGCCTCGTGGGCTGCGCGGCACTCGGCCTCGCGTGGGTCGCCGTCACTCGCGCGTGGCCACGACTGCCCTTGGTGATGACCGTCGCGGCCACGGCGCTGCTCCTATCCGTTCAGTTCAGCGTGCTCGCTGGCACGCGCCCCGACGCCGTCGAAGAAATGGCGACACTCATCCGCGCCCACCGGATCGCGAACGAGCCAATTGGCGTATACGGAGTGTTTACGCGCAATCTCGGTTTCTACGCAGGCTTCACGCATATGGATCTCTTCGATCAAGCACATGCGGCGGCATTTACCCGTTCAGAAGAGCGCGTCCTGCTCGTGCTTCGCTCGCATGACTTGGGTGCCGTCGAGGCGGCATCAGGCATGCGATTGCACGTGCTCGGTCAGATCAAGTATCTCAACGTGGCAGATTTCCGACTCAGGACACTTCTGAGGCCGGACCCGGAAGAAGTCATTCAACCGGTCTCGCTCGTCACCAATCGGTGACTCGACGTGGAAAAGTTGAAGTTGAAGAAGTGGAAAAGTACATGGAACGTTTATGGGAATATCTTCCCGGGGTTCAGGATGTTGTTCGGGTCGAAGGCGGCTTTGATGCGTTTCATCAACGCGATCTCGTCAGGCGACAGCTCCAGCGGCAGGTACTGCGCCTTCGCAAATCCGATTCCGTGCTCCCCGCTGATCGAGCCTTCGAGGGCAACGACACGCTCGAACAGTTCGCGCTCCGCCCGACTCGCGCGTGCTCGCTCATCGTCATCGGCGCGATTCACCATCAGATTGACGTGAATGTTGCCATCGCCCGCATGGCCGAATGAGGCGATCTGTAGTCGATGTCGCCGTTTGAGCTCGGCGATCGTATCGAACAGCTCCGGGACTCTGCCGCGCGGCACCACGACATCGTGATTGATCTTCAGCAGACCCGTTGCTCTGAGCGCGAGCGAGAGTTGCCTGCGGACTCGCCACAGCTCTTCGCGCTCCGCCTCAGTGGTCGCCTGGGCAATGTTCACTCCACCTGCATCAGCGCACGCCGAAGCCACGCGCTGCAGTTCCTCTTCGACGGCCGCTGGCGTGCCGTCGCACTCGACGATGATCAACGCGTGCCCGCCCTCGGGAACGACCTGTCGGCCCACATGCGCGGCCACTGCACGGAGTGAATCGTCGTCCACGAGCTCGATCGCCGAGGGCACGACGCGACGCTGAATCAGCAGGGTCACGGCCTCGACCGCGCGCCGAACGTCGCTGAACGCCGCCGACAGCGTGGCCCGGGCGAGCGGTTGAGGCACGAGTCGCAGCGTAATCTTCGTGATGATTGCGAGCGTGCCTTCCGACCCGACGAGGAGCTGCGTCAGGTCGTATCCGACGACGTTCTTGACGGCCTTCGATCCGGTGTGAAGGATCTCGCCGGTGGGTAATACCGCCTCGAGCGCCAGCACGTACCGCTTCGTCGTTCCGTACTTGAACGCGCGAGGACCGCCTGCGCATTCGGCGACATTGCCTCCGATGGACGAAGACTCGAGGCTTGCGGGATCAGGTGGATAGAAGAGGCCGACGCGCTCCACGGCACGCTGCAAGTCGCCGTTGATGACGTGTGGCTCGACGACGGCCACCAGATTCTTCTCGTCGATTTCAATAATCCGATTCAGGCGCGCCATCGAGAGCACGACGCCGCCGTGGGTCGGCACGGCGCCGCCGGTGTAACCGGTGCCGGCCCCGCGCACGACGAGCGGCACGCGGTGCTCGTTGCAGAGACGCGCGATCGCGGCGACCTCACGAGTCGATCCCGGGATGACGACGACATCGGGTGCGTGCCCTTGACCGAGGGCATCGGCCGCGTGCGCATCCAGGGCCGAGGGATCGTCCAGGACGTGCTCACGCCCAACCACGTCGCTCAGTCTGGCCGCGAAATTCTCGGGTGTCTTCTGACTCAAACGGCTTTCGCTGGCTGCAGCGTCTCGACAAAGCGCAGAATGCGCGTCGCCCCTTCGCGCAGCTGTTCCATCGACGTCGCGTACGAAATCCGGATGTAGCCAGGCGCGTCGAATCCCTCGCCAGGCGTCACCACGACGTGCTCCTTCTCGATCAGGGCCTGCGCCAGGTCCGCTGTCGTCTTCATTCCGTCGGAGGACAGCAGCGACGACACGTTCGGAAAGAGATAGAACGCGCCCTTGGGTTTCACACACTGAATGCTCGGATTGGCGGTGAGCCACGCGTGGATGTTGTCGCGCCGCACTCGGTACTCGTCCAGCATCGCGCGAACGGCGTCCTGCGGGCCGCTGATCGCCGCGAGCGCCGCCTTCTGCGTAATCGACGTGATGTTCGACGTCGACTGGCCTTGAATCACGTTGAATGCCGACGTGAGCTCCTTCGGTGCAATCGCCCATCCGCATCGCCACCCGGTCATCGCATAGGCCTTTGACGCCGACCCTGCGATGACCGTCCGATCGCGATGGCGGTCGAACAGCACCTTCGGAAGGTTGTGTGGGACGTCCTCGTAAATCAGACGCTCGTAACAGAGATCGACAATGATCCAGATCCCTCTCTTCGCAGCGGCGTCCGCGAGCGCGGCGACGACGCCTTCGTCGATGAGCGCGCCGGTTGGATTACACGGGGAGTTCAGGATGATCGCCTTCGTTCGCGGTGAGATCGCCGCGAGCATGGCGTCTGCGTGCACAGCAAACCCATCGCTCGACCGAGTCGGTACGATGACGGGCGTCGCACCCATCAACTTCACCTGCTCTGGGATCGTCGGCCAGTACGGCGCGTGAGTGATGACCTCGTCG
>Ga0114129_10011935_pt1 | contig 12356 bp, 7 predicted proteins | sample RhiMetdeltSRZDD1_FD_80071 | JGI IMG/M metagenome (GOLD analysis project Ga0114129, IMG submission 80071) | Populus rhizosphere microbial communities from Tennessee, USA - Rhizosphere MetaG P. deltoides SRZDD1 (version 2) (version 2) | ecosystem: Host-associated > Plants > Roots > Rhizosphere >...
GCCGTGCGGGCGCAGACAGCGCTCGCCGGACGACGGCACGTGACGGCGAACTCGGCGTGCGGCGTGTGCGGGCGCCGCTCCATCGATGACCTGATCGATGGAACGCGGCGGATCGACAGTGCCATGACGATCTCCCGCGGCGTCATCGAACGCATGCCGGACACGTTGCGCGCCGCTCAACCAGCCTTCGAGCAGACCGGCGGCATCCATGCGGCGACGCTGCTCGATGCCGATGGAACGATGGTCGGCGTCGCCGAGGACGTTGGTCGGCACAACGCCGTCGACAAGGTGATTGGCGCCGAATTCACGCGTGGCCGCTGGCCACTCTCGAACCGCGTGCTGTTCGTCAGCGGCCGGACGTCGTTCGAGATCGTTCAGAAGGGGGTGGTGGCCGGAGTGCCGATCATTGCGGCGGTCTCCGCACCATCGAGTCTGGCCATCGAGCTGGCGCAGGAGGCCAACGTCACCCTCCTCGGCTTCGTGCGCAACCGTACCTTCAACGTCTATTCAGGTGTTCAGCGGATCCGCGTCTAAACGTCGCAGGACGACACGGTGAACTGAAACGTCGTGCCGTGACCATCGTTCGAGACGGCCCACAACCGTCCACCGTGGTTCTCGACGATCGAACGGCTGATCGACAGACCCATCCCCATACCGCCGCGCTTCGTGGTGTAGAAGGCGTCGAAGATACGACTCACGTCCGATGGCTCGAGGCCAGTGCCCGAGTCCTGCACGACCACGTGCACGCATTCCGCCTCGTCCATCCTGGTGGCGATCAGCAGTTCCTTGGGCCGGTCGAGCACAGTACTCATCGCCTCGACGGCGTTGAGGAGAAGGTTGAGCACGACCTGCTGCAGCTGCACCCGGTCGCCGAGCACGTGCGGGAGACCACGAGCCAGCTCGATCCGAAGCGCAACTCCGTTCCGCCGTACCTCGCTCTCGGCAAGGGCCGCAACTTCGCGAATCGCTTCATTCAGGTCCAGGCGCTCCTTCTCTCCACCGGTCTTCTTCGAGAGGCCGCGGATTCGCGCAATCACATCGTTCGCCCGTTTGCCGTCACGGACGATGCGCTGCAGCGCGTCGCGGGCTTCGTCGAGATTGGGCGTTCCGCCGGCCAGCCAGCGCAAGCAGGCATTGGCGTTGATGACGACGCCCGACAGGGGTTGGTTGACTTCGTGAGCGATCGACGCCGCCATTTGGCCCATCGTCGTCACGCGGCCGACATGCGCCAGATCGGCCTGTGCCTTGCGCATGGCGTCTTCTGCGCGCCTTCGTTCGGTGATGTCGCGGTTCGTTTCCAGGACCAGCAAGCGACCATCCGCGTGCCGCATCAGCACGTGCCGGCTCTCGACCATGATCTGCCGGCCGTCGCGCGTCGTATGCGTGAGTTCTCCCGTCCAGTTTCCATCGCGTTCCAGCGCCGCCTCGAAGACTTGAACGGGGACCGGATGCACGGTGTGGAGAAGCTCGTGGCTCAGTCGGCCAACCGCCTCGTGTCGGGAGTACCCGTAGAGTTGTTCCGCCGCGCGGTTCCAGTAGGTAATTGCTCGCCGGAATTCCCATACGAAGATCGCGTCGTGTGTGAGATCGAGGAGGCTCGCCTGCGCCCGCAGCGCGGCCTCGCTTGGCGCAGTTCGGCCGTCCGCTCCGATACCTTCATCTCGAACCCGTCGCGGGCGTGACGAAGCTCCTCGGCGAGGCGCGCATGCTGAAAGGCGGTGGCGGCGTGATTGGCAGCCACGGACAGCAATAGCTGATCGATCTCGGTGGGAAACTGCTGGCGATCGCAGGCGGCGGCCACCAGGCCGCCCTCGCCATCGATGCCGATCGGTATGAGAATGCCGCGGTAGGGAGCTGCTCCGCCGAAGTGAGGAATGATTTCCCTGCCCGACAGGCGGCGAGCTGCGAGGTGACGCTGCAGCCATTCGGGACACTCTTCGCAGACATCCCCCCGCATCACTTCGACCGCGGCACCCCCGCTCGGATCGCACAACCGCACGAACGCGAAATCGAGTTGCAACGACCTGGTCAGCACGTCGGCCAGCGCTCCGGCGATGGCAGACGGCTCTCTGCCGACCCACGCCGCCGGGATCGTGGACAGTGCCACGAGATCCCGCATCGCCGTTCGCAGCCGGCGGATCTCGGCGTCGGCTTCCATCGGCACTCAGTTCGTCCTGCGGGTTTTGCCAACCGACCGTCGCTCCCGTATCTCGAGCAGGAACTGGTCGGGAGGCACGAAGAAAGGGTTCTCCTGCAGTACCCCACCGATGATCACGACCGGGTGCGTCCGCATGATGTCCATGACTACGTTCGAGCTGAATCTCGACAGATCGTACGCACAGATCAATGGATCGTCGTACTTGGGAGACACGTAGTTGACGCGCGTCTCGAATTCGACCAGGTTATCGATAGCTGACTTGTCGGCAAGCGCCCATTCCATATGCGCCAGAAATCTCGTGAGCGGGTAGCCCGCTTTCGCGCCTGACTGGAGCACTTCTTCGATGAAGGCCAGCATGGCGTCCTGGTCGAAGCGCTCTCCGCGAAGCTGAGCATCCTGCCACCGCCACACCTCCAGCTGGCCCGACGCCATCGCCCGCTCCACGTCGATGCCTCCTTCGGCGAGGCGCTTCAGATGTGCGTCACGCAGTGTGGGGTCTACGAAGTGGAGGGCTTTCTCCCCCCGGTCAAGGCCTTGCTTGATGAACGAGCGAAGCACCCGATGTTGCTCGTCGATGTTATTGAAGAACGCACAGATGTGACGGTGCCGGCCGAGCGTGCCTCCGGCAAACTGCACGGAGTGATCAGTCGTTTCCATAGGTCACCTCGAGTCGGGGAAAATCCGGTGCGACCGATGACGAGTGCGAACCTGCTCAAGCAGAGAGAAACAGAAAGGAATCGAACCGTGTGATCATAGCGCTTAGCGAGGTTCCTTTTCGCCCGTCTCGGCGCCCGGCGAACTGCCGACACGACGCTGCAACGTGTGTGCGGCGGGCAGTTCGGCGGCTGACCACCCGCCACCCAGCGCCTTGACCAGCAGCACGCTCGCGGTCATCCGTCTCGTGCGCACATCGACGGCCGTCAGTTGAGCGGCGAGCGCGGCGGTCTGCGCAGTGATGACCTGCAGGTATGACGTCAGCCCGGCCACGTACTGCTGGTTGGCGAGCGCGAGCGATCGGTTCGCCGCCGTCACCGCAGCGTCGGCCTGTCCCGCCTCCTCGGCGAGCACGCGCAGCGCTGCGAGACTGTCTTCGACATCCTGAAATGCCGTGAGCACGCTCTGCCGGTACGCGGCGACGGCCTCTTCGTAACTGGCGATCGCTTCATCGGTCAGCGCCCGGCGGCGGCCACCGTCGAAGACAGTTTCGACAAGCGAGGGTCCGATCGACCAGAATCGGCTGGGCAACGACAGCAGCGCGCCGAGCCGTGAGCTCTGGACGCCGGCGCTCCCCGTGAGAGACAACGTCGGAAAGTACGCGCTCTTGGCGACACCGATCAGCGCATTCGCAGACGCGGCACGCCGCTCGGCAGCGGCGACATCCGGACGGCGCTCGACGAGCTGCGAGGGCATGGTCACCGGAATTACCGGAGGCACAGTGTCGGTCACCGCGGGCGGAATCGTCAGGTCGGCCGGCGCCTCACCCGCCAGCGTCGCGATCGCGTGTTCGAACTGTGCGCGTGCGACGCCGAGATCGGTGGCCTGTGTGCGCGTCGTCTCGAGCTGAGTCTGTGCTTGCGCCACATCGATCCCTGACGCCACGCCCTGATTGAATCGATCGGTCGTGAGTTGGAGCGCCCGCTCGTACGCGGCGATGGTCCTCGTGAGCAGATCGCGCTGCGCGTCGAGTCCCCGCAGCTCGAAGTAGTCGACGGCGAGCTCGCTCGACACGCTGAGGAGTGCCGTCTGGACATCCGCGCTCGAGGCCTGCGCGCTCGTGACACTCGCCTCGACACTGCGACGCACGCGCCCCCACACGTCGGCCTCGTAGCTGAAGTCAAACGGCAGCTGGAAGTCGTTCGTCGCACCGGGCGCAGACCCGCTGACCACGCCTCCCGACGGACGTGCGCGCGACGCCGAGGCGCCGATGCTAACCGTGGGAAAGAAGTCGGCGCGTGCGGCGCGGATCGCTGCACGCGCGGCGCGGAATGTCGCGTCAGCCTGCGCAACAGTCTGATTCGACGAACGTGCGCGCTCCTCCAGGCTGGTCAAGAGCGGATCGTCGAACGCCTCCCACCAAGGTGCGCGAATCCTGTCCTCGCCGGGTTGGGCGGGCTGCCATGTCGCCGTTGCGACGTCGGCCGGCGTGGGCAGCTCCTTGAAGAGCGCGGGCATGGCAGCCGTCGGGCGCCGGTAATTCGGACCGACGACGCACCCGGCGCACAGCAGAATCGCCAGACCTGACCCGACGATGGCGCTGCGGAGCGTGCGCATGATCACCGGACTGCGGTCGTCCGACGACCACGGCGAAAGCCCATTCGATCGAGATAGAGGTAGACGACCGGCGTCGTGTAGAGCGTGAGCATCTGACTGAAGAGCAAGCCGCCGACGATCGCGATGCCAAGCGGTCTTCTCAGCTCGCCTCCCGTACCTGCTCCGATCGCGAGCGGCAGCGCGCCGAGCATCGCGGCCATCGTCGTCATGGTGATCGGACGGAACCGCAGCAGGCAGGCTTCCAGGATCGCCTCCTCCGCGCGCTTGCCGGCGCGCTCGGCCTCGAGCGCGAAGTCGATCATGAGAATCGCGTTCTTCTTCACGATGCCGATGAGCAGGATGATGCCAATCAGGGCGATGATCGTCAGCTCGGTGCTGCACAGCAGCAGCGCCACCAGCGCGCCGACGCCGGCCGACGGCAGCGTCGAGAGGATCGTGATCGGATGCACATAGCTCTCGTAGAGGATCCCGAGCACCACATACACCGCGGCGAGCGCCGCGGCGATGAGCAGCGGTTGGCTCGCCAGCGAATCCTGATACGCCTGGGCCGTCCCTTGAAAGCTGCCCCGGATCGAAGCCGGCAGGGACATCTCGCGCTCGACCGACTGAATCGCCGCCACCGCATCACCAAGCGCCACCCCGCCTGGCAGGTTGAACGACATGGTGACGGAGGGAAATTGGCTCTGGTGATTGACGGCCAGAGGCGCCGTCGACGGCGCGTACCGCGTCACGGCACTGAGCGGCACTTGACCACCGGCGCTCGACGACAGGTAGATGTGATCGAGACCTTCCGGACTCTGCCAGAAGCGCGGCGCGGCCTCCATCACGACGTGATACTGATTCAGGGCCGTGAAGGTCGTTGACACCGGACGCTGGCCGAACGCGTCTGCCAGTGTGTTGTCGATGGCACTTGTCGAGACGCCGAGCCGCGCAGCGGTGGCACGGTCGATCGTGAGCCCGGCCTGGAGTCCCTTCGTGAAGAGGTCGCTGTTGACGTCAGCCAGCTCCGGCAACTTTCTCAGCCTGGCGTACAACTGCGGCGCCCAGTCGTTCAACGCCCGCACGTCCTCGCTCTGGATCGTGTACTGATACTGGGCCGCGCTGGCCCGCCCGCCGATTCGGAGATCCTGCACCGACTGCAGATACAGGGTCGCGCCAGCAACGCCGCTCGTGTTCCGGCGCAGCCTGGCAATCACCGAGGTGGCATCGGCGCCTCCCTCATCGATCGGTTTCAGGCTGACGAACATCCGCGCCGAGTTCTGGTTGCCGCCGCCACCCACATACGCTAGTACCGAATCGACCGCCGGGTCGTGCCTCACGATCTCGACGAACTGCGACACGCGCCGACGCATGGCCTGAAACGACGTGTCCTGATCGGCGAGGATGGACCCGTTGAGCCGGCCGGTGTCCTGTTGCGGAAAGAATCCCTTGGGAATCCACACGTACAGAAACGCCGTTGCCGCCATGGTCGCGAGCGTGACGAACAGCGTGAGCCGCTGGTGACGCAGGACCGTTCTCAGCGATGCGTCATACCGTGCGAGGATCCAGTCGAAGGCGCGCTCGCTCGATCGATACAGCCACCCGCGCTGCTCCCGCGGACTCGGCATCAGCAGCCGTGCGCACATCATCGGCGTCGTCGTCAGCGACACCACGAGCGACACCAGGATCGCAATCGACAGCGTGATCGCGAATTCCCGAAACAGCCGGCCGACGATGCCGCCCATCAGCAGAATCGGAATGAACACCGCGACCAGGGACACGCTGATCGAGAGGACGGTGAAGCCGATCTCCCGCGCACCCAATAGTGCTGCCTCGACCGGCGCGATACCGCGCTCGAGATGACGCGACACGTTCTCGATCACCACAATCGCATCGTCCACGACGAATCCTGTTGCCACGGTAAGCGCCATCAGCGATAGGTTGTCGAGGGTGTAGCCGAACAGGTACATGACTCCGCAGGTGCCGATGAGCGACACGGGAACGGCGACGGCAGGAATCAGCGTCGCCCGGGCTGTCCGCAGGAACACGAAGACGACGAGAATCACCAGCCCGATGGAGACCACCATCGTCAACTCGATGTCGCGCACCGAGGCACGAATGGTCGTAGTACGGTCCGAGAGAATCGCCAGCCCGATCGACGCCGGGATTGATGCCTGCAGCGTCGGCATCAGCGCTCGAATGCCGTCAACGGCGTCGATGATGTTCGCGCCGGGTTCGCGGAACACGATGATGAGCACCGCCGGCTTGCCGTTGGCCGATCCGCTCGTCCGGATGTCCTCCACCGAGTCGACCACATCGGCGACATCTTGGAGCCGCACCGCGGCGCCGTTCCGATACGTCAGTACGAGCGGACGATACTGCGCAGCCCCGAACAGCTGATCCGTCGTCGTGATGCTCCAGGCGTGACCGGCGGCACCGAACTGACCCTTCGGACGGTTGGCGTTTGCCGAGCCGAGAAAGAGCCGCACGTCCTCGAGACCGAGCCCGAGCGTGTTCAGCGCGGTCGGGTTGGCTTCGACGCGCACGGCCGGCAGCGCACCGCCGCCGACGAAGACCTGTCCGACACCGTCCACCTGGGCGATTCGCTGCTGCAGGATAGACGAGGCGATGTCGTACATCCTGGCGGTGCCGACCAGCTCCGACGTGAGCGCGAGCATCATGATCGGCGCGTCGGCGGGATTGACCTTGCGATAACTCGGGTTGTTCGGGAGATTCGCCGGCAGCTGACCTCTCGCCGCATTGATGGCGGCCTGGACATCGCGAGCCGCACCGTCGATCTTTCGCGTGAGATCGAACTGCATGACGATCTGCGTCGATCCGAGCTGGCTGCTCGAGGTCATCTCGGTCACGCCGGCGATGCGACCGAACTGTCGCTCGAGCGGCGTGGCGACTGCCGATGCCATCGTCTCGGGGCTGGCGCCCGGCAGGCCTGCTGAGACTTGAATCGTCGGGAAATCCACCTCCGGCAACGGCGCAACGGCCAGACCCCGATAGCCTGCGATCCCCGCCAGCGCGATACCGATCGTCAGCAGCGTCGTGCCGATTGGTCGCCGAATGAAGGGCGTGGAGATGTTCACCGCGCGACGCTCCGTCGACGCCTGAATCGTGCGGCCAGCCGGTCGAACGCCAGGTAGATAACCGGCGTCGTGTAGAGCGTCAGGAGTTGGCTCACGATCAGGCCGCCGACGATGGCAATGCCCAGCGGCCGTCGAAGCTCGGCGCCGGTGCCGCTGCCAATGGCCAGCGGCACACCCGCGAACAGCGCGGCCATCGTCGTCATGAGGATGGGCCGGAAGCGCAGCAGCGCCGCCTGCAGGATCGCGTCCTCCGGCGAACGATGCTCCCTGCGCTCGGCGTCGAGCGCGAAGTCGATCATCAGGATCGCGTTCTTCTCGACGATGCCGATCAACAGCACGATGCCAATGAGAGCGATGACGGTGAACTCGGTGCCCGTCACCATCAGCGCAAGCAGAGCGCCGACGCCTGCAGAAGGCAGCGTCGACAGGATCGTGATGGGGTGAATGTAGCTTTCGTAGAGCACGCCGAGCACGATGTAGACCGTGATGAGTGCCGCGAGGATGAGGACCGGCTCGCTGGCGAGCGCCGCCTGAAATGCCTGCGCGCTGCCACGGAAGCCCGTCTCGAAGCTCTCCGGAAGCCCGATCTCCTGCTTGATTTGCTCGACGGCATCGACAGCGGTGCCGAGCGACACACCGGGCGCCAGGTTGAACGACAACGTCACCACCGGGAACTGCGCCTCATGACTGATTGACAGCGGCGCCGTGGTTCGCTCCACGTGTGTGAAGGCGCTCAGCGGCACCGCGACTGGAGGAACAGTGCTGGTCGTGCCCGCCGCAACCGTGCCGGAGGAGCCAGTCGAGACAGCGACGCTGCCCGTGATCCCTGCCGCGGAGGTGTCCGAGTTGCCTGGCTGAACGTAGATGTGACGCAGATCGTCCGGGTCGCGCTGAAACCGCGGGTCGGTCTCGAGCACCACGCGATACTGATTGAGCTGGGTGAACATCGTCGAGATCTGGCGCTGGCCGAACGCGTCGTACAACGTATCGTCCAGCATCTGCGGGGTGATGCCCAGTCGCGCCGCCGACGCACGATCGATGACCACGCGCGCCTGCAGCCCCTGATTCAGCTCATCGCTTGCCGCGTCGCGAATCATGGGTAATGCGCGCAGCCGTTCGAGAAATCGCGGCGCCCACAGGGCCAGCTCCGCCTGACTGCCGTTCTGGAGCGTGTACTGGAATTGCGTGCGGCTCGTCTGGCTGTCGACCGTCAGGTCCTGGACCGGCTGTAAGTACACCGTGATGCCCTGCACTGCGGCGAGCGCCGGCTGAAGCCGCCTGATCACGCCGGTCGCATCGAGATCCCGCTCGCCAACCGGTTTGAGGTTGACCTGAATCCGGCCGCTGTTGAGCGTGATGTTGTTGGTGTCGATTCCGACAAACGATGACAGGCTCTCCACGGCCGGGTCGCGCAGGACCACTCGTGCCAGGGCTCTTTGGCGCTCCACCATCGTGGCGAACGACACCGTCTGCGGCGCCTGCGACACGCCGACGATCACGCCGGTGTCCTCGACGGGAAAAAAGCCCTTCGGGATCGCGATATAGAGCAGGATGGTGAGCGCCAGGGTTCCGGCCGCAACGACCAATGTGGCGGCGCGATGCCTCAGTACCCATCTCAGCGTCCGGCCGTAGAACGCGCTCACCGCCCCGAACGCCTCCTCGGCGGCGCGTGAGAACCGGCCCTCCTCTGAGCTCGAACGCCGACGCAGTAGCCGCGCGGACATCATCGGCGTGAGCGTCAGCGAGACGGCTGCCGAGATCAGAATCGCCACGCTGAGTGTCACCGCGAACTCGCGGAACAGCCGGCCGACGACATCACCCATGAAAAGCAGCGGAATCAGCACCGCGATCAGCGAGATCGTCAACGACAGAATGGTGAAGCCGATCTGCTCGGCACCGCGCAGCGCCGCCTCGAGCGGCGGCACGCCTTCCTCGACGCCGCGCGAGATGTTCTCGATCATGACGATCGCGTCGTCCACGACGAAGCCGGTCGAGATGGTCAACGCCATCAACGTCAGGTTGTTGAGGCTGTAGCCGAGCAGCGACATCGCGCCAAACGTGCCGACGAGCGAGAGCGGAACGGCCACGCTGGGGATGACGGTTGCCGCCAGCGTGCGGAGGAAGAGAAAGATGACCATCACCACGAGGGCGATCGTGACCATGAGATCAAACTCGACGTCACGTATCGAAGCGCGGATGGTCGTCGTCCGATCGGTGAGGATGGTCATCTGCACCGATCCGGGCAGGGCGGTCTGCAGTTGTGGCAGGAGCGCTTTGATGCGATCGACGACGGAAATGATGTTGGCTCCCGGCTGCCGCTGCACGTTGACGATGACTGCCGGGACGTCGTTCATCCATGCCGATTGACGCACGTTCTCGATGCCATCGATGACGCTGGCCACGTCGGACAACTGGACGGGAGCGCCGTTGCGGTACGCAATCACCAGCGGCCGATAGTGACTGCTCGACAGCAACTGATCGTTGGCGCCGATCGTGTACGCCTGCCGCGGACCGTCAAAGCTGCCTTTGGCCTGGTTGACACTCGACGCGGTCACGGCCGTCCGCACATCCTCGAGGGTCAACCCGTACGACGCCAGCGACGTCGGATTGACCTGAATCCTCACCGCCGGTTTTTGTCCGCCGCCGATCGTCACCAGCCCGACGCCGGGGATCTGCGACATCCGGAGCGCCAGCCGCGTGTCGACGAGATCCTCGACCGCCGACAGCGGCAGCGTCTTCGACGTCAGCGCCAGCGTCAGAATCGGCGCGTCCGCCGGATTCGTCTTGCTGTAGACCGGCGGGTTGGGCAGGTCGATCGGCAGGAAGGTGCCGGCAGCATTGATCGCGGCCTGGACCTCCTGCTCGGCGACGTCGATGTCGAGATCGAGCACGAACTGCAGGGTGATCAGCGACGCGCCCTCGGAGCTGGTCGACGTCATTTGATTCAGTCCCGGCATCTGGCCGAACTGCCGTTCGAGTGGCGCCGTAATCGCCGTCGCCGTAACGTCCGGGCTCGCACCCGGGAAGAACGTGACCACTTGAATCGTTGGATAGTCGATTTCCGGAAGAGCCGAGACCGGCAGATGCAGGAACCCGAATGAGCCGGCCAGCAGCACGCCGACCATCAGGAGAGAGGTCGCAATCGGACGCAGAATGAACGGGCGCGACGGACTCACGGCCCGGCCTTCTGAGGCGGAGCGTCCACGTCGCGGACGGCAACGCGGGTACCTGGCTGCAGCCGGTCGACGCCATCGACGACAACCATCTCGCCGGCGGCCAGTCCTTTCGCGATCACCGAGTCGTCGCCCTCGGAGATCGACGACTCGACGGCGCGGATCTCGACGACGCTCTGCGAATTGACGACGTAGACAAACGTCTGCTGCGGGCCACGCTGAAGCGCTGCGGTCGGCACGATGACGGCGTTTCGAAGGGTACTGACCAGCAGCCGGGCATTGACGAACTGGTTGGGAAAGAGCGCCTCATCCTGGTTTGCGAATGTGGCCTTCAGCTTGATCGTCCCCGTCGTCGGATCGATTTCACTGTCCACCGCCGACAACGTTCCCGAGGCGAGCTTCGTGGTCATGGTGCGGTCGAAGGCGTCCACCGCCAGGCGCTCGTGTGCGTGCAGCCGGCGCAGGACGTCCGGCAGGCTGTCCTGCGGAATCGTGAACACGACGGTGATCGGCTGCCGCTGGGTGATCACCGCAAGGCCGTTCAGATCTGTGGTCTGGACCACGTTGCCGACGTCGACCAGCCGAAGCCCGATGCGGCCGGTGATGGGCGACGTGATGCGCGCATAGGCCAGGTTCAAGCGAGCGGCGTCGATTTGGCCGCGGTCAGTCTTGAGCGTGCCCTCGAGCTGGTTGATCGTCGCGACCTGCGTATCCAACTGCTGTCGCGGCACCGCGTCGGTGACGACCAGCGCCTGATACCGCTGCAGATCGACCTGCGCGTTCTTGAGCGTAGCTTCGTCCCTGGCCAGCTGCCCTTCCGCCTGTTCGAGCTGGACCTGAAAAGGCCGTGGGTCGATCTGCGCGAGCAGCTGTCCCTCCTGGACGAGTTGCCCTTCTTCGAATGCCACGGCGATCAGGCGACCGTCCACCTGCGTCCGAACGGTGACTGTCTTGAGCGCGGTGACGGTGCCGAGGCCATTGAGATACACCCCCATGTCGCCGGCACGCGCGCGTGATGCCACCACGGACACGGCGTTGGCGGCTCCAGGTCGCGCGGCATTCGACGGCGATGTCGCGGCGCGACTCGGCAGCGCCACGTAGCCAAAGACGAGAATGAGCATGGCAGCCAGGATCCACGGCCAGACCGCCAAGACGCGATGCATACCTACGATCCATTTCCCCCTGTCATTCGTCGTGCGTGTGCATCGCAAACCATGCGCCAGGCGTGAGGCGAGAAACGAGCGTCGCGTAAGGCCCGCATCGGACCGTTCGCGTGGATGACCGCTGAGAAACGCGCACCGATACGCGTCAGGGTGCCTGTTTGTGCGCAGCCACTTCTGCGTATGCGCGCATTTCCACAGATTGCCGCGGTCGTCTTCTTGGCGCGTCGGTTGCTCCGAGCGAGTCGGCACTGACGCGCGGCGTCAACTTTCGGGAGGCACCACCAGCCATGAGCGCAGACGCGATTTCGTTGACCAGTTCTCCGTTCGTGCCCGTCGCCATCGGATTCTTTGGGCTCGCCACCGGCTATTTGATCTGGGGCGGGCAGGCGCTTTTCGGCTTCCCCAAGCCGGGGCCCGACGTGAACCGGACGATGGCGATGTGGGGATTCTGGATGCCCGGCTTTTTGCAGTTTCTGACCGGCGTCTATCTGATCGTCGGCCTGACGTGGTTCGA
>Ga0114129_10011936_pt1 | contig 12356 bp, 14 predicted proteins | sample RhiMetdeltSRZDD1_FD_80071 | JGI IMG/M metagenome (GOLD analysis project Ga0114129, IMG submission 80071) | Populus rhizosphere microbial communities from Tennessee, USA - Rhizosphere MetaG P. deltoides SRZDD1 (version 2) (version 2) | ecosystem: Host-associated > Plants > Roots > Rhizosphere >...
ACGGCCCGGTTTGGCACCTCGATGTCGGCTCGTCGCATCCTGGGGCTGAAGCAGGTCCCAAGGGTTGGGCTGTTCGCCCATTAAAGCGGTACGCGAGCTGGGTTCAGAACGTCGTGAGACAGTAGACCCTTGCTGTCTTTAAATCCGGCCAAATGCTGGAAACTCCGAGCATCCCGCACTACTCGTACGGTGGATACGACCGATGTCCGTCGTACAGTGAAAATGTGTCGGGTGCGGACAATCAGCAGGAAAGGCTGGATGGCTATATCGCAGGCTACGTCGATGGAGAAGGAAGCTTCTCCGTCGTCGTCAATCGCAATCCAACCTGCCGCACTGGATATCAGCTGGTTCCTGAGTTCCACGTCAGCCAGAACGGCGACAGAGCTCAGGTGCTCGAGCTGATCCGCAGGCGGCTGGATTGTGGCTACATCAAGAAGAACGGCCTCAAAGACCAGGTGTTGGTCTTTGTCGTGCGAAAGCAGTCAGATCTACTCGAGAGGGTGATCCCCTTCTTCGAGCGGTCCCCACTTCTTTCGTCGAAGCAAGCGGACTTCGCGAAGTTCGCAGAGGTCGTTCGCGCAATGGCTCTCGGTCGTCATCGGACCGACGAGGGGTTCCACGAACTCCTGACGATCGCTCTTTCCATGAACGGAAATGGGCGGTTTAGAAAGATCCGATGGCAGGAGCTAATTAGCCATCCAGAATCCTCAGAGACTGTACGCCGGACCGGGCGTGAGAGCGCCCGGAAGATACAGTCCGAGCTGCATGGCGACATGCAGAGTCAGGCAGAAATGACCTGGCCCTCGAGCGAACGTGCTCGGGAGTAACAAAACTGTCGGTCCCTATCTGCCGTGCGCGTTGGAGAGTTGAGAGGAGTCGTCCCTAGTACGAGAGGACCGGGACGAACAGACCTCTGGTGTATCTGTTGTCCTGCCAAGGGCACCGCAGGTTAGCTACGTCTGGACGGGATAACCGCTGAAGGCATCTAAGCGGGAAGCCCACCTCGAGATGAGCTCTCCCATCCCCTCGAGGGAGTAAGACCCCTGGTAGACCACCAGGTTGATAGGGAGGCTGTGTAAGCGCAGTAATGCGCTCAGCAGACCTCTACTAATGGGTCGAGGGCTTGACGGATGTTTTTATCCACACGGTGTGGCCACTGTGCAGTTTTCAGGGCCCGGCGAGACGCCGCGGTCGTCACCGATTTCGGTGGCAATAGCGAGGGGGAAACACCTCTTCCCATTCCGAACAGAGCAGTTAAGCCCCTCAGCGCCGATGGTACTTGGCCCGCAAGGGCCTGGGAGAGTAGGTCGCCGCCGTTTATTTATTGAAAGGGCCGTTCTTCGGGGCGGCCCTTTCTTCGTTCCGGACCGGTTTAGGCTGCGCCCGTGGACACCGACTCGAACGCAACCCGCCAGGCGCTGGACCTGATTCGCGCGCTGTCGGTGGACATCGGCCCACGGCGGCCGTGCTCGCCGGCCGAGAAGTCGGCCGCGCTTCTCCTCGAGGCCTGGCTCACCGAGCGCGGGGTGGCGGCCGGGCGCGAGCCGTTCGACGGCTACGCCACCTTCGGCCTGCCATACGGCATCATCATGGCCGCCGCCTTTGCCGGCGGCCTGCTCCAGCGCCGCGGCCGGGGGATCGGCGACTTGCTTCCGGCTGTGGGCCTCGCGATCGCCTCGCTCGAGGGGGACCTGCGTTTCACACCGCTCTCGAACCTGCTCGCACGCGCGCCCAGCGTGAACGTGGTTGCGCGCGTCCCCGCGGCGAGGGAGCCACGCCACACGGTCTGCCTCTGCGGCCACCTCGACACCACCCGCTCGGGTCTCATCTTCCATCCGCGCGTCGTGCGGCACCTCAGGGCACTCCTCCAGCTCCCGGCCGCCTCCGCCGCGCTCCTTGCAGCCGGCCCTCTCCTGCGCCGCCTGCGCGGCGGAAAAGCCCTGCAAACCACCGGTTTACTGGGCATGGCGCTGTCGCTCGCGCTGCTCGCGGAGCGGGAGTTGCGCGGCGTCGACGTGCCCGGTGCCAACGACAACGCGTCCGGTGCCGCCGTCGCCGCCCAGCTGGCGGCCGAGTGCGCCGCCAATCCGCTCGCACACACCGACGTAGGCCTGCTCGTGACGAGCTGCGAGGAGTCCGGCCTGCTCGGCGCCCAAGCCTATGCCCGTGCCCATGCGCGCGAAGCGCGGCAGACCACATTCGTCAACTTCGACACCGTCGGCGGAGACCTGCCGCTCACCTACATCGAGCGCGAGGGCGGCCCGAGCGAGTTCCGGCCCGCCTCGCCGCGCCTCGTCGCACTGGCAGCGGAGATCGCTCGGCGGCGCCCGGACCTCGGCCTCGTTCCCGCGCCGACGACGCCCGGCCTGCCGACGGACGCGACCGTTTTCCTCGCCCGCGGATGGGAGGCGATCACGTTCCTCGCTCAATCAGAGGAGCGCGGGATCCCGCACTACCACCTGCCGAGCGACACGTTCGACAACGTCGCAGAGGACGCCGTCACCCGTGTGCTCGACACTGGTCGTGAAATGTTGAGAGAGCTCGACCGCGGCGCCGGCTAGACGCTCACGCGCTCGGCAGCGCCGATGCAGGGCTGCTCGGGTGCCCGCACCGACCCGCCGCGCCGCCGCCGCCCACTCGGCCGGCCGGGCGCCCGCCGCGTGCAGCAAGGCTCGGCCGGAACGGCCGAATGCGGGCAGACCGGGGCGACCTTGGCGAACAGGAGGACGCGCTTCGGCGCCGCCTCCGGCGCTGCCCGTTCGACCGGGGCCTCGTCGCCTTCCAGCAACTCGTAGGCGCCCAGGGTGGCGAAGTCGGCGGCCACTCGCAGCCGCAAGCGGAGCTCTTCTCTCACGTAGCGGCCGATCGACTCGGCCGCGTCTTGGTTTTCGTGGCTCCAGAACATTCGTTCGCCCAGGCTAGGAATGGGGTCGGACGGAACGTATGTTCTGCAACCGGCCTTGCACCCACGCCGTGAAACGCCCAGCCTACCGGGGAATCCGATCGAGAGAATTGGGCGAGCTTCGCTCGCCGTATCCCACCCGGAGAGCCGGCCTACGGCCGTCTCTTGTCCAAAAATTCCAAGATCGCCTTTGAAAGCTGGGCTCCGCGCCAGGCCAGGGGAGAGGATCCCGGCTCCTCGCTGACCAGCTCGGCATGGGGGATCCGGCGCGCATATTCCTCCGCCACGGCGTAGGGGTGCTCGGGATCCAGCTCGTCCAGGCTCGCGACCACGAGGGTCGGCACCGCCACCTCATCGAGCGCCTCCGGCCCCTGGAAGGGCCGGGAGCGCGGCACGACCCGCAGCGCGGCGGCCACCGCCTCGGGATGGCGGTGGCGCTCCATCCGCTGGCGAACCGCCTGCAGCACCAAGCCTCGGAAGCGCTCGGGCACCGGCGGGTCACCGTAGGCGCGCATGAACCCCTCGACTCCGTCCTGCTCGAGCCCGTCCGCAAGCCTGTCCCAGCCGACCGTGCCGTAGTTCTCCCGAGGCAGACCCAGATGCGCCGGCGTCACCTGAACCAACGCCCGTACCCGCTCCGGGTGCCGCAGCGCATAGACGAGCGCCGTGGCGGCGCCCATCGAGACCCCCACCAGCGTTGCCCGGTCGACCAACCGCTCCTCCAGCACCCGCTCGAGGTCACCGACCAGGTCCTCGTATTCGTAGGCGCGCGCATCGGGCGCGGGATCGGAGTCGCCGTGGCCCCGCGCGTCGTAGCCGATGGTGCGATACCCGGAGCGCTGGAGCAGCTTGGACCCGTGGACCACGTACCGCCGCGTCGCCGTGAGCCCGTGGGCGAGCACGATCGGCGGTCCGTCGCCGGCTTCTTCCACCTCGAGGCGAACCGGACTCACCCCTCCAGGCTCGACCAGATCTCGAGCTTCGTGCGCACTCGCGCCACGACCTCGTCCGTGAACTCGGTGGTGCCGGCGTGGCCGCCCAGATCCGGAGTGCGCACGCCCGCCGCGACGGCTTCCAGCACCGCCTCGTAGATCGCGCGCGAGGCCGTCGCGGCCTCGGGGAGCGCGGACCCCTCGCCCACGTACCGCAAGAGCGCTCCGACGGCAAGGATCATCGCCATCGGGTTTGCGATGTCCTTGCCCTCCAGCGCGGGCGCGGTGCCGTGGGGTGCCTCGGTCATGACCACGCGCGTCCGGTAGTCCTCGTCGAACGACAACAGCACGGACTCCGCGCCCGCCACAGAGCCGAAGAGACGCAGCACCAGCTCCGACAGCGAATCGCCGTCCCGGTTGAGCGCCGGGATTACGAGCGGCGCATCGGCGCCCGCGCCTCCCACGAGGCCCGCGAAGGTCACGTCGATCAGCTGCGGCTGGTAGGGCACGTCCGGATGACGCTCGGACGCGGCGTCGAGCTCCTCCTTCAGCATCCCCTCGTAGTGCGGGCTGACGGTCCACTTCGGCCCGCCGTAGACGCGCGCGTGCATGCGGCCCGCGCTCTCGAACGAGTACTCCGCCACGGCGCGGCAGATCGAGCGGTGAATGCGCTCGGTTCGGAACGCCACCTCGTCGCCGTCCTCGGCCTCCCGCCGTTCCTCGGCCCCGTACGCGTCCTCGACCGCCATCCGCACGACCGCGATCGGATAGTGAATGCCCGCCACCGGCGTCACACCCGGGATGCGCCTGCCGGTGCGGATGATGACCTTGCCGTCGATCTCGGCGCGCAGAATCTGGTTGGGGCTGCCGACGTCGTCGCGGCCCTCGGGCGTGATCGTCGCCGCCTTCACCCCGTATCCGGCCTCCCGCATCGCGCGGGCGGCGCTCACGACCACTTCGTTCTGCGTCCTGCGGCGGTTCTCGAGCGAGAGATCGTAGTGCTCGAACTCGAGCCGCACGCGGCACACCTCGGGGTCGAGCAGCCGGAGGGCCTGGTCGAGCAGCTCCTGGCCGGTCTGGTCTCCCTCCAGAACGATAATGCGGGGCACGCCGGGCATCGGCGCTTGAATCTAGCCGAGAGGGGACACGCGAAACCGCTGAGCTGCACCTGGTGCGGAAACGCAGTCGAGGCCAACGACGGCTACCGGCTCGGCGAGCACGCCGGTGACCGGGGCGCGGTCTTCTGCCGCCTCGAGCACATCGTCCCATGGGCGATGCAGGGGGCGCACTGGGAAGCCGGGGAGCCGTTGGAGCCGGCGGGCCTCGACGTCAGGCGCGAGTGCGCGCATTGCGGCGCCGCGCTTGGCGACGCCCATCTGGTGCTGGTCAGGCACCGCGGCGAGAACCGGATCCCGGACGCATTCTGCTCAGTCGATCACCTGCTTTCGTGGGCCAAAGCAGGGGGACGCTGGCGCTCCTAGAACCCAAGGGGCGAGTGTTACCCTACCCGCGGCCGCACGAGGCGTCGGGCAGCCGCAAAACCGCCGCAAATGGAACGGTTCACAATCAGACGCGGAAGCGCGCGGGCGAGCGCGGTGGCGCCCGCACCGTATAGCGACGCCGCCCACATGGAAAAGCTTGTGATCGAGGGCGGGTACCCGCTCTCCGGGACCGTGGTCCCGGCCGGAAACAAGAACGCCGCGCTCCCGATCCTCGCGGCCTCGCTGCTCACCGACGAGGAGCTCGTGATCGGCAACGTCCCGCGGATCCGGGACGTCGACGCGATGCTCGCGCTGCTCGAGGACCTGGGCGTGCGGGTGATGTGGCTCGACGACCACGAGGTCTCGCTGCGCGCCGACTCGATTCACGATCACACCGTGGACGCGGAACTCGCGAGCCACATCCGGGCGTCCTTTCTGCTTGCGGGGCCGCTGCTCGCGCGCGTGGGCGAGGCCCACATGCCCGCCCCCGGCGGCGATTTCATCGGGCGCCGGCGGCTCGACCCGCACCTCGACGCCCTGCGGGCGCTCGGAGCTCGCATCGAGGCCGACCGCGGTTACACGATGCACGCGCCCGACGGCCTCCGGGCCTGCGACTTCTTCATGGACGAGCCGAGCGTCATGGCGACCGAGAACTCGCTGATGGCGGCCGCGCTCACCCCGGGCCGGAGCACGATCCGCAATGCCGCCTCCGAGCCGCACGTCCAGGACCTCGCCCGCCTGCTCACCTCGATGGGCGCCAGGATCGAGGGGATCGGCTCCAACGTCCTTACCGTGCACGGCCAGGCTCGCCTCGGGGGCGCCCGGCACGCGATCTCTCCCGACCACATCGAGGTCGCGAGCTTCATGGCGCTGGCGGCCGTGACCGGCGGCGAGCTTCGCATCAAGAACACGGTGCCCGAGGACCTCGAGATGATCCGGATGGTGTTCGGGCGACTCGGCCTGCGATCCCACCACGACGGCGCGGATCTGCTCGTTCCTCCCGAGCAGCGCCTCGCGGTGCGGGACGACGTCGGCGACGCGATTCCCAAGATCGACGACGGCCCGTGGCCAGCGTTCCCGGCCGATCTGACGAGCATTGCGCTCGCGGTTGCCACGCAAGCTCAGGGAACCGTGCTTATATTCGAGAAGATGTTCGAGAACCGTTTGTTCTTCGTCGACAAGCTCAGCTCAATGGGCGCTCGGATCGTGCTCTGTGACCCGCACAGGGCGATCGTCAGCGGTCCGAGCCGTCTTCACGGCGAGCGCATGGAGAGCCCCGACATCCGCGCGGGCATGGCGATGCTCATCGCGAGCCTGTGCGCAGAGGGGACGTCGGAGATCGGCAACGTCGGCCAGATCGACCGGGGCTACGAGCGGATCGACGAGCGCCTGCGCGGCCTCGGCGCGCGCATCGAGCGCGCGGCCTCCTGATATCCGTCCTAGACTGACGCGCGCCGAAAGGCGGCTGCCATGAACTATCCGATCCCGCCGGGAACGCGCGACATCCTGCCCGACGAGATGCGCGAGCTGCGCGCGCTCTCGACGGCGCTGCTGGGCACCTTCGAGCGGTTCGGCTACGGCGAGGTGTGGACTCCCACGCTGGAGTACGAGGACGTGCTCGTGAAGGGCGACGAGCGCGCCGCGGGCGCGAGCTACCGCCTTTTCGACGAGCACGGCCAGGTGCTGGCGCTGCGCTCCGACATGACGATCCCGATCGCGCGCCTCGTGGCGACGCGCTTCGACGACGAACCGGGGCCACTCCGGCTCTGCTACCTGTCGCACGCCTACCGGGCCGTGACGCCGCAGCGCGGCCAGCAGCGCGAGTTCCTGCAGGCGGGGCTCGAGCTGATCGGAGCCGAGGCCCCGGGTGGCACGGTCGAGGTGATCGAGGTCCTGTGCGCGGCGCTCGACGCGGCGGGCCTACCGCGCGCTCGAGTGGGGCTCGGCGACGCCGGCCTCTACCGCGGGCTGCTCGAGGGCATGGGCGCCGAGGGAAACGGCGCCGGCGCGGTGCTGCTCGCGCTCGAGCGCCACGATTTCGTTGAGCTGGAGGCCCGCGTCGCCGAGCTGCGGGTGAGCGACAGGCGCCAGCAGACGCTGACCACGCTGCCCCAGCTGCGCGGTGGCGTGGAGGTGCTGGACCGGGCCGTGGAGCTGGGCGGAGACGACGTACGCCAGGCGACCCAGCGCCTGCGCGACGTGGCGGAGGGCGTGACCGAACGCGGGCTCGCGGACCGCGTGATCTTCGACCTCGGCCTGGTGCGCGATCTCGGCTATTACACGGGCGCGATCTTCGAGGTCTACGATCCCGCGCTCGGCCACGTGATCGGTGCCGGCGGACGGTATGACGATTTGATCGGGCGGTTCGGCGATCCCCGGCCGGCGTGCGGGTTCGCGCTGTTCGTGGAGCGCCTGCACGTGGCGCAGGCCGAGGAGGAGCGGCGCGAGGAATGACGGAGCCGCTTCGCCTCGCGGTGTCACGCGGGGCGCTCTTCGAGGAGACGCTCGACCTGCTCGACGCGATCGGCGTCGACAGCGCGGCCCTGCGTTCTGACTCGCGATCACTGCTGTTCCCCGGCGAGAAGGTGACCGTCCTGACGCTGCGCCCCAGCGACGTGCCCACGTATGTCGAGGCGGGCGCGGTCGACCTCGGCATCACCGGCAAGGACGTGCTGATGGAGCAGCACGAGCGGGTCGTGTACGAGATCCTCGACCTGTCGTACGGCCACTGCCGCATGGTGGTCGCCTCCCGCGCGGGTGACGAATTCGCTCAGGATCTCGAACGCCGGCTCGGCGCGGTGCGGATCGCGACCAAGTATCCGCGGGTCGCGACCCGCCACTTCGAGGAGAGCGGCCGCCAGGCGGAGGTGATCGAGGTCAAGGGATCGGTGGAGCTGGCGCCGATCGCCGGTCTCGCGGACGGCATCGTGGATCTGACTGCGACCGGCCGCACCCTCCGCGAAAACGCCCTCGAGATCCGTGAGGTGATCGGCGAGTGCACCGCGCGACTGGTCGCCAACCGGGTGGCGCACAAGCTGCGGCAGCGCGAGATCGACGAGCTCGTGGAGCGGATCAGTGCGCGCGCGTAGGTACGAGTTCCCGGGAGTGAGCGCCACGGAGCTGCGGGCGCTCGCGCCGGCGCCGGCCGGCATCCGGGACACCGTCGCCGAGATCGTCGAGGACGTGCGGGCGCGCGGCGACGAGGCCGTGCGCGAATGGACGGAACGTTTCGACGGCGCCGAGCCGAGGCGGGTTGGCGCGCAGGAGCTGAGCGATGCGCTGGAGTCGCTCGACGTCGCGGTGCGGTCGGGCCTCGAGGTGGCGATCGACAACATCAGGCGGGTTGCCAGGGCGGAGCTGCGTGACTCCGTGAGGGTCGAGTTGCCCGAGGGACAGCGCGTGGACCTGCGCGAGCTGCCGGTCAGCCGCGCTGGGATCTACGCGCCGGGCGGCCGGGCCGCCTATCCCTCGACGGTCCTGATGTGCGCGGTGCCCGCTCACGTCGCGGGGGTCGAACAGTTGGTCGTCGTGACCCCCGGCAGCGACGTGATCCTCGGCGCCTGCGCGCTCGCCGGGGTGAGCGAGGTCCATCTCGTGGGTGGCGCGCAGGCGATCGCAGCGCTGGCGTACGGAACTCGGACGATCGAGCCCGTCGACGTGATCGTGGGCCCGGGCAACGCGTACGTGCAGGAGGCCAAGCGACAGGTCGTGGGCACCGTCGGGATCGACGGCATCGAGGGCCCGTCCGAGCTGGTCGTGATCGCCGACGACGAGGCGGACCCGGCGCTCGTGGCGCTGGACCTCGCCGCCCAGAGCGAGCACGGCCCCGAGACCCTGCTGGTGCTCGTCACGCCGAGCGCGGGGCTGATCGAGGCGGTCGAGGAACAGCTCGCCGAGCTCAATGGGCGCGCCAGCGTGTCGGACGCGCCGGTGGCGCTCGTGCACGGCCAGAGCGTCGAGGCCGCGATCGACCTCGCGAACGAGATCGCGCCGGAGCACCTCGAGCTGGCGACCGTCAGGGCGGAAGCGCTCGTGCCGCTCGTCCGCTCCGCAGGCTGCGTGTTCGTGGGCAGGAACGGCGGTGCGGCGTTCGGCGACTACGTGGCCGGCTCGAACCACGTGCTCCCCACAGGGGGTGCCGCACGCTTCGCTGGACCGCTCGGCGCGAGCACGTTTCTGCGCCGGCAGGCGCTGGTATCGTTGCCCGACGGGGCGGTGCAACGGCTCGCGCCGCACGTCGGCAACATCGCGCGCGCGGAGGGCTTCCCCGTCCACGGCGAATCGGCCGAGGCCAGATCGGCGGCGAAGCCGGCTAATTATTCATGAGCAACTCAGCCCCATCACGCGCGGCCTCCGTCGAGCGCTCCACGAAGGAGACCCAGATCCGGCTCGAGCTCGAGCTGGACGGGTCGGGGCACGCCGAGATCTCGACCGGCGTGGGCTTCTTCGACCACATGCTGGACCTGCTCACCCGTCACGCGCGCCTGAACCTCACCGTGAGCGCGACCGGTGACCTGGAGACGGGCGCGCACCACACGACGGAGGACGTTGGGATCGTGCTCGGGCAGGCACTCGACCGCGCGCTCGGGGACCGCCGCGGCATCACCCGATACGGCGACGCGATGGTGCCCATGGACGAGGCGCTCGGGGCCTGCGCGATCGACGTCAGCGGTCGTCCCTTCTGCTCGTTCGAGGCGGACCTGCCTGCAACTTCGATCGCGGGATTCGAGACGGAGCTCACGGAGGAGTTCTTCCGCGCGGTCGCCAACAACGCGAAGCTCACCGTCCACATCCGCGCCCTGGACGGTACCAACGCGCACCACAAGATCGAAGCGTGCTTCAAGGCCTTCGCCCGCGCGCTGCGGGAGGCGGTCGCGCTGGACTCGTCGGAGACCGGCGTGCCGTCCACGAAGGGCGTGCTGTGATCGCGATCCTCGACTACGGCATGGGCAACCTGCGCTCGGTCGAGAAGGCGCTCGAACGCATCGGCGCGGAGCCGGTCGTGACGGCCGACCACGAGACGATCCGGGCCGCCGACGGCCTGATCCTGCCCGGCGTCGGGGCGTTCCCCAAGGCGATGCGCAATCTGCGCGAGCTCGAGCTCGACGTCGCAATCGCCGACCGCCTCGCCGCCGGCGTGCCGACGCTCGGCATCTGCCTCGGCCTGCAGCTGCTGTTCGAGGCGTCCAGCGAGAACGAGGGCGCCTGGGGACTTGGCCTCCTGCAGGGGCGCGTGGAGCGCCTGCCCGCGCCGGGGCTGAAAGTGCCGCACATCGGCTGGAACACGGTCAGCTGGACCAAGCCCTCGCGACTCACCGCGGAGCTCCCGGACGAGTGCCCTTTCTACTTCGTCCACTCGTTCGCGCCGATCGTGATGGCGGAGGAGGACGTGCTCGGCACGGCCGCCTACGGCGAACCGTTCGCGTGCGCGGTCGAGCGCGAGCCGCTCTACGGCGTCCAGTTCCACCCGGAGAAGTCCAGCGTCAACGGCCTGAAGCTGCTCGAGAACTTCGCGGGCATTTGCGCGGCCGTGGGCGCGGCCTCTTAGTGGTTTCGTAGTGGAGCTCTATCCGGCGGTCGACATCCTGGGGGGCAAGGCTGTGCGCCTGACGCAGGGCGACTATGCGCGCAAGACCGAATACGCGGCCGACCCGCTCGACGCTGGCCGGCGATGGGTCGAGGCGGGCGCCCGGTGGCTGCACGTCGTCGACCTGGACGGGGCGCGCACGGGCGAGCCGGTGAACCTCGACGCACTGGCGCGCATCGCCGGACTCGGTACCGCAGTGCAGTTCGGAGGGGGCCTGCGATCGGAGGCTGCGGTCGAGGCGGCACTCGAGAATGGTGCAACGCGGGTCGTGATCGGCACCGCGGCGTTTCTGAATCCGCAGCTGCTGAAATCGCTGTTGATGGCGTATGGCGACCGTGTCGCGGTCGGCCTCGATGTGAGAAGCGGTCGCGTCACCGTGCACGGATGGCAGGAACGAACCAAGCTGTCGCCGGCAAGTGCGATCAGCCGGCTCGTGGATCACGGCGTGAAAACCATCATCTACACCAAGGTGGACTGGGACGGCATGATGCGCGGCGCCGACGTGGTGACGGCGCAGAGCCTAGTCAAGGAGGCGAGGGGGGCGCGCATCATCTATTCCGGCGGCATCGGCTCGCTCGACGATCTCCGTGCTCTTGCGAGCCTCGATCTGGACGGCGTGATCGTCGGGAAGGCACTCTACGAGGAGCGGTTCACGATCGAAGCGGCGCAGGCGGCGCTGTGAGCGTCCTCAAGCGGGTGATCCCGTGCCTCGACGTCGACAAGGGTCGCGTCGTGAAGGGCACCAACTTCGTCGGGTTACGCGATGCCGGTGACCCGGTGGAGCTGGCTGCCCGGTACGACGCGGAAGGTGCGGATGAACTCGTGTTCCTCGACATCACGGCGTCCCACGAAGCGCGCGCGAATATCGTAAATCTTGCCCGCCGTACCGCGGACAACGTGTTTATTCCCTTCACGATCGGCGGCGGCATCCGCTCTCGCGAGGACGCGCAGGCAGTCCTGGACGCGGGCGCCGACAAGGTGTCGGTCAACTCCGCCGCGGTCAAGCGGCCGGAGCTCATGTCGGAGCTCGCCGACACATTCGGCGCGCAGTGCGTCGTGCTCGCGATCGACGCGAAGCGGCGCGGCGACGATCCGGAAGACGGATTCGAGGTATTCGTGAACGGAGGCCGCGTCCCGACGGGGCGGGAAGCCGTCGCGTGGGCGCGTGAAGGGGCCGAGCGTGGGGCGGGGGAGATCCTGCTCACGAGCATGGACCGCGACGGCACGGAGGACGGCTACGACCTGGAGCTCACGCGGGCCGTGGCGGAGGCGGTCGAGATCCCGGTGATCGCCTCGGGCGGCGCCGGTCGCCTCGAGCATCTCAGTGAAGCGATCGAGGACGCCGGCGCCGACGCGGTGCTGTGCGCGTCGATCTTCCACTACGGGACCTTCAGGGTGCGCGACGCGAAAGAGCACCTGCGCCGGGCCGGCATCCCGGTGCGGATCTAGGTTGG
>Ga0114129_10011937_pt1 | contig 12355 bp, 8 predicted proteins | sample RhiMetdeltSRZDD1_FD_80071 | JGI IMG/M metagenome (GOLD analysis project Ga0114129, IMG submission 80071) | Populus rhizosphere microbial communities from Tennessee, USA - Rhizosphere MetaG P. deltoides SRZDD1 (version 2) (version 2) | ecosystem: Host-associated > Plants > Roots > Rhizosphere >...
AGCGGCTGGATCCCACACGATCGTCCCAGGTGTGCGGCCAGTGCCACGGCGTCTGGTTCTTCGACGATCCGTCGGAGCAGAAGCGCGTCGATGCATTCGGATTTCCGTACCGGCCCGGGCAGGATTTGCTGGCGAGTCGTTTCCTGATCCAGCCCGCGATCGACAAAGACTCGCCGACGATGCGTCGGGTCCGGACCGAGCTCGCTTCCGACGTGAAGGGGACGTTCTGGCCTGATGGGATGATCCGAGTGTCCGGACGCGAGTACAACGGCCTCGTCGACTCACCCTGCTACCTCAACGCCAAAGATGCGACGCGAACCATGACCTGTTCCTCGTGCCACACGATGCACAAGACGGTCGATGATCCTCGGTCGATCGACGACTGGGCTGTCTCGCAGGTGTCGCTTGGCAAAGACACCAACGAAGCGTGTCTTCAGTGCCATCCGAAGTTTCGCGCGAACCTTGCCGCGCACACGAAACATCAGCCCGCGTCTTCGGGCAGCTCCTGTTACAACTGTCATATGCCGTACACGACCTACGGTCTGATGAAGGCGTTGCGCAGCCACCAAATCAGCAGCCCGTCGGTCGCGGTCAGCCAGCAGACCGGCCGCCCGAATGCATGCAATCTCTGCCATCTGGATAAATCGATGGCATGGGCGTCCGAAAACCTCGCGCGATCGTACGGCACGCCGCAGCCTGCGCTGTCGGACGAGGAGCGGACGGTAGCCGCGTCGCTGCTCTGGCTGCTGCGCGGAGACGCCGGACAGCGCGCGCTTGTCGCATGGGCCATGGGCTGGCAGCCCGCACAGCAGACGTCCGGAACCGACTGGCTGGGCGCGTACCTGTCGGGCGTCTTGACCGACGACTACGGCGCGCTGCGGTTTATCGGCTATCGATCGCTCCGTACGCTCGGTCCCGCGTTCGCAGAGATGCCATTTCGATTCGTCACGACTCCCCAGCAGCGTTTGGAAAGCATGTCGGCCGCGGTTGCAATCTGGCGCCGCACGACGCGCCATGCGCGGAGCGATTCGGCATTGCTGCTGAACGCGGACGGCTCCTTCAAGCTCGATCAGCTGAATCGACTCGTGCAGCAGCGCGACAATCGGCCGGTCAATTTGTACGAATGAGGGAAGTAATGCTGCAGCTCGTACTGTTCGATAACAGTTGAGATGATCCAGCTCGACCAGGTCACCAAACAGTTCGAGGGCAAACGCAGCGTGACCGCGCTCGACGCGGTTTCGTTGACGATTCCGCGCGGCGAGATGGTCTCGATCATCGGCCAGTCAGGGTCTGGCAAGTCGACGCTCCTGAATCTGGTCGGCGGACTCGATCGCGCCACCTCCGGCGACGTTCGGGTCGACGGCGAGCTCCTGTCCAGCCTGTCTGATGATCAATTGACGAAGATCCGGCGAGATAAAGTCGGGTTCATCTTCCAATTCTTCAACCTGCTGCCAACCCTGACGTGCCTCGAGAATGTTGGTCTTCCACTGCATCTGCGCGGTTGGCCCCGAAAGAAAGTCGTCGCCCGGGCGCGCGAGCTGCTGACGCTGGTGCAGCTCGGCGATCGGTTGACGCACCTGCCCGAGGAGCTGTCGGGTGGCCAACGCCAGCGTGTCGCCATCGCGCGGGCGTTGTCGATCTATCCGCCGATCCTCCTCGCCGACGAACCGACCGGCAATCTCGACACACGGACCGGCGAGGACATTCTGACGCTCATCCGCCAGCTACACTCTCAACTGCAGTCCACAGTGGTCATCGTCACGCACGACATGCACGTCGCGCAGAGCTGCGAGCGGATGATCACACTTCGCGACGGCCGCATCGTCGAGGACCTCAAGCATTGAACGCTTCATCGATTCGCGCAGTTGTCATTGCGCTCGTCATTTCCTGGTCCGTCACGGCCAGCGCCCAACAGGTGGTCTCACAACGCGGCTTCGTCGAGGGGCGAGGCTTCGCATTTGCTGAGAAAGCGCCGAATGACGACGTCCAAGCGATCGGCGATCTGCTGATTCGCGAGGAAGTCTTCCTCAAGCCGAAACCGTGGGCTCAATTTGCGGCCGGTCTCGATCTTCGGGCGAACTCGCACGACCAAGTCGAAAGCGAGTGGCGGCTCGATTTCAGCGACCGCAGCGTGCGGCGTCCCCGCGCAGCGGTTCGCCGGCTGACCGCGACGATCACGGCAAGCCATTTCACGGTCGACATCGGCAAGCAGTTCATCAGGTGGGGCAGGGCCGACGTCCTCAATCCAACCGATCGCTTTGCGCCGCGCGATTATCTGAACGTGATCGACTCGGAGTTCCTGCCAGTGCTCGGCGTTCGACCTTCGATTCAGATTGGCAAGGAAACGTTCGAAGTGGTTGTCGTGCCGCGATTCACACCGAGTCGCCTCCCGCTGTTCGACCAACGCTGGACCGCATTACCACCCGATGTGCCGAGTATCCAGGTCAGAGATGGCGGATCGATCATTCCCGCCGGGTCCGAACAGGGCGTGCGATGGAATCACACCGGGGAGCGGATCGAAATGTCGCTATCTTATTTCAACGGCTTCAATCATCTGCCCGACATCGAGAGTCAGGTGATTCCCACGCGCTTCCCCGATATCGAACGTCTTCTGGGGCCGCTGGCACCGACGATCGCCTTGACGCGTGTGTATCCCACGATTCGCACCTACGGCGCCGATCTCGCGATACCGACATCCGTGCTGACATTGAAGGGCGAGGTGTGCTATTTCACGTCGCCCAAGTCAACGGGCGACGAATACGTTCTGTACGTGATCGAGCTCGAGCGGCAGACGGGCGAGTGGGTGCTGGTCGGCGGGTATGCCGGTGAAGCGGTGACGACCTCGCGCAATGCCTTCCGGTTCGCGCCGGATCGTGGCATCGCCCGATCGTTTCTCGGCCGTGCATCGTACACGGTCGATCCGCGGCGAACCGTCGCAATCGAAGGCGCCGTCCGCCAGAGCGGCGACGGCGTGTACGTCAAGGGTGAGTACTCACAATCATTCGGCCAACATTGGCGGCTCACGTTCACCGGCGTTGGCATCACGGGAAAGGCCGGCGACTTTCTCGGTCAGTACAACAGAAACTCACATGGATCGGCTGCGCTCCGATTCAGCTTTTGATCGATGAGCACAAAGCGCGCGCCGTTCCTTCTCGTCTCGATAAGCATCGCATTCCTGGCCATCGCTGCCGATCCAACGGCTCAGATTCTCATCTCGGGAAAACATCCGTCTCGCCGCATCGAATCGGTCGGTCCGCAGATCGAGGAAGTCGCCGTCCCGCCATTTTCAGGCGCGCATGCGATCTGGGGCGCAACCGGCCGCGACTCGCGAGGACACATCTGGTTCGGCGTGACGGCAGGGAACGCGCCGGTGCCGTCGGCGCACCTCGTCGAGTACGATCCCGACGCCGGTCGAGCCGTCGATCGCGGCGACGTCGTCGATCACCTGAAACAGGCCGGCATCCTTCGCGTCGGCGAGCAACAGGCAAAAATCCACTCCCGCATCGTTCAAGGACCTGACGAATGCCTGTATTTCGCCTCGATGGACGAAGAAGGAGAACAGTCGGACGGCACGCGCCTGCCGACCTGGGGCAGTCATCTCTGGCGACTCACGCTGGCGACCGGCCGCTGGGAGCACCTGCTCGCAGCACCCGAGGCGCTGATCGCGGTCGGCGCCGGAGACCGATTCGTCTATGCGCTCGGCTATTTCGGCCACGTCCTGTATCAGTACGACACGAAGACGCGCGCAACCAAGCACGTCACCGTCGGGTCGGTCGGCGGTCATGTGAGCCGCAATTTCATCGTCGACTTTCGCGGCCACGCCTATGTGCCGCGGCTGCGCAACGAGGAGGCCGCGCTGGGCCGTCGCGTCGTGCGCGTTTCGCTTGTGGAGTTCGACAGCGAGCTTCGTGAAGTCAAAGAGACGCGCCTCGATCCGGATCACTACCTTTACGGCGCCAATCCAACCGACTCGCATGGGATGACCGGGCTCCAGGAGATGGCCGACCGCTCGTGGTTCTTCACCACGCACGTCGGGTTCTTGTTTCACATCGTTCCGCCTTCGATCCGCGACGCATCCGTCCCGAACGATGCACCAGCTGACATCGTCAGCGTGAGCTGGTTCCATCCGAGCGGTCGCACATATGTGGCGAGCCTTTTTACGTCCGACGGGACGAACACGCTGCTCGGCGTGTCGCACGACATTCTTGTCGAGCGTGGCGTGCCCGGCTACCAGTGGTTGACGTGCGATGTCGGGGCGCTGGCGTGTCGTGTCGCGCCGTTCGAATCAACGGGCACTGCCGGTTCAGCGCTGTACGGATCGTCTACCCGTGACGCCCATGGCGATTACTACGTGGTCGGCACTGTCGGAGGGGACCGGCCGATAGTTTTGCGCGTTCGGCCGCGGGCGGCGCGCTAGATCATCGTCGCTCAGGGAGCGACGACAACACGAACTGGATTCGTGTAAAAAGCGAGACGGGTTCCGGTTTCGAGAACGCTGTAGCCGCGCGCCCGCAGAACGAGTCCACCGCTTGGTACGACCACGCGGTAGGTGAGCGCCGCGCCCGATTCCGGCGGGCGGCCGTCGGCGACGATTCTCGCGCCATCCTTGTCGATCCCAATCAACTCTACCTGGTCGACATGGTTGGCGCCGGGGCGCCATGCCGTCTCAGGCACCTGAAGCGTCAAATCAGCGACGATCTCGGCGCCAGCCGAAACAGAAATCGTCTCGCCCGCGCCGGCAGGCCGCGAGAGGCCGTCGGCACTCACGTGCAGCTCGACCTCACGGACGATGCGGCCGTGGTCGGCGAAGAAGCTTCCTGCGCGAAGGCCGCGCAGCACGCCGATTGCGCTGCGCTCCGGGGCGTACACCCACGTTTCCGCGAACTCGCCGGGCCAATAGTCGGCGAGATCAGCGAAATTCTCCGTATGGAAATCGGATGGCGCATATGCGGCCCACACGTCCAGGCCCTGGCGGAGCAGCGTATCCCATGCATCGCCAATCCGTGCCGCAACCGGATCCCAGCGATCGATCGTTTTCTCCTTGTACGTGTACCTGCCGACTGGCTTGGTCCCCTGATGTCCGGGCGCGCCGGAGAATCCGATCACCAAATCGTTGACGGCTCGCCACGCCTTGATATCGTCGACATTTTCCATGCTGTGAGCGTCGGGACGGCTCGGATGCTCGTAGACGACGACCGGGCTCACGCCGTCAACGGTTGCGTTCTCGGCCAGCCAACGCAGACCCGCCGCGGCGAGAGACGCGTCGTGCTTGGACCGGTTCAAGTCGTCGAACTGCACCTTGAAAGTCGCGAGCGACCGCTCCGCGGCCGGCGGCACCAGGACGGTGGCGTGCTCCTCACCGTTCCAGGGGGGAAGATTCCACTCGAGGCCGGCCATGATGATCATCGCCGGACGTGCGGCCCGCGCCTTGTCGATCGCCTCGAAGTAGTCCAGCGTCGCGGCGCGCAAATTCGAGTCGGCGTGATCAGTAATTGCGATGGCGTCGCACCCGAAACGAGACGCCCGACCGACCACGTCCTCGACCGTGCGCCCACCGTCCGAGAAACGTGTATGGATGTGCGTGTCGACTTTCAACCACACGCCTCGTCCGTACCACGGCACCTCGCGTACGAACGTCGCCGCGGCGGGTGCGGCCGAGCCAACGCCGACACGGCCGCCGCACAACGCCGCGAGAACCATCGTCAAGACGACGCGCCGGGCCGGTCGATTCCTCATCTGGCCCCCTGGTGATGCGCCTTACGAATGGGCAAACGTCAGCCGCAGCGTGCTGCCTGGCTCGTCGGTCACGATCAATTCAGCTGCTCCGCTGAACGCAGCGGTTGCGTGAGACAACGCGATCGCGCCGAGGCCCAAAAGTCCCGCGGCGGACGCAGAGACCGCCTGGTTCGAAAAGCGGTCCGCCGTCTGTTTCGCCACGATCGAATGGCGTTGAACGACCTCGAGGATGAACCCGCGCTCTTCGATCGAATGTGTATGGATTTCGATTGAGTCGCCGTCCGGCTGGAGCAGCGACATGGTCACGATGATGGCACCAGTCAATGCAACGCCGACGAGCGCGTCGCCCACATGCGGTGGCGAGACAGCATGGTGGTGGACGCTCAATCGAACACGCGACAGCCGGCACTCCGGCTCGAACCGTTCGGCGATGTCATCGACGATCGTGGAGAGTGATCTCGGCCGACCCTGCGAGCAGTTTCCACCGGCAAGCATCGACGTGACGTTGGCCAGCCAGAGGGTCCGCCACGTTTGTGCAGTGACGAGGTCGACTGCGACGGCGCGCTGAAATCCGTTGGGGGAGTCGCGAAGCAGCGTGAGCGTGGTCTGGAGCCGAGACAAATCGTTGGCGATCTCTTTGACGCCGTCCGCAATCCTCGCGCCGACCGACGCGCGCAGCGGACCATCGCCGTCGCGCTCACCTCGCACGTTCTCCGCCGTTTGAAGAGCCGCGGCGCCGGCCTCGTCTACCTGATGCACGATGCACGGAACCTCAGCGAGACCGGCCGCCACTGCCGCTGCGAGCCGCTGACGGCCGGCGATCACATGATAGGCGCTGCGCTCTCGCCGCACGAGCAACGGCTGAATCACACCGTGTGCGCGAATAGATCTGACGAGCGCGTCGAGCTCCTTCGTCGCTGGCTGGGGCCGGGGCGACAACTGGCTTATCGGGACGAGTTGAACTGGAACGCCGACGGTCGAGCTCAGGTGGTCAACGTAGTGGCGTTCGGCGCGCATCCGATAATGCGGCGGCAATCCTTCACGTTGCCGTGGTTGGGATGGCGCAATCGGCTCGACGGAATCGGGCTCGAGGGAGTCGTCGACGTCGGCGGGCAGAGGTTTTGTCGGCTGCGATTCGAGTTCGTGCACGAGAGTCCTTTGAGTGTTGAGTCGGTGGAAGTCACAGGAGAAGGCACCAGTCTACGATACTTGCAGGTCGGAGAAACTCTATAGCGATCTGAGTTTCTACAGTATCCGAGATCGAGAGTTGCTGCAGTCGAGATACGCGAAAACGACAACGGCCGCCATGATGGCGGCCGTTGGTTTGAAACGTTGTCGGAACGGCGCTATGAGCGCGTGGCAGCGCGCTGACGCCGACGAGCCCGGGCGGTGATGGCGATAAGACCGGAACCGAGCAACAGCAGCGACGCGGGCTCCGGCACGGCCGCGGCTACGCCAGGCGTTGTGTGGTAGTTGATCACCAGATTGTCGATGCCAATCGTCGCCGGCCAGTCTGCGAACGTCAGCTGGTTCGAGCCTGCCACGTTGAACGTGAGCAACCCGGTGTTGACCGGCGCTTTCTGCGGCGTCAACTCTGCGCCACCCAAACCGCTCGCAGGCGAGTGATTGTTTGGTGAAGCGGGCGTGGTCCCATAGGTGTGGAATACCTGCCCAAGATCGGTGCTGAAGGTGAAGTCGGGCTGGTTCGGATAATAGCCGCCCACGGCGGCGCCGCCGCACGCGGCGGCCGACAACGCGGTGCAGCTCGCGTCCGGGAAAATCTGATAGTCGAAACTGACGCTATCGATGATGAAATTGCTGCTGAAATCGAAAAAGAAGCTTGCGACTCCGCTCGCATTCCTGATCCAGGTGTCCAGATTGGCGGGGGTAGTGGCATTGCTGCAACCAGACGTGTTGCAGGTCGTTCCGCTCGCGACCCCACCGTTCCCCTCCGACGTGCCCAGCGTACGCGAGACCGTGCTGTTACCCACGCCGACTGAGTGGCCGTCGCCGTTGTACCCCTTGTCGGCGAGCGCTCCTGACGACACGACGACCGTCGCGTTACCCGCCAGGACGGTGTTCATATAGCTCTGAATCAACGAGCTGTTGTTGCCGGCACCCAGCGAATTGAAGTTGAACGTGACCACACCGGCAGACGCCGGGATGCTGCCAGCCATCAGGAACAGGGCCGCGGCGGCCGGCGCGATACCCATTTTTCTCGTCATCTTGACTCCACGCCCGTCGCCTCGATGAGATCTGAGCTCAGGCGCCGCGTGTGGTGCAAGATCGACGCCTCATCTATTCCACGATATTTGGGGCGATTTTCTCGCTGAGATTGTTGGATTTCTTATGTGGCGGGGACTTTCGTCTGCCGCAGAGTCCTGGCGCGGATTTCCGGACACATTGAAGACGTGAGCCGGATACAGGCCTGAGAGCCTTGTAAAGTCTCCCTGTCGAACAACTTCGCCTGCAGAGCCGGCCGGGAGGGCAGAGGGCAAGGTGGGCATCGGGCTGGGAGCGAATCTTGCTCAACTCGTCCATTCGTGCCACAGATGCGTGCCCTTTCGTGCGTGGTCGTCGCATGCCTCTTCGGGCTGTCGTGCAAAGCGCGCCCTCAGGAGCATGTCAAGCGCGCAGAGCAGTTTGTGGCGGAAAAGAAGTTCGCGGAAGCCATCCTGGAATACCGCACGGCGCTCCAACAGGATCCAAAATTCGGGGAAGCGCGGCTGAAGCTGGCAGATCTGCACGCCCAGCAGGGGGACGTCCAGAATGCCTTCCGCGAATATGTTCGCGCGGCCGACACGCTTCCTGACAACGACGAGGCCCAACTGAAAGCCGGGGCCATGCTGCTCATGGCCAATCGTTTTGCGGAGGCGAAAACGCGAGCCGAGAACGTCCTCCGCAAGAGCCGCCGCAACCCGCCCGCGCTCATGCTCCTCGGCAATGCTCTCGCGGGGTTGAACGACGTCAGCGGTGCCTTCCAGCGGCTCAGCGAGGCGATTGAGGCCGATCCTGAGTCGGGTCCGGCGTACTCCAATCTGGGCGCGTTGCAGCTCGCGCGCGGCGAGCAGCGGAGAGCCGAAGCGTCGTTCAAGAAGGCGATCAATGCCGATCCAAAGTCCAGCGCAGCCCGCGTCGCGCTGGCCGGTTTTTACCGATCGCAGAACCGTGACCAAGAAGCCGAGGAAATGCTGCGGGAGGCCGCACGCATCGAGCCGAAGAATGTCCAGGTCAACAGCAACCTCGTGGAGCTGTACATTCGGACCGGCCGCCTGCGCGAAGCGGAAGCGCCGCTGAAAGCGATTGTGGATGTGATGCAAAACGCCGACGCGCGGTTCGCGCTGGCTGAGTACTACGTCCGCACGCAGCGCCCCTCCGAGGCGATCACGATTCTCAAAACGCTGGCGGCGAGCCGCGATACCTACGCCCTGGCGACGGCGCGCCTCGCGGCGGTCAACTATGGAGAAGGGCGCACGGCTGACGCGCACGCCGCTGTCGATGAGGTGCTTCGGCGCGAACCGAATCAGCGCGCCGCCCTACTGTTGAAGGGGCAGCTCCTCTTGAAGGAGAGGAAATTCGACGCGGCGCTCGGATTTCTCAAGGCGGCCGCAGCCGCTGACCCCGCCCGAGCCGCCGAGCCGAATCTCTCCATTGCCAGCCTCTACGCGGCCAATGGGCAGCTGGAGGACGCACAGGATCTCTACAAGCAGGTACTCAGCCGCGACGCTCGGTCGTTGCAAGCGCAGATCGGCCTTGCCCAGATATACGCGGCGAAAGGCGAGTTCCGCGCTTCCGCCGAGCTCGCGCGCGCGGTCCTGGCCAACAATCCGAACCACGCCGGGGCACGCCTGACGCTCGCGCGCACGCTGATCGCGACGGGCGATAACGCCGGCGCCGAGAAAGAAATTCGGTTGTTGCAGGACAAGATGCCGTTGTCCGCGGCCGTCGAGGTCCAACTCGGCGCGCTGCTGCTGTCGCGCAACGACAAATCGGCCGCGAAAGCCGCCTTCGTCAAAGCGTTGACCCTCGGGTCCGATTCGGCTGAAGCGCTCGCCGGGCTCATTGGCATCGATCTCTCGTCGGGCAACCGTGCCGCAGCCATCAAACGCCTCGAGACCCGTCTTCAGGAGGCGCCGCACGACAAGAACACCTGGTTCCTCGCGGCGCACCTGTATTTCAGCTTGAACGATTTTGCCGGGGCCGAACAGGCTCTCCGAAAGACCATCGACCTCGACCCGAACAACATGAGCGCGTTTGCGATGCTCGGCGGGATTTACGGCGCCCAGGGTAAGCTGGACGACGCCAGGCAGCAGTTCGAGCGCTGGGCAGCCAAGCAGCCTCGGTCGGTCGTGGCTCACACCATGGTGGCGATGCTGCTGGAAAAACAGGACCGGCAAGCCGACGCGCGCAAACGGTACGAAAAGATCCTCGAAATCGACCCCCACGCCGCGATCGCGGCGAACAACCTCGCGTTTCGTTACGCGGAAAACGCCGGAAACCTCGATGTTGCGCTCCAGCTGGCGCAGACCGCGCAATCACAGCTGCCGGAAGAGCCTGAATTCAACGACACGCTCGGATGGGTGTACCTCAAGAAAGACAACCCCGACATGGCCGTGCAATTTCTCCAGCACGCCATCGACAAGAATCCAAAAAATCCCCAGTTTCTCTACCACCTCGGCATGGCTTACGCGAAGCAGGGCGAGGACTCGAAAGCGATCGCGGTTCTCAAGCGGGCACTCGCCCTCAATCCGAACTTTGTGGGTGCGAGCGAGGCGAAGCGAACTCTTTCGGATCTAGAAATCCAATAGCGAAGGAACGGACGGACTCAGTCCGCGCCGGAGGCGCGGCGGCCTACTGCTGTGCGCGGGAGCGCGGCGTGGTTGTCGTTTCGCTGCCGCGCGGTTCGCGGAAGCCGTGGAACGGAAGATGGCAATCGTGCTGATAGAGGAACGCGAGGAAGCGTTTGTAGTCGCCTGGCGCCATTCTGAAAAGCTCGACGAGCTTTCGATAATTGCCTTGCGTCCGCTGCAGCCCCGCCTTGACGATCTGGCGTAGATCGGTCTTCGTGAGCTCGCGGTCGATGAATGCCGGATACACGACCGTCCAGAAGCTTTCACCGCCGACGACCATCAGATCCCACAGGACCTCGGCGCGGGTTTTTTCTGCGGTCTCATTCGGAGTCGCTGCCTGCGGACTTGCACCCCCGGCGAAGGTCACCGCGTCGAGAATCTCTGGCGGCAGATCCTCGGGGACAATGTCGCGGCCGGAATGGCGGATCACGAGACGCTCGACGACATTCTTCAGCTCCCGGACGTTGCCGGGCCAGCGATGCGACGTCAGGATCTTTTCCGCCGCCGGGGTGAGGCGCGGGAGCTCCACCTGGTGCGCACTCGCGGTCTCTGCCAAGTAATGACGGAGCAGAATCGATACGTCGTCTCCGCGCTCCCGCAGCGGCGGGATCGCGAGCCTGATGACGTTGAGCCGATAATACAGATCCTCTCGGAACTCGCCCTCGCTGATCCGCTTGGTCAGATTGCGGTTGGTCGCCGCGATGATTCGCACGTCGACGCGTCCGTCGATGCGATCCGACCCGACACGCTGGATTTCGCCGTTCTCGACGAAGCGAAGGAGCAACGCCTGCATGCGAAGTGACGTCTCGCCGAGCTCGTCGAGGAACAGCGTGCCGTTGTGGGCCATCGCTGCCAGCCCGGGCTTGTCTCGATAGGCGCCCGTGAAGCTGCCCTTTACGTGGCCGAACAGCTCGGACTCGAGCAGCGAGTCGGGAAGACCGGCGCAATTGATGGTGACGAAATTTCTGGCGCGCCGACGACCCGTTTCGTGGATCATCCGCGCGACGATTTCTTTTCCCACGCCCGTCTCGCCGACAATCAATACCTTCGCATCGGAGCGGGCGGCCGCCTCGACGTCGTCGCGAAGCCGTTCCATGGTCTCGCTTCCGCCCAGCAGCAGCGGGGTTGGCGCTGCGTTGGCGGTCTGCGCGCGTCGGACGAGTGTCAACTCTTGTGCAGTCACGTGTTGTTGTTTGTCTTTGTCAGGATCGAAAGGCGCGACGCTCAACGGAAAACAAATCGGAGAGAGAATACTACCGGTACGAGGAGAAAAAATTCAACCCTAAAAGACGCAAGGCGGACAAAAAGTCACATGCACGGTGTCAAAGTGTCAGGGTTACGGCGAAATCTGTAACCCCGACGGGCATGTGTGCTCAAGAATTCCTGGTTTGACATGGAATATCGTTCGGGAGCGCGACTTCGCGCGTCCCTCAACAGTTTTGCGATAGTGGCCGCGTGATTGCACGAAGTGGCCATCTCCTCGAATCCCGTGGCCCCCACTCACTCTTCGACGCGCCGCGAGGCGGGCCATCCATCTTCGTCGAAGCTTCGCGGCATCTCGCAGAGCCGGATGTGGAAGTGGTTGTTCGATGCGCATCGCCTGCTCGGTGTCACAGTCGAAATCATCGACGATCGCTTGACACTCCTCACCCCGCCCGGGACCGCCAGCCGCATGCGCAACGATGCCGAACCGTTGATGGCGGAAGCGATCGAAGAGGCGGTCGCCGAGTCGCTGACGACGGCGACGCCGGCTGTGTTGACCAACGGCG
>Ga0114129_10011938_pt1 | contig 12353 bp, 6 predicted proteins | sample RhiMetdeltSRZDD1_FD_80071 | JGI IMG/M metagenome (GOLD analysis project Ga0114129, IMG submission 80071) | Populus rhizosphere microbial communities from Tennessee, USA - Rhizosphere MetaG P. deltoides SRZDD1 (version 2) (version 2) | ecosystem: Host-associated > Plants > Roots > Rhizosphere >...
AGGCGCGGACCAGAAACCAACCCTGCTGTAGCTTTACCTTTAGCCCGTCGCGCAGATCCATTTCATTTCCCTCAAACTTGTGTCTCAGACTTTTGAGGGCCAGCTGAAGTTTTGTCGAGGGACACTCCAGCTTTTCCTTAACGATCACGTATTGCGGGTACTGATTCAACAGTTCCGTAATCGTTTTCTTCTTCTGAGCAAACAAGTGGACGGTCAACGCCATACCCACAAGACTGTCGCGAGCAAAGTTGATGCGTGGATAAATGACACCACCGTTTCCTTCGCCGCCAATTACTGCCCTCTGCCTCTGCATCTCTTCAGTTACGTTGACCTCGCCAATCCGTGTGTGAAAGATAGGACAACCAAAACTTTGCGCGACCGCATCGAGTGTCAGGCTAGTCGATAGATTCGCGACCACTGGTCCAGGCTCCCTGCTGAGTACATACGCAGCGGAAAGCACCAGCGTATTATCTTCCCCAATTGGCACGCCTTCTTCAGAAACAATGGCAAGCCGATCCGCATCCATATCCTGTGCAAATCCGATGTCTGCTTCATGTTGCTTAACGGCTGCGCAAAGGTCCTTCAGATTTTCAGGCACTGGCTCAGCACCGCGAGGAAACGATCCGTTCGGTGTTGTATTGATCGTGAAGACTTCGGCACCCAGGGCCTTAAGGAGGGCTGGACCTACATACGAACCTGCACCATTACACGCGTCGAGCACGACTCGCGGGCGTTTGCCGTTTTCAGGTAGTGGTCCAAGAACATTGAGAATCGTTTTCATGTGAAGATCGGTTGCGCCCGAAACTTCTTCAACAGTTCTCATTTCCACGCCCTTCACTTTGGTGTAATCGCCCTGGTGGTAAATATCCAACATTTCTCGCGCCTGTCCGGCCGTGAGAAACAAACCATCGTGACCAATAAATTTTAGCGCGTTCCACTCGGCTGGATTGTGGCTCGCGGTAATGGCTATTCCACCACTGGCCCGGTACTGTCGAACGAACATCTGCACTGTTGGCACCGGACACATGCCAATATCGATCACCCGAAGTCCGCTCGATAAAAGACCGGCAATGACGGCCTGCTTGACCATCTCACCGGACGTCCGAGAGTCACGACCAATGACGACTGATCCGGAACCCATGTAAGTCCCGAACGCCTGAGCGAATCGTGTCAGCATCACCGGCGTAAGCGATTCGCCAATCACGCCTCGTACACCAGAGATACTGATCTTCAGTGTAGGTATAGCTCGCATTTAATCGCAGATGTGTAAGTTAAGAAGAAGATTGTTATTTGGGAGACGATTGGTATTTATTGCGGGGCCTGCTCTAATGTTCGCGCACTCTGCCGGATCCTGCCACTGAGTTCGATGATACTGAGAAGATCGGCGTCGAGCTGAGCCTTGTCTGCTTTTGCTTTCTCCAGATGGTTTGCATCCAGAGTTGCAGCATTCTTGAGCGCAGGACTCTCTACAAACCCATCAATTAATTTACAAAGCCTTACCAACGCACTCGTCATGTCGCCGGCACCAAGCTCGGCCGTTTTCTTGACCTCTTTCTCCTTGTCGTCTTTTGCTCCCAACATCATAAACGTCTTCAGTCTGTTGGAGCGTTTGTTTATCTCGGCCGTCTGATCAGAGATGGTGTGATAGTCCAGCGGCGCCCGCGCTACAAGGTTATGTGCAATTACGTTTCGAATGACTTGGATGCGCGTGAAATCCTCCTTCATCTTGGTAATCATCGCTTCGATACGTTGTTGCTGTGTATTTTCCGAGGCAGCGTTGAATTCTGCGGCTCGGAGCCGGCCTTCACGGATTTCCTCTTCACGTGCCGTGCTTTTGGGATTAATTACAGAAGGGGAGCCCTGACCCGGGGGCGGACCCTGTGCTCGAGTTTCGCTTTGCACCAGTGTCAGAGCCGCTAAAGCCACGCCAAGGCATACGAGGGGGTTTTTAACCAGCTGAATTGCGTGTTTCATGGGCCAGCATCCCCGATTAAAGTAAGCGAATTATAGTGCTGGAAATCTTGACTTACAATGGCTAAGCCGATCTTGCTCAGGTTCACTGTAAATGCAACCAACGGCAGTTAGGGGGATTTCAAAAAGCGCCTGCATCATTTCCGCAGACGGTCTCGAGTCCAATTCAGTAGCTCATCCGCATCGCTCGACTCAGCAGCTTCCACAATAATGCGAATCATTGATTCGGTGTTTGAGGCCCGCACATGGACCCAGCCTTTGGGTAAACTGACCTTGATACCATCCGTCAGATCGACAGGCAGATTTTCGTCTTCAAGTGACGTCCGAAAATCATGTAAGACTGAATAGAGAAGATTCGGTTCTACCGGCACGTTGTGTTTGGCAATCGTCAACCGCGGCACTTGCTCGACAACAGTCGAGATGCGCTCACCGGTGCGAGCCAGGTGCTCGAGAATAAGACCAATCGCCGCTGCGCCGTCATGAGTAGGATGCACCTCAGGAATCGCGATACCACCACTTCCCTCGCCGCCCAGAACCGCGTTGTATTCAATGATGCCTTCGGAAATGTAAGTTTGCCCAACAGGAGTTCGTACAACGGTGGAACCGTACCGTTTCGCGATTTCCTCAATAGCGCCTGAGGTTGAGATATTCGTAACTACGGTTCCGGGCCGTTGTCGAAGTCGAATCTCTGTAGCTACGGCGAAACTCATTTCTTCCGACAGGGGCTCACCCAGCTCGGTCACTAGCCCCAGTCGCTCGCCATCCGCGTCATGCGCAAAGCCAATGTTTGCCTTTCCTGCCTTCACAACAGCACAGAGTTGCGCCATTGTTTCGCGTTTAGGTTCAGGCTGGTGAGGAAATGCCGCAGTTGGATCGTCGTTGACTGCGAGCACTTTGCATCCGAGTGTTTCGAGCCAGCGAGGACTGAGAAGTGAACAGGCGCCGTTACAGCAGTCGACTGCAACCACCAATTCGCGAGATCTAATCGAGGCTACATCGAACGCGGCTTTCAAACGATTGATATGTTCCGGCATTGCATTGTCTTGCCCGATGCGGGTCTCAATGGTTTGCCAGGTCGCCTTCGAGAACTCACCCTGATGAAAGATATCCAAAAGTTCTTCGGCCTGGTTCGCGTTAAGGTAAAGGCCATCGTTACGAACAAACTTTAGGGCGTTCCAGGCAGAAGGATTGTGACCGGCAGTGATGGCGATACCACCATTGGCGTTGAGCCAATCGATTGCCAGCTGCATGCTTGGTGTCGGGCAAACACCAAGATCGATAACCTCGCAACCGCTCGCAAGGAGACCAGCGGCGACGGCTGAACGGATCATTCCACCTGATGGACGCGTGTCCCGACAGATCAGAATCCGTCCGCCATCGAGGTAGGTTGCAAACGCTTGCGCAAAACTGACGGCAAGTTCTGGTGTAAACGTTTCGCCTACGATGCCGCGAACGCCTGTGATGCCGATCTTTAGCGGTTTCATCAGAATCAGCGCTCAGAACGGAACAAGCCCGCGGCCTCTCTAATACTCATCGCGAGTGCAAGCATCATTGCTGTCCGTGTCAAGTTTCTGTGAACTTCACCAAATCAATGAGAAATTAAAAATGGAAAATGATATTTGGAAAATTGTCTCCTCTACTTTGAATCCAGCACATCGGGCTTTCGTGTTGTTCCTGGACCACTTCGAACAACAACTGGCGCAACATTCCATCCGCTGATCGCCACGAACGGTTCGGCGCCACCCAAATCACGCGATTTATAGCTTGCTGTGATCTGCCTGCGCTCTCCCGGGGCCAGCGAAAAGAAATTGTCCTCCCAAATCACAGGAAGAACATCCGGCCCGTTGCGTCCTTGCTTTATCTGAAGTCGAATGAAGAATGCGAGACTCTTGCTGGGATTTGAGACAGTTATAGTTGCCGATTCAAATTGACCTCGACGCCGGGAAGCAGCAGCCGCCGTCACCTTTACTTCAGGCAATGTACTGAGCTGAGTCATGTCCGCAAACGAAGTGACAGGTGTGTAGTACCACTTGGTCTTCTTCGAGTCCAACACGTCGTCTTTCGTTGAGAGCCAGTAGAAATTCGAACTAACGGTTTTTCCACGTGAATCCTCGAGGTTTAGCCGAATAAAGTAGGTGGACGACAGATCGGGCAACTCTGGAATTGGAAACGCTTTTACGTTCTCGTCAGCTGGAACGTTAATATCCAGCACTTTTGAGAATTTCTCACGGAAATCGAGATCATGAACTTTCGCCGTCAGCTTCATGTTTACCAACGGCTGCGCAGTTGTGTTGACGACAACAACCGACTTGTCGTCGTACGAGTACTGCACATGAACCGGCTCGCACGCGATCTTCGTACCAAAGTAACCGCCGCCCGGCATCAGAAAATAATCGTAGAGATGCCAGATCATCGACGGCCAGGCATTGTTCAGCATCCATTGGATGACGCCCGTTGACGTATATCTGTTGCGAGCGTAACCCTCAAACATTGCCCTTTGCCCTTCATACGTCATCAATTGCGATTTCATCGCATAATCTTCAGCGTCTTTCGCTGGTCCATAACGAGCATTCAGCGCTTCAGTGAACACATTTAGATTCTTAAATTGTCCGCCGCCTGCGTGATAATTCCAGACATCATTGATTGGCCATAAACGATCCGCCGGCATCATTCGCCGCAAACTTTCGATTGGAGGTACAGCTGGTCCGGGGCTGATCTCAGTGGCGAAAGCATGTGCTCCACCGGACTCTTTATCGAGCAGCCAGTATGATGGAGGGACCCACTCGTATGGACCTTCCATTTTCACGCCCGTGACGCCGGTTACCGGCCCTTGTTTCGCAGTAGCGGACGAAAGATATGGATTGGGCCAATGATGTTTCTTGAGAATATCGATGTACATCTGTTCGACGTCAGCGGGTGGCGGATTGTCACTGCCGTTCAACCAAACGAGAACGCTCGGATGGTTTCGCAGTCGTCGAATTTGATCGGCCTGCGACTTTGCGGCAATGTCATAGTCTTCCTTGTCCCACGTCGGACCTTCTCTGTAATCGTCTCGATGCTCCCAGTGTTCCCAATGGGAGCAACAACACCAGCCCGCCATGATTAAGATTCCGTACTCGTCCGCCATATCAAAAAACTTGTCCGGCTGTAGTTGTCCTTCGAGTCGAATCGAATTCAGATGCATGTCCTTAACATACTGAAACTCGTCTTTGATCCTTTCCGGATCGAACCGAAGAAACATGTCTGAAGCCCAGCCGCCACCCCGAATCAGCACATTTCTGCCATTTACTTTGAACAGGCGGTGCTTTTGACTTTCCAATTCGGACGTAATCTCTCGAATTCCAAACCGAGTCCTCTGTCGATCGGATACTCCTTCTGCCGTACCGAACTGAATTTCCAGATCGTACAGGTTCTGCGCGCCCTGATGAACAGGCCACCATATGCGAGGCTGTTTTAGATTGAGCTCTGGGAATTTATCAGGACTGAAGGTGACTTCTTTGGTTTCGCCCGGGCTCAGCTTCACTGGTTGTGAAAATCGCACATCCTCGATTCGCCCGCTTAATGTTCCTTCAATTGGTTTATCGGTTGCGTTGTGGAGTTCAGCATTCACTGTCAAATGTGCAGTAGCGAGCGAAGGCAAATCGAAGTGTGTGATCACCTGCGGGTATCTGACGGTCACGGGTCCGCTGGTAGTGAAGTACACAGCACGGAAGATACCCATATTTTTGTCAGGTGGCATTGGACTCCAATCCACCCACGTCCATCCAAGGTCATCTACCTGCGATGGAAAGACCTCGACCGCCAGCGCATTCATACCTCCAACGTGTGCAACATCAGTGATATTCAATTCATGCACACGAAAGGTGCCGGCTATCTGATCAGACCCGGCAATTCGCTTTCCATTTAGCCAGATGTTGGCGCGAAAGTTTATCCCGTCAAAGTGCAGCCAGACCTGCTTGCCGGAATAGGTTGTTGGCAAACGAAACTCAGTTCGATACCACCATGAACTGCGAAACGGACTATCGTCAGGCATTGGCTGCAGCGAGAAGTTTGCTCCAATCGGGTAGCTGCAACCGGGAATGGATCTGAGGTTCATTCCAAAAAACGGATCGGGATAAGTTTTGTTCTCAACCAGAACACCGACGACTGTGGAAGGGACAGTTGCTGGATACCATTTCTTTGTTGGTGGAAAACCGTGCTTCGAGAGGATTTCGCCTTTCTCCTGTGCCACGGCTGATGACTGGATTGCCCATCCCTTTTTCAGAAACAGCTTTGGACTGGTCGTCTCACGAGTTACCTGCGGTTTTGCGTACGTGTCCATAGTAGAGATCATCGCTATAACAAATACTGCTAAAAGAGTTTTGAATCGCACTGTCGGCTCCTGCTTACATTGTCTAAACTTAAACGTGGCTTTGCAAAAACATTATCACTCGTCCGCTTCACCGACTGTCTGTGCGAAGCCTTCACGCCCGTCAACATCCGGAGACGATTTAGCAAACGGCCACCGTTTTGTGTACCAAGACCAACTTAAGAAGGCGAGCGTGCCAAGCAATAACGTTCCCAACCCAAGCACAATGATGGGCCAGTCGGTCGTGCTGAAAATGAATATCCATCCAATCAGTGCCAACAGATTTGGCAAAGGATACAACCACACCTTATAAGGCCGAGGCAGATCAGGCATGCGTCTTCTGAGAAGCACAATCGCGAATACCTGGCCGATGAATTGGACCAAAATTCGTGTAGTGATAAGCGCATCGATCACTATCCCCAGCGAAAAGAAACTACAGATTATTGAGATGATGCCAAGTACGATAAGGGAAACGTACGGAAAATCTTTTGTCGGGTGAAGCCGGCCAAAGATCCTGAAAAAGTAGCCGTCCTGAGCGGCAGCGTAAGGAATTCGCGAGTAGCCGAGTAACAGAGCGAAAACGGATCCGAATGCGGTCCAAAGAACCATTGTCGTAAAGATTGTTGCCGCTTTGGTTCCATAGATTCTCTCCATAAAGATTGACACCACGAAGTCTGATTCCGGATGCGCACTTGCGGGTACAAAATCCCTCCACGGCACGACGCCAATTATCGAAAGGTTAACAGCGAAGTAGATTATTGCGACCGCAATAACGCTGATGATTATCGATCTTGGAATCGTTCGGCCGGGATCCTTTACTTCCTCTCCTATGTAGCAAATATCGTAATACCCAAGATAATCGTACACTCCGATGCGTGAGGCGGCACCCAGCCCGAACAAAAATCCAATCGAGAAATTGAATGCTCCGGGTGGAAAATCAAACGCGCGCGCGGGACTGAAATGCATTGCGCCTGTGATGATCACTGCTAATGTCGTGAGCAAAGTGCCAATCCACAAACTGACCGTGATCTTTTCAATCGAAGTTATTCGGCGATACAAAAGCGCGATATTGATAGCCCCGATCACAATCACCAACAACCAGATCTGGTGCTGCGTCATGCCTCGCCAAATGTATCCGGCGTATCGTGCAAAGCCGATGTAGCCCGAAGCTATTTCCAATGGGCCACTCAGAATGAATTGCCAAATAAACAAGAAGGCCATGAGACGACCGAACGTCTCGCGTCCATACGCTTCTCGCAAATAGACATAAGAGCCGCCTGAACCGGGCATGGCTGCGCCAAGCTCGCTCCAGATCATTCCATCGACTATGGCAATCAAAAGCGCAACGACCCATCCCAGCATTGCCTGGGGTCCACCAAGCGCGGACATCAGCAGAGGAATGGTAATGAATGGACCGATGCCGATCATGTTAGACATGTTCAGCGCGGTCGCCTGCAGCAGTCCAAAGCGCCTCTCGAGGCGCTGCGGCGGTTGTTGTTTAGATGGTTGTGTCGTCATCGTAACGACAAGACTGGCGCAGCATCATACTTGATCACCGGCCTGTGAATAAAAGAAAAATTTTTCCACGGATTAATGCATGCGCAAAATTTATAGGTCCTATAAGTCGAATAGGTCCTATATCATCTTTCAATGTCCATCTGCGGGCTAATTCCTTCTTTTTGAATTGACATTTCGAAATGTGACGCGTAATTTGCGCGCGAGATAATCAGACCTGAGGGTGAAAACGATGCTAGGCGTTCTTCTGTTGCTCCTGTTTACGAGTTTTAGCGCGTCTCAGTTGGCTGGGCAAGCGACTGATCCACGAACTCAGTCCACGCCGAAAACATTGCAAGAGCGATTGGGATATCCACCGGAAGCTAAGCTGCTGATCGTTCACGCTGACGATCTCGGTATGGCTCGCTCTGTCAACGCCGCGACGATTAAAGCTTTTGAAAGCGGTCTCGTGACTTCGGGCAGTATTATGGTTCCCTGTCCGTGGCTGCCGGATATTGCTGCGTACGCGCGAACACATCCGGAAGCGGATTTGGGATTACATCTCACGCTGACGAGTGAATGGACCAGTTTGCGCTGGGGCCCTGTGCTCTCGAAAGAGCGCGTGCCAACACTTTTGGATAAGAACGGGTACCTTTATCTCACTGAAAGTGAAGCCGCTGCGCAAGCGAACCCCAAGGAAGTTGAGGCTGAGATTCGCGCGCAAATCGAGCGTGCGCGCTCCTTAGGCATTCATCCAACCCACCTCGACTCTCATATGGGCACGCTCTATCAAAACAAGACGCTGTTTGAAACCCTTCTGCGAGTTGCGCGCGAGAACAAACTGCCGAGCAGAGTTTCAAAAGAGTGGTTCGCTTCGAGAACGTATTTGAGTTCGATACTGGAACCTCAGGATGTGGTGATTGACAAAATAATCAGCATTGAGCCTGAGATTACGGCCGAAGGTTGGTCGAAATTCTACACGGATGAAGTCAAACGAATACAGCCTGGGATAACGGAAATAATTATTCATCTTGCGTATGATGATGAAGAAATGCGTGGCGCAACGGCCGATCATCCGAATTGGGGAGCCGCCTGGCGACAGCGCGATCTACAGTTTTTCACCAGCGACGCCTTTCGCAAATTGCTCGAAGAAAATCAAATTAAGTTAATCACCTGGCGCGAAATTGGGCAGAAATTGTATGGCACCCATTAGCCACGGGTAATTGATCTCAGATCTCTGTGGATCTTCTCGTTAAACCTTCACGTCGTCAATTTCTCAAGACAGGTGCAGTCGGCGCCTTGGGCCTCGTGTTCGCACGGAACGTTTCGGCGTCCCCTCATTCCCGTCTCGTAACTCTTTACGTGGGCACCTACACATTACCGCCGGGTAAAGCAGAGGGCATCTACATATATCGCATGAATCTAGAGTCAGGCGAATTGACGCGCTTGAACTCTGTGGCGACAGTCAATCCATCATATTTGGTTCTGGACGGATCCAAACGGCATTTATATGCCGTGAATGAGGTCGCTGATTTGGGTGGTGCGTCAGCCGGCGGCGTTAGTGCGTTTGCCATAAACGGACCAACAGGTGGTCTTCAGTTTCTGAATCAACAGTCTTCGTTGGGCGCGGATCCGTGTTACGTCACCATTGATGCATCAGGAAAATTCGTGCTGGTTGCAAACTACACGGGTGGAAATCTTTCTGTCCTTCCCATCAAACATGATGGCAGCCTTGGACCAGCTACTGATCATATCCAACACGAAGGATCGAGCGTGCACGAGAACCAGAAAGGGCCGCATGCTCATTGCATTATTCTTGACAGCGCAAATCGCCATGCACTGGCAGCGGATCTTGGAGTGGACAAGGTCATGATCTATCGCTTTGATCGTGCCATGGGAAAACTAAAACCGGCTAATCCACAATCGGCATCACTTAAGCCCGGAGCAGGACCAAGGCATTTGGCGTTTCATCCAAGCGGAAAGTATTTGTACGTCATCAACGAGATCGATTCGACGATTTCTGCGTTTAGTTACAACGGAACGAACGGCGCGCTTACTCCGCTGCAAACAGTTTCTACCCTACCAAAAGACTTTTCCGGTAAGAATGATTGCGCGGACGTGCATGTCTCTCCAAGCGGAAGATTTCTGTATGGCTCAAATCGCGGTCACGACAGCATCGTTGTATTCGCGATCGATAACCGAACTGGTACGTTGACATACGTAGAAAATGTACCGACGCAAGGAAAGACTCCGCGAAATTTCACACTCGATCCGACCGGGAAGTTCCTACTGGCGGCTAATCAGAATTCCGACACGGTGGTTACCTTCCGCATCGATCCTGCGTCGGGAAGGTTGAAACCGACCGGGCAAGTGACTCAAATACCAACACCCGTTTGTTTGAAATTTGGTTGAGGATATTTGCCGGCCATAACCATTGAATATCTCCTCTAAATAGAAGAAAATAACCTCGCTTCAACGATCCTGCCTGAGGACAACAAAATCGATGAAAAAAGTGTTCTTCGCCGTCGGGGCACTCCTGCTTTCGGTGTGTTTCGAAGTTCCTAAACAGACGATCGGCTCGTTGAAAAATCTTAGCTTTAGCGAACCTTCGAGAACGTCCAGTTCTGGCGAACCGCACCTCAGCACCAGCCAGGGCCCTGGCACACAAATCGTCGATGCCGAGGCCTTCCTACAGGCGGCGATCGCTGCAACATCCCCTCAGCGTAATTACTCAGAAAAAATTGATGCCCTGATCAAACGCATGACGCTCGAAGAGAAGGTGGGCCAGATGACTCAACTTCAAATTGGCATGATTGCTGAGGGCAAGGATCAGAACATCCGCATTGACCCTGCCAAACTCGAGAAGGCGATAAACCGCTACGGCGTCGGTTCGATCCTTAATGTTTCGGACCAGGCACTTACGCTCGACAAGTGGCATGAGATCATCAGTCAAATTCAAACTGCTACCAAGAAAACGAGACTTGCAATCCCAGTCATCTATGGCATCGATTCGATCCATGGAGCTAACTACGTCCAGGGTGCAACTCTCTTTCCACAGGAAATCGGTATGGCTGCTACCTGGAATCCAGAATTGATGAAGCAGGCCGCCGAGATTGCAGCAGCGGAAACGCGCGCGGCAGGAATCCCCTGGAGTTTCTCTCCCGTACTCGACATCGGACGGCAACCACTTTGGCCGCGATTCTACGAAACATTCGGTGAAGATCCTTATCTCGCTAAGGTGATGGGGGCTGCCTTCGTTCGCGGATTGGAAGGATCGGATGTCTCTTCCACAAATCACGTTGCTGCCAGTTTAAAGCACTACATGGGATATAGCTTCCCCCTCACCGGCCGCGACCGAACACCAGCATGGATTCCTGAAAATTACCTGCGTGAGTACTTTCTGCCCACGTTTGCAACGGCTGTCAAAGCTGGCGCACACACAGTGATGGTCAATTCAGCGGAGATCAACGGCGTCGCCGGTCATGTTAACCATCACATTCTGACTGATATCCTGCGCGATGAACTCGGCTTCAAGGGTTTCGTTGTTTCAGATTGGGAGGACATAAAAAAGCTGGTGGGCATCTGGCGCATTGCTGCGACTGAAAAAGAAGCAACACGCCTGGCCGTAATGGCGGGAATAGACATGAGCATGGTTCCGAGTGACTACAGCTTCAGTGACAATCTTATTGCGCTTGTTAAAGAAGGTGCAGTACCTCAGGCGAGGATTGATGAAGCGGTCGCGCGCATCTTAAAAGTAAAGTTTGAACTGGGGCTATTCGATGATGCCATGCCTAATGCCGCGCTTAAATCCAAATTTGGACTGCCCGAATCAAGACGCGTAAGTTTGGAGGCAGCGCGCGAATCGATGACCTTACTGAAGAACGCGAATAATTTGTTGCCTCTGGCGAAAAACAAAAAGGTTTTGGTAACTGGACCGACCGCCGACTCGCTCATCTCACTGAATAACGGTTGGACTTATGTGTGGCAAGGTTCAGAAGAATCGCTCTATCCAAAGGACCGGAACACAATTCGTCGCGCGATAGAAGCAAAAGCCGGCGCTGCAAATGTCAGATATGTACCTGGTACGAAGATTTCCCGCGGTCCCGGGCCATCAAACAGCACTCCTACGGATAGGGAAGAGGAAGTCGATATCCCCGCAGCAGTGACTGCGGCAGCCGATTCAGATGTCGTGGTGTTGTGTTTGGGCGAAGGTTCATATACTGAAACGCCAGGAAACATTACTGACCTCACGTTAGGGGAGCCACAGCTCAAACTGGCCGAAGCCGTCATCGCTACAGGTAAACCAGTCGTGTTAGTGCTGGTTGAAGGTCGACCACGAATCATAAACCGAATCGCTGATCGGGTTCAGGCCATACTTCTTGCGTACAATCCAAGCAACGAGGGCGGCACAGCGGTGGCTGATGTTCTGTTCGGCGACTTTAATCCCTGTGGCAAGCTTCCCTTCACTTACCCACGAACGCCGAACGGTCTGATCACCTATGATCACAAAGCATTCGAAACCGAAGAGACATCTTTTGGG
>Ga0114129_10011939_pt1 | contig 12352 bp, 10 predicted proteins | sample RhiMetdeltSRZDD1_FD_80071 | JGI IMG/M metagenome (GOLD analysis project Ga0114129, IMG submission 80071) | Populus rhizosphere microbial communities from Tennessee, USA - Rhizosphere MetaG P. deltoides SRZDD1 (version 2) (version 2) | ecosystem: Host-associated > Plants > Roots > Rhizosphere >...
TGGACTGAGGCCACGAGGTAACGACGAACTGAGCCAGCTGCCAGATGGTGGCTCACTCCACCTGTACGCCGCGATATAACGATCCGGTCCTGCTGGGCACCGGATTGTCATCGGCCCTTGACACGATGCCTGAACAAAGCGAAAACATGACAACAGCCGAGTTCGCCCGAACCCTCCGTTTACTGGCACTTGTCCTCAGCTATTGAGGGGGTCTCACACCATGACGACACCTAGTACAACCCCACCTACAACTCCGCCAGAGGCAACACCCGCAACGCCGCCGAAGGCAACGCCGAAAACAGGTACGCCCATCTTGGAGGCTCGCGGATTGAGTCGCAGCTTCGGTCACGTGCGGGCCTTGAACAACGCCGACTTCGACATCTATCCGGGCGAGGTCGTCGCGCTCATCGGCGACAACGGTGCGGGCAAATCAACCATAGTCAAGGCCTTGACGGGCAACCTCGAGCTGGATTCGGGGGAGCTGTTCTTCGAGGGCAAGCCCGTAACAATCACTAGCCCCGAACAGGCATCTGCGATGGGCATGGAAGTCGTCTACCAGGACCTGGCGCTGGCCCCCCACCTCAACCCCGTCCAGAACATGTTTTTGGGCCGGGAGATCCCTCGGAAGGGGATCCTTGGCCGCCTGGGATTCATGGACGAAAAGGCGATGCGGGCAAAAGCGAAAGCAGGCTTCGAGGAACTCGGAGGCACGGTCAGGTCATTTACTGCTCCCGTAGGTTCCATGTCGGGAGGGCAACGTCAGCAAATCGCCATTGTCCGCGCGATCACTTGGGCCGACAGGCTCGTGTTCCTCGATGAGCCCACCGCTGCCCTCGGTGTGGTGCAGACCAAAAACGTGCTCGAGACCATCAAGCGGGTGCGGGACAAGGGCATTGCAGTGATCTTGATCTCCCACTCGATGCCCGAAGTGCTGGAGGTAGCTGACCGGATTCAGGTCATGCGACTCGGCACCCGAGTAGCGACCCTGCCATCTGAGGGCACCACGGTCGAACAACTGGTCGGCGCCATGACCGGTGCCCTGGACTTCAGCAAGGAGAAACTCGCATGAGCGTCGTCACTCCCCCCGAGGAAGAGGCCGTCGTCGATACGGAAGAACCTCAGCCCTCGCTGATCAAGAGGATCACGAGCTTGCAATCAGTGTGGATCCTCGGCGTCCTCCTGGTGATCGTTGCGTTTTTCACTGTCACGGCTGGCGGCAAGTTCTTTTCCGCCAGCAACTTCTCACTCATCTCGCAGAACATTGCCGTCTGGGCCGTTCTCGGGGTGGGGATGACCTTCGTCATCATTACGTCGGGCATCGACTTGTCGGTCGGCTCGGTACTCGTCTTCTCCTCAGTTGTCGCAGCGAAGGTGATGGAGGGGATTGGCGGCGACAGCTGGGGGACTGCTGCGATCGGCATAGTGGCCGCGCTCGTCACCGGAGGCCTCTGGGGATTGTTGAATGGATCCTTGGTGGCCAAGGCGAAGATCCCGCCCCTGATTGTGACGCTGGGAACGCTCTCGATAGCCCTCGGGCTGGCTCAGGTGATCACCGGTGGTATTGACATACGGTCGGTGCCGGGAGCACTCACCGACTTCAACACCTACATCAAGATTCTTGGCATCCCATCGCTGCCGTTCGTCGCACTCGTGGTGGTTATCATCGGCGGAATCGTCCTCCACAAGACCAGGTTCGGCCGCTACACCTACGCCATCGGATCCAACGAGGAGGCCGCCCGCCGGGTCGGTGTCCATGTCGAGCGCCATTTGATCATGGTTTACGCAATGATGGGAATGCTCGCCGGACTAGGCGCCGTTCTCGCCCTCGCCCAGTTCGGCACCACGACGATCGCCGGGCAGTCACTGACGAATCTCAACGTCATCGCAGCAGTTGTCATCGGCGGCACGTCAATCTTCGGTGGTGAGGGTTCTATGTTCGGCACCGTTGTGGGGCTGTTCATTCCCGCCGTTCTTCAGGCCGGATTCGTGATCATCGGCGTGGAGCCCTTCTGGCAGGGGGTTGCCGTCGGCATCGTACTCGTCGCGGCCGTCTGGGTGGACCAGTCCCGTCGTGCCGCCGCTTTACGTGGTGCGGCACACGTCAACCCAATTCTCGCCATGTTCCGTCGCAACACTGCAGCATCAGACAAGTGAAAGGAATACCAGTGAACCGCACCACCGCCCTCACCGCGGCCGGGTTGCTCCTCGTGGCGCTGCCCCTGGCAGCATGCACGAGTTCCAAACCGGCCGAACCAGCACAGCAAGCACCGTCAGCAGGACAGTCCGCAGGCGGCGCGAGCTCCGCACCGACGGGCCTCGCATCGTCGATTGCGGCACCAGCAAAGGCGAGTAAGAACTACAACCTGCAGTTCATCCAGGGAGTGGCTGGCGATGAGTTCTACATCACGATGAATTGCGGCATGCAAGCCGAGGCCGCCAAGCTAGGCGTCTCGGTCAAACCCCAAGGCCCGCAGAAATTCGACCCGACACTGCAAAAGCCGATTCTCGACTCAGTCGTCGCCGCCAAACCGGACGCCATCCTGATCGCACCCACTGACGTGACGGCGATGCAGGCGCCGCTCAACGCAGCCGCTCAGGCGGGGATCAAGATCGTTCTCGTCGACACCACCGTGAAAGACCCCTCGATCGCCGTGTCCGCAATTGCATCGGACAACGAGGGGGGCGGAAAGGCCGCCTTCGAGGCCATCAAGCAGCTCAACCCGAACGGTGGCAAGGTGATGATGATGTCGGTGGACCCCGGCATTTCCACTACTGACGCGCGGGCGAAAGGCTTTGAAGACGCCGTGAAGGCGGACCCAAAGTTCACGTACGTCGGCATCCAGTACAACCATGACGATCCGGCCACCGCGGCCAATCTGATGGGCTCGGCGCTGCAAAAGGACCCAGACATTGTTGGAGTGTTCGCTACCAACCTGTTCTCCGCCGAAGGCACCGCGACCGGCGTAAAGCAGGCTGGCAAGCAGGCGCAGGTCAAGATTGTTGGCTTCGATGCCGGCCCAAACCAGGTTAAGGACCTCAAACAGGGAACGGTTCAGGCTCTGGTGGCCCAAGAGCCTGGAGTGATTGGGCAGTACGGCGTAGACGCTGCTGTGACCGCCCTGGACGGGGGGCAAGTTGCGCCCAAGGTCCAAACCGGCTTCACCATCATCACCAAAGACAACGTCGACGGTGAAGCAGCCGGCGCCGTCTACAAGTCCAGCTGCTGAACTTCACGGGTGGGGGCCGACGACGACATGCCGGCCCCCACCGGACCGGATCCGCACGCGTACCGTATAGCCACGAGTGCCAACGGACATTGGGCGGAAGGAGCTGTTCTGGTCTCGAATGTGCAGCAGCCTTTCGTCCGCCTCGAGTCCGTTTCGAAGTCGTATCGCAGCGGTTCTTCCAAGCTTGAGGTGCTGGACGGGCTCGACCTGGACTTGCCACAAGGTGAGACCACAAGCCTGGTTGGCCGATCTGGAACCGGGAAGTCCACGCTTCTTTCGCTGATTGCCGGGCTTATGAGTCCCGATACCGGACATATCCATATCGGCGGCCAGCAGCTGGATCAGCTGGATGACGACAGCCGGGCGAGCCTTCGCGCGGAGCGAATTGGCTTTGTCCTCCAGTCCGACAATCTGATTCCCTTTTTGACCGCCGTTGAGAACGTGGAGCTGGCTACGGGCTTCGCGGCTGGGCGCCATTCCACCACGCGAGCTCGAGAACTCCTGACTGATCTTGGCCTCGCACATCGTATGGATCATCTGCCGCGGCAGCTGTCTGGCGGAGAGTCGCAGCGGGTCGCCGTAGCAGTGGCTCTGGCCAACGAGCCCGATCTGCTCCTCGCCGACGAGGTGGTCGGCCAGCTGGACTCAAGCACTGCGGGCGAGGTCATGGAGTTGATCTTCACGGCCTCACGCGAGCGCAACCTCACAGTCTTGTATGTGACACATGACGAGCAGCTGGCCCGGCAGGCTCACCGTTCGCTGCGGCTCACCGACCGCAAGGTCGTTCCGGCATGAGCATGGACGCTTCCATCGCCGTCGCCTCGGTGATTGTCGAGCACCAGACAACGAGCGGACCAGTTCGGGCCCTGGACGGGGTCTCGTTCAGCGTCGAGAGCGGATCCAGCATCGCGATCACCGGTCCCAGCGGCGGTGGGAAGTCGACCCTGCTCGGGGTTATCGGAGGACTCGCCCGGCCAACTTCAGGCAGCGTACGGATCGGGGATTCCCAGATCTCAGACCTATCCGAGCGTGATCGCTCCGACTTTCGACGAAGTCACATCGGCTTCGTCTACCAGGCGGACAACCTGCTTCCGTTCCTCACCCTGATAGAGAACGTGGGACTCCAGCTGACGCTCAATGGACAGGCATCGGGAGCTGGAAGATCGCTTGCCGTGCTCGCCGAACTCGGCCTTGCCGGCCTGGCCTACCGACTCCCCGACCACCTCTCGGGCGGGCAGCGACAGCGAGCCTCTGTGGCTCGCGCGATAGTGCACCAGCCGGAGATCATTCTCGCTGACGAACCCACGGGCGCCCTAGACACCGGCAACGCTGTCGGCGTCATCGACCTGCTGCTCGGGATGCAGCGTGAGATCGGCGCCACGTTGATCATGGTGACCCATGATCGCGACGCCGCCAGCCGACTGGATCGGCAGATCCACCTCCGCGACGGACGCGTCTCATGATCGGTCGCTACGTCTGGCGCGACCTGCGCCGCAACCCACGACGCAGCCTCACCGCCCTCGCAGGCATGACCCTCGGTATCGGTCTGTTCTCGGCCGTTTTGTTCTTTATCGACGGTTCGTCGGCGACCATGACCGCGCGTGCCATCGCTCCCATACCGATCGACATGCAGCGGGTTCTGTCGGATCCGCTGGGCAATAAAGTGCGCTTGACCGAACAGATCAGTCCGGAACGGCTCGAGCCCGGCCAGCGCGGGCAGGTCACGCTCGTCTTGTCCAATAATAGTTCCCACCCGGCCAACGAGGTCGTCATCAGAGATGAGCCGGCCCCTCCCCTGAGCTACGTGCCCAACTCGATGACCATCGACGGCTCACGAATGCGCGACCCGGCCGGTGAATTCCCGCTCGCTCAGGGCGAGGCCAAACTCGGCCTCAACTTGGGAACTGTGCCCGCCGAGGCCAAGGTCACGCTGACGTACAACGTGGTAGCGGACTCGGCCGTCGAGTCAGTGCCCGCCCTGGGCCCGAGCGCGAGCTTTTCTAGCCGTGAGATCGGCGTTCCGGTCAAGGCCAACACCTCCGAACCGCTGAGTCTTGATGAGCTGACGCGTCGGATCGGCCAGATCCCAGGCGTGGCGCGGGCAGAGCCACTGTCATTCGTCGACCTCGACCCCGGCTCTCTGGCCACCGGAGCGAAGCAATCTCCCGAGGCGGCTCGCGTTTTCGGACTGGACAAGCGGTACATCGAGCAAGACCCATCCATCCGGATCGTCAACGGGTCTTACGAACCGGACGCTGCGCTGCTTAGCGCGGAGGCCGCGCGGGCTTTGTCCATCAATCCCGGGGGCGTCATTGACGTACGCGTGCCAGGGATGAGCGACCCGCTCAGCGTGCGCATCAGCGGCATCGCCGACGTATCGCGGGCGAAGTCCCTCTTCTACAGCCGGGAAGGAAAACAGCTCGAGCAGTTCGTCTACGTACGCAACAGCGTGATCGTCGGACCTGAGGTTTTCGCCAAAACGATCGTGCCGGCCTTCCAGAACGTCACAACGACACCAGGCACGATCCTTCGCAACCAGCCAATTCTCGAGGTCGACGTCTTTGCGGTACGCGAGCCCCTTGACGCCGATCCGGCAACGGCTTTGGCCCAGACGAAAACGATCGCGGACTCCGTCAACGCCGTCGCACCAGGGCAAGACGTCTTGATCGACAACATCTCAAATGCGCTCCAAGTGGCCAGCGACGACGCCCGAACCGCCAAGCGCATGTTCGTCTTCCTCGGACTTCCCGGTGTTCTGCTGGCCGCAATCCTCACCTCCTACGCCGGCGCTGTGCTGGCCAGTGCGCTGCGCCGAGAGCAGGCGATCTTGCGGATTCGCGGTGCCAACAGGGGTCACCTGCTGCGCATGCATGCTCTGCGTACCCTTGCCCTCGCTACCGTCGGGTCCGTGCTCGGCGTGGCTCTCGGCCTCGTATCGGCAGCGCTCGTGCTATCCCCTGATGCTCTTGCCAGCGCCTCGCCGGTCAGTCTGCTCGGGTCCGCTTTGCTCGGCGCAGGTGCTGGATTTCTCGCGACTGGGGTTGCGCTGTACGCGGCGGGCCGACGTGCCATCACCCACCAGATCAGCGACGAACGCGCCCAGCTGGCCTCACGAGCGCCGTTGTGGCGCATGGCCGGGATCGATTTTCTGATCTTGGCCGCGGCAGTCGGCGTCGAGGCGTACCAGCGCCGCCACGGCGGCTTCGAGGGTATCCGCGGATCGGTGTATTTCGGCCGGGCGGTATCCCTGCGCCTGCACCTGGTGGTCGTCCCGATCGGGATCTGGCTGGGTGGAGTCCTCGTGCTCGGCAGGGTCGTCGAACGGGTGTTCGCCCACTTGCCGCTGCCGTTTCACCACCGCTTCGGCGGGCCGCTCCGAGGTCTGCTGACCCGCAGCATTCGCCGTCGCTCCTGGGCCGCAGCCTCCGCGGTGATCATGGTCGGGCTGATCGTCGCCCTTGGCGCGAGCGTGGCGTCCTTCAGCGCGTCCTACAACCAGGCGAAGGCGCGCGACGCGCGGTTCGTGGTGGGCTCAGACATCCGCATCACACCTGCGCCGATCAGCGCCCTGGACCATCCCCCTCAGTACGCCGAAAAACTGACAGTGCCCGGCGTACAAACGGCGACGCCCGTGGTCTACGGACTCAACAACACACTGCTGGAGAGCGAGGTCAATGAGGACGCCGGAAACATGGCAGCCATCGATCCCGCCGCGTTCTCCCACATTGCTCCGCTCATCGATACGGATTTCATCGGGATCACTGCAGCCAACGCAATGGACGCCTTGCAGCGCGAGCCGGGTGGGGTGTTCCTCGGCGAGGACCTTGCCGATGTCCTCGACGTCGAGGCCGGCGACGACGTGCAGGTGCTGTTCGCACGGGGGACCCAGGAGCAAAAGCTGACTGAGATGAAGGTCCTCGGACTCTTCACCCGCCTTCCCGGCTTCCCCGAAGGCGCGGATGTTCTGGTCAACATCAAACGTCAGACGCAGCTCATCCCGTCGACCAACGCCACCTTCTTCCTAGCGCAGACGACCGACCCGAGCGATGCCACGTTGGATCGAGCGATCAGTGCACTGCGAGAAGGTCCGGGTACGGCCGACGTTCTACAAATCGACACGCGGGCTACCGCGCTCGACAAGGATCAATCAAGCCTCGCGGCACTCAACATCCGCGGCCTGCTGACGCTGGACTCGGCCTACGCACTGGCCATGGCTGCAACCGCAGTCTCCATTTTTGTCTTCGGACTCCTGCTGCAGCGAAGACGCGAGTACGTCACCCTGCGCGCCCAAGGCATGCGGATTGGCAAGATCCGGTCACTCCTGGTCACCGAATCCGTAGGGGTAGTGGTCGCCGGAGCGATTGTCGGGGCGTTCGTGGGCGGGATCATGGCGTACTTCCTGGTCAACGTGCTGCAACCACTTTTCGTGCTCAAGCCTGAGCTTGTCCTCCCGCGGACCGCTATCGCCGTGCTCGCGGCGCTCGTACTTGCCGTCTCGGTGGCTGCATCATTGGCTGCCACCACCCTTATTCGTCGCCTACCTCCTGGGGAGCTGTTACGTGATGAGTAACGACTCGAACGCTCGCGCCTTGAGATCGGCCCTCGGTGATATCGTCAGCCAGGTGTTTGCGCCTGTCCGCCTACGCCGTAAGGCCCTAGCCGTCGCCGGTGCTCTTGTCGTTGCATCCGCGGCGGCCGCTTGTAGTGGCGGCTCGCCATCACAGACCGCGCCGTCGACACCTGAGAACCCCACTCCGTCGCAAGTCGCCGCGACATCTTCGACACCGTCGGCCACGCCGTCTCCGAAGCCGAGCAGCACCGCGGTCCAGAAGGTCAATGCGAACTACAAGAAGTTCGACCCGAAGAACTTCATTGATCCCATCGGCGGCCAGAACAGGTGGTACCCATTGGTGCCTGGCACTCAGACGCTGCGAGACGGTTCGATCAACCGCGGCAGCAGGAAGCTCCACCACCAGCTACGGGAAACCGTGACCGATGTCACGAAGACGGTGAACGGTGTCAAGACCGTCGGCATTCTGGGCCAGGACATCGACGCAGGTCAGATCGGCGAATCCTCGCTGGATTACCTTGCCCAAGACAAGTTCGGCAATATCTGGTACCTCGGGTCGTACACCGAGAAATATGAGGGTGGCCGGTTTGTCAACGCCGTCGATGCCTGGCTTGCCCCCAAGAGAGGCGCGCGGCCCGGCGTTTGGATGATGGCCGACCCCAAAGAGGGCATGAAGTACGTCGAGGCGCACAACTCGCGGGAGACCATTCGCGCTGAGGTCGCCAAGGTGGGCGAGAGGAAATGCGTCGACTACGACTGCTTCAAATCTCTCGTGATACTTGAGGACGGCACCGAGTTCAAGTACTTCGGCCCTGGAGTGGGCCATATTGCGACCGAGCCGAACTACTCCGGCGGTGAGCAGGAGAAGGAAGAACTGGTCAACGTCGTCATGCTGTCGTCCAAGGGCCTAGCCGAGTACAGTGCCGAAGCACTGAAGCTGGACAAGCATGCCCGTAAGGAGTCCAAGGTGTTCGGCAACTCGGAGCCTGCCAAGCGCAGCTGACGTCTTCCGAGCCCAGCGCGACTACCTCACCTCCCTGCTACCCGCAACGTCGGGCAACGTGGTCCGTTGGCGTATGAGCTGGATGCAGAAAACGATCACCCAGATCCAGAAGGCAGCATACGGCAAGTACCAGATCGCCGATGTCCAGAAGAATCGACTGATGCCGAGCCCCAACCCGCTGGCGATCGCCCACCAGCCAAGCCAGCGACCAACGACTCGGGTCGACAGCACGACCCAGCCGCAGCACACCGCGAAGCTGCCCATGGCGAGCCAGATGTTGGCGAACCCCAGATTGCCGCTGTCGAACGCGAAGCTCGCGACGGCCGGATCGATGTCGGCGGCGCCGAAGGAGGCGGCGTTCCAACTCGCGTCCACCAGCAGGTATGCGGGCAGCACGACCCCTGACACCAGCGCAACCGCAGACCACCACGGCGGGTTCCCCTCGGCCTTACCGAGTAGTAGAGACAGGCCGACCACGAACCAGATCAGGCCGATCGCTGACAGGCTGGTCAAGGCCATAGCAGCCTGTACCCACCCCTGACTGGCGCCGGCGAAGAATGCCCGTGCTTCCTCGGCGCTGGCGACGAATGGCGGCTCACCGACGGTCGAGACTGCGACGATGGGAGCAAACAGCAGGACAACGGTGACCAGCCCTACCACGCCGATGGCTCTGATCATGCGCGTCCAGCGTTCCGCGCTGGTCTCAGTCAGCGGGGTCATGACCTCGTCGTCGCTGAGCTCGCGGCCGCCTGATCGCCGCGGTGCAGCCGTCTCATGACCACGGTGCGCATCTTGGCAATGCGCCCTGACTCCGGCTCAGCCGTCTCGTGGGTCTGCCAACCATCCTCCGGCGCCACCAGGCTGCTAATGAGGTCGATCACCTCGCGTTCGTCGAGTCCTTGGGAGACCAAGCGTTCGGCTTGCTCTGGGTCGCGGGTGAACACGTAGAACCGATCGTCCTTTCTGGCGAGAACGATGTCCGCGCTCATCTCGGCGATCTCCGTGCTGCCCGATGCCGAGTACTGCGTGACGGTCACCAGCGCGCTCCGCTCGGCTCCGGCGAGCACTTCATTGGAGTCGGCCGAGTCACGGTCCGGCTCACCTTCCGGGAGCCGCTCACGCAGCCGGCGAAGTGCGTCGTCTATCTCCCGCAGGGAGAGCTCGTGTACGCCGAGCGCGTCGATCAGCACCTCGAGAGCAACTCCTTCGGGCTGCGGGAGCAGCAGGGTGCGCCACGGCTGCCCCGGCTCGGTGCCGGTCACACGGGCATCGACGACGGATCGGGCGCGTTGTTGGAACACGACAGCGATGCCGAGGTCCCCGCGGACCTGGAGACGGCCCGTATCCGGCATTGCCACCAGCAATTGCCGCGCGGCCAGCGACCGTACCGCTTCATCGACCGCCTCTTCGTGTGGCATCTCATCGAGGAAGTCCACGACGGCATCCACCGCCACCATCTCAGCCAGGCTGTAACCGCCGAGCGGCACGGGTCCGGTGCTGACCAGATGGAGGACTGCATCGATCAAGCCCGGCGGGACACCGAGGTACTGCGTATCGGTCATAACGCCCTCCTAGCAGTCGCCGGTACGCGAGCCGCCAAGCGCACCTGTCGATCGCCCACTGCCACGTCGAGCGTTCGTGCGGCACCCACCCTGGGCAGCTTCCAGTGGTCCGGCTGTGCCTCGGATGTAAGCAGTTGGCGGGCAGTGGCCGCTCCACTTTCGGTAACCCACACCTGGGAGTTGCCGAACAGCCCCCGACCTCGTCCCCGACCAGGCCCGGGGGTCAGGTCGACCAGAGGGTCCTTGCGCAGCGGCCCGAGGAACCGGCGGACCAGATCGGAGTGTGCACTGCTGGCGTCGTCGACTACCTGGTCCTCGGCGTCCAGCCGGGCGAGGGCTGTCGTCAACGCATGCGTCGTAGCCTCCGGCAGCGGCACCGTGGTGCTCAGCCGCGGCGAGAGGTACATCGGACGCCGCTCCGTAGACGCGGAAAGACCCCACGGCCCGACGTTGCGCTTCGTTACCCGGTAGACGACGAAATCGGCCAAGTGAAGTACATCGTTCCAAGACGGCAGCCGATGCCCTGCACCGAAGGCCGCAGGGGTCTTCTCCAACTGCACCCAGGTGCCGTTCGCCGTCCGCCCGTGCAGCTTTTCGCGTACCAGCGGTCCGTGCATCCCGAGATCCGGATAAGTGTGCTTATCGACCGTCTTGTGGTGACTCGATAACCGCTCCCGAGTCACCTTCGGAAACCGCCAGCGTTCGTAAAGCTCCGTGTCGTCCACAAGGACATGGCCGCCGCAGAGCACATCGCGAAGCTGATTGACGTCGAGGCCGTGCGCCTCAAGGTCAGATAGCACCGAAGCCTCTTGCGGCGTAAGAGTCTTGGCCGCCTGGACCAGCCCGCGACGGTAACGACCGTGGCGGGTGGTCAGCTGAACCAGCAGGCGGACCCTCGTGCGTACCCGTTCGGCCTGTTCCTCGGTTGCCTGGGCGCGCCGCGCGGCCGCCCCGATCGACGTGCCTCGCACGGCAAAAAGGCTACTGCGAGTACGTCAGCTACGGCCACAGGAGCCTTATCGCGACGGGTTCACCAGGTGACGCAGCGCCGGCTCCGCATGGTCAACCGGTTCTGGATCGAGCTGGTGGGTGGCTGCGTATCGTCCCGCCAACGGTTGTGCGGTCAGTCCGTGGAACAGAACGCTGAGCAGCACGGTCAGGACAATGGTTGCGACGACCCGGTCGATGGGACCAGGCACATCATGAAGATCTTCCAGCGCGATGAGAGCAAAGACGATCGACGCTAACCCGCGCGGGCCGAACCAGCCAATGAAGAACACCGTGGCCCAGTCCATCCGCGCGCCGATCAATGAGATCGCCACTGGCAGCATACGGATGACCGTCAGACTCAACACGGCGTAGAGAAGGATTCCCCAGCTCCAGTCCTCGACGACGGTCGGAACGGCGAGGGCCCCAAAGAGGAGCCAACAGATCATCGATGCCAGGCCGCAGGTCTGCTCGACGTAGTAGACCTCGCTCTCCTCTCCTCGGCCAGCGAACGCACCGAAGGCGCTTCCTGCGGCAAAGGCGGCGACGAAGCCATTTGCATCGATCAGCAAGGCGCATAGATAAGCGAGCAAGGAGAGCGCCAGAACGGCTGGACCGGCGAACTCTTCGGAACTCCAGCCTCGACGACCAGCAGAACGCAGCGCCCGGCCACCCAGTGCACCAAGCACCGCGCCTGTCAGCGCGCCCAGAACCAGGCCGAGCAAGGCGTGGCCGCGACTTTCATGCGCAACGCCAGCCGCGGCAGTGATAGCGGCGAGGGCGAAGGTGACGATCGGAGTGGCGATTCCGTCATTCAATCCACTCTCGACGTTGAGGGTCTGCCGCACTCGATAAGGCACCCGCCGATCTGACATGACCGCTGAGCCAAGGGCCGCGTCGGTGGGTGCGAGGGCGGCGCCCAGAAGCAGCGCGTACCAAGGGTTCACGCCCAGGATGGTGACCGCGGCCACCGTTCCCAGTGTGGTGGTCAGTGGCAGGCCAA
>Ga0114129_10011940_pt1 | contig 12352 bp, 9 predicted proteins | sample RhiMetdeltSRZDD1_FD_80071 | JGI IMG/M metagenome (GOLD analysis project Ga0114129, IMG submission 80071) | Populus rhizosphere microbial communities from Tennessee, USA - Rhizosphere MetaG P. deltoides SRZDD1 (version 2) (version 2) | ecosystem: Host-associated > Plants > Roots > Rhizosphere >...
CGTCGAGGTCAAGCAGTGGGACGCGGTGCGCGTTCCGCCCGGTACGTGGCGAGGCTACGAGGCCGGGCCGGAGGGCCTCGAGATCTTCGTCATCGGCGCACCCAATCTCGGCGAGGATCCGCGAGAGGACGTCGAGGGCAAGCGCGACTGGTGGGCTGACTAGACCTCGCTCCTAGTAGTGCGCCCAGGGAGACTCGAACTCCCACGGACCATACGGTCCACAAGGCCCTCAACCTTGCGCGTCTACCAATTCCGCCACAGGCGCGTGACCGGGCGATTATAGGGCCGGAAAAGCGCCGTCCCCGAGCGCCCAGCGCTCCACGTCGGGCCACTCGCCATAGCCCGCATCCGTGTTGATGTGACCCGCGCCGGCGATCACGTGCGCCGGGATTCCGAGCGGCTCGGCGTAGGTCGAGACGGCGCCGGGAGGGCAGTACGGGTCGTCTTCGGAGCAGACGATGAGGGTCTCCGGCGCCGCCCGTGACACGTCGCGCGCCCGCGCGCCGTGCTCGAGGAACCGGGCGACCGGGGCGAGGTCGTCGCGCCAGGGTGGCGCAACCAGCAATACACGGGAGGCGAGTCCGGTTGCCGATGGCCGCGCGACCGCACGCAGCCACAGGAGGCACGCGAGCGAGTGGCAGAGCACGACAGGCGACTCCAGCAGCGCCAGCTCTGTGCTCAATGCACGCTCCCAATCCGAGGGGTGGGGATCGAACGGATCGGGAAGGTGGGGGTAGGAGACGCGCTCGCCGCGGTCCCGCAGGCGACTCGCAAGCCAGCTCTGCCAGTGGTCTGGGCCTGAGCCCTCCAGGCCATGAAGGATCAGAAACGAGCCCATGGTTGAAGTCGTCCGCCGGACAACCTACAGTGTCGAACACATGTTCGCTTTTACCCCAAGGAGGTAGTTCATGGTGGAGCTCAGCCTCACGAAGCGTCAGCAGGAGATCTTCGACTTCATCAAGAGCTACTCGTCCCAGCACGGCTACCCGCCCACGGTCCGCGACATCGGCAGGGCGATCGGGCTGACGTCTTCCTCGACGGTGCACGCGCACCTCGCGAATCTGGAGAAGCTCGGGCTGCTGAAGCGGGACCCGACGAAGCCCCGCGCGATCGAGGTGCTGGTCGACAAGGCGAAGAGCCTCATCTCTCCCGGCCTGCCGGTCGTTGGCCAGGTCGCGGCGGGCTCGCCGATCCTCGCCGAGGAGAACATCGAGGAGTACGTGGAGCTCCCGAACATCGCGGGTGGCGACGACGGCGAGTTCGTCCTGCGGGTGAAGGGCGATTCCATGCAGGACGCAGGCATCCTCGACGGGGACCACGTCACCGTCCACAAGCAGGAGACGGCGAAGAACGGCGAGATCGTCGTCGCACTGGTCGGCGAGGAGGCCACGGTGAAGCGCTACTTCAAGGAGAAGGACCACATCCGGCTCCAGCCGGAGAACGACGCCCACGAGCCGATCCGCACCCGCGACGCACAGATTCTCGGCCGGGTCGTCGGGCTCTGTAGGCGGGTGGCGTGATGAGCGCCACTGCCATCTGCGACGCCCCGGTCGCCACCGGTCTCTCCCTCGGGCAGTTACTTACGCGCGCGCACGAGGCCGCCCAGGCGCACGGCAAGGCCGATTGCCCCGTGTGCGGCGGCACGCTCCTGTCGGACGGCGTCGACGCCGAGTGCACGAGCTGTGGCAGCCGTCTCGGCTGATCCGGCCTAGACTTTCCCTTGCTGGTCATGCAGCCGCGGGCGGAGAGAAAACCGCTCGAGGAAAGTCCGGACACCGCAGAGCGGGGTGGTCGGGAAATCCGACCCGGCGAAAGCCGCGGGAAAGTGCCACAGAAAACAACCGCCTAAGCGAGGGCGACGCTCGAGCCGTCCTCGCCGGCAAGGGTGAAAAGGTGCGGTAAGAGCGCACCGGCGGCCCGGTGACGGGACCGCGTCAAGGCAAACCCCACCCGGTGCAAGGCCAAGCAGGGACGACGACGCTGCTCGCCGAGTCCCAGGTAGGCCGCACAGATGGATGGCTGCACACGACAGGATCCGGCTTATAGACCGGCTACGGAAAGGCCCCGCTTCGGCGGGGCCTTTCTATTGAGCAACTGCGACCAGTCCCCACGTAGATCACTGAGACTGGTCGGTCTCGATGTACAAGCTCTACGTCATTCCGGGGTCCCACGCGTGCCGCTCGGCGATGCTGATGCTCGAGCACAAGGCGCTGGCGTACCAACGCGTCGACATCGTCCCGCTCCTGCACCCGATCGCCGTCCGGCTCCACGGCTTCGATGCCGGCGGGCAGACGCGCGCGGCCGGTGGCAAGCGCACCTTCGGCATCCGCCTCGGCGACCGGCTCGGCACTGTCCCCGCCCTCGCCGCCAACGGGAGCCGGATCTCGACCAATCACGGGATCGCCCGGTTCCTGGACGAGCAGCATCCCGACCGACCGCTCTTTCCCGCGGATCCGGAGCGGCGGGCTGCGGTCGAGGAAGCAGAGCGATGGGCGAACGGCCAGCTACAGATGGCCGCGCGGCGGATTCCCGGCGCGGCGGTCGTGCGCGACCCGGCGATAGCCCGACAGGCAGGCAACGGCCGCATGGGCTACCTCCTCTACAAGAGCGAGCGGGTCAGGCGCCTGGCCATCCCGTGGATCATGGGCCGAGTCTTCCGATCGAACCCGGTGCGCGACGATGAGCTGCTGGCCGAGCTCTCCGAGATGCTCGACCGCATCGATGCCTTGATCCGCGACGGAGTGCTGAACGGCCCAGAGCTCAACGCCGCCGACTTCATGGTCGCGCCGAGCCTCGCGCTGATCCTTTACCGGCCCGACGTCAAGCCGATGTTCGAGGGCCGCCCGGCGCTCGAGCTCGTCGACCGCCTTCTGCCCGAGCCGGCTTAGGCGATACTCGCGGCGTGCGCGCCGCGCTGCTCGGACTTCTCACGCTTGCCATCGCCGCCCCGCCGGCGGCCGCGTTCACGCCCACCCAGGACGCGCCGCTGGGCCACGAGGGTAGGTGGGTGACCGACCGCAAGGGGCGCGTCGTCGTACTGCACGGCTTCAACATGGTCTACAAGCGGCCGCCGTACTACCCGCTGAATGCGGGCTTCGGCCGCGACGACGCGAAGTTCCTGGCCCGCAACGGCTTCAACACGATCCGCCTCGGCGTGATCTACGCGGGGGTCGAGCCCGAGCCCGGCCAATACGACGACGCGTACCTCGCGAAGATCGCCAAGACCCAGCGGACTCTCGCCCGGCACGGGATCTACTCCCTCGTCGACTTCCACCAGGACATGTACAACGAGCGCTTCGAGGGCGAGGGGTGGCCCGACTGGGCGGTGCAGGACGATGGCATGCCCGCCGAGCCGAAGAACGGCTTCCCCGCCAACTACCTGTCGATGCCGGCGCTCAACCGCGCGTTCGACCACTTCTGGGCGAACGACCCCGGGCCGGAGGACATCGGGCTCGTCGACCGGTACGCCGCCGCCTGGAAGCACGTCGCCGGCCTGTTCGAGTCGATGCCGGGGTCGATGGGCTACGACCTGATGAACGAGCCGTGGCCTGGCAGCACGTACGCGAGCTGCATCAGCCCCGACGGTTGTCCGGCATTCGACTCCGGTCCCCTCAGCGACTTCACGCTGAAGACGATCAAGGCGATCCGCGAGGCGGATGAGCGCAACCTGACCTGGTACGAGCCGCTGTCCGTCTTCAACTTCGGCGCGGACACCTCGATCGTCGACCCGAAGGATCCGCACGCCGGGTTCAGCTTCCACGTCTACTGCCTCGCGGGCGTGGTCGGCGGCGCGGAGGACGACTGCGCGACGCTCGAGCAGATGCCCTTCGACAACGCCGACGCGCGCTCGGAGGAGACGCAGGACGCGCTGCTCGTCACGGAGTACGGAGCGACGGACGACTTCGAGACCCTCGAGCGCATCACGACGTTCGCCGACGACCACATGATCGGCTGGCAGGAGTGGCACTACTGCGCTTGCGACGAGCCGACGAGCCAGGCCGCGCCCGACGTGCAGGCGATCGTCATCGACCCGAAGAAGCCGCCGCGGGGCGACAACTTGAAGCGGGACAAGCTGAAGGTGCTGTCGCGGCCGTATCCGCAGGTCGTGGCCGGGACCCCCGACGAGTGGAAGTTCGACACCGAGGAGCACACGTTCGAGCTGAAGTACAAGACCAAGCGCGCCTCGGGGGAGGGGCGGTTCAAGCGCGGGCTGACGAACGTCTTCATCCCGCGGCTGCATTTTCCGGACGGCTACCGCGTCAAGGCAAAGGGCGCGCGCGTCGAATCGACGCCCGACGCGAAACACCTGCTGTTGCGCGGACGCCGTGGTGCGGACGCCGTGCGGGTAAGCGTCAGCCAGCGCTGACGACCCGCGATTCCGCCGAACCGTGGGTACAATGATTGGTTCACTTCGGCCCTCGGGCCGCGCCGCCGACGTCCCCTTAGAGACCCCATGAGAAAGCGACCCGAGGCCGCTGGCCTCTACGACCCCAGCTTCGAGCACGACAACTGCGGCATCGGCGCAGTTGCGGATCTCACTGGTGCAAAAAAGCACGAGACGGTCACGCGGGCGCTCCAGGTGCTCGACCACCTCGAGCACCGCGGGGCGAGCGGGGCCGAAATCGACACGGGCGACGGCGCGGGGCTCCTGTGCCAGGTCCCCGACGAATTCTTCCGGGAGGCGGTGGACTTCGAGCTGCCGCAGCTCGGCGAGTACGCCGTCGGCGTCCTGTTCCTCCCGCGCGACGACGAAAGCCGCCGACGTGAGCTCGAGCAGCTGATAGAGCGCACGATCGAGGCCGAGGGCCAGGCGCTCCTGGGCTGGCGCGACGTGCCGGTCGACCACTCGGTTCCGGGGCCGAGCGCGAGCGAGGTCGAGCCGACGATCCGCCAGGTGTTCGTCGGCAAGCAGCTCGAAGGCGACCAGGACGCGTTCGAGCGCAAGGTCTATGTGATCCGGCGCGTCATCGAGCGCGAGGCGGGCGAGGACCTGGCGATCCCGAGCTTCAGCTCGAAGACGATCGTCTACAAGGGCATGCTCACCAGCCCGCAGCTCCCGCGCTACTACGAGGACCTGGGCGACGAGCGGTTCAAGACCGCGGTGGCGCTGGTCCACTCGCGCTTCTCGACCAACACCTTCCCGAGCTGGGAACTCGCCCACCCGTACCGGATCATCTGCCACAACGGCGAGATCAACACGCTGCGCGGCAACATCAACTGGATGCGCGCGCGCGAGTCCACGCTCGCGAGCGACCTGTTCGGCGACGACCTCGAGAAGGTCATCCCCGCCGTGCGGCCCGGCGGCTCCGACTCGGCGACGTTCGACAACGTGCTCGAGTTGCTCGTGCTCGCCGGCCGGTCGTTGCCGCACTCGCTGATGATGATGGTGCCCGAGGCGTGGGAGAACCACGACTCGATGCCCGACTACCTGCGCGACTTCTACGCGTTCCATTCGTGCCTCATGGAGCCGTGGGACGGTCCGGCGAGCGTTGCGTTCTGCGACGGCACGCTGCTGGGAGCGACACTCGACCGCAACGGCCTGAGGCCGGGGCGGTGGCAGGTCACGAAGGACGACTTCGTCGTGATGGCTTCCGAGACCGGCGTCCTCGAGTACGCGCCCGACCAGATCGTCCGCAAGGGGCGCCTGGCGCCGGGCAAGATCTTCATGGTCGACCTCGACAAGGGCCGTGTGGTCGAGGACGAAGAGATCAAGTACGAGATCTCGCACCGCCAGCCCTACGGCGACTGGTTCCGCGAGGGCTCGGTGCACCTCGACGACCTCGAGGAAGTCGCGCCGGAGGAAGTTCCCGCGGATCCTGTCGTCACCCGCCAGCTCATGTTCGGCTACTCGCAGGAGGACCTGCGCGTGACGCTCCGCGACATGGGCGGGGTCACCGTGGCCGAGCCCACCGGCTCGATGGGCAACGATTTCGCGCTCGCCGTCCTGTCCGACAAGGCGCCGCCGCTCTACGGCTACTTCAAGCAGCTCTTCGCGCAGGTCACGAACCCGCCGATCGACCCGATCCGCGAGCGCGTGGTGATGAGCCTCGAGAGCGCGGTCGGCCCGCAGTCGAACCTGTTCGACACGTCACCGCAGCACGCGCATCAGCTGATCATCGGTCAGCCCCTCCTGCGCAACTTCGAGTTCGAGAAGCTCAAGCAGGTCGACCACCACGTCTTCTCGGCGGACGTCCTTGACGCGACGTGGCCGGTCGAGGAGGGCCCCGAGGGCCTCCAGGCTGCGATGGAGCGCCTCTGCCGCGAGTCGTCCGAGCTGATCGCGAAGGGCGACAACATCATCATCATCTCGGACCGTGCTGCCGGTGCAGACCGCGCGCCGATCCCGGCGCTCCTCGCCACGGCCGGCGTGCATCACCACCTCGTGCGCGAAGGGACGCGGCTGCAGGCGGGCCTCGTGGTCGAGTCCGGCGAGCCGCGCGAGGTCCATCACATCTGCACCCTGATCGGCTACGGCGCCAGCGCCGTCAACCCCTATCTCGCGCTCGAGACGCTGCGCGACATGTTCGACAACGGTCTCCTGCCCGGGATCGAGTCGGCTGACCAGGCCGAGCAGAACTACGTCACGTCGATGGGCAAGGGCGTGCTGAAGACGATCTCGAAGATGGGCATCTCGACGGTGCGCTCGTACGCGGGCGCGCAGATCTTCGAGGCAGTCGGGCTGGGCAAGGAGCTGATCGACCAGTACTTCACGCACACGACGTCGCGCATCGGCGGAATCGGCATCGACGAGCTGGCGATCGAGGCGCTCGCCCGGCACCGGCGCGCGTACCCCGAGACCGCGGAGCGGCTGCCGGTCGGCGGCGTGCACCAGTGGCGCCGGTTCGGCGAGCGCCACCAGTGGAACCCCGAGACGATCGCGCTCGTCCAGCACGCGGTGCGCCACGGCGGGCGGGAGACGTACGACGAGTTCTCGAAGCGCGTCAACGACGAGTCGCGCGCGCGTATGACGCTGCGCGGCCTCCTGAAGATCAAGGAGGACGCGAAGCCGGTGCCGATCGAGGAGGTCGAGCCGGCCAGCGAGATCGTCAAGCGCTTCTCCACGGGCGCGATGTCACTGGGATCGATCTCGTCGATCGCGCACGAGACGCTCGCGATCGCGATGAACCGCCTCAAGGGCAAGTCGAACACCGGCGAGGGCGGGGAGGACCCGCGCCGCTACGTGCTCGACCCGAACGGCGACTCGCGCCGCTCGGCGATCAAGCAGGTTGCGTCCGGGCGGTTCGGGGTGACCGCGCACTACCTCGTCAACTCGGATCAGATGCAGATCAAGATCGCCCAGGGCGCGAAGCCGGGCGAGGGCGGCCAGCTGCCCGGTCACAAGGTCGACGACTACATCGGGAAGATCCGCCACTCGACGCCGGGCGTGGGCCTGATCTCGCCGCCGCCGCACCACGACATCTACTCGATCGAGGACCTCAAGCAGCTGATCTACGACCTCCGGACCGCGAACCCGGAGGGGAGCGTGTCGGTCAAGCTCGTCGCGGAGGTCGGCGTGGGCACCGTTGCCGCGGGAGTCGCCAAGGCGAACTCGGACCACGTCGTCATCGCCGGGCACGACGGCGGCACCGGCGCATCGCCGGTCAGCTCGATCCAGTCGGCCGGCGTGCCATGGGAGATCGGCCTCGCCGAGACCCAGCAGACGCTGGTGCTCAACAAGCTCCGCGACCGCATCATCGTGCAGACGGACGGTCAGATGAAGACCGGCCGCGACGTCGTGATCGCCGCCCTGCTCGGTGCGGAGGAGATGGGTTTCGCCACCGCTCCGCTGATCACGATGGGCTGCATCATGATGCGCGCCTGCCACCTGAACACGTGCCCGGTCGGCATCGCCACGCAGGACCGGGACCTGATCAAGAAGTTCAAGGGCGAGCCGGAGCACGTCGTCAACTTCTTCTTCTTCGTGGCCGAGGAGGTGCGCCGCTACATGGCGCAGCTCGGCTTCACGAAGTTCGAGGACATGATCGGCCGCACCGACATGCTCGAGGCGCAGGAGGCCATCGACCACTGGAAGGCGCGGGGTGTCGACCTGGCGCATCTGCTCGCCCAGCCGGACTGCCCGCCCGAGTGGCCGCGGCGTCGGGTGCGCCCGCAGGACCCGGTCCTCGACGACCACCTGGACCACGAGATCATCCGCCAGTCCCAGCCGGCGCTGGAGCGTGGCGAGCGCGTGCACATCGAGATCGACTGCCAGAACAAGCACCGCGCGATCGGCGGAATCCTGTCCGGCGAGATCGCGCGCCGCTACGGGGAGGAGGGCCTGCCCGAGGACACGATCGAGGTGACGCTGCACGGCTCGGCCGGCCAGAGCTTCGGCGCGTGGCTCGCGTCGGGCGTGAGCCTGACGCTATGGGGCGACGCGAACGACTACACCGGCAAGGGCATGTCGGGCGGCGTCATGGCGGTGCGACCGCCGGAGGGCGCCGCGTTCGTCGCCGAGGAGAACGTGATCATCGGCAACACCGTCCTGTACGGCGCGACGAGCGGCAAGGCGTTCTTCCGCGGTCTCGCCGGCGAGCGCTTCTGCGTGCGCAACTCGGGCGTCCACACCGTCGTCGAGGGCGTCGGCGATCACGGCTGCGAATACATGACAGGCGGCCGCGTGATCGTCCTCGGGCCGACCGGCCGCAACTTCGCCGCGGGCATGTCGGGCGGCATCGCGTTCGTGCTCGACGAGGAGGGCGTGTTCCCCGAGCGCTGCAACATGGAGCTCGTCGACCTCGAGGAGCCGACGGAGGCCGACTTCGAAGAGATCCGCGCGCTCGTCATGGAGCACGCCGCGCGCACGGCCTCGCCGGTGGCCGAGCGCGCGCTCGCCGAGTGGGACAAGCTGAGCGGCTCGTGGGTGAAGGTGTTCCCGCGCGACTACAAGCGGGTCCTGCGCGAGGCCGCCGAGCGTGCGGCGATGGCGCAGGACGGGGCGATGGCCGCGGCGGTCGCGGGCGGCATCGAGGAGCAGGCGATCCCCGCACAGGGGTAGGGCTATATGGGCGAGCTCGGCGGGTTCATGAAGCTCCACCGTGTGAACGGGCGCAAGCGCCCGATCCCGGAGCGCTTGGGCGACTTCAAGGAGTACATCTTCCCGGCCGAGGAGCCGGTGCTGCGCGAGCAGGGTGCGCGCTGCATGGACTGCGGCATCCCGTTCTGCCACAACGGCTGCCCGCTCGGGAACCTGATCCCCGACTGGAACGACCTCGTCTACCGCGACCGCTGGCCCGAGGCGATCCGGGCGCTCCACGCCACCAACAACTTCCCCGAGTTCACCGGTCGCATCTGCCCGGCGCCGTGCGAGGCATCCTGCGTGCTCGACATCAACGACGACGCGGTCACGATCAAGCAGATCGAGCAGTCGATCATCGACCGCGCGTGGGAACAGGGCTGGGTCCTCCCGGAGCCGCCCGCGACGCGGAGCGGCAAGACCGTCGCCGTCATCGGATCGGGCCCCGCCGGGCTCGCCGCGGCACAGGAGCTGAACCGCTTCGGGCACACGGTCACGCTGCTCGAGCGGAACACGCACGCGGGCGGGCTGCTGCGCTTCGGCGTCCCCGACTTCAAGCTCGAGAAGTGGATCGTCCAGCGGCGCGTCGATCAGATGGTCGAAGAGGGCGTCGAGCTTCGTTGCGGAGTGAACGTGGGCGAGGACATCACGGGTGACGAGCTGCGCGATCAGTTCGACGCCGTCGTGCTCGCGATCGGCTCCACCATCCCGCGCGACCTGCCTGTCCCGGGACGCGAGCTCGAGGGTGTGCACTTCGCGATGGACTACCTCGAGATGCGCAACCGCTGGGTTGCAGGCGAGTACCAGGACGGCACGCCGATCACGGCCGCCGGCAAGCACGTGGTGATCATCGGCGGCGGCGACACCGGCGCGGACTGCCTCGGCAATTCGCACCGTGAGAGCCCGAAGTCGGTCACGCAGCTCGAGCTTCTTCCGCAGCCGCCGGACACGCGCCCCGAGGACCTCACGCCGTGGCCGCAGTGGCCGCTCATCATGCGCACCTCGGGCGCGCACGAGGAGGGCGGCGAGCGCGACTTCAGCGTGATGACCACGCACTTCGAGGGCGAGGACGGAAAGGTCAAGCGGCTGCACGGCCACCGGGTCGGGCCGCCGCCCTCGTTCGAGAAGATCGAGGGCTCCGAGTTCTCGATCGACTGCGACCTCGCGCTGCTCGCGATGGGCTTCCTGCACCCGCAGCCGGACGGCGTCGTCGAGCAGCTCGGCGTCGCGCTCGACGGCCGTGGGAACGTCGACGCACCGGAGCCCGACTACATGAGCTCGGTCCCCGGCGTGTTCGCGGCAGGAGACGCGCGCCGCGGGCAGTCGTTGATTGTGTGGGGCATCAACGAGGGCCGCCAATGTGCGCGCGGCGTCGACCGCTGGCTCCACGGCATCGGGCACGAGGCCGAGGGGGCGGACCTCGTCGACCTACTGGCGGCGACGAACCGCTGACCGGCTCCTACTCGTATCTCCACGTATTACGCGACGAGGACGTCGCAATCGTTCGGATCGATCGCCCGCCGGCGAACGCGATGGATCCCCAGCTGCTCGAGGAGGGCCGCCGGGTCGCCGACGAGCTCGCCACCGATCAGCCCGCCGCCGTCGTGCTCACGGGCCGCGAGGGGTTCTTTTCGGCTGGGCTGGACCTGAAGATCGCGCCGACGCTCGACGCGGACGGCCAGCGGGGAATGGTCGAAGGGATCAACTCGATCTTCGCGGGGTGGTACGGCTTCCCACGGCCCGTGGTTGCCGCCGTGAACGGTCACGCGATCGCGGGCGGCCTGATCCTCGCGCTGTGCGCCGACTACCGCGTCGGCTCGACGGAGGGCAAGTACGGCGTCACCGAGCTCAAGGCGGGCGTCGGCTACCCCGCGGTTGCCATGGCGGTCGTGCGAGCGGAGCTCCACGCGCCCGCGGCACGGCGGCTCGTTCTCGGTGCCGACCTGGTGGATGCGAAGGCGGCGCTCGAGGCGGGCGCCTTCGACGAGGTTGCGGAGCCCGATGACGTCCTCCACCGTGCGACCGAGGTCGCACGCGGCCTGTCGCTGCTCCCCCGCGAGGCGTACGCGAGGGTGAAGCAGCAGCTACGCGGCCCGGTTCTCGAGGCCGCCATGGCGCAGCCCGACCCGCTGCTCGAGGGTTTCGCGGGCTCGGCCGAAGCGGCCGGCGCCGCCTCCGACATCCTGCGTTCGTGAGCGTCGACCTCATTCGGCGTGCGCTCGCATTTGCGAGCGCGCCGCGCGAGGACATCACCGATGACGCGCTCGCGGAGGTCTACGCGCCGGACGTCGTGATCGACATGTCATCCGGGCGCGTTTTCAACCCCAAGGCGTATCGGGGCTATGACGGCCTTCGGGAGTACCGCGACGATCTTTACGAGACGTGGGACGACGTCGTCTTCGAACCCGAGGACTTCATCGAGGAGGGCGAGAGGACGCTCGTGATCAGCCGCATGCGCGGCCGCGGTCGTGGAAGCGGCATCCCAATCGACGGGCTTGCCGCCGGAATCTGGACGGTCCGCGAAGGCCGCATCGTCCACCAGCGCTTCCTCGGCGCGATGAGCCGCGAGGACGCGCTCGCGGAGCTGCGCGCTCAGTCCTAGGGCTCGAGCTCGGTCAGCTCGGTCCAGGTCCCGCGGTCGAAGAATGGGAACGGCTCGGGGAAAGTCCCGCCGCCCTCGGACCCGGCGGGGTACATGGGCCGGTCGATCTTCCAGCTCTCGGGATCCTTCGAGTTGAACTCCTTCTCGAGTTCCGCCATCGCCGCGACGGCAGCCTTGCGGTAGCCACGCCGCTTGAGGGTCCGCAGCCCGAACGCCTCGAGCGTCGAGCACTCCTGTAGGTGCGACCCGCCTGCACTGTGCCCGAGGCGCCTGACGGCGTCGGGGTAGCGCCCCGTCGCGACCTTCTCCGCGGCCGCGCAGAAGGCGTCCCAGGCGGCCACGCCCGGCGGCACCTTGCCGTCGGAGTCGGTGGTCGCGTAGTCGCCGTTCCACGCCAGGATCGTCCGGAGCACGGTCTTCGCGTCGCCGTGTGCTCCGCGCCTGGCGCGCTTGAGCTTGCGCGTCGAGAGCCTGCGCTGCTGTGCGTGCGTGCCGCTGAAGCGGTCGATCGCCACGAGCGCCTCGAAGCTGGGCCCGCGGCGGTAGAGGCGGCCGACCGTCTGTGAGAGGAACTTCCCGCGGTGCTGGCCGCCGATCGTGCGCTCCTTGGCGGGGCCATCCCCGTTCGTCGAGCCGAACGACGGCGGGTTGTTCCAGTTCACGAGGTAGCCCTGGCTCGGGTTCACGACCTGCGGGCGGTCGTCTGGCGGCAGCAGGCCCTTCCACTCGGCGCC
>Ga0114129_10011942_pt1 | contig 12351 bp, 11 predicted proteins | sample RhiMetdeltSRZDD1_FD_80071 | JGI IMG/M metagenome (GOLD analysis project Ga0114129, IMG submission 80071) | Populus rhizosphere microbial communities from Tennessee, USA - Rhizosphere MetaG P. deltoides SRZDD1 (version 2) (version 2) | ecosystem: Host-associated > Plants > Roots > Rhizosphere >...
AACGGAAACCGCGCCCCGGTCATGATCCGGCTGCGGTTGTAGATGTTCCACCCGCTCTCCGCCAAAGGCACCTGGAAGCCGCGGGCATCGTCGGCTGTCCCCGTGTCAAGAGAGCTGCCCTCGGGAACGCGGGGTGACTGAGCTGGCACTCTCGGCTACTCAAAGCCGCAAGCGAGAACATCAATGGCCCGCTCTCCACCGCGTGCAAGCAAGCCAAAACGCAAGCGCAGCGTCCGCCCGTCAAAACCCCGAGCCAGGGTTTCTACCAATATGCCGGCCGAACGGGGCTCGGTATCGTCACGTGTGGGGCAAGAACGCGGAGCGACCATGGCCCTCGACGTTGAGAAATTGACATCGTTGAGCAGTGAAGGACGCCAAGCCGTAGCCCAAGCGTTCGACGCGTTGGAGCATTGGCGGAATGAGATTCGCGCCGCCAACGAACGCTGTTTGACAAAGGTTTTCGATCAGGTCGCGAATGCCCATCGAGCATTGGGCTGGCCCGAACATGCGACCAATGCTGCCAAAGAGCATTTCCTGAAAGCCTCAAGCATGCAATCGCAAATGATAGAGCAGGCGATGGACCTGTGGCAGCAGCAGCTCAAAGCCCAGAACTGGCGCTCAGGTGGTGCTGGCTCCCTGCTCCAAGCGCCAACGCCTTCGCAGTTCACCCAGCCGGCTTCCGAGTTGATGCGCTTCCGTGGGATGCCATTGACCCCATTCAACCTCTGGATTGAGGCCGCGCAAGCTTGGCAGCGTGCTTGGCTCTCCACCATCTTCGGCGGCGCCCTGGCAGAACCTTTATCGATGACCCCAACTCGGCGGACGGAACCTTCTACAAGGGAAGACAGGCCGAACCGGTCATAGGGCCAGGTCTCGGGAACTCGGCTGCGGCGCCTCTCTGCTACGCTTGTCAATACCGAGGAGCGGGCGAGCTGCCGCTGGCGCAAATGCTCTTGGCAACGAGTGCACGCGCAGGACCTGGAAGGGAGAGCGTCGATAATGGCACTGGGCGCACACCTCAGGCAAGCTCGAGGCTGGTGCCGGGCCATGAGAGCATGGCCGAGAACCATCAGCACGGGTTTCGCGGTAGAGAAAGTCGGTACATCTACCCATTTTCGCTTCGTCGGACGGGGTCCATAAAACGAGTGTTGTAGCAGCTTGCCTTGGGACCCGAGCCTTTCGCCGAAGGCGAGACGCCTCACGAGATCAGCATGCTTCAAGAAACGCTCTTCTTGAAGGTTCACATAGGAGGAGAGAATGATCAGGTTGATCGCTGTTGTCTTTGCCTTGGCCGTCGCAACATCTGCACATGCCATGTCACTCGCGCCGCTTCATCAGCCGGAAAACATGATCACGCAAGCGCGCCAAGCATGCGGCGCGGGTATGCACATGGTGAACGGCAGATGCGTGACTACATCCGCCCGCCGCCACGTCCGCCGCGACGTCATCCGCCGACGCTGATATCCGCGCACTCGCCCGCGGGCGCTGCCTTAGTCGGCGCCCTCAATTGGCACGCACGTCGGCAGGCTGTTGCCCTCGATCATGCGCATGACGGAATGTGCGTGGTAGGGCTTCCGCTATCGTTGAGGAAGCCAGCGGCAGCGAGCTCGGCGCTGGTTTTGCGACCAGGGGAGTTCGCCCGTGTTCGGCTGACCGGAACCGCGTGAGGCTTGCGGCCTTCGCTCGTGGCGGGAACGCTCGCGGGGCCGCCTTGAGCTTTCCCGACCAGCCGGGTTTTCTCAAGCTGCGCGAGGACCCACCTTGGCGCATTGCGACGCCCACTTCGTCGTTCGATCAAGCCGCGATTGGAAGGAGGCTCCCTCTTCGCGGCCAATCTTGTCGGGGTTTGTCCCGATGGCTGGCGCATCCGGCGTGGGGCAATCTCCAATCATCAGGGGAACCGGGCGTCAAATCGTCGGGCAATCGAGCATGCAGACCGTCTCTCTCGGGCATGCGGTCTCCGTGATCCCGGATGGGGCAAGCCTGATGATTGGTGGCTTCATGGGTGTTGGCACGCCCGAATGTGTCGTGGACGAGCTCGTACGCCAGGGCAAGCGCGAGCTTACCGTGATCGCTAATGACACCGCCAAGCCGGGTGTCGGCATCGGCAAGCTTGTGAGCGCGAAGCTCGTGCGGAAAGCGATTGTCAGCCATATCGGCCTCAACCCCGAGACCCAGCAGCAGATGATCTCCGGCGCGATTGAGGTGGAGCTCGTGCCTCAGGGCACGCTCGTCGAGCGCATTCGCGCCGGCGGCTGCGGTCTCGGTGGCGTCCTGACACCGACCGGCGTCGGCACCGTGGTCGAGGAGGGCAAGCGCAAGATCGCGATCGACGGAAAGGAGTATCTCATCGAAACGGCGCTGCGAGCCGATTTCGCGCTGCTGCAGGCGTTTCTGTCCGACTATCTCGGTAACCTCACCTATGCGCTCACCGCGTGCAACTTCAACCCCGTGATTGCCATGGCTGCCAACTCGGTCATCGCCGACGCCGAGCACATCGTGCCGGTTGGTGTAATCGCACCCGACCATGTCGCGACCCCCGCGCCGCTCGTCGACTATCTCATCGCGCACGCGTGACGGTCATGAACGCCCAGGACATCATTGCCAAGCGCATCGCCCGGGAACTCAAGTCCGGCATGCTCGTCAACCTCGGCATCGGCATTCCGACGCTGGTTGCCAGCTACCTGCCCGAGGGTGTGCAGGTCTTCTTCCAGTCGGAGAACGGGCTGATCGGCAGCGGCCCGATTCCCCAAGAGGGTATGGCGCAGGCGCGGCTCACCGATGCGGGTGGGCGGCCGATCACGGCGCTGCCGGGCGCCTCCACCTTCGATAGCGCCATGTCCTTCGGTCTCATTCGCGGTGGTCATCTCGACATGACCGTCCTTGGAGGCTTGCAGGTAGACCAGCAAGGGCGCCTCGCCAATTGGATGATCCCGGGCAAGATGGTGCCCGGCATGGGGGGCGCCATGGACCTCGTGACAGGGGCGAAACGCGTCCTCGTCGCCATGCAGCACAGCGCCAAAGGCAAGTCCAAGGTTGTGCGGGAATGCTGCCTGCCGCTCACCTCGATGCGCGCCGTCGACCTCGTCGTCACAGAGCTGGCGGTGATTTCGTTTGCCGAGGGCTGCGCGAGGCTCGCTGAAACAGCGCCAGGCGTCACCGTTGAGCAGGTAATCGCGAACACCGAGGCGACCCTTGTGGTGCCAGGGCACGTGCCGCAGATGGCCTTGTGAGCAACCACCGGAAGGTGCCATGAAGCTCAATGGAAAGGTCGCGATCGTCACAGGTGCTGCGAGCGGCATCGGCAAGGAGATCGCTCGCACTTTTGCGCGCGAGGGCGCCCACGTGGTGATCGCAGATTTGAGCGTGCAGCAAGCCCGAGCAGCGGCCGAAGAGATCGGCAAGGCCGGAGGCAAGGCGATCGCCGTTGCAATGGACGTGACCGACGAGCAGGGCGTCAATCGCGGGGTTGAAGACGCCGCCTCGAAGCTTGGCCGCATCGACGTGCTCGTCAGCAATGCCGGCATTCAGATCGTGCATCCGATCGAGGAGTTCCCCTTTGGCGAATGGAAGAAGATGCTGGCCATTCATCTCGACGGCGCCTTCCTGACGACCAAGGCGTGCCTGCCGCACATGTACAGGTCCGGCGGCGGCAGCATCATCTACATGGGCTCGGTCCACTCGAAGGAGGCGTCCCTCCTGAAGGCTGCCTACGTAACCGCGAAGCACGGACTGATCGGGCTTGCCAAAGTCGTGGCCAAGGAAGGCGCAAAGCACGGCGTGCGGGCCAACGTCATCTGTCCGGGCTTTGTGAAGACTCCGCTGGTCGAGAAGCAGATCCCCGAACAGGCAAGGGACCTGGGCCTCACCGAGGAGCAGGTCATCAAGCAGGTGATGCTGAAGGAGACGGTCGACGGCGAGTTCACCACCACTCTCGATGTGGCCGAGGTCGCGCTCCTGTTTGCCAGCTTTCCCTCCAATGCGCTGACGGGCCAGTCGCTGGTGGTGAGCCACGGCTGGTTCATGCAATAGGCCTTCGCGCAACACGGACATGGCGACCGGCAGCTTCGCGCCCGCCGCAACCGGCGGCGCAAACCGGATCGCTCAACCACGTCGGAGGACGCATCCTCGGCGCTCAGGCAAATGCCGCTGCAACCGCTGGAACGAGCGAGCACGACACATGATCAATCCCCGAAATTACCGTGTCACCCAGACCCTCTGGGACGGAACTGCCCTCACGATTCGCGCGATTCAGCCCGACGACAGAGGCAAGGTCGTCGCCGCCTTCATGAACCTCGACAGAGAGTCGATCTATACCCGCTTCTTCACCCACAAGAGCAGCCTGAGCGAGAAGGAGCTCCGACAACTTACCGACGTGGATTTCCATCATGTCGTCGCGCTGGTGGTGACGACAAGGACGAAGGACGGTGAGACGATCATTGCCGGAGCACGCTATGTTGCCGACGATGCGCCGCGCCCGTGCCGCAGGGCCGAAATGGCCTTCACGACCGAGGAGGACTACCAGGGGCGCGGCATCGCACGCCTTCTCTTGCAGCATCTCGCTCGAATCGCTCGTGAGAACGGCGTGTCGCAGCTCCAGGCCGATGTGCTCGCGGGAAACCAGCCGATGCTTACCGTCTTTCGTCGGAGCGGCTTACCGATGCAACAACACAGCGCCGACGGTGCGATCCATGTGACGCTGTCACTGCCTCCAGACAGCGCGGAAAGCTCCGCGCACTAACCTGCACAACGCCCTATCCGATGATGTGCAATCCGCCGTCCACATGGATTGTGCCGCCGGTAATCAGGCGCGCGTTGTCGCCTGCGAGGCCGGCGGCCGCAAAACCAACGTCTTCGATCGACACGAGACTGCCGGCCGGCGCCTGCGCTGCCGCCTTGTTCAGCAGCTCATCGAAGCCTGCTATGCCCGACGCGGCGCGCGTCTTGAGTGGCCCCGGCGAGATGGCGTGCACGCGGATGTGTGAGGCGCCAAGCTCGGCCGCAACGTAGCGGACCGAGGCCTCCAGCGCCGCCTTGACGGGCCCCATGATGTTGTAGTTGTGGACCACCTTCTCCGCGCCATAGTAGCTCATTGTGAAGAGCGTGCCGCCGTCCTTCATCAGAGGCTCAGCGAGCCGGGCCATGCGGATGAACGAGTAGCAGGAAACATCCATGGCCGTCAGAAAACCCTCCCGCGAGCAATCGGTAACCCTCCCGTGCAGGTCCGCCTTCGGCGCATAGGCAATCGAATGCAAGGCAAAGTCCAGCTTGCCCCAGGTTTTGCCGATCTGCTCGAAAACCCGCTCCATCTGGCCCTCGGCTTGAACGTCGAGCGGCAGAAAGATCGGGGCCTCCAGCTCTCGCGCCAGCGGCTCAACGAAGGGGCGGGCCTTATCGTTCAGGTAGGTGATCGCCAGCTCCGCGCCGAGCGAACGGAAGGCCTTGGCGCAGCCGTAAGCTATGCTGTGCTGGTTGGCGATGCCAAGGACCAAGCCCTTCTTGCCTTCCAGTGTTCTGCCCGGTGTTCCGGAACCCATGACTGCACTCCATTGGCAAGCGCCGATCGCCCCGGCAGTCTGTTGAGCGCCGGCCGCTCCGGCAATCAGGTGTTCCCCTGATGGCGCCACAAGTCGCCCCGCGCAAAATGGGGGTCTCAGCCGATGGCTGGGAGCTGTTTTCCTGATTAGCGTCTCGCACGGCAGCGAACTCGGCCTCGCCCCGCGTTCGCGAGGGGACCAGCGATCAAGGGCAACAAATGCGCGCAGAGACGGCTATCGGCAGCGAAGCGCTGGCGTATTGGATCGATGCTTGTCAGCGCACCGTCCTGTTCTGGGACGTGATGCGCAAGAGCGGCAATATCGCCCTCAAGCATCATCGCGAAGGAAAGCCCGCCGTCCTGGTGTTCGACTACGAGACGGTCTTAGATGGACGTACCCTTGAGCGGCCCGTCAACTATGCTCTCCTCCGCATCCTTCCCAAAGAGGGTACAAAAATCGACGCAGCCAAGCGTCCCTTCATCATCGTCGATCCTCGCGCCGGCCACGGTCCGGGCATCGGCGGCTTCAAGGAGGCGAGCCAAGTCGGCGTGGCCATGCGGGCGGGCCATCCCTGCTATTTCGTCACCTTCTACCCCACGCCGGTAGCCGGTCAGAAGATCGAGGACATCGCCTGGGCGGAGGCGGAATTCGTAAAGCGCGTCGCGGCTTTGCATCCCGGTTGCGAGGACAAGCCGGTTGTTGTCGGCAATTGCCAGGCCGGCTGGGCCATCATGCTCATGGCCGCGGCGGCCCCCGACCTGGCAGGCGTCATCTGCATCGCCGGCTCACCGCTGTCCTACTGGGCCGGGACACGCGGCAAGAATCCGATGCGATACACGGGTGGCCTTCTCGGCGGTGGCTGGCTTGCCTCATTCATGAGCGACCTTGGGAACGGGACATTCGACGGCGTCCACCTCGTCAGCAACTTCGAGAATCTCGACCCCGCGAATACGCTGTGGTCGAAGCCGTACAATCTCTATTCCAAGATCGACACCGAGGAGGCCCGTTTCCTCACCTTCGAGCGCTGGTGGGGCGGACACTTCCTGCTCACCGCTGAGGAGATGCGCTTCATCGTCGACGAACTCTTCGTCGGCAACAAGCTGACCAAGGGGGCGATTGTCAGTCGCGATCGCCGCCGCATGGATTTGAAGGCGATCCGCGCGCCGATTGTCGTCATCGCCTCGTGGGGTGACAACATCACGCCGCCGCAGCAGGCCCTGAACTGGATCACCGATCTCTATGACAGTGTCGACGAGATCCGCGCCAACGGTCAGACCATCATCTACACCCTGCATGACACGATCGGGCATCTCGGCATCTTCGTGTCTGCCAAAGTCGCCTTGAAGCAGCACAAGGAAGTGGCCGACACCATCGACCTCATCGATACGCTTCCGCCGGGGCTCTACGAGATGCTGATCGAGGAGACGCGCACTCAAGATGCAGGTACGGAGCGAGAGCACGACGAATACGAGGTTCGCTTCCAGGCGCGGACCATCGAGGACATACGCGCCCTTGATGACGGCCCCGAGGACGAGCGGGCCTTCGCCACTGCTGCCAGGACTTCCGAGATCAATGAGGGTGTCTACGACACCTTCATGCGGCCCTTCGTTCGACCCTGGGGCAACGACCTCGTGGCCGCCTGGCTTCGCCTCATGCATCCGCAGCGCTTTTGGCGGCTGGCGCTCTCCGACCTCAATCCGGCGATGTGGCCGGTGCGAGTGGCCGCTGACCTGGTGCGGGCCGACCGCCGCCCGGTGTCGAAGGACAATCCTTTGCTGTCGATCGAGCGGGCGGTTTCAGATCAGATCGTAGGTGGATTGAACGCCTATCGCGACATGCGTGATGGCTGGATGGAGCAGCTCTTCTATTCCATCTACGAGTCGCCGGCCGCCAAGGCCGTCGCTGGTGTAGCAGGGCCATACGCCGACTCCGCCAAACCACGGGCGCGCAACCCGGAGTTCGACGCACTGCTGCGGCGCGATCTCGAGCAGGTCAGCAGCGAAGCAGAGCGCGGGGGAACCCCCGAAGCCATCCTGCGTGTTTTGGCGGCCTGCACGCAGGTTGGCGGAGGCGTCGACGTGCGCACGGCCCGACTTGCTGAAGTGGCCCGTCGGCAGCACGACGAGCTGAAGAAGCTTACCCATCAGCAGATAAAAGAGATTGTGCGCAAGCAGGCGCTCCTGGTGCGGTTCAACCGAGAGCGCGCCATGGAGAGCCTTCCCAAGCTTCTACCGACCGCGAAGGAGCGCGACGACGTGATCGCCTTCGTCCGGGATCTCGTCGCCAAAATGGACGAGGTGCGGCCCGATGTGGCGCGGGGGCTCGAGCGCATACGAGACGCGCTGAATGAAGCGCCGGAAATGCCGCCACCTCCCGCAGGTGCGCCGGATGGCCATGGCGGCGAAGCAAGGCGATCCAGGCGTGCCAGCTAGGCAAAGACAACGACCGGAGGATCAATCATGCCGACTCAGGAAATGGTCTCCGCGGATGAGCTTCGCGACATCATGTACGGCGTTGGAGACGTCAAGCTTCGAGAGAAGCGGGAGGCGGAAGAAAAGCAAAGGCGGGCAGAAAAGGCATTGCATGACGAGTTTATGAAACGCGAGTTTGCCCCTGACCTCATGAAGAGGCTCTCCATGATGGTGAGCAGCGCCGCCCAACGGGGCGAGAAGGAGGTTCTGGTATTTCGATTTCCGAGCAAGTTCTGCACCGATCGCGGTCGGGCCATCAACAACGCCGATCCCAATTGGCCCCAGACCTTGGAGGGTGCGGCCAAGCGCGCGTTTGACTTCTTCCAGAGCGAGCTGAAGCCCCGTGGATTCAAGCTGCGCGCTGAGATCGTCGAATTTCCCGGAGGGATGCCGGGGGACGTGGGGTTCAGGCTCGCGTGGGCTTAGTGACGCGTCTCCAGTTGTGCAATGGGACAAACTCTTCCGATCAACCCACCGGGGTCGAAGCCGTGACCAGAACAGTAGCTGCAAAGCAGCCCGTCGAACGCGATCCGCACACTCGCACACACGAGAAATACGAGCGGCTCATAAAGCGCGCCGCTGCGCTGGCGCCCCTGCCGACCATCGTGGTCCACCCCTGCGAGGAGACATCGCTCAAGGGTGCTATCGAAGCCGCTGAGGCGCGAATCATCGCACCAATCCTTGTCGGGCCGGCCGAAAGGGTTCGCAAGGTCGCCCAAAGCTGCGATCTGGACATATCGCGGTTCCAACTCGTCGACGCCGCGCATAGCCACGCTGCTGCCGCCAAGGCCGTTGCGCTGATCCGCGAGGGCAAGGGCCACGCGTTGATGAAGGGAAGCCTGCATACCGACGAGTTGCTTAGCGCGGTAATGCAGCGAGAGACCGGCCTGCGCACAGCGCGACGCGTCAGCCATGCGTTCATCATGGACGTGCCGACATACTCCGAGACCTTGTTGATCACAGACGCGGCCGTGAACATCGCGCCGGACCTGGACACCAAACGTGACATCCTGCAGAACGCCATCGACCTCGCGCGTGCCCTCGGGGTCGAAGAGGTGCGGGTGGCCATCCTCTCGGCAGTTGAGACTGTCACCGCTAAGATCCCATCGACGCTTGAAGCGGCCGCGTTGTGCAAGATGGCGGACCGCGGGCAGATCACCGGCGCGCTTGTCGACGGCCCGCTGGCGCTCGACAATGCCATCAGCCCGGAGGCCGCGCGCATCAAGGGCATCAAGTCTCCCGTTGCGGGCAGAGCCAACATATTGCTGGTTCCCGACCTGGAGGCCGGCAACATGCTCGCCAAGAACCTGTCTTTCCTTGCCAATGCCGATGCAGCCGGCATCGTTCTCGGGGCGCGCGTTCCGATCATTCTCACCAGCCGCGCCGACAATGTCCGCACGCGCATGGCATCCTGTGCCGTCGCCGCCCTCTATGCGAACGCCAGCCGTCTTGCACAGCCGATAGCCGCCTGAGTCCGCGATGTCGGAGACCGTTCTCGTCCTCAACGCCGGCTCGTCGAGCATAAAGTTCCAGGTGTTTGCGATCGGCCGCGAGGAAGAGCTGGATCAGCGTTTGCGCGGCCAATTCGAGGGGATCGGCACGCGGCCGCATCTCGTCGCGCGCGACGCTCGAGACACGGTTCTGGTCGACGAGGTCTGGAGCGCGGGTGACGTGCCCGACGTCCCGGCTGCAATCGAGCGACTGGACGCGTGGGTTCAGGGTTTCCGAGGCGGCCAGCCGCCTTCCGTCATCGGCCATCGCGTCGTCCACGGTGGCCCGACGTACGATCGGCCGGTTCAGGTCACCGACGAGGTGATACGCGAGCTGCGGCGTTTCGTGCCGCTGGCACCCTTGCACCAGCCCAACAATCTCGCTCCGATCGAGGCCATTCGTGGACGCCGGCCGGGCGTCTTGCAGATGGCGTGCTTCGACACGGCATTTCATCGCGGCCACGGCGAGCTGGCCGACCGCTTCGCGATCCCGGAGGATCTCTACCTGCAGGGCGTGCGGCGCTATGGCTTTCACGGGCTCTCCTACGAATACATCGCCCAAGCCCTCCCGACCGTCGCCCCCAGCGTCGCCGACGGCCGCGTGGTCGTCGCTCACCTCGGCAGTGGAGCATCGATGTGTGCCTTGCGTCACCGGCGCAGCGTCGAGAGCACAATGGGGTTCACCGCGCTCGATGGACTCCCGATGGGCACACGTCCGGGTCAGCTCGACCCCGGTGTCGTGCTCTACCTGCATCAGCGGGGCATGAGCACTGAAGCTGTCCAAACCCTCCTCTACAAGGATTGCGGTCTCAAGGGCCTATCAGGCATCAGCAACGATGTCCGTGACCTTCTGGCAAGCAGCGATCGGCGCGCACGGCTGGCGATCGACTACTTCGTCTACCGGATCGCCAAGGAGCTCGGCGCCTTCGCCGCGGCCCTGGGCGGCCTCGATGCGCTCGTGTTCACCGCCGGCATCGGCGAGAACAGCCCAGCGATCAGAAAAGCTGTTCTCGAACGGTCGACCTGGCTGGGCTTCGAGGTCGACGAGGCTGCCAACGAGGAGAATGCAACGGGGATCACCGCTTCCGCCTCGAAACTGCCGGCGTTCGTGATCCCGACCAACGAGGAGCTGATGATAGCGCGGCACGCCGTGCGGCTGATGCGTGTGGGCCAGGCAAGCAAGGCAGGCACGCCGGTTGCATGAAGCGTTCGCATGGGACTTTGGCGAGCGATAGACAATTCGAACCCGTCCGAAGCCACGCCGGGACGGACGCCATGTCAGGAGGCAAGTTTCTCAAGCTGACCGAGATCCGGGCGGTAGAGGGTACATCGACCCCATTGGCCAGGGCGAGTGTCTGGGTGCCGATGTGGCTGGCAATGGACGCTTTCCGCCGGATGCAGGGTGAAGCCCTGCAAGCCTGTGGCCTCGGCCCGATCGAATGCTCCTACAGCATAGTTGCTTCCGACGCGCGCTGGCGCCTTCGCCGGTATTCGGGCGGCGACGCCCATTCGAGCCTTCTCATTGTTGCGGCGCCAATCAAGCAGCCCTACATCTGGGATCTCCTGCCCGGCGTCAGCGTCGTGCGCTACTGTCGCTCGTGCGGCTTTCGCGTCTACCTGCTCGAGTGGACACCGCCTTCGCCCGCCAACCGCAACGCCGGGTTGGCGGCCTATGCGGGCCAGTCCATCGGCGAGGCCGTGGCGGCGATCACAAGGGCGAGCGGCGTGCAGCCCCTCATCATGGGCCACTCGTTGGGCGGTACGCTGGCAGCCATTTTCGCGGCCCTCGCTCCCGACAGCATCCGTGGCCTTGTCCTCCTCGGTGCGCCGCTCTGCTTCGAAAAAGGTAGCAGTCCTCTCCGTGACGGCATCGTCTCGATCGTCCCCAACTCATTTCCGGACATGGACGTCGTCCCGGGCTCGCTGTTGTCGCAGCTCTGCGCGCTGGCGTGTCCCGAGACCTTCGTGTGGGCGAGGCTGACCGACGCCGGCATCAGCATGAGCGACCCGCATGCGGCGCTCACCCATGCAAGAATTGAGCGGTGGGCGCTCGACGAGTTCCCCCTTCAAGGTAAACTGGTCCAGGAAATCCTCGAATGGCTGTTTCGCGAGGACCGATTCTGCGAAGCAATGCTACCGATCTCCGGGAAGACCCTTGGACCCGCCTCGCTCCGAGGGCCCACGCTGATGGTCGTGAATCCCGCCGACGAAGTCGCACCCCCAACGTCGATTGCGCCGTTCGTCGATGCGATGGCGGGAAGAAACGTCCGTGTCGTTGAGCATGCGGGCGAGGTCGGCGTCGGGCTCCAGCATCTCGCGATCCTCGCCGGCCGGCAGGCACACGAACACGTCTGGCCAAAGATCGTCGCGTGGCTGCAGGCCCGCGCGTGACCTTGGCTGTTTGGTGTTCCGAGGATTCGAACCCCGCCCCTCCGCAGCAATTCGACCGGTAGGTTTCTGCTAGGTGTGCATCGTGGGTTCCTTGACCTTCGATGCCCTCCCCCGCCCGATCAAACAGTGGTTTAGGCCGCTGAGCGCGGCCGGGCCATCCCGTTAGCCGATGTCTTCAGCCAGCGATCCACTGCGCACGTATTCCTTGGCGGCATGTAGCTTTGGTTACAGCCGATCCTGAGAATGCCCGGAACTTCCATTGGTCCCCTTCTTCCAAACAAGGGTGCCTTGCCCCTCCCTTTCGGGGTTCCCCCCGAGTGTCACGCTACCGGGCAACTGGCATCTCCCTGGCATCTCCTCTGAGAGGAGAATGTGAGATAGGAGCGATCAGATGCGCCTACGAACACTTGCCGTCACCTTGACGGTGGCAGCACCTCTCCTTGCCCTTGAAAGCAGACCGGC
>Ga0114129_10011943_pt1 | contig 12351 bp, 12 predicted proteins | sample RhiMetdeltSRZDD1_FD_80071 | JGI IMG/M metagenome (GOLD analysis project Ga0114129, IMG submission 80071) | Populus rhizosphere microbial communities from Tennessee, USA - Rhizosphere MetaG P. deltoides SRZDD1 (version 2) (version 2) | ecosystem: Host-associated > Plants > Roots > Rhizosphere >...
CTTCGGAAAGCAGTTGAGTCTAGCGCACCTCCCCACAAGCTTCAGAGCCTCTTGCAAAACTCAGGTCCGCTCATCTAAGAGGCCTTGAGAGGCTTCGCACCCACTCCGATCCACGAATTCACATGACGCAGCCCATTCGGGCCGCAACCAAAATAAATCGAGGTAAACAATGACGCCCCATGATCTCTTCACGCATGATGTCTTTAGCACAAAGCATCAGTGGAGGAGAATCATGGAGCGCTTCTTGACACGGCATAAAGACCGTATCGTGGGTACTATAACAGGGTTTGATCGAATGTTGTTCCGCGGCACTGTTCGTTGCCTCAGTCATCCGAGAGGGATGTGGGTTTTTCTTTCCAGCCGGCATGTACTCTTGAAAGACTATGGGCGGTTTGTGCTGAGTCTGTCGCATGAAATTAGTGAACATGCCAAGACCTTTGCCGCGGAGTTGGGACGACCCTATCAATATTTGCCGTCATCTTCTTTATCCAAGGAGCAATTGGCGCGCGAGTTCATGGAACGAGACCAGATTAAGGAGGGGCTCGTCTGTGTGTTTGCGGCCGTAGAGCCCTGTCGCACCATCAGCGTACGCCCAACCGGGCCAGCAAAAAATTGGAACTGGTTGCACAGTCACGGCAGTGCAAGCACTTGTACTTCTATTTTGTCGATCGCGAGTTCGGTTTGATGCACATTCGGCTCCAGAGCTGGTTACCCTTCACCATTCAAGTTTGTCTCAACGGTCGCCGCTGGCTAGGCAACAAACTGCAACAAGCCGGCATTTCGTTTGTGCAGCATGACAACACCTTCACTGAAATTGCCGATGTCCAGCGTGGGCAACAATTCATGGACCAGCTAATGCAACGTGACTTTGCCCGTTATCTGAACGCTCTCACTAAAGTCATTAGTCCACTAACGCGGCACCCGGAATGGAAGCTCCCCAACGGTTACTACTGGAGCTTTCAGGAAGTGGAAACGGCGACCGACATTATGTTTCGCGATGCCCCCTCATTGAGTCGGCTTTATCCGAGCCTGCTCCAGCACGCCATGCTGGTCTGTAACAGTACTGATGTACTGCGTTTTCTGGGACGTCGCTGCAATAGCACCTTCAAGGGAGAAGTCAGCAGTAATCTAAGACACCGCGCTGAAGGTCTGCGCGTCAAACACTGGGTCGAAGAGAACTCGATCAAAATGTACGACAAGGCTCTTTCGGTACTGAGGATCGAGACTACGATTAACAATCCGCATCGCTTCAAGGCGTATCGCAACTCGACCCGTTACGGCCAACCCTGTCGCCGCTGGCTCCGCTTACGCAAAGGCGTAATCGCCATCCGGCGGCTGGTGCAGATTGCCAGGGCCGCTAATGAGCGCTATTTGCAGGCGCTCGCTGTAGTAGGAGAACCTAAACCTTCGCATCGCATCCTTGATCCTGTTAGTGAGCCGGTGCGGCAACAACAGCGTCGTTTCCGAGCTTTGCAACCGATCAGTCCCCGTGAAAGCCGTCTCTTCGAAGTCATTTGCCAAGGACGTTTTCTGCTCAACGGCTTCCGTAACAAAGATCTATGCCAAGCACTACCGCCCTCGCAGGGCATTGATTACCGTCGTTACGTTTTACGCATCGGCAGACAACTGCAACTGCTAAGGGCTCACGGTCTCATCTTTAAGGTCGCTAAAACGCATTACTACCGAATCACAAACAAAGGTCATGAGGTAATGGCCACCGCAATCAAATTTCGCAGTACTGATGTAGCGCTGCTAGCACCCTAAATTGATCGCAAAAAAACAAACTTCCATAGGTTTGTTACACGAAAGCACACCAACCAAAACCTAACGGTAATCCGAGTGTTTTGACACAGTCTCTGCCGTTGGTGGTATTTTCGCAAGCCGTGCCGTCATGTTCCTTTGAGCTAGAATCTGGCGCATCACAACGACAAGCTAAAGCGTATCGGACATTTGGTTAGCGTATCAGACACTTGCTTGAATCTGTGGACCTGCCTACGCTGAGTCTAACGCCTGTTCGCCCACTTGCTTCTCTAGTTTCTTTCTTCGCGCTCCCATGATGAAACCGTGTATAGCCATCACGACGCCAGTGAGCATGTACGTCATGCCTGCCAAACTGGAGAAGCGTGCGCCGGCGAAGAGAACAATAGAGACTGATACCAGAGCGATTCCGCAATTAAGGCCGCTCTCCTGGACGCTGCTGATCGTGTCGAAGCGTTCTATGTTCGTCAATTCGAGAGCCTCACGCTTACGGTATGCGTGCAAGTGCAGCAGCACGAACACAGCAAAGACTGCGAAGTAACCGATTCCAAAGATGATCATCAACGTACCCATTTGGTCGCTGTTCTGTATCATCTCCTCGACATTTCCGTTCGGCAATCGTATCTCACCGTGACCGCCAGTAAATCTATCGACAAGGAACGTAAAGAGGAATTTTAGCGGGTAAACATAAAACAGCACGACGAACAGCAACGCTGCATTCAGCCAGACTGTCGTTGCGTCCTGCAGCCCGTACCGGCGGAAAAACTTATGTTGATTGAACCAAACCAAAAACAGTAGAGTGAAACTAATCGCGAACGCGCCGAACCCATTCATGAGTTGCGCCAGTTCTCCGAATGTCTTGGGAACTTCGAGCGACACGACGAGCAGTGTAATTGCGAAGCCAAAGACGGCATCGCTAAGACCTTCAATTCGCGACACCTCGTAACTACGCCAGCGGAACGCTCCTTGTCCAATCTTATTGTCGATCAATTTTTGACGAATCATTTTGGACTCCAAAAAGGAATTCAAACATAAAATTCAACTCTCTGCGTAGGTCTGCTAGCTCTTTTCTACCTCGGCTTTTACAACATCCTCGATCAGTTGACTGTCTGCATCCGTAAACCCAATGAATCGTTTTGCTAACTGTCCGTTTCGATCGAATAGGAACGTCTGCGGAATCTGTTGGGTATCTGAAAGAAGAAAGCTGGTCAGTTCATTGTCAGGTATGGCCAACGTGTACTGAATTTTAAGCTCGCGTGCGAAGTCTGCAACCTTGGGCCAATCGTCAGGGCCACCCACATTTAAACCAATTACGCGTAACCCCTGATCCTTAAAGCGATGCTGCAGCTCGACGAGGCGCGGAATACTGTGTCGGCACGGCAAACACCAGGTCGCGTAGAAGTCGAGAATCAAGACGTTCCCTCTATATTGAGAGAAGAAATTGCGTTGTCCATCCGCCAATTGCCAGCCCATCTCATTGAGCGATTTCCCACTGATTGGCGGCATGGGTAGTGTCGTACCGGGTGGGCCAGAAACAACCGGAGCCTTAGATGTGCGCGGGCTTTGACAGGCCGCAGGCAGGATGAGAAGGAGACAGCAAAAGACAACTTTGTGAAATCGCGCCGAAACTGAATTCAACATGTCCGATACGCTGACATCAGGAATTGTCTTTCTCGATATCGTGTGAAACGGAAGGTCGGTCAATCGCGTCAGGAGGCAGTCGTTCACCCGGAACACGATATTCTCCCTCGACCCATTTCCCCAGGTCTACAAGTTGGCAGCGTTCTGAACAGAAGGGACGGAAAGAATTATCTTTCCACTCGACTGGATTACCGCAGGTTGGACACTTCCTCATTACGCCACGCGAGCGGCGTAACTTCGCATTAGGCAAGTGAAGCCGGCCGCTTGATCAGGATTCGTCGATTAACGAATTCGATGGTACCTTCGCGTCTCATCGCATTCAAGCGGACGGTCACGCTTTCACGAGTAGAGCCGACGATAGAGGCAATTTCGCGGTGGGGCAGGGGAATATCAATCAAAACGCCCTCAGGTTCTGTAACGCCATAGCGGTCGGAAAACTCTGCAAGCAACCGGTCGAGCCGCGCTGGAATCGCATTAAGTGCAAAGTCGGCCAGGCGGCGCTCCGCATGTTCAAGCCGTTGACCGATCAAACGGAAAGTGTAATCATGAAGCCGGTCGTCCTCAGCCATCCCCCGTTTGAAATCCGCGACTTGAATTCGCAAAAGCCTCGAGTTTTCGTAGGCAATTGCTGAATTCGCGCGTTGCCCCGCAGCCGAATAGAGCGCTGACTCCCCGAATAGAGAACCTTCCGGCAGGATGTCGATTACGGCTTCCCGTCCGGTATCAGGTTCGATGCGACAAAGTTTGACTCTGCCGTGAATGATGGCATAGAGACAGTCTGCAGCTTCGCCCGCCCGATAGACGAATCGGCGGCGCCTGAAGTCGAGCACGACCGAATTGGCGGAAAGATCCGCAACCAGGTTATCGCTAAGTGTTGTACCAAATTCCAGTTTACGAATTATGTCAGCGCGATCTTCGGGTGTTAGATCCCGCGCGCGCTTGGCATGCTGCACGACTTTCATCTGCCGATTCCTCTGGGGGTCGAGTTAAGGGTTCTCTGTTGCTCGATTCTTACAGCTTGACTGCTCTATCGGGGCGGTCCCGCAGCGGGCTCAGTTGTTTTGATTTGTAAGGAAACCCGCTTGATCTGACCCGGGGCGTATGACGCTTTCGGTTATTTTTACGGATTCGGTGTTTGGCAAGTGCTGGCTTGGAACGAATACCGATGGGCGAACTTTAGCATGAAGCTTATGGAGGCGCAAGACCAATAAGGCCCAACGTAACGTATGGAAACACGGTCCAATATTCTCGTGGTCGACGACAATCCCGACAAATTGAGGCTGCTCGAAGCCGCTCTAAATCTGGCGGGTTACAGCGTCAGAACTGCGATGGATGGTGAGGAGGCCCTCGCCGCCGTGGCGTCCTATCAGCCTGACCTGATCATAACCGACGTGATGATGCCGCGAATGAACGGCTATGAACTCGCAGAGCGAATCCGTGCAAATCCGCAGACCAAGTTCATTCCCGTGATTATGCAAACTGCAGCTGGGCATAACTCCGACGACCTGCGACGAGCGTCGGAAGCAGGCGCTCTCGGATACATCACCGATCCCACCGATCTGGAGCTACTCCTGGCGCGGACACGAACACTGTTAGAGTTCAAAGCTTATCTTGATGTTTGCGAAGAAGCTGCTTTTACGGACCATCTAACTGGCCTTGCAAATCGCCGACGTTTTGAGAGGCAATTAGATCGAGAAGTTAATCGCACCCTGAGGTACACTCGTCCGTTCAGCTTGCTAATGCTGGATATCGACCACTTCAAATTGGTCAACGACAACTACGGTCACAATGCCGGTGACGAAGCGATTCGAGGTATCGGCAGAGTGCTGCAGGAGGGAACGCGAGGAATAGACCTTGCAGCACGGATTGGTGGCGAGGAGTTCGCGGTTCTACTGGTTGAAACCGCACAAGCAGAAGCGCTCGAAGTGGCCGAACGACTGAGGGTCGCAATTCGTGAGATGGGCCTTCCCCGAGTGGGTCAGATCACCGCTAGCTTTGGAGTTGCAGAATGTCCTTCGGGCGGGCAAACTGCGGCGGAATTGTTACTTGCGGCTGACGTCGCGCTTTATGAAGCAAAGAGATCCGGACGGGACAAAGTAGTGGAGTGGGAGCCCATCAAATCGAACTCCGCAGAGGTTGGCGACGTACAGACGGATGCGGTGTAAATTATGGCCGATTACAAAGACAAGTTGGATGAATGGCAGCACGCAGCCCGGCGCAAAGCCAAAGAACTGGACGAGAAGTATTCGATTTCTGATCTGGTTAATGATGGAGCACGCGCCGCCGAAGAGGCAGCGCGACGAGGGGCAGAGACTGTTGCCTCAGGCGCTGAACGATTGCGGGCTGAAGCCGATCGCCTTGCTGATGATCGCGAGGTCGGTGACGCCGCGCGTAGAGCTGCCGGAGAAGCGGTACGTGGTGCAAAGAAGGCGGGCGAGGCCTTTCGCGGAGCCGCCGGAGAAGCAGGAAAGAAAGCGGGAGAGGTTTTTGACGACGCAAAGACCTACTACGATCGCGCGTCGCAGATCTATGACACAGGTGCGCGGTTCACGCGCGCGTCGTCCGCAGCGACCTCTGGTCTATTGAAAGCGCGAGATTGGATCAAGGAGAACCCCGGCAAAGCCGCTGTCGTTTCTGTTTCCTTGGTGCTGGGTGTCCGGATGGGTGCGGCTCTTCCAGGATTGGATGCAGTGCTGCTCGGCGCTCACCCGCATTGGTTAACTCACTCAGCGCTTCCTGTTTATGGATTGAAAAAAGTCAGTCAGAAGTTCGACAAGCATTTGAAAAATCAAGAAGAGCTGATTGGTAAAGGCGAGCTTACGGAAGCTGAACGCGAGCGAGTTGAGTTTGAGCGAAAGATTACGAAGTACGTTGGCGCGCCGCTGTTAGGTGCGTTCAGTTGTGCAGCAGGTGCAGCGATGTGGGCGCAGATTTTGCAGCCGGGAAGAATAACGGGCGCCCCAATTAGTTGGTTACTTGGTGGCAATCCATTTCTGGATGGTGTTTGGCTCTTCGCCAACGGCCTGATCTGTTTTCATCAGGGTTATCAGTTCTTCATGATTGCGCTGGCGAATCAGGAAGACGTGGCACGCGTTGTGAAAGAGATTAAGGGATTGCTGCCAGCTGCAACTGCCAGCGGTTGAGAGGCAGATCCACCAAAAGCAGATCCACCGATTTCCACAGATTACACAGATTACACAAACAGGAGCAGGAGCAGTAGGCAGGCGCACGAAAACGGTTCGCTTCCGCGGTTCATGCTCCTGCCTGCTGCTCCTGCTCCTGTTTGTGTAATCTGTGTAATCTGTGGAAATTGGTGGATCTGCCTTAGTTACGAGAGCGTAATCGGGAACGGCACGAAGCAAAGCACAAACACGAGCAGGGTTAGGATCGCAATCACTATTCGCTTCGTTCCCAACGGTTCCATAGTCGCTGGTTGTGGGTGACGCACTTGTAACATGATCCCTAGCAACACTGCATACAGAAATCCACTCGGGCTTCCGTGCCATAAAAATCCCAACACCGCCAAAACCACAACCGTTACGAATGCAACGCGGCCGACGACTTTGTGTGCGGCGGGTCCGAATACCGCAAACGTTCCATGTCCGCCATCGAGTTGGCCCACAGGCATGAGGTTCAGACTAGTGACTAACAAGCCTATCCATGCTGCCATGTAGTAAGGATTGATCAGCGATGTTGGTGCGAGAGATACACGAAGCATCGGGGCCAGTAGCCTGAAGAGCAACGGATCATTGAAAAGAATTCCACGTCCTTCATGAACTGGGCCAGGTTGGATTATCAGAAGCCCAACCACTGATACCGGTAGAGCGATCACGAAGCCCGCCAATGGTCCAGCAAGTCCTATATCAAACAATGCGCGTCTGGAAGGAATGGGTGAACGGATCTTGATAAATGCCCCGAAGGTCCCGGCAAGGAACAGCGGCGGCGCCGGAATGAAGAAGGGAAGTGTGACATTAACGCCGTAGCGTCGACACGCGAGATAGTGACCCATCTCGTGAGCAAACAGAATGCACAATAGTGATGCTGAGAACGCGACGCCCTGCAGCAGTAACGCCGGATGACGAAAGATTCCAAGCAGCAGAGCTTCGATCGAGTACAAATAATCTAAGGGTACGTAGAGAATGTAGTCGAGCGGAGTTCTCAGCGGCGGCTGGGCAACGTCGACTTCCGGCATAACTAACGTTGCTCCTGCCAGAATCGTCGTCAATATAGTCAGGGCAAACAGACTCCCGTGAATCTTCCATTCACGCGATGTGATGCGTGTTCCGAACTCCGCCCGCGAGATCGGGAGATGTGGTAGTTCGTTAGTTATTTCCGGGATTGTGCTGCGAATGCTTTCGTTCATGCCTCAAAGAATATCCACCGATTACACAGATTACACAAACAGGAGCAGGAGCAGTAGGCAGGCGCACGAAAACGGTTCGCTTCCGCGGTTCATGCTCCTGCCTGCTGCTCCTGCTCCTGTTTGCGTAATCTGTGTAATCGGTGGATGGCTTTAGAAATCGTTGTCGGAGTTTGTTTCGATGTCCCCGTCGTCGTGTGCTTGTAGTTCTTTGCCGGGTTTGAAGCGGATGGTCTTGCCGGAGGGAATAGCAACTTCTTCACCTGTACGTGGATTGCGACCGACACCCCGTTTTCGTGGTTTCACAACGAACACGCCAAAGCCCCTTAATTCAATTCGCTCGCCCCTCGTGAGTGCCTCTTTCATGGAGTGAAACAGCGCCTCAACGGCCTGTTCGGCTTTCATTTTGGGAACTCCGGTTTTATCGGCAACGCGATTGATAATATCTAGCTTGATCACGACTAGGGGCCTCTTTTCTACGCTCCATCAGGGGACGTTAGTCTGGGCTTATAAAGGCAGGCGAGGATGATAGAAAGGGGCTAAGACACTGTCAAGGAATTGGACTGCATGTCGTCGTGCTATGGATCTCCCGTTACGCAGTGAGCGTTGCTGATTAGGACGCCATTCGGTCCCGTCATCGAAGTAAACGTTCTGAAGCATCAACTCGGGCTTCTTGTGGCCATCCGGACACGAGCGATAGGTTTTGGGACTTAACAACTTTACTTCGTCAGTCTTTTTACATAGTGACGTGCAACCAGACCTCCTGAAGTAACCTCAAAATGCTCGTTTGACAAGCGCCAAATCGAAAGCTAACCTCAATTTTGCCGTGGGAATCCCGGCGCTCGCGTATGTTAGGAATTAGACGACGTCGACCACCACCGTACGGTGGGGTACATATAGACGACGACAAAGACATTCAAATCTATCACCCCGAACAGACAGCTGGCGGTGATCTGTGGTCTGAAGCCAGGCTGCTGCTGCGCGACTTGGTTTTCGCGCTGATGATTGCGGCGCTCGTCATCGTCTTTATCGTGCAACCGGTAAAAGTTGAAGGCACTTCAATGTTGCCCCGGCTTCATGATGGCGAACGAATCTTCGTCAATAAACTGATCTACTACGATGAATATGGCTGGGCGCCAAAACTCGATCGCGGCGACATCGTCGTGTTCTGGTTTCCCGACGATCCATCGAAGAGTTACATCAAACGGATAATCGGCTTGCCCGGTGACATGGTTGAAGTTCACGAGGGAATAGTTCAGGTAAACGGCCGCGATATCGAGGAGGATTATCTTGATCCGAGTCTCAATCTCGCGCATCGGAGCCAGCCAAGAATCTACGTGAAGCCCAACTACTACTTTGTGATGGGCGATAATCGCGATAATTCCAGTGATTCGAGAATCTGGGGACTCGTGCCCAAGAAATACATTTACGGGAAAGCTCTCTTCCGCTATTGGCCGATCTCAGCAGCCAGTGTGATTCATCATGAAGACATCAAGACTCCGATGCCTCCCTCTCCAAGCTTTGGTCCTGAGAGCCAGATGCAGGCCACGCCGGCCGCAAACGAGAATCCCGCAAATGAGGCTCCGGCCAATGAGAATCCCTAAACTGACCTCCAGCTGTTTTCAATGATCGATTGGCTGCGACTGTTTGCATTGGTTCTTTTTGCGCCGTTGCGCGGCCTGCGAGAGGTTCGTGACCGAAGCACGTTGCCGCAAGCTGGGCTTCTGGCGCTCGCCGTTCATGCAGCATTCTTCTTCTATCTGACGTGGCACTACTTGCGCGAGCTCATCAATTCGAGAGGCGCGCTGTTACTGTCATCGATCCTACAAGCTGCAGGTGTCCTAATATTCATTGCAGTAGTGTTCGTTCCCTTGTCGCTCTTCTTAGGCAACTTGTTTGAGAGACGAGGTGGTTTCCGTCTGTTAATGCAGCAGGAGTATTCCGGTCTTGCGACAACCATCTTCTACGCGATGACCGCCGCAAGCTTGATCGCTCTTACAGTAACTTTGCTTGGTAACGTTACGCAGGTATTGCCAAAGCTCGCCACGCGGATGTTTGAGTTTCAGTCGACGCAGCCAGGAGCGATAAAGCCCGAGATGTTTCCGGGAATTGACCCACGTCTATTCACACCCGGGCTGATGGCGATCGGAATCTCTTACTTGACGTTACTGGCGAGTTTTGGAATTTGGTCGACGATCGCGATTCGCGTTGTTCTGCGCTTAACGTGGTTCCGAGCCGCCTTCATTGTCTTCGTCAGCGCAACGCTCTTGTTCCCATCGGCATTTGTGTTGATGCCGATCTTCACGACCATTCTGGCGTCACCGTTTCTGCTCTTCCTCCTGTTTCTGTTTTTGCGTGGATATCTCGGTGAGATTAGCCGTAACCATCGCGCACGAGTGGCATTCAAACAAAATCTCGAGGCAGCGACTTTAAATCCCGCAGATGCGTCTGCCCATTACAATCTGGGCTTGATCCATCAACAGCGCGGTGATCTCGATGCGGCGCGCGAACGATTTGAAAAAGCCGTAGAGATTGATGCAAATGAAATTGATGCGCATTACCAGCTCGGACGTATTGCGCGTCAGCAACAGAGACTCGGAGATGCTATTCGCCACTTCGAGCAGGTTGTTTCAAGGGAACCGAACCACTCCCAGTACGAAATCTGGCGTGAAGTAGGTTCGACTTATATCGAAGCAGGGCAGTACGGTGATGCACGCAATGCGCTGGAGCAGTTTTTAGAGCACCGGCCATCAGACCCAGAGGGTTTGTATTTAATGGGCCGGGCACATGCAGGACTCGGAGACAAACGCGAAGCGGCGAGTTTGATGCAGGCCTGCATCGATGCAGTGAAGACGTCTCCCGCTTACAAATATCGCGCGAGTAAGCGTTGGTTGAATGAAGCGCAACAGTTTTTGAAAGCAAGCCAATAAATAGAACCCATAGGACTTATACGACCTATAACCACAATGACAGTGATCTCATCAGCACCAAAAGCGCTTCTGGCCCTTGAAGACGGCCGCACGTTTCTCGGCCGATCATGGGCTGCTGAAGGCGAAGTATGTGGAGAGATGGTCTTCAATACGTCTATGACCGGATATCAGGAGGTGCTCACAGACCCTTCTTACGCCGGTCAAATCGTTTGCATGACGTATCCGCTGATCGGTAACTACGGAGTCAATCAGGAAGACTCAGAGTCGTCGCGGCCGTGGGTTGAAGGCTTTGTGGTACGTGAAGCCAGCCGAATTGCTTCGAATTGGCGCGCCGAAGAAAGTCTCGCCGAGTATCTCAAGCGATGGAAGATTGTTGCTATCGAAGGAATCGATACAAGGGCCCTGGTCCGCCACATAAGAGATAAGGGCGCGATGCGCGCGTGCCTATCAACTGTCGATCTGGATGAGACGAGTGTTGTGCGAAAGGCACGACAGTCTCCTCCAATGGAAAACCGCGAACTCGCCAGTGCTGTTACCACCAATAAGCCTTACGAGTTTCCCGCAATCGGCAGAGAAAACTTTCATGTGGTGTGTTTGGATTTTGGTGTAAAACGAAACTCGCTACGCGAACTTGCGGAGCTTGGCTGTCGCACGACTGTCTTACCTGCATCGACGTCCGCTCAACAAGTGATGGCATTGAACCCTGACGGCATCTTTCTGTCGAACGGACCGGGTGATCCAGCCTCGATGAACAACGAGGTTAATGAGATCCGAGAGTTGTTAAAGACCGAGCGTCCGATCTTCGGTATCTGCTTCGGACATCAGCTTCTCGGTCGCGCATTCGGCGGCGATACTTTCAAGCTCACATTTGGACATCGAGGCGGCAATCAACCAGTGAAAGAAGTGTCTGGTTTGGGCGTTGAGATCACTTCGCATAACCATGGTTTTGCAGTTCGCGCAGAGAGCTTGCCACCCGACGTCGAAGTCACTCACATCAACCTCAATGACCGGTGCGTGGAAGGAATGCGACACCGGACGCTGCCGGTGATATCAGTGCAGTACCATCCGGAGGCCGCGCCTGGCCCACATGATGCTGAACATCATTTCCAGCGCTTCGTTGATCTCATGAAGAACGGGAAACGGTAGCGGATACGGTTACAGAACAATTCAACGTCCGCTAGTTTGCAGGTCAGGAAGGGCGGCTTGCCCCCGCCTCAACTTTCGGTGTCATTCAAGATTGAGTGAATCGCACGTTGAGGCGGGGGCAAGCCGCCCTTCCTAACCTGCAAACTAACTAAGCTTGAATCTAGTCTTCGAGGGGGAGCTTCAACTCACCGGTTGTGAGGTCTGGCCGGGCGCGTGTCATGTCTGCGGGAGTGGTCTTCGGCCCAAGCTGTTGCGGCGTCGTTGCGGCAGTCGCTGGTTTTGTTAGTGTAGGCTCCAGCAGATCCGCAAGTCCTTCACTCCCTCGATGTTCCATCCAATGCTTATAGCTGACGGTTAGAATTGCCACTACCGGAATTGCCAAAAAAATACCGGCCACACCCGCCAATTCAGCGCCAGAGAGAATGGCAAAGATAACTGCTAACGGATGAAGATGAATTCCGTGGCCGACCAGCCGTGGATAAATGAAATAATCCTGTACGATTCGCAGCACGAGGA
>Ga0114129_10011944_pt1 | contig 12350 bp, 14 predicted proteins | sample RhiMetdeltSRZDD1_FD_80071 | JGI IMG/M metagenome (GOLD analysis project Ga0114129, IMG submission 80071) | Populus rhizosphere microbial communities from Tennessee, USA - Rhizosphere MetaG P. deltoides SRZDD1 (version 2) (version 2) | ecosystem: Host-associated > Plants > Roots > Rhizosphere >...
CCTGGGCCTGATCATGGCGATCACCAGCCTCGCGGCGATGAACACGCTGGTGAACCGGTTCCGGGAACGGGCGGCGGACACCGACGCCACCGAGACGGACGTGAACAACCTCGTCACCGCCATCCGCGTGATCACGATCGTCATCGCGATCGCGCTGCTCCTGCTGGCCGTCCTGCTGATCCTGCTCGCCGTCGGGAACCTGCGGGGCAGCAACACCACCCGCGTACTCACGTGGATCGTCTGCGTACTCGGTGTGCTGTGCGGGTGCTGTGGACTCTTCGGGGCGCTCACGTCGAGCCGGATGACGACGTTCGGCACGGCCGACACCGACGCGGCGACGGCGGAGCAGCTCGGCCGTGCGCTGTCCGACTCGTACCCCGGCTGGTGGTCCGGGGTGAATGGGACACTTTCGGTCCTCCAGCTGCTGGGATACATTGCCGTCGCCGTTCTGCTCGCCCTGCCGGCCGCGAACGCGTACTTCCGCCGGCCGGCCCGATGAGAGGTGGTCCGTGGCCGTACGAACCGCGCTCGTCACCGGTGCGACGGCGGGCCTGGGCGCGGCCTTCGTACGGCGGCTCGCGGCCGACGGGTACCACCTCGTGCTCGTGGCGAGGGGCGGTGAGCGCCTGGCCGAGATGGCCGAGGAGGTCGCTGGCCGGTACGGGGTGACCGCGACCCCGATGGTGGCCGACCTGTCGACCGACGAGGGCTGCGCGGCCGTTGAGGAGCGCCTGCGCGACCCGGCGGCCCCGATCGACCTGCTCGTCAACAACGCGGGCCGGACGCTCAACACGGCATTCGTGCGCTCGACCGCCGAGAAGGAGGCGAGCCTCCTGCGGTTGAACGTGGACGCGGTCATGCGGTTGACGCTGGCGGCGCTGCCCACGATGATCGAGCGTCGCCAGGGGGCGGTCGTCAACGTGTCGTCGGTGTCGGGTTTCTTCGCGGTGATGCCGGGCTCGACGTACCCGGCCTCGAAGGCGTGGGTCACCAACTTCACACAGTCCGTGGCGCTGTCGGTACGCCGGTACGGCGTCCGGGTGATGGTGTTGTGTCCGGGTTACACGCGGACGGAGTTCCACGAGCGCGCGGGGATCGACGAGTCCAAGATTCCCGGCTGGCTGTGGCTCGATGCCGACGCCGTGGTCCGGGATGGACTACGTGACCTGCGGCGGGGCAAGATCGTCAGCATCCCGACGTGGAAGTACAAGGTTCTCGTGGCCGTCGGCCGGCACGCCCCGCTGCGCCTGGTCGGTCGGGTGAGCCGCGACACGCGCGGACGGTGACGCCACCTGCCGCGGGCTAGGCGAACCTGTTGACGTTGGTCGTACTCCTGGTGGCTGGAACTACCCGCGGGTACTTGCGACGTCAACCGCCCCGTTGGTTCCCGCCTCGCAGTTGATCGGTACTCTCGTCTGCATGAATGGCCGCGACGACCTGCGCAAACTCCTCCTCGACCTAGCCGTGGTCGAGGGTCGGGTTGTGCTGTCGTCGGGGGCGGAGTCCGATTGGTACCTGGATCTCCGCCGGGTCGCGCTGCACCACGAAGCGGCCCCGCTGATCGGCCGGGTCATGCTGGATCTGTTGTCGGACTGGGATTTCGAGGCAGTCGGCGGCCTCACCCTCGGCGCGGATCCGGTGGCCACGGCCATGCTGCACGCGGCCGCCGCGCAAGGGCGCGCGGTGGACGCATTCGTGGTGCGGAAGGTGGGTAAAGAACACGGGCTACAACGACGGATTGAAGGACCTTCGGTGACCGGCCGGCGGGTGGTCGCGCTGGAGGACACCTCGACGACGGGGGCGAGCGTTTTGACCGCAGTAGACGCTTTACGGGAGGCCGGCGCCGAGATTGTCGGCGTTGCGGTTATTGTCGATCGAGGAGCGGGCGACGCTGTCCGGTCTGCAGGTCTGGCGTACCGCTCAGCGTTTACGTTGGCCGACCTCGGCCGTGTGGCCTGAAAAATTGTCGATTCGGACCTGCGCATATGCAGGCGGGTCGATGGTGTTGGTGGAAGGATGGATTACGTGGGAACTGCGTTGGCCGAGATGACCATGCCTCAGATCTCGCCGCTGGCCGGCGAGCCAATTGACCGATCCGATGCCGAGCGCCTCGCTGGGGTGCTTAAGGCGCTCGCGGACCCTGCCCGACTGCGGCTGCTCAGCCTCATCCAGTCGGCTCCTGAGGGTGAAGCGTGTGTGTGCGATCTGACAGCTCCGCTCGGGCTTTCCCAGCCGACTGTCAGTCACCACCTGCGCATCCTCACCGAAGCCGGCTTGCTGGAGCGGGAGAAGCGTGGCGTGTGGGCGTACTACCGCCTCGTGCCTACGGCGATCGCCACGATCGCCGAGCTGCTGACTCCGCCGCGCAAGCGCGCGACGAAGAAGGCTGCCCGCTGAGGCATGAAGCCTGACCGTTCCGGCATCGCGTGACGAACGCGGTGCCGGAACGGAAAGCGGCGTGGGACCCGTCCCCGCCGAGGTTGAGTGCGGAGGCCGATCGGTGTCGTACGTCGAGGGTGACCCGCGCGACCAGCTCGCGCATGTCGGGTTCGACGTCGTCCAGGCGGGCTTGGTGGTGGGCTCGGGCGGCAACCTGTCCGCCCGGTTCGACGACGACCTGTGCTGGGTTACCGCCGCGGGCTCGTGGCTCGACCGGCTCAACCGGGGTGACTTCGCGCTCGTCCGCATCGCCGACGGCGATGTGGCGCTGGCCGATGGCCGCGCGTCGCAACCGTCCACCGAGCTAGCACTGCACCTGGCCACGTACCGTGCCCGCCCGGACGTCCGGGCCATCGTGCACCTGCACCCGCAGTCGGTGCTGCTGCTGGACGCGATCGGGGCGCCGATCCGGCTCGTCACGACGGATCATGCGTACTACCTGCGCCGGGTCGTCACCGCGCCTTTCGCGCTGCCCGGCTCGATCGAGTTGGCTGCCGGTGCCGCCGCCGCGGCGGCTGACGGCACGAACTGCATCGTCCTCGCCCATCACGGCTGCTCGGTGCTCGGCGAGTCGGTCGAGGTGGCCCATCGCCGCGCCCGCAACCTGGAAGAGGCGGCGCTGCTGACCTACCGGGCGCTGTCGCTGCCGGGCGCGCCGGCGCTGCGGGACTGCCCCGAGGAATTCCTGGACCGCCTCGACCGAGGCGAGGTTTCCGTCTGAGCGCAGCCGGAGCCGCCCTTTGGCGGAGGCGAGCACAGACCGCGGTGTCCGTCTGAGCGCAGCCGGAGCCGCCCTTTGGCGGAGGCGAGCACAGACCGCGGTGTCCGTCTGAGCTCAGCCGGAGCCGCCCTTTGGCGGAGGCGAGCACAGACAGCGGTGTCCGTCTGAGCACAGACGGCGGTTTCCGTCTGAGCACGTACCGTAATGGTCTGGCGTTTGACTTTGTCGATGAGTAACGATTGACCCATTTCCCCCCTTGCGGATTGTAGCGAGGCACCTAGGCTGGGGACCTCGTACGTGGCGGGCGTGCGAGGCGTACTCGTAAGGGGATCTGTGTCCGGACGTCATCGACCGGCCGGTTTCGACGGTCGGCGATCGTTTCGTGCACCGCTGTTGGTGATCGCGGTGGCGGCGCTCGTCGGCATCACCGCGCTGGCGGTCAAGGTGGTGTCGGCCGACGCCCACGGCTGCGGCAGTGGGGTCCGGCTGCCCGTCGCCGCTGCGCCGGAGATCGCGCCGGCCGTCCAGGAGGCCGCCCGCCGCTGGATGGAGACCAGCCCCGAGGTCAACGGGAAGTGCGTCCAGGTGCAGGTGAGCGCCGTCGCGCCGGCCGACGTGGCCAGCGCGCTCGCCGTCCGGGTCGGCGGCCGCATCGACGTCGCCGCCCAGCCCGCACCCACGCCCAGCGACGCCGACCTGCCGGCCGTCTGGATCCCGGACTCGACCGCCTGGCTCGGCCGCGTCGCCGCGGTCGACCGCAACGCGGTGACCGCCGCCGCACCGTCCATCGCCATGAGCCCCGTCGTCTTCGGCATGCCCGAGGGGGTCGCCGCGACGTTCGCCGGCGGCGCCGGGGGCAGGCCGCCCAACCTGCTGCAGACGGCGCTCGTCGACGCGCAGAAGGCCATCCAGGAACGGCGTCCCCCGCAGTTCCCCATGGGCATCGTCGACCCGCGCCGCGACTCGGCCAGCCTGGCCGGCGCGATGGTGGTCCGCGACACGGTGGTCACGGACGAGAGCAAGCTGCCCGCCCTGATCGCGGTCTACCGCGTGATCAACCGGGGCCACGTGCCCGACGTCGCGAGCCTGTCGACCGCGTTCACGCAGGGCGTCAAGGTCGCGCCGATGACCGAGCAGGCCGTCGCGGCGGCCAACACGCGTACGCCCGACGCGCCCGTGGCGGCCGTCCCGTTCGCGGCCGCCGGCCCGTCGCTCGACTACCCGTACGCGACCCTCGCGGGCAAGCCGCGCGACGTCGAGCTGGCCGCGACGAGACTCCGCGGCGCGCTGCTCGGCGGGGCGTACCGGGACCCGTTGACGCGGGCCGGATTCCGGGCGCCGGACGGGACGAGCGGGCCCGGCTTCCCCACCGGGCACGGCATCACGCCGGCCCAGGCGGCCGCCAACGCGCTCGGCGACCCGGAGCGCGTCGCGCAGACCCTCGGGCTGTGGAGCGCGGCCAACTCCCCGTCCCGGGCGCTGACCCTCGTCGACGTGTCCAGCTCGATGGCGAGTCCGGTTCCCGGTCGGGCGGGGACGACCCGGCTCGCCCTGCTCCAGCAGGCCGCGGCCGCGGGCCTCCAGCTCTTCACCGACACCAGCTCGCTCGGCCTCTGGACGTTCGCGTCCGGGCATGCCGAGCTCTCGCCGATCATCCCTCTCACGACGGCCAACCGGCAGGTCATCGGCCAGAAGATCGCGGGCGTCCAGACGACCGCGTCCGCCGAGTCCGCGCTCTTCGTGACGCTGCGCGATGCGTACCGGGCCATGATCGAGGGGTACGCCCCCGGCGTGGTCAACCGGATCATCGTGTTCACCGACGGGCGCAGCAGCGTCTCCGAGATCAGGGACCTCGAACAGCTGAACCGCCAGCTGGAGACCCTCGCGTCGGTCACGAAGCCGATCGAGGTCACGCTGATCGGCGTGGGCGCCGACATCGACATGGCCGAGCTGGAGGAGATCGCGCAGATGACCGACGGGGTGGCTACCCGGATCCGCGACCCCGCCGACATCGAGACGGTGTTCCTCCGGGCGCTACTCGCCTAGCTCGGCGGGCGTACGGGCGCGCCGGCGCTTCTCCCGGCGGGACCGCACGATCTCGATGAAGATCGGCGTCAACGAGATCAGCACGATCACGAAGACCACCGGCAGGATGTACTTGTCGATCTCGTCGGGCGACATGACCGTCGAGATGCGGCCGGCGAGCAGATAGCCGGCGAGGATCACCCCGTCGGTCCACAGGATCCCGCCGATGACGTTCCACACGAGGAACTGGCGGGCCGGCATCCCGAGTACGCCCGCCACGGGGTTGAGGAATGTCCGCACGATCGGGATGAACCGCGCCAGCACAACCGCCTTCGCCGGCCCGAACTTGGTGAAGTAGTGCTCGGCCTTCTCCACGTACTCCCGCTTGAACAGCCGGGAGTTCGGCCGGTCGAACATCCTCGGCCCGTACCGGGCGCCCAGGAAGTGGCCCAGCTGGGCCCCCGCGATCGCACAGATCGGCGCGCCGATCAGCAGCGGCACGAGCGGGATCCGTACGCCCTCGCCGAGGATGGTCTCGGCGACGTCGGAGGACGCCACGCCGGCGACGAACAGCAGCGAGTCGCCCGGCAGGAAGAACCCGAGCAGCAGCCCGGTCTCGGCGAACATGATCAACCAGACGCCGAACAGCGCGGCGGAACCGAACAACTGCAGCCAGTCCTGCGGGTTGAGCGGGTTGAAGGACAGGTACTCGGTCAGCGCGCGGGTGTTCTCGCCGGTGTCCACGGCGACAAAGGCTACTCGATGACCACCTGCGCCTCAGCGGCCGCCAGCGCAGGCAGGAAGGGGGTGACAAGCCCCCAGCGCAGGACGGCCGGACCGGTCGGGCTGGTGGCCGGCACCGTGAGGTCCCACGCATTCATGCACCAAGGACTCCCGTACCCGGCGAAAGGTTGCGTTAGGTTTGAGCCATGACGGCACTCAGCTTGAGTGATCCGTACACGGTGCCGACCACTCACTGGCACGCGCTGCCGGACGGCCGGATCCAGTGTGATGTCTGCCCGCGGGCCTGCCGGCTACGCGAGGGCCAGCGTGGGCTGTGCTTCGTGCGCGGCCGGGTCGACGACCAGATCGTGCTCGCGTCCTATGGCCGGTCGTCCGGTTTCTGCGTCGATCCGGTCGAGAAGAAGCCGCTGAACCATTTCCTCCCCGGCTCGCCCGTCCTGTCGTTCGGCACCGCGGGCTGCAACCTGGCCTGCCGGTTCTGCCAGAACTGGGACATCTCCAAGTCCCGGGAGATCGACACGCTCGCCTCGGCCGCGTCGCCCGAGGGGCTCGCCGACGCCGCCGAGCGGCTGGGCTGCCGTTCGGTCGCGTTCACGTACAACGATCCGGTGATCTTCATGGAGTACGCCATGGACGTCGCCGACGCCTGCCGCGAGCGGGGGATCCGGGCCGTGGCGGTGTCCGCCGGTTACATGAACCCGGCCCCGCGCGCCGAGTTCTACCAGCACATGGACGCGGCGAACATCGACCTCAAGGCGTTCACCGACCAGTTCTACGAGAAGGTGACGTTCGCCCGCCTGCCGGCGGTACTGGACACGCTGGAGTTCCTGCGCGACTCGCCGGTCTGGTTCGAGATCACCACGCTGCTCATCCCCGGCCACAACGACGGCGACGACGAGATCGCGCAGGAGTGCGACTGGCTCGTCGAGCATCTGGGGCCGGACGTACCGCTGCACTTCTCCGCGTTCCATCCGGACTACAAGATGCGCGACGTCCCGCGTACGCCGCCGGAGACGCTGCGCCGCGCCCGTCGCATCGCGCTCGAGCGCGGCCTGCGCTACGCCTACACCGGCAACGTGCACGACCCCGAAGGGCAGACCACGTCGTGCCCGGGCTGCGCGGCCCCGGTCGTCGTCCGCGACTGGTACGTCATCACCGGGTACGAGCTGGACGGCGACGGTCGATGTGTCCACTGTGGAGCCCAGGTCCCCGGCGTGTACGCCGGCCCGCCCGGGCGCTGGGGTGCGCGCCGGCTGCCGGTCCAGCTGACCGATCCCGTGCCGGTCGGTACGGGCGCCCACGACCGCCGCGCCCGCCCGTGACCCGGCCGGCGGCCGTCGCCGGGCTGTTCTACCCCGACGATCCGGTCGAGCTGGGCACTCTCGTCGACGGGTTCCTCGCGGCGGCTGCGGCTGCCGCGCCGGCCCGGGCGTACGTGGTGCCCCACGCGGGACTGCGGTACTCGGGCCGGACGGCCGCGTACGTGTACGCGAGCCTCGGGCCGGCCGAGCGCGTCGTGCTGATCGGGCCGAGCCATCGCGTACCCCTCGCCGGCGCGGCGGTGCCCGTCAGCCGCGAGTGGAGTACGCCGCTCGGACCGTCCTTAGTGGACTCCGAGGGGGCGTGGGCGCTCGTGGACGCGGGGCACGCGTACGCCGACGACCGGCCGCACTCCGTCGAGCACGCCATCGAGGTGCAGCTGCCGTTCCTGCGACGCGTACGGCCCGACGCGCCGATCCTGCCGGTCGCGATCGGAGTGTCCACAGTCGACGATGTCGCCGCCCTCGTCGCGGCGGCCGCCACCCCCGGCACGGTCGTGCTGTGCAGTACCGACCTGTCGCACTATCTCGACGAGGACGAGGCCCGGGAACAGGACGACCGTACGTCCCGGGCGATCCTCGACCTCGCGGCCGACCGGGTGGGTCCGCGCGACGCGTGCGGGCTGTACGCCCTGCGCGGCCTGCTCGCCTGGGCCGCGCGGCAGGACCTCGTCGCGGAGCAGCTCTACCGGAGTACGTCCGCGGACACCACGGGCGATCGGGCGCGGGTCGTCGGATACGGCGCATTCGCGCTCCGCTGACCCGGGCCGGCCCTCAGCGGTACTCGTCGTCCATCTGCACCACGCGTGCCTGCTCGACGGCGTCGTACTCGCCGACCTCCATACCGCGGTGGACCTCGGTGGATCCGCCTTCGGCCGGGTCGGCCGGGGTGGCCTGCTCGACGGAGTCCTCCGCGGGCGTCTCCAGGCCGCGGTCTTCCGGCGTGAGGTCCGTGAAGTCTTCCTCGGGCTGGCTCATTCCTCCACCGTACGGCTTGTGGGTCGGCCGCGCGCGGCGGTGGGGGCTGCGAGATACTGCTGAGCGGACCCACAGAACGCAAGGAGCGTCGAGATGCCCATCGCTTCGCCCGAGGTGTACGCCGAGATGCTGGACCGCGCCAAGTCGGGCGCGTTCGCGTACCCCGCCATCAACGTCACCTCGTCCCAGACGCTGAACGCGGCGTTGCGTGGCTTCGCCGAGGCGGGGAGCGACGGAATCGTCCAGGTCTCCACCGGCGGCGCGGAGTACCTGTCCGGCCCGACGGTCAAGGACATGGTCACCGGAGCGGTGGCGCTGGCGCAGTACGCGTACGAGGTCGCCAAGAAGTACCCGGTGCACATCGCGCTGCACACCGACCACTGCCCGAAGGACAAGCTCGACGGGTTCGTCCGCCCGCTGCTCACGATCTCCAAGGACCGCGTCGCGCGGGGTGAGCCGCCGCTGTTCCAGTCGCACATGTGGGACGGCTCGGCGGTCCCGCTCGCCGAGAACCTGGAGATCGCCCAGGAGCTGCTGGCCGACGCGGCCGCGGCGCACATCGTGCTGGAGATCGAGGTCGGGGTCGTCGGGGGCGAGGAGGACGGCGTCGTCGGCGAGATGAACGAGAAGCTCTACACGACCGCCGAGGACGGGCTCGCCACGGCCGCCGCGCTGGGCCTCGGCGAGAAGGGCCGCTACATGGCGGCGTTGACGTTCGGGAACGTGCACGGGGTGTACAAGCCGGGCAACGTGAAGCTGCGGCCCGAGATCCTCAAGGAGATCCAGGACGCGGTGGGCGCCCGGTACGGCCGGGAGAAGCCGCTCGACCTCGTCTTCCATGGCGGCTCGGGTTCGCTGCTGTCGGAGATCCGCGCCGCGCTCGACTACGGCGTCGTGAAGATGAACATCGACACCGACACGCAGTACGCGTTCACCCGCCCCGTTGCCGGACACATGTTCACGAACTACGACGGTGTACTCAAGATCGACGGCGAGGTCGGCAACAAGAAGGCGTACGACCCGCGCACCTGGGGCAAGACCGCCGAGGAGAGCATGGCCACGCGGGTCGCGCAGGCCTGCGAGGACCTGCGTTCCACGGGTACGTCGCTGTCAGCTGACCGGCGCGGCTGAACCGACGGCGTACCGCCCGTCGGAGCGGCGCACGACGGCGATCACCATGCCGGACTCCAGCTGCGTGAACGCCGGGTTCGCCCCGTCCGCGTTGGCGACCGCGGCCCGCCCGTCCGCCGTGGGGGTACCCAGGCGCAGCGGCTCACCGAGGTCGGGGTCGACCCGGCCGGGGTCCTCGCGTGTGGCGTTGCCGTGGACGACCAGCGCGCTGACCACGGCCGCCCGGGAGACGAGGACGAGGACGACGTCGGTGGGGGTGTCGTAGCCCTGGGACCGTACGTACGCCTGGTGCCACGTACCGTCCTCGGCCGCGAACCGGCGCGCCAGCTCGGGCAACTCGGGCGAGAACGCCTCAACCGACCCCCGCCGCTTCTGCGCTTCGGGCGTCAGCCGCGCCCAGGCGCCCGCGGCGTCGTTGGACCGTACGGCGGCCACGAACGCGGCCGCGGTCTCGTCGGCCTCGGCCACGTACGGTGCGCCGGTGCAGGCACAGCCCCGAGCCGGGCGCTGGACCTCTACGACGACCCACGCCAGCCCGGCGACGACGAGCAGTCCGGCGGCTACGATCATCCATCTGCGCATGCCGTCGAGTCTGCGCCCCGCGGGCAAGGGGGAGAGGGGTGCGGCCGTAGTGCTGGGCATCGAAGGGTACGAGCCGCAGTGGCACCACGACGGACGTACGCTCGCCGCCGCGCACCGCCACGCGTTCCGCAAGGTGCTCGACCAGCCGCTGGTCGGCTCCTGGCTCATGTGGGACCTCACCGCGCGGGTGTGGTTCGCCGACGGCCCCGTGATCCTCGGCTTCGGGGATCAGAACGTGGAGATCACCCACCGCAAGTTCGACGAGTGCGCGATCACCTGGAACCAGGTGGACATGTCGATGCCGCCCGACTGGCCCGGGTTCGAGCTTGACTGGCGGTCCGACACCAACAGCGCGCTCACCCGCCTGCGCGGCCGTCGGTTGCGCGAGGTCAACGTGATCGAGCGCATCATGGCGGCGCACTGGCGCCCGCACGTGCTCCACGCGATCGAGCTCCGGTTCGAGACCGGACGGCTGTCGGTCTACAACGCGCTCGACGAGAACGGCATCAACGACGACGACGAGGTCGATCTGCCCGTCGGCCGGTGGCGCCGCGTGTCGATTGCCTAGCGGGCGTCTGGACCGCCGCGGCGGGTACCTCGGCCGGGGGCGCGGGCATCGTCGGGATGGGTACCGGCGGCGCCGTCAACAGGGCCTCCGCCTCGTCGATGTCGTCGATCACGTGGATCAGCCCGGACAGGTCGCCGAGCGGCGAGGCGGCGAGCAGCGGCCGGAGCAGCACCTCGACCGGCTGGGTCTCGGTCCAGTACCGCTTGCCGAGAAAGACGAACGGGCCGCTCGTACCGTCCGTCGCGTAGAAGGTCTTGGTCGCCGCCTGGAAGATCTCCTGCACCGTACCGGCGCGACCCGGCGCGAAGACGATGCCGCCACGCGCGAGCCGGAGCAGCGTGTCCTCGCGTAGCGCGTTCGAGAAGTACTTCGCGATCCGCCCGGCGAACAGGTTGGCCGGCTCGTGCCCGTACAGCCACGTGGGGATCGCGAGCCCACCGGCCCGGTGCCACGGCACGTCGGGCGCGATCGGCCACTGTTCGCGTACGGCGAGCGCGGCGGCGGTGTACGCCTCGTGCGCCACGAACGCGGGTGCCTCGGCGAGCCGGTCGATCGCGGCGGGCAGGTCGGCCGGTCCGGCCGTCGACAGGTACGCGCCGAGGTTCGCCGCTTCCATGATCCCGGGCCCGCCGCCGGTGACGACGAGCCGCCCGGCCCTGGTCAGCCGCTGGGCGAGCTCGGCCGCCATCCGGTACTCGGGGGCCCCGCGGGCTACGGCGTGCCCGCCCATCACCCCGACCGCTCTCCCCGGGCCGGCGTCGTCCAGCCACTCGGCGACCGTGTCGTCCAGCGCCTCGTCGATGCCGTAGTCGTGCATGCGCTGGGCGAGCGCCTCGCGGATGTCGGGCAGCCCGCCGCCCTGGGCGAGGAAATGGTGGTAGACGACCGTGTCGAACATCGCGTCGAACCCGCCCGCCGCGAACCCGGCCGCGAGATCGTCCGGCGAGTAGAGCGCGGCGGCCGGCGCGGGGTACGGCGTGTTGTCGATGGGCGGCACGACGTGTGCCCCGCGCCGCACCAGCTCCGCCTCCACGTCGGCCGAGGCGAAGAAGCAGCCGATGAAGTACGTACCCGAAAGGTCCGTTGTCGTGAGGTCCGGGGGGTCGACCTCCAGGTGCAGGCCCTGCACGGTGAGCCCGGCGAGGCTGCCCTGGGCGAGGTGGAGCGCCAGCTCCTCGCGCGACTCGATCTCGGCCGCCATGCGGTCGTAACCCGTCATGGCGACATCCTGCGCCGACCTGCCGCCGCGCGCGACAGGACGCGACGGCAATGCGACAAGGACGCGACGAGGGCCCGACGACACGAGGTCACCGGGCCCTCTTTACCGGGTCCTGGGGAGGCTCCGGACCTTCATTTGTAGTCCATGACCACCACGTGCGCACCGGCCGGTCGCGTGACGAAACACTCAGCCGTTCAGCCTGACTACGGTGCCCGTAACCGGTTGAATGGCGCAATGCAGAACCTGCTGCCCGAGCCGCCCGCGACCCTGCTCCCGGCCGACCCCGAGGCCGACGCCGCGCTGGCCGCGGCCACCGACGTCGACGGGCTCGCCGGGGTCGCCGCGGCGCACCCGGCGTACAGCGCCGCCTGGGCCGCCCTGGCGCGCCGGTCACTGCGCGACGGGCAGCCGGTGACGGCGTACGCGTACGCGCGTACCGGATACCACCGCGGGCTCGACCAGCTGCGCCGCAACGGGTGGAAGGGCCACGGGCCGGTGCCGTGGTCGCACGAGCCGAACCGGGGCTTCCTCACCTGCCTGCACGCGCTGTCCCGGGCCGCGGCGGCGATCGGCGAGGACGACGAGGCGGCCCGCTGCGCCCAGTTCCTCCGTGACTGCGACCCG
>Ga0114129_10011945_pt1 | contig 12350 bp, 8 predicted proteins | sample RhiMetdeltSRZDD1_FD_80071 | JGI IMG/M metagenome (GOLD analysis project Ga0114129, IMG submission 80071) | Populus rhizosphere microbial communities from Tennessee, USA - Rhizosphere MetaG P. deltoides SRZDD1 (version 2) (version 2) | ecosystem: Host-associated > Plants > Roots > Rhizosphere >...
AGCCGTACAGGGCGGCGTGACCCGGTCCGCCGTAGGTGGCGAGGGGGCGCAGCGACAGCGGCGCCGGCGGCGCGGCCGGCGCGGCCGCGGGTGTGGGTGACGCGAGCGCCAGCCCGGAAGGCATCGCCAAGAACACGCTTGCGAGCGCGCCTGCGAGGCACCGTGCCCACCTGCTCAGCTTCATGGGTCCGTTGCTATACGACCCACCCGACGCCCAGACCGAGGCGTCGTGAACGCGCGGCGAACATCGGCGGAACCTTCCGCCGCCGGTGCGGGCCGCCCGGGCCCGAGGACGCGTTCAGGTCGGGGGCCGCCGGGCGCGGCGCGGACCGATCCACCCCATGCCCAGGGGCGGCCCGATGGCGACGACGATCAGAGCCGCGGCCACCAACAGGAAGATCACCACGCCCCGGCCACGGGGCGTGCTGACACGCTTCCCGTCGATCATGATCTCGCCGTTCCGGAGCTCGAACTTGGCCGTCAGCGCCTCGCGGCTGCCCCGGGACAGATCGCCGACCGCCAGGTCGCCGAACGCGGGGTCGGCCGAGCTGGCGGCCGCGGCCGCCGCGGCCGCCGCCGCGGCATCGGATGCTGTCGTCGACGTGGTCGCCCCGCCTGCTGCGGTGTTGGCGCGCTGGTTGCCGCCGGCCCCGGATCCGGCGCCGCCCGCCCCGGGGCCCAGCACCCCGCCGGCGCCCGGGCGCTGGATGGTGCCGACATCCAGCGCGAGGTAGTCCTTGCCCCAGTCGCCCAGCGGGCCCGGGTCGGGCGCTCCGGGAATCTGACGGATCACGTCGAAGCCCTGCTGCACCAGGTTCGGCGGCAGCGGTGAGTAGCCCAGCGTCGCGGCCTTCCCCTGGCCGAGGGTGAGCGAGTAGATGAGGTACTTGCCCAGCGTCGAGCCCTTGTCCGGGCTGAACCCCGTGGTGGGCACGATGGCGTAGTTGTAGCTGGAGATGGCGTAGGCCTCGGGCCGGCCGTTGGTGAACACCGCGGTGAGGTTCTGGGTGCCGTCGCCGTTGCGGGTGGCCTCGAGCAGCGCCACGGCCACGTTGCGGGGCGTGGGCAGCGTGAAGTTGCCGGCCGCGTTCTGGACGAAGGCCATCGGCAGCCCTGCGGCCAGTGCGTAGCCGGCCTCGGCGTAGCCGATGGAGCCGTTCGAGTTGGCGTTGGCGATCACGTTCGCCAGGGCATAGGAGCCGCTGGCGTAGGTGGTGCGAAGCAGTCCACCTGCGACGGCGCCCGGGTAGATGTCGGTCCACAGCGTGCCGTCGGGAGTGCGGTAGGTGGCACTGAACCGGTTGCGCAGCCGAGCCATCACATCGGGGGCCGCGGACGCCATGTACTGCATGAACACCGCGGTGGTCCCGGAGCCCTCGGCCCGCACGACCGGCCTGATCTCCCGGTCGGGAAGGCGGGCGCCGACACCGTTGTCGGCGTTGAGCGCCAGGATCGCAGGGTCGCGCCAGTTGTTGATCTCCTCGGTGAAGATCTTGGCCGTCACCTCGCCGCTCAGCCGCAGGCCGTCGATGGGCCGGCCCGCCCCGTCCCGGACGTTGTACATGAGGGCGGTGCCGCCGGCCACCAGGGGCATGTAGGCGAACGCCCGTGACGGGAAGGGGTCGACGGACAGGTACGAGATGTCGGAGGATGCCCAGTCGACCGTCTCGTTGGCGAACAGGTTGCGGCCGGTCGTGGAGCCGGTGGCGTTGAAGTTGACCCGGATGCCGAGCTGCTGGGCGGCGTCGGCGCGCCACTGGTCGATCATGATGGCGGCGAAGGTCGACCCCGCGCCGTTGACCGTCTCGTCAGCCGCAGCCGGCGACGCGCCCGTGGTCACGACCGCCGCCACCACCGCGACCGCGACGAGGATGCGACCGACGCGGGCCGTCATCCGAAGCGCCCCGCCACGTAGTCGAGGGTCCGTGGGTCCTCCGGCTCGTTGAAGATCCGCTCGGTCGGCCCCGACTCGACGATCCGGCCCGGCTCGCCCTCGGCGGCCAGGAAGAACGCGCAGCCGTGCGACACCCGCTGGGCCTGCTGCATGTTGTGGGTCACGATCACCACCGTCACGTCGTTGCTGATCTCCGCGATCGTCTCCTCGATGCGACGGGTGGAGGTGGGGTCGAGCGCCGAGCAGGGCTCGTCCATGAGCAGCACCCGCGGTGACACCGCCAGCGCCCGGGCGATGCACAGGCGCTGCTGCTGGCCGCCCGAGAGTGCGCCTCCGGAGTCGCCCAACCGGTTGCGCACCTCGTTCCAGAGCCCGGCGCGCATCAGGCACGACTGGACCACCTCGTGCTTGTCACGCGTCTTCAGCTTCATCCCCGACAGCTTCAGTCCCGCCACCACGTTCTCGTAGACGGTCATCGCCGGGAACGGGTTCGGCTTCTGGAACACCATGCCGATGCGGAGCCGCATCTCGGTGACCTTGACGTCGGGGTCGTAGATGTCCTCGTCGGCGAGCCAAACCGAGCCGGCCATGCGGGCGCCGGGCACGAGCTCGTGCATCCGGTTGAGGATGCGCAGGAAGGTCGACTTGCCGCAGCCGGACGGACCGATGAGGGCGGTGACCTCGCCGGACGGCATCTCCAGCGACACCCGCTCGAGCACCTTGTTGGTGCCGAACCAGGCGCTCACGTCCTCGGCGGACAGGCTTGACGGCTGGGCGGCGATCGCGTCGTGCCCGCCCTCCAGCGTCGGGACTGCGGTCATGCGCGCTGTCTCCTTCGGAACAGGTTTCGGATCCGGTGACGCCGCTGGCCCGGGCCGAAGCTGGCGATGATGCGGGCCACGGTGAACAGGACCACGACGAGCGTGATGAGCACGAAGGCCCCGGTCCACGCCCGGGCGCGTGCGTTGTCGACCTGGCTGAGGACCTGCTGGTAGATGTAGAGAGGCAGGTTGGACTGCGGCCCGTCCATGGGGTTCACGTTGAGGACCGAGCTGCCCGCCGCCGTGAGCAGCACCGGGGCGGTCTCGCCCACCGCCCGGGCCACGCCGAGGATGACGGCGGTCACGATCCCGGCCCGAGCCGTGGGCAGCACCACGCGGGTGGTCACCCGCCATTCGGGCGCGCCCAGGGCCAGCGCCGCCTCCCGCAGGCCATCGGGGACGATGCGCAGCACCTCCTCGGTCGTGCGGGTGATGAGCGGCAGCATGAGCATGGCCAGGGCCATCGAGGCGGCGAAGCCGGAGAACCCCCAGCCGAGCCCGAGCACGATGACGGCGTAGATGAAGAGGCCGGCGACGATCGAGGGCAGGCCGCTCATGGCATCGACGAGCGTGCGGACGTAGCGCCGCAACCGGCCCCGCACCTCGTTGAGGTAGACGGCGGTGAGGATGCCGAGCGGGACCGAGATCAGCATCGCGATGCCGACCTGCTCGAGGGTCCCCACGACCGCGTGGAGCAGTCCGCCCTGGTCGAGCGGCGCAGAGACCGAGGTGTCGGCGAGGTCGTCGGTGAACAGGGACCAGCGGAAGTTGCGCAGGCCCTTGGTGAGGACCGTCAGCAGGATGGTCACCAGCGGGAGCATCACCACGCCCGCGGCGCCGGTCACCACCACGGTCGCGAGCCGGTCGCGGGCGATGACCGCCCCGTGGCCGTCCCGGCTCACCAGCCAGTAGACGAGTAGGAACGTCAGGTACCAGACGACCACGAAGCCGAGCGGGCCCGACAGCGGCGTGAGCCGGTTGAACAGGAGCCACGTCAGCGCCAGCGACGCCGCGGCCGAGCCCACCAGCTCGCCGATGTCGCTCCAGCGCATCTTCCCCACCCGGCGGGGCCGGTCGACCGCAGCCGGCTCGACCGCCACCTCCGCGGGCGGCTCGGGGGGCGGCGGGGGCGGCGGCGGCTCGATGGCCGGGGGCGGCGGGGGGCCGGCGACGATCGCCATCAGATCTCCACCCCCGCGCCCGAGCGCGACCGGGCCACGATGAACGACGCCGCCGTGTTCACGACCAGGGTGAGCCCGAACAGCGTGAGGCCCGCAGCCATGAGCGCCCGGACGCCCAGCTGGCCCGCCTCCGGGAAGGTCAGGGCGATGTGGGACGCCACGCTGGCGCCGCCCTGGTCGAGGATGCGGGTCTTGATCTCGGTGGTCGAGCTGAGGACGAGCGCCACCGCGATCGTCTCGCCCATGGCCCGGCCCAGGCCCAGCATGCTCCCGCCCACCACACCGCCCCGCCCGAAGGGCAGCACCACGGCCCGGATCATGCCCCAGCGGGTGCCGCCGAGGGCCAGGGCGCCCTCGCACTCCACCCGGGGCGCCTGGGAGAACACCTCACGGCACACCGAGGTGATGATGGGGGTGACCATCACCGCCACCACCACGCCCGCGATGAACAGGGAGCCCCGATAGGTGTCGGACTTGGCGTCGAAGGGGAACAGGATCCTGCCCACCCACGCGTCCAACCACCGGCCGAGGCCGAACATCTTGGGCGTCAGGTAGAGCAGGCCCCAGATCCCGAAGATGAGGCTCGGCACGGCGGCCAGAAGGTCGACCAGCGCGGTGAGTGGGCGGCGCAGCGACCGCGGGGCGTATTCGGTGATGTAGAGGGCGGTGGCCATGGAGACGGGCACGGCCAGGATGACCGCGATCAGCGCGATGGTCACCGTGCCATAGAGCAGTGCCGCCACGCCGAACTGAGGCTTTTCCGCATCCGGGCGCCACACCTGCGTGGTGAAGAAGGACAGGCCCATCCGGCGGAAAGCGGGCGATCCCTCGATCCACAGGAAGGCGGCGATCATGCCCATGAGGGCGAACGTGATCACCCCGGCGCCCGCCGCGATACGCCGGTAGAGGCGATCGGCACGGCCCGGAACCGGCTTCAGTGCGCGCGGCTGGTCGGGCGCGGGCTCGCTCGGGGGAGACTCGACGAGGGTCACGATGGGTCCCATCCTGCAACGCCCGAGGGAACCACTCCGAACCGGCACGGCAAACAAGCGGTGAACATTCGGCCAATGGGGGGTGCGGACGACCGGACGGCAACGACGACATCAACGTCGCCCGGTTGGGGGGTAACGGTGGGATGTCCTGATGGCGAATAGCTGGCTCCGGCCGTCTCCGTTCGTTGACGTCGCGCAGGGACCAAGATTCAATCGGAGGGACGCCGAGTGGGTGAATTGGCGCCCGCCGGTGGATGTTCTCCCCGACTTCAGCCGGAACGGAGCCCATGTTTCGCCTCCCCCGCAAGCGCGCGGCCACCACCCTGATCGCCGTCTCCGTGCTTCTCGGCTCCGCCGCCGCGTTCGCCCCCCCGCCCGCGGAGGCCCAGGCCGCCGAGCGAACGGTCAGCCTCTCGCCCGACGGCCCGTACCAGCCCAACCAGGAGGTCACGGTCTCCTGGAGCGGCTTCCAGCCCGGGCCGGCGTTCGTGACGCTGTGCACGCGACAGGCGGCCGGCGCCGGGAGCTGGGGCGGCTGCTCCGAGATCACACGGGTCGTCGGCGAGACGGGCGCGGGCGGTGCCGGGTCGACGGTCTTCCGCATGCACCCCACGCCGCCTTTCCTCGGCACCTACCAGCTCAAGAACGAACGCCCGCTGACCTGTGTCACCGCGGGCGGCGCCAACTCCTGCGCCGTGACCGTGAGCGAGTGCGACGTCGACATCGCGGCCGAGCACGCCACCCGCACGAATGTGGACTTCGCCTTCGTGCCGCCGCCCCGACCGCCGATGACCCTCCCGCCCGATCCGGTCCCCGCCGACCACGGGCCGTTCCCCCAACTGCCTCCTGGCACCCCGAGAGTCCAGGGCGTGCGCACGAAGCTGACGGACGAAGCGGCTGACGCCTGGGCCCGGGGCCTGGCCGAGCGAGGGATCCTCCAGCTCGACGTCACGCCGGTGTCCAGCCCGGAGGTCGACGCCAACTTCGCCTCCGACAGCGCGCAGCGCGCCGCCTGGGGCATCACCGGCCTGCCGCTGACGGGAGAGCAGCACGACGCCTTGGCCGCCCGGGGGGTGACCTACACCTATGTCCCGGTGGGGCTGAGCGCCCTCAGCGTCGGCGTGGGCATGCAGTACGCCGGCGCGCCCATCACCGACCCCACGCTGCCGTCCGACGTGCTGGCCCGCATCTACGGCGAGCCGCCCGACAACGGCGCCATCCGCGACTGGAAGGACCCGGCGATGGCGCAGGGCAACCACGGCTGCCGGTACGCGCAGAAGGGTTCCGGCGGCAACGTCCAGATCACGAAGTTCTACAAGGGCGACCGGTCCGAGGCGAACCTGCTGTTCACCTCCTATCTCGACACCCTGCACCACGACCTCTTCAACCTGACTCCCGGCATCAGCTTCGAGCTGAAGGACTCCCTCGGCTCCGCCTCGTTCCTGACCGAGAAGCAGGCGGTGACCAGCCTGTACAACGCCCGGTTCCTCAACGACGACGAGCTGAACCGCGTGAGCGACGCGGACGGCAGGAACGGCGGGCGCATCGCCTTCGTCGAGCTCGCTTCGGCGCTGCAGGGTCAGGTGGCGATCGCCACGATCACCAACGGGAGCGGCACGGAGGTGCGCCCCACCCCCGACGCGATCCAGGCCGGCCTGACAGAGCCGCCGGCGTCCGGGCTGCTGGGCGACGACGACCTGTACTTCCCGGACTTCGAGCACCAGCCCGCCGACGCCTATCCCATGCCGATGGTGTTCTACGCCGTGGTGCCCACGTCGTATCAGGGCCTGCCCACCACCGCGGACGGCCAGCCGGACGTGGCGTGGTCGCAGAACCTCGTGAAGGCGTTGAACTTCATGGTCAGCGACGACGGGCAGAACGCGGCGGCGGAGCGGGGCTGGGTCCCGCTGCCCCAGTCCTTCCGCGATGCCGCGGCCCGCGGCATCGCCGCCATCCCCACCACGCCGGCTCCGGCCCAGCCGGCCGGGCCCGCGGCGCCGGGCGCCGGCGGGCCCGGGACCGGTGGGTTCGGGTCCGGGAGCTTCAGCGACCCGTTCGCCTCCGGGCTCGGGACCGCGTTCGCCGGCGGCCTCGGCGACGGGTTCGGCACCGGGGGCGGACAGATCCTGGACGCCCAGAACGCCGCGGCCACCGCCGACGCGGGTGCGGCGGCCGACGAGGCCGAGCAGGCCAAGCTGGCGGGCCGCCGGCTGGACGACTCCGACCTCACGCCCACCGTCGGCCTGCTGCTGGCACTGGCCGCCATCGTGCTGGTGGCCGGGCGGGTGCTCGTGCTCAGCGGCGCCGCGCCGAACGTGCCGGGCATCCGGCGGCGCAAGCCCGGCAGCTCCGCCGAGGCCGGGAAGGGCGGACCGGGCGGGGTGGCGCCCGCATGACGACGGTCGAGCCGGACCCGGCCGCCGCTCCGGCCGTGGGACGGCTCGCCGAGCTGGAGCCGCGCGTCCACCGCCTGGAGGAGCGGGTGCGCCGGCTCGAGCAGAGCGAGCCCAGTGCCGAGGAGGTCGGGCGGCTGGCGCTGGACGTGTTGGGTGCGCTCAGCCATCTGGACGATCTGGCCGAGGACCTGCCGCCCTCCGACAACGGGTCGGGCCCGCTCACCGAGTACCGCGAGCGGCTGGATGCCCTCGTCTCCCCCCTGGCCGAGCGGGGGGCCGACACCCTCGCCGCCGCCGCCGCACCGACCCGGCAGCGGGCCGGCGAGCGCCGCGCCGCGCGCGCCGCCCTGCTGCGTTCCATCGCGGGGCAGGCGCTCAGCCTCGTGGGCGTGCTCATCGCCGTGTTCCTCACGTTCCAGTTCGTCGTCACCGACCTGAGCGCGAGCCGGGCCCAGACCTCCCTCACCGAGCAGTTCCGCCGGGATCTGCTGGCCGCGGGCACGCTCGCGCTGGGGCCCGACGCCTCCCAGTCCTCACGCGAGGGCTTCGAGGACGTCGAGGGCATCGGGAACGACCTCGACACGGAGGCCTTCGACGCGGACGCGATGAAGGAGCGCCTCACCACCCCCGAGCCGGGCCAGCCCATCGCCATCCTGTCCATCCCGTCCATCGACCTGCAGCAGATCGTGGTCGAGGGCTCGGGCTCCACGCAGCTGTCCAAGGGCCCGGGCCACTACCGGGGCTCGCCCCGCCCCGGCTACATCGGCAACAGCGTGGTCGCCGCCCACCGCACCACCTACGGCGCCCCCTTCCGCCACATCGACCAGCTGGAGGAGGGCGATCGCATCACGGTCACCACGGTGGACGGCCAGTTCGTGTACAAGGTGCGCGAGATCGTGACCATCAGACCGGGCCAGGACGACGTCACCGGGCCCAAGTTCGAGAACCTGCTCACCCTGGTGACCTCCACCCCGGCCTACCGCACCGAGAACCGGCTGGCGGTTGTGGCCGAGCTCGACGACACCCCGGTCGTGGCCGACGACGACGCGCTGGCCCGGCGCAACCCGGCCATCGCCGCCGACGAGCTGGGTGTCTTCCGCGATACCACCGCGTGGGCTCCGGCCGTGATCTACTTCCAGCTGCTGGCGGGCACGTGGATCCTGGCCAAGTTCCTCACGGCGCGCTGGCGGCGCTGGTCCGCCTGGCTGATCACCGCTCCCCTGCTGTTCACGTTCGGCTTCCTGTTCCTCGAGAGTGCCGCCCGCCTGCTCCCCTCCACCTACTGAGGTGCCCTGCGCATGACGTCTCCCCGCCCTCGCCTGCGAGCGTTCGCCACGAGCCTCCTGCTGGCCGGCCTGTGCGCCTCGGTCGTGACCCCGGCCGCGGCCGCCGAGGCACCGTCGCCATCTCCGGCCGGCGGTCGGGCGGCCGGCCCGGCCGCGCCGGTCATGGCGGCGGCACCGGCCACCAACGCGCTGCCGATCCCGGCGCCCACGGTGGCGTCGTTCTCCGACGACTGGCACGCGTGCCGCGACGGCTGCTCCCGGCAGCACAAAGGCAACGACGTCTTCGCCCCCGCGGGCACGCCGCTGGTGGCCGTCGAGCCGGGCGTCATCGGCAAGGTCGACGGCACCGACGACAGCAACGGCGGCCTGAGCATCTGGCTGCTGGGCGACTCGGGCGTGGCCTACTGGTACGCCCACAACTCCGCCAACTACGTGACCACCGGCCAGCGCGTGGGTCGGGGCCAGGTCATCGGGCGGGTGGGGAACACCGGCAACGCCCGCACCACGCCGTCGCACGTCCACTTCCAGATGAACCTGTGCGGCGCCATGACCAGCGACGAGCCGTGCACCGTCGATCCGTTCGCCCACCTGTCGCGCTGGGCCCCCGGCGAGGTCGGCGGCGGTGCCGACGCTCTGGGCCTGTACCGCCGCTCGCAGGCGTCGGTCGAGCTGCGCATCGAGGGCGGCTCGCGGCTGCCCGCGTTCGGCTTCGGCCAGGCGCCCGAGGACGGGGCGCTCGCCGTGGTGGGCGACTGGAACGGCGACGGCCGCGACACCATCGGCCTCTACCGTCCCGCCGACGCCACCTTCGCCCTGCGCGACGACAGCGGCGGGGTCCTGCCCCCGATCAGCTTCGGCGTCCCCGGCCAGGCCGACGTCGTGCCGGTGGCCGGCGACTGGAACGGCGACGGGCGCGACACCATCGGGATCTACCGGGCGAGCGACGCCAGCTTCGTGCTCATGGACGACAGCGGAGCGGTGTCGGGGCCCCTCGCCTACGGCTGGCCCGGGGTCACCGACGCGGTGCCGGTCATCGGCGACTGGGACGGCGACGGGCGCGACAGCCTCGGCCTGTACCGCACCCGCGACGGCGTGTTCCGGCTGCGGGACGAGCTGGGCAGCGAGCTTCCCCCGGTCGTGTTCGGCACGCCCGGCGGCGCCGAGCTGCCGGTGGCCGGCGACTGGGACGGCGACGGGCGCGACAGCGTCGGTGTCTACCAGCGGACGACCTCCACGTTCGTGCTGGGCGGGCCCGACCCACTGGCCGCGGCCACGGGCGCCGGGGTGTACCCCACGGGCGACCCGGGCGGCGTCGACCTGGTCCCGCTGGTCGGCGACTGGAACGGGCTCGACGTCGTCACCCTCGACGACCTGCACGCCATCTACGGCCCCGCCGCCGACGAGGCCGCGCTGGCCGCGCAGCTGCCGGTCCTCAACGACGCCCTGCTGCGGGCCGGGGCCACGACGCCGGCCCGCAAGGCGGCGTTCCTGGCCACGATCCACAACGAGAGCGGGTTCCGGCCCGACGCGGTCGAGGCCGGCAACCGCTCGACCTACCGGGGCCGCGGCCTGATCCAGCTCACGGGCCTGGCCAACTACCGCTCGGCGGGCGCCGACCTCGGCCTCGACCTGGAGGCCCAGCCCGACCTGGCCGTCGACCCGGCGACGAGCGCCCAGCTCGCGGCCTGGTACTGGACCGTCGCCCGCAACATCAACTACGCGGCCGACCGCCTGGACATGGCCGCGGTCAACATCGCGGTGGGCTTCCGTCCCAGCATGCGGGAGGACATGCAGCGCTGCGACGACTTCATCCGGGGCCTGCGGTGGTTCGACGGCGGGACCCCGCCCGAGGGCGTCAACTGCGAGCGCTCGGCCCTGTCCCGGCTCGTGGCCCTGACCACGATCCTGGCCGGGGGTGCGGGCCGCTCGTCCGGCGGCGGGCAGACCGGCCGTGACGGCCCGCTGGCGACGGCGACCACCGCGGCGGCCCCGGCGCCAGTCCCGATGCCGGTCGCCGCCCCCCTCCCGCTGCTACCGCCGGCGGTCCTGCCCAGCGCCCCCACCACGGTCACCACCCGCCCGCCCTCGGGCCAGCCGCCGGCCGGCGGTCCGCCGTCGAGCGACCCGGCGCCCCCGACGAGCGGCGAGCCCCCGGCCACCGAGTCGACCACCACCACCACCGAGTCGACGACGACCACGACCACGGTCCCGGAGACGACCTCGACCACCAGCGACATCCCGCCCGAGTGGACCGATCCGGGAGGGGGCGGCATCAACCCCTGAGCCACCCCCGAATCGCCCCACCCCGGCGCGCCTAAGGCGCGACGCTGCGCTAACGCGACCCCGGTAGGCCAGGGGGCAGGACCGCCCAGAACGCCGCCAGAGGGGTCGCACGGGGAATGCTCAGCTCGGTCGCACAGTCGTTGCCCAGCGCTCTCACCGCCGCGCCGCTGCGGGTGTCGATCAAGGTGCCCGACCGCCCGCTGGAGATCGCCCTCGAATCGATCCTCGAACGCCACGGCTTCGCGGTCGGCGGCGAGCCGGACGGGTTCGACTGCGAGCTGGTGACCGCGCCCGAGGCCGGGACCGGCGCCGTGCCGGCGGTGCTGCTGGTCGACCCCACGCCGGTGCGCTCGCAGATCGCGCTCGGCGCCGTCGACGCCGGCTGGGTGGCGGCGGCGGTGGCCTGGGAGTGCATCGACGACGTGCCGTTCGTGCTCGACGGCGTGGCCCGGAGCCTCACGATGGTGTCGTCCTCGCTCGGTCGGGCCGCGCGCCTCCTCCCCGTGTTCAGCCGGCGCCAGCACGAGCTGCTCGCCCTGCTGTCGGGTGAGCACGTCAAGCACTCCAGCATCTGCGCGGCCCTCGTCTGCTCGCCCACCACGCTCAAGCGCGAGGTCCGCCGCCTGCGGGAGCGGCTCGGGCTGGCCAGCCACCACGAGCTCCCGGCCTACGCCCGCTCCCTGGGCTACTCGCCCTACCTGAGCGCGGGCGAGATCGGGCTGCTGCCCGGCAACGTCAAGCCGATCCCCGAGCCCCTGGAGGCCCTGCGATGACGACCACGTCCTACCTGCGCCTGACCGAGCGCCTGTCGGAGGCGTCGGTCAAGCGCCACTGGGAGGCCTACCGCGACATCGACTGGGACGATCCGGAGCATCGCATCGAGGCCGAGGACCCCCGCTGGGAGGCCGCGACCGCGTGGGAACCGCTCGCCGAGACGGATTGGTACCGCGACCAGGCCCCGGAGCGGCGGGCGACGATCGCCCTGCGGCGCCAGCTCGCCGCCATCAAGGTGGGTGTCGAGTTCGAGCGCGTGCTGTGTACGGGCCTGCTCCGCTTCGCCGCCGGCCTCCCCGACGGCCACCCTGCCTTCCGCTACGTGTACCACGAGCTCACCGAGGAAGCGCAGCACACGATGATGTTCCAGGAGTTCATCAACCGGTCGGGCTTCGACGTCGCGCCCGCGTCCGACCACGTGCAGGTGGTCTTCGACCGGGTCGGGGGCATGAGCGACGACCAGCCCGTGCCGTTCTTCCTCGCGGTGCTCTGCGGCGAGGAGGTCTTCGACTACATCAACCGGCACGTCCTGGCCGTGCCGTCGGCCCATCCGCTGCTGGCCAGGGTCAGCCGGATCCATGTCACCGAGGAGGCGCGGCACATCTCCTTCGCCCGTGCCTACATCCGTGACCGGGTGGCCCGGATGGAGCCCCGGGAGGTCCGCCTGCTGCGCTACCAGGTGGCGTTCATCCTCGACTGGACCAGCACCCACATGTTCGCCCC
>Ga0114129_10011946_pt1 | contig 12350 bp, 8 predicted proteins | sample RhiMetdeltSRZDD1_FD_80071 | JGI IMG/M metagenome (GOLD analysis project Ga0114129, IMG submission 80071) | Populus rhizosphere microbial communities from Tennessee, USA - Rhizosphere MetaG P. deltoides SRZDD1 (version 2) (version 2) | ecosystem: Host-associated > Plants > Roots > Rhizosphere >...
ACTGTTGTAGATGCCAGTGCAGCGGTTGACGTAGCGGGTTTGTTGTTCCAGGTGATGGTATTTTCCGTCCACGTAGTATTGGCTACCGAGAACACGCCTACCGGTACGCTGGGAACGGTAGTAAGGTCAACCTTGCCATATACTTTCAATACTACAGAGGCTGCATTGCCGCTGAGCGATGTTAAATCGAACAACAGGTACGACTCGCGGTTGTTGTTTGACTGACCCGCCGGCGACACTTTGGTAATAAGCAGGGTTGAGTCGGTTGTTCCCTGTGTGATGCCTGCATTGGTGCCATCGCGCACATAGGCGTCGTGTATGGGCGTAAATGTAATCGCTGCCGGCGCTACTTTAAACACGGCGGTATAGGTAGCAGCGCTATCGGTTATGGTTATGTTTTGTAAAGCAGCGCCTCCATGTTCCCAATGATCAAACAAATACGTTACACCATTCACTGTTTGGGGCGAAATGGCTTCCATAGGCCGCACCATGCCGCTCAATGCCGGTGTGGTGTACGGCGTAGCAAACGGTACATCGTCTAACCGTATCTGTAAACCCGAAGGCTGACTGCGAAGATTGAGTGTGGAAAGCACCGGGAATATTTCTGTATATGTAGTATCGCGCGCTCCCTGCGCATCGCGAACAACAAGATAAAGGCGATACCATATATCGGTTTCGATATGTCCCTCGGCCGAAATAGGGAATGAGCCGCTCGCTGCACCATCTGCAATATCAGGACCCGGATGAATATGATTGGCATGATGAAAATCGACCCACCATTCATAATTAGCTGCCGGTAAGGTGCCGTCTTCGGCATCGGTAGCCGTACCCGTGAAATTAATTACAGTACCTGCCCGGAAAGATGAGCCATTGGCCGGACTGGTTATAGTAGCAACCGGTGGCGTATTCGGTTGCGTTACCGTTAGCGTTGCATTGTTACTGGTCACCGAACCTGCCGTGTTTGTTACCACCACGCTATAGGTGCCGGCATGCGAAGGTTGCACATTGGTGATGGTATAGTTTGCTGCGGTAGCGCCTGAAATATTGGTTCCGTTCTTTCGCCACTGGTAAGTTGGCGCCGGAGTACCTGTTGCAGTAACACTGAATGTAGCGTTATTGCCCTGCGACACAGAAATACTTTGCGGCTGCGTGGTTATCACCGGGGCTTGTGAACCAGTATAAATAATTCTGTACAAGGCGCTGGCATCCCTGCTTAAAAAATACAGATTGCCATCGGTGCCTTGTTTAATATATACCAAACCACTGCCCAGGCCGGTGCCAAAGCCATTGCGCGTTGGAGAAGCAACAGCAGGATTTATATTGTCGATCCACGAACCACAATAATCAAGGAAAAAATATCGTGCGTTGTAAGTAGAAGGATAATTACTGATGGCGCCGTTAAAGAATGTGCCGCCGTTTAAAGCACAACCCTGACCGGCAGGTGGCGGATCATCTCTGTTGGTTGCATATACATAAATAGGATTGGTTAACCCGGTACAGCCGCTGGTGCACATGCCTTCTTTATCGGGCCATCCGAAATTGCGCCCGCCGGTGGTGGCATCATTGATCTCTTCCCAGGTTGCATTGCCTACATCGTTCACAAATATTTTTCCGCTCACCGGGTCCGAGGCAATGGTAAAAGGATTTCTCAATCCATATGCCCATACCCTGCTGCGGGCGGCGCCACCGGTAAAAGGATTGCCCGAAGGCACGGTGCCGTCTGAATTAATGCGCAGTAATTTACCGAGGTAAGTATCGAGGTTTTGCGAATTGGAACCAACCTGGTTCTCGCCTACCGCAACATATAATTTGCCGTCGTTGCCAAATGTTAAACCGCCGCCATTGTGATAAATGGCATTCAACGTAGGCAAATCAAGGATCGCGGTTTCGGAACCAGCCACATCGCCCGTCATGGTAAAACGGCTAACGCGGTTATGCGGCCCCGAGGTATGGGTATAATACAGGTAGATGTACTGATTGGTAGCAAAGTTGGGATCAACCGCAATACCGATCAAACCTCTTTCACCGCTGGTGTTTACAGATAATGAAACGGCAGGAGTTGATAACAGGCTGCCGTTTTTAACCACCCTTAACTGACCGCCCTGCTGACAAATAAGAACGCGGCCATCGGGTGTAAAGGCCATGGCGGTAGGATTGCTTAATGATGCAGTCACCTGCACACGTTGAAAATTGGCCGGCAGGGTTTGCGCCTGTGCATTGTTCAATAATAAGAACATTACCATGCACAGTTGTACCCATGCCTGCCATGCTTTGAGGATGTTTTGTTTTCTCATACAGATCGTTTAACTGGTTAATGATGACAAGGCAATTCCTTCTCCTCCCGTCCCGCAAGGCGGGAGAGAACAGGCAAAAAGATCTTTGTCACCAGGTGTTTTTCCTGATGAGGATTAAAGTGTGGGGAATAATTAATGAACAGATCAATACATGGCATACCGTATGCAAAACGGTCTGAAGAAGGCATGCATTAATCTTAAAAACGGGGGCTATACATTCCTGCCAATCCCTGGTAAACGGATTACATCGCAGGTGCTAAGGGATTTTTTTAAACGCACAAATCGCACCGCAATTACAAATGGGGAAAACTAAAAAGGGATAGCAGAGAGATTGGATAATTATTACGCGTTAGTAATAGGAATACACGTTGCCGATATACTCCGGCGGGTTTTCTTTTTTCATGTGACAGCTTGTTTGGTTAATCGTTTAGTGTATATGAAGTAACAACTTTATTGCACTGGATGAATCCCTGTAATTAACAGGAAACTAAACTATCTTAACACAAATAACATATAACGTTAATAGGTATGGCCTGGCATGCAAAAAGCCCCGACACACCGGGGCTTTTACATAGTGGAACGGTTATAATATTTGTTCTGCACTAGGGGGTATATCCATTCACCTTGTTGCTATTTTTGGGGCGGGGCTGATAGCCTACCAGTATTTCGGTATGATAAACAATGTGGCATTTAACAGAACTGGTTATGAGGCAGTATTGATTGGTTTTTACCAGCAACTGCTCAGCTTTACAGCGTAGCGACTCATCCATGATATGCACCTTAGGGTAAAGCTCCACTTCGGTAAATTCATACTTACCCTTTACAAGCTCAACCTGCCCGTGTGCGGCACATTCAAAGTGCGAAACAGCCAGATCATGCTTACGCGCCAGAAACAGAAAGGTGGTCATGAAACAACTGCTTATTGAACCAAGGAACATTTCTTCGGGGCTCCACTCATGTCCTTCGCCGCCAAACTGAACCGGTGTAGACACATGAATGATACTTTGAACATCACCGGCACGTAAAATGCCTTTCTTATTTCCTATCCAGTTAAGTTGTGTACTGAAATACACCGGCTGCAGGTGTTTAACAGGTTCGCCAAATGCTTCCATAACTAATTTTTAATGATTACAAATTTATTGGCCTGCCCCTTTTCCTCATATGATCTTTATCATTTAAAAAGCTGATCTCTTTCGCCAACCAACGCTTCTACTTCTCCCGACTTTCTCAGTCGTTCAAAAGTTTTCCGGGCGTCTTCTTCGTTTATTTTACTGATCGCAATGCCTACGCTCACCAGCACATAATCGCCGGGAATGGTTTCGGGTACCCTGAGCAGGTTTACGTCTTTGATAATACCGCCAAAAGAAACTTTCCCCAGTCTGAAAGTTGAATCTGCCTGCATATAAATTGAAATGATCTTTCCGGGAATTGCTAAACACATAACATTGATATTGGGTTTATAATTATTTTATTATATCCTTTTCTGTTTGGTTAATACGCGACTCATTCATACAATGCTTGTATAAACTGTAATACGCCAGCTGGCCAAATGCAATGCATTCGTCATTCGGACTTAGTTGCCGGTGAAAATACAATTGCTTTTTACCCGATGCCAGCTCTATGATCATATCGGTAAGAAGTGCATTCTGAAATACGCCACCGCTGAAAGCAATACGGCTGGTTTCGAAATGATCACTCAGTTTTAAAACAGCCATGGCCAGCGAGTAAAATAACTTCCAGGCAATAGCCGGCGGCTGCACCTTTTGTTCAACATCCTGCAGCAGTCCGGCCATCAACTCTTCCCATTGCATGCATCCGTTTATAAGCGGTATATGATAATAACCGGTTGTTTTATCAGTGCACCGGGCAGCCAGCGCCTCCAGTTGCATAGCAGCTTCGGCATCCCAGGTATTGTATTGCACCAGTCCAAGTATGGTCGCAATACCATCCAGCAACCGGCCCATGCTGCTGGTAAGCAACGGATGTGGCTGATTAATGAGCTGCTGGTTCATTGACCACTCTTTTTCGGTAAAAAACTTTTTCAGCAGATTTTGCTGTGCAGGAAAATATTTCAATAAGGCAAAAGCCGACAGCCGGGGTTCCCTGATCATTTTATCACCCGCGAATTGTGAAAAGTAATCAAGATGCGCTACCCGGTTAATAAGATGCCGGTCTTCAAAAACAAATACTTCCCCACCCCATACCTGTTTATCATCACCGTACCCTGCACCATCCCAAATAACCCCAAGCACCGGTTCTTTGCTTCGCAATAAATTATTTTCGGCCAGCACTGCTGCAAAATGCGCCTTGTGGTGCTGAACCGATGTTAACAATGCACCACTGGTTGCGGCCAATGCTTCAGCTTCCTGTGTAACAAAATAGCCGGGATGTTTATCGGTTATGATATGACCGGGTGTTACCTTCAGCAACTGCAGCAAATGCTGCAGGGTATCTTTAAAAGCTGTTTGAGATGCCTCATTATGAAGATTTCCGAGATACTGACTTATGTAGAGTTTATGGTTATTTAAAAGGGCAAAAGCATTTTTGGGATCGGCCCCCATTGCCAGCAACACTTTATCGTGCATGTTGAAAGGAACCGGAAAATAATTGGGCGCCAGTCCACGGCTTCTTCGCAGCAAAACAGATTGCTCCTTTTCGGTGAACTGCATTATACTATCGTTCTGCGGAATTACAACATCGCGGTCATAAGTGAGTATATAATCTGCCATACCGGATAATACATCCAGTGCATCTTCATCTTTGTATAAAACCGGTGATCCGTTTATGTTGCCACCGGTGACAACCAGAGGACGTTTGAAATTTTGTGCAATAAGCATGAGCAATGGCGAACAGGGCAGCATCACTCCAATTTTGTTCAATCCCGGTGCAATTACCGAAGTGCAAATACCATTGCCGGATCTTTCTTTCAACCGGCAAAGCACAATCGGGGCAACCGTATTGGTGAGCGCTGTTTTTTCAACAGGCCTTATCAACACATCTTTTTGCGCCATTGCAACATCTACATACAACAGGGCAAATGGCTTATATGAACGGCGTTTTCTCCTGCGCAACATTTGAATGGCATCGCCATTGGTGGCATCGCATAAAAGCAGGTAACCGCCAATGTCTTTCACGGCCACTGTATCGCCGGCTTCGAGCGCATTATTGATAGTAAGCAATATCAACCTGCTGTCGCTGCTTATATATTCATGCGGGGCCTTATACAGGTGCATGGGAATACTGCAATGGGTGCAGGAATTAGTTTGACTATAATACCGGCTGTTATGTATATCGTTGTATTCCTGCAAACAATGTTTGCACAAATGCATTTCCGACATAGTGGTATTATCGCGATGGTATGGAAAGGCTTTGCTGATCGAATACCGGGGACCGCATTCAGGGCAGGTTGTAAATGCATATTGATAACGCCTGTTGTGCTCATCATTCAATTCTTTACTACATTTGTCGCACAGCGCCCGGTCGGGCGTTAACAACAGATCGGAAATAGTATCATCGCTACTTTCCCTGATAGAAAAAGAAGTGTAATCCTGATGTTTGGTTTTTTCTATATCATAATGAGTAATGATCGAATGTGGCGGAGGCTGACTTAATAACCGGTTACAAAAATCCATGGCAATTGTACGAGTAGCATTACATTCAATATGAACGCCATTACCGGTATTGCTTACCCATCCCTTCAAATCCATGTCTGCTGCCAGCCGGCAGATAAAGGACCTGAAACCCAGGCCCTGTACCAGACCTCTGATATGGATATGATATGTTTCCACCTTACCGGCAATATTAGTACGCAACACCAATAAGAGGAATAACCGGCATCAGCGCGTTGAATGACAGTGATCATGAGGTGTAGGGCGAACCGACATTACTTTGCACCCGGTTTTCAGTTAATCTGTCAGATGCTATAAAAGCGAAAGAGGCTATCTTTCAAATTAAAGAAGAGCCTCTTTTTTTTATTTTAAACACCTGCTTTACTTACTGCTTCAACAATTTTTTAATGGTGATCTGATCGCCGGCTACCAGTTTTAACGTATACACTCCGGCCGGCAATTTGCCTGCATTAAATACCGCGCGGTGAGCGCCTGCCTGCAATATGCCATTCACCAACACTGCAACCTGCTTGCCGGTTATGTCGTACACGGTAAGATTGGTATGAACCGGTTTACCAATGTTAAAAACGATCGTATTGCTTTCTTTAAACGGATTCGGGAAACTGTTGAATGCTTTTGTTGTTGCATCAATAGTCGTTTCATTTGCGCCGGTGCGTGCTGCAAGCGAAGACGAAGTAGTTATCGTCAGCTGCGGGGCGCTGCTTCCCGTTTCTTTCGGGTTCCATAGTAAACGCCCCTGTGTTTCCTGCTGGTTTTTCAACACAAACGAAACTTTGGTATGGCCTGCCGCAATTTCGCTTTGAATATAGCTGGTGATATTCCAGTTGTAATAACGGCCGGTTGCATCGGTAACAGTAGCCGTTGCAAGGGCCGACGAACCGCCGGCGGGCTTGTTGTTCCAGGTAATGGTCGATTCTGTCCAGCTGGTATTTGTAACGGCATACGCACCTGCCAGCACATTGGCATCCCTGCTGTCTTCAGTACGTCCAAATACTTTCAGTGTGGCATTGCTTACCGTACCGGTTACCGACGACAGATCAAAAGTAACATAGCTTTCGCGGTTGTTGTTTGCCTGGCCGACAGGCGCCACTTTTGTAACCAATGACGAAGCATCGGTTGAACCAAAAGCAGTTCCCGCGTTTGTACCATCCCGTACGTAAGCATCCTGTGTGGCATTCAGGTTAATGGTTTGATTGCCACCACCGCCCCCAACGGCTGAAGGACATAAGCCGGCACTGCTTTCGGTAACACAAAAATCATTAAAGAGCACCTGTTCATCGCGCAGCACATCGTCTTTTCCACGGTAAACACCCCATTTGGGCCGGTTGTAATCGGCCCCTTCGCGCCACATATCAAGGCTGCTGTTACTGTACGAAAGCAATACGGCGCCATCGCTTAAGCGGGTTAACGTTATTTCAAAAGTGCCGGCGCTGCCATCACTGCTTTTGTATTTTACATAAGCTTCTATCCAGTTACCTTTAAAGGGCGCCAGATCAACCTGCTTCACCGTACCCAAACTGCCGCTTCCTTCGCCCGAACTATGAATGATCTGCATTTTTTCGGGGCTTCCGGCGCGTGGCGTAATGGTGATCAACGGCGCACCTGCATCTCCTTCTATAGCTTTGATCTGAAAAATATGCGTAAAGCGGCTGGATGGAATAAATCCGGCATCCAGTTTAAACTTCCAGCGATAATATGCTGTTTGCCCTTGCGTATGCTGCATATCGGCCGGCGATCCCGACCCGCCTTTTATTTCCATACGCACGCGGTCTTCATTGGTACAACGGTCGTCATCGGCATCAGCATGGCTATGAAACACAAAAACATATTTACCCAGCGTATTATCGAACGCCTGTGTAACATGCGGACCGAACGACGGGTGTTTACAGTCGGGATTTTCATTGCCGAAACCTTTTGAATCGATGAGATCGTAGGCAGTGCCCGATCCGGTGGCGCTTAGGGTTACCTGTGCATTCAGCTCAGCATAAGCTACAGATAACAACATCATAAAGATTACATACAGTTTTTTCATTTTGCAAACAAGGTTTTAAGTGAAGGCATAATGATTGGCCGGTCAGGGTTCGTAGGTATGCTTTCAATTATTCTTTGAGCAATTTCCGGGTGATCACTTTTTTATCGTACATCATCGTTAAAGTATATACACCTGCCGGTAAATGGCCTGCATCAAAGGCTACGTTATGCATACCTGCCTGCAGTTGCGCATTTACCAGTATGGCTACCTGCTTTCCGGTAATGTCGTATACCGTAATATTGGTGCGGGCAGGCTTGTCGAGATAAAAGCTGATGGTATTCTATTGCTGCAGCGGGTTGGGTAACCTTTGAAATACTTTTTCACTATTTGTTTCGTCACCGGCGTCTGCTATGCTTTGCTCCGATGCACCACGGGCAGTGCTTAACGTACCTGCCTGTGCCGGACATTGGCCGGCGCTGCTTTCAGATACACAAAAATCGGCAAACCGAACCTGTTCATCGCGCAGCACATCATCCTTACCACGGTAAACGCCCCATTTTCCGCGGTTGTATTCTGCACCGGAACGCCACATATCAATACCGGTTTTGCTGTACGAAAGCAACGTAGCGCCATCACTCATACGCTTAAGTGTTATTTCAACTGTGCCGGCGCTGCCTTCGCTGCTTTTGTATTTTACATAGGCTTCAACCCAGGTGCCTTTAAAGGGCGCCAGGTCAACCTCCTTAACGGTGCCCAGGCTGCCGCTGCCTTCACCGGCGCTGTGAATGATCTGCATTTTTTGCGGCGTGCCGGCCCTCGGTGTAATGGTAATTAAGGGCGCACCGTCGTCGCCGCCATAGGCTTTGATCTGAAAAATATGCGTGAAGCGGCTGCTGGGAATAAAGCCCCCATCGAGTTTAAATTTCCAGCGGTAATAAGCGGTTTGTCCGCTTGTATGTTGCAAGGTTCCCGAAGATTCTGATCCGCCTTTTATTTCCATGCGTACACGGTCTTCATTGGTACAGCGGTCGTCGTCGGCATCGATGTGACTGTGAAATACAAATACATTTTTTCCCAGGGCGGCATCACTTGCCTGGGTAACATGCGGACCAAAAGAAGGATGTTTACAATCAGGATTTTCATTACCAAATCCTTTTGACGAAATCACGCTGTAAGCGCTGCCTGAGCTGGCGGTGGCGCTTAGTTTAACCTGCGCCATTAACGCCCTGGTGGCGAATAGCAATAATAAAATAACAGTGGTTGCGGTATACCGCATAAAGTGTAGTTGTTTCATAATCTGATAAGGCTTTACGTTAAAAAAATAAGTATCCGGGGCACATCATCACTATGATCTGCCGGTTTCTGCGGTGCGGGTAAATAAGGGAGGATTAAACACAACGAGGTTGTACAAGCCATCATTTGGTTAGCAATGACCATCAAATTACAGGCTGTACGTGTTATGCCCGGGTGTAAACAGGAATGTGTTCAATAATGCGAATCAGATGCATGTCATGGATACGAGTATACCAGAGCGATATACTCAAGCGAGTTTGGTTTTTTCATATGGCAGCAAGTTTTAAGTTAGCGAAGAAGGTATATGAAGTAACTAAATTCCGCAGTCTGCTGCCTGCTTTAAATTAGCCGAATAATAAACTATTTTGGCAGATGTATGTTAATAACGGTAACGAATAAATATTATTTATAATCTTTCAGGCATTTAATTTCCATTATTCACCAACTCGATACTGGCACTCTTCGACATATTGGAGCTTAGCAAAAAACTTTCTTCTTTTTTACCATATCGTACCTGCACCAGTGCAGTATTGGGAGGGAACTCGCCTAAACTTTCAGCATAAATGACAAGCCGGTTAGGAAATCCTTTAAAGATGGGCAGCCTGATAACAAATGGTTTTTCCTTTAATCCCAGTTTTTCAACTATTAACTGGCCGTTGTAAAATAAACTGATGGTATCGCCATCAACAATGCCATTATCCATAAGCCGTATATCGGCCGAATCGGCATCGATGATATAGCGGGTGGCATTGTTCACGGCCCTGCCTGCGAGAAAATCCCGGCCTACCAGCGAATCCCTTGCAATCGGCCGTATAAAATTGATGCTGGTTGTACCGGTTGTTTTTACCAGCCTGCGTGCAGTAATATCGGGGTCGTATAAAAAAGCGGCTTTGTATTTCAGCGACTCAATACTTTTTGAATAACGGGCAATGATATCACATAACGTATCGCATTGTCTTTCGCCCTGCAATACAACGCTATCGCCCACCTGCGACCAGGAATATTTCATGGAGTCACACGCATTGCAATGTTTGGCCCAGGTATATTGCCCCGGAGGATCTTTGAAGTAAACCACTTCTTTAAGCCTGGTCATTAAATAACCATCATATATCCTTCCGGTAAGGCGGGTATGTAATCGTATAGTAGTATCTGAGGGAAGAATGCATTGCACTACACCTTCAAACTGCGAACCTTTCACTTTGGTAATTTGTAAACGCGTATCGAAGGTTTTGGTGATCTTGCTTTTTTCGCCAAAATAAACGCCATTCCATTCGCCCACGATCCATTGGTTTTCCTGGGCAAAAATTTTAAATGTACACAAAATGCCAAAAACCATTGGCAGCAAACGACTACAGAACAGGCGAAACAACGCTACAATAACATTTTTCATGATCGGTACAGTTTGAACAATTGCCATCACAGGCTTACTGTACAGTTTAGGCTGTTTACATGCTGGCATTTGCCGGTGAAATGTATGGGGTGGGTTCTTACAAGGGATATTCAGGTAAATCGCAGCAATTTAGGCTCAAAATAACAATCAAACAAATCGAATTAAGTCGGGAAGACGGAAAGTCCGGAAAACCAGACCGAAAGACGGAAAGTCCGAAAGACCGGAAGAAAACTGCATTCAAGGCAAGCATCTTTCCGACTTCCGGACTTTACTGACCCGCCGGCAGGCGGGCAGGCTTTTCCGACTTTTCCGACTTTCGGTCTTTCGGACTAATTTAACTTATTACGCCACATTCAAAACCCGCTCATGTTCCTTTTCGAGCACACGCTCAAACAGGTTAATATCCAGTAAATCTTTTACCGATTTAATAATAAAATCAGGCGTATAACCAAAATGATCAAGGTCGGCTTCTTTGGTTACACCCGATAAGGTCAACACTGTTGTGAAGCCCATAGAACCAGCGCCGAGAATATCGGTGGTCATGGTATCACCGATCATAATGGTTTCGTCGGTACTCAACTGCAGCGCTTTGCGCGCCATACGCATCATCACCGGGCTTGGTTTACCTACACTGAACGCCTGTTTTCCGGTGGCAAATTCAAGCATAGCGACAAAAGCGCCACAACCGGCACGGGTTTTTCCATTGCCTACCGGGCAGTTGGGATCGAGATTGGTAGCGATGAGCTTTGAACCGTTCATGATCATATTGATCGCCTTATCAACCGACTCCAGCATAATGGTACGTCCTTCACCAATGATCACATAATCAGGATGATCGTCTACAATTGAATAACCTACATTATGTAATTCGGTAAGCAAACCACCTTCACCAATTACATAAGCTGTGCCATGTGTTTTGCGCGAAGCAAGGTAGCGCGCTGTTGCCATAGCACAGGTAAAAATATCTTCGTCAGTCACATTGAAACCTAATTTGCGTAATTTATAACATACGTCGCGTGGTGTACGCTGACTGTTATTGGTTAAAAACAGAAAAGGATAACCCCGCTCGCGTAATGAATTAATAAACTCAACTGCTCCGGGAATCGGTTCACTGCCTTTGTAAATAACACCATCCATGTCGATAAGAAAGCCCTTTTGTGCCATAGGTTTATCTTTTTTGTTTTTGAATAAATAGATCCTTTCAGATGGCCGGCAACAGGGCAAGCTGTTTTTAAAAGTAATATAGGCAAGCAAAATAAAATGCTCACAGGCAAGAATTTGTACTGAACAAGCAGGAATGGACAAGCGGAAAAAATGATTATGCAGAGCGCATTTGTGGCAAATTACAACCGAAGAACGGCCACTCTGTTAATTTTATTGTAAAGCGGCTGAACATTTATTGGTATGAATAAAGAACTATGGCGCAAATATACACATTCAATATTAAAAACTACTACTTTATTATTAACTGTGTGTTAAGATGTGAGTGGTGAGTGGTCAGTGGTCAGTGGGGTACTATGAGGCATGCAAGGTAATAACGACAAAAACGACAGCGTTTATTTGTGATAATATTGTATAGGTAATATTTTCGGCAATCGTGAACCAATTTCGTTTAGTTTAGCAAGATTTAGTTATTTGCACCACATAGTCACATAGTCTTTATGTAAAAAGGTTTCGGAGCAGCAGCAGTCCGAAAATCGGCTGCAACGAAGAACTTTGCTGATTATTAACAAAAAATCAAAATTATGAAACAGCAAACTTCGGCCGCATCC
>Ga0114129_10011947_pt1 | contig 12350 bp, 9 predicted proteins | sample RhiMetdeltSRZDD1_FD_80071 | JGI IMG/M metagenome (GOLD analysis project Ga0114129, IMG submission 80071) | Populus rhizosphere microbial communities from Tennessee, USA - Rhizosphere MetaG P. deltoides SRZDD1 (version 2) (version 2) | ecosystem: Host-associated > Plants > Roots > Rhizosphere >...
CGCCGCCGATCAGTGCGAACGGGGTCTTGATGAGGATGTAGAGGTCCAGCAGCACCGACCAGTTGTCGATGTAGTAGAGGTCGTGCTCGACGCGCTTCTGGATCTTCTCGGGCGTATCCGTCTCGCCGCGCCAGCCGTTGATCTGGGCCCAACCGGTGATGCCGGGCCTGACCTTGTGGCGGGCGAAGTAGCCGTCCACCACGTCGTGGTAGAGCCGGTCGGCGGCCTTGGCCTGCAGCGCGTGCGGGCGCGGGCCGACGAGGGAAAGCTCGCCGCGGATCACGTTGAAGAGCTGCGGCAGTTCGTCGAGGCTCGTCTTGCGGATGAAGCGGCCGACGCGGGTAACGCGCGGATCGCCCCTGGTCACGAGCCTGGCCGCGTTGGCGTCGGCCTGGTCGACGAACATCGAGCGGAACTTGAACACCTCGATCAGCTCGTTGTTGAAGCCGTGGCGCTTCTGGCGGAACAGCACGGGCCCCTTGCTGTCCAGTTTCACCGCGATCGCAACGGCGGCCAGCACCGGCGACAGGGCGAGCAGCGCCAGGGTGGCGACCGCCTTGTCGAACATCCACTTGATGATCAGGTCCCAGTCGCTGATCGGTTTGTCGATCAGGTCGATCAGCGGCACGGCGCCGGCGAAGAAGTAGGCGCGCGGGCGGAAGCGCAGGGCGGACGCCTGGGCAGCAAGGCGGATGTCGACCGGCAGCACCCAGAGCTTCTTGATCAGCTGCAGCACGCGCAGCTCCGCCGAGACGGGCAGCGCCACGATCAGCATGTCGACGGGGGCGCGGCGGCAATAGGCAATGAGTGCCTCCAGGTCGCCGAGGTTGGCATAGCCGGCGATCCTGCGGCCGGCCCGCGCAATGCCGCGATCGTCGAACACGCCGCAGATGCGGATATCGCTGTGCGGATCGGCGGCGAGCGCGGCGAGCACGGCCTCGCAGGCCGGGCCGGTGCCATACACGACGGCGCGGCGCGTGAGATGCCCCTGGGCAAGGCCCCGGCGAGTGAGCGATGCCACCAGCCCTCGGTAGGCGATGAGCGCAACGGCGCCGCCCACGTACCACAGTGCCAGCCAGGCCCGCGAGAAGTCAGGCGCGATCTTGAGGAAGAACACGCCGGCCAGCAGCATCGCCACGGTGGCAGTCCAGCCCAACAGCAGGCGGGGCAGCTGGCGGTGCGCCGCCGCCAGCGCTGCCACATTGTAGAGCCCCAGTGCCTGGAACACGGTGACGGCGGCGAGACCAGCGAGCGCCAGGGCCGCCGCATACTGGCGGAAGAAGTCGGCAACGTAGACGTAGGCGATGAGGAAGCCCAGCCCTGACACCAGCGCGAACTCCGCTGCACGCACCAGGCCTGCGAATACGCGCGGGGACATGCGGCCGACGCTGCGAGCCCCACGAGGCTCGGTCGCCGCCGTGGTCTTCTGGACCACCGGCCGCTCCGCTCGTCTGGGCGGCCGCAGGACGCCGACCGGCGAGGGACGGCGGCGATGCCAGTCAGCCGGCGCGGCAATGTCGCGTAGGTTCTCGGCCAGCTGTCCGTCGTGCGCCATCGTGGTTAAGTTCCGTCCTGAATTGGTCAGATGCCCGCTCAGGTAGCAGGTCCCATGCCAAGGCAGACGGGAGGCGAATGGCAGAGGCCGTGCATGCAATCTGCGTCCCGCTGGGAGCCTCCGGGCGGCCCGGCCTGATGAAGGTAAACGAGCGCTTAACGGGCCTGCCTGCGCCCGGGCGTTGCCAGTAAGGCACAGTCAGCCACCGCCCTGCAGGTGGTCCAGCCGTTCGCATTGCGGGGCGAGCGAGTTTTCCGTCACATTGGACGGGAAGACCGCCATGCGGGGCTCGCGGCATGCAGATCGTGCGCACGTGGATTTTTGCGTTGGTGGCCGGCAGCCTGCTCGGCTTCGCCGGGCATTCGGCGCTGGCCCAACCCGCTGGCTTGAATCCCGAGCGGGACTGCCAGGTTGTTCGCGCCTGCAATTTCGGGCGCGGCGGCAGCTATCGCGGGTGCCTGTCGTCCTACACCTGCCGCGTTTGCCGCTTCGTGCGCTCGCCCTGCTACGTCGATGGCGCCCGCCGCGTTTGCTCGCGCATGCGCTGCACCTGGGGCGGTTGACACTTCCCTATTGACGCACGCGCACGCCGATGCGGCCGATGTCGGCGGTGTAGTCGCCGCCGGGCGCGCTCGACTCGAAGTCGACGTGCTGGTAGCGCGCGAACAGGATGATGTTGGACCCCATGTAGTAGTCGAGCCCCAGTTCGGCCGTCAGGTCGCGCTCCTCGACCGGTACGCCGTCGTAGGGGTTCACCGTGTACCTGATGCCGGCGCTGGCGATGAGGTAGCGGCGGAACGCATGGCGGGCCGCGAGGCCGACCTGCCGCGAGATGGCACCGGCCGAGCCGGTCGTCGTGGTGTCGGTGAAATCCGTGCTGGCGGTCAGCAGGAACGTTGTCAGCGCCGTAGCCCGCCAGGCAAGATTCGCGTCGACGAGAAACCCGTCGATGTCGCTGAGCTGGCCGCTCTTCGCGGCCTGCCGGCCCCACCCGATGCTCGCTTCGCCACGGATGGTGCTGCTTTGCGGGGCGAACGTCAGGCCGACGCGATAGCGCTCGCCGGTGGAGGAGCGCAGGATGCCGTCGGCCGGAGCGGCGTGATATCGGCGATCGTTGGCCCCTGCTTCACCGAACACGTCGAGCGTGCCGTTCAGGGCCCAGCTGGCCCTGAAGGCCATATCGCGCTGCTCTACGTCGCGCTCGTCATTGAGGATCGTGCCACCAACGATGTCAGCCACTGGCGCAAAATCGATATCGGTGATCGAGCCGCGCAGCTGCAACGCCAGCCGGTTGAAGCGATGGTTGAGCGCCAGCGCAACGCGATCCGTCTCGACGTTACCGCGAGCGGCGGCCGCACCGGGCGAGTCGATCAACCCGCGCTTGTCCTTGTCGGCCTGATGCAGGACGAGCGCCTCGATGTTGGTTCGCCGCGACAGGTCGATGCGGCTGCGTGCCTCCAGCGCGTAGGCGCGGTCATCCTCGCTCGGGTGCTCGTCGTAGAAGGAGGCGAGGCCGCTGGCACGGAACTCCACCGCGTGCACGCGCCAGTCCGACACAATGCGTGCGTTGGCTCCGACCTCCAGCCCGCGGTCGCCGATGGCAGGGGTGGCGCGGAACACGTTGCTGGTGGCGATGCCCCCCAGTTGCGCTTCCGGAAACAACACGAAGCTGCCGATACGCACGCCTCTCGCAATGTAAGGCTCGTTCCGGAAAAGCTCCCGCGTGCGCCGATCGGTCAACGGATTGAGCTCGATCGTGTAGAGGTAGGGGTTGAGATCGGCCGGCGGCAGGGCGAACGCGGCAAGCTCCTCGGCCGACCGGGGGTCGCGGCGCATGTCGGGAATCCCATCCCGTGCGGCCGTCGGCTCGCCGACGACAATAGTCCCGTCCTGCTCGCCCTCTGGCTTGGGCAGCGCATACGCATCGGCTCGGTCGTCTCGAGGCCCTCCCCTGGCTCCATCACCGGCCGCGACCGGCATTGCCCCGGGCGTGCCCGGCTCGCCGCTGTCCTCGGCATCCTCGGTCTCCTGCTCCGGCGAGCCGGCAGGCTGCGCCGCCTCGAAGGTCTCCGGGCCGTCCTCAAGGGGGGGTGGCGATGTGGCCGGGCGCGTCGGGGCGACGCGCGGCTTCAGGGCCGGTGGGGCGACGATCGTGGTCTCCACGCGCCATTCCGCATGGGCCGGCGCAGCCGCCGAAAGCCATTGACCGCTTGCCGACGCCAAGCCGGCAACGATGGCGCACAGATTTTTACGGAAGCCTACCACGCCGGCTTGCGCCCATCACCAATGGCCGAGACAGACGCACAACTGGTGTTGGCGACCCTAGGCGGACAGGGTTTAAGGAGTGGTTTAGGTTGCCTGTACTGCCGATGTGATTAGACTGGCGGCGTGGCGAATCGGTGCGGGGGTTCGGCTGCGCCACGGGGGCGACACTGCGCGAGGGAAACGGGCACATGCCAGCCACGGCTGCGAAAAGACATCTGCGCCTGTCAGAGGCTTACGCCATGGACGCGGCGCAGTCCGGGTTGCGCACGCTCGACCTGGAGCGGGAGGGCCTCGAGGCCCTGCGGGCGGCGCTCGACAGCCGCATGCGGGAATCCTTCCAGCTTGCGGTGACGACGCTTGCCGCCGCCCGGGGCCGCGTGATCGTCACCGGGATGGGCAAGAGCGGACACATCGGCCGCAAGCTCGCCGCCACGTTCGCCTCGACCGGCACGCCGGCTTCCTTCGTGCATCCGAGCGAGGCCAGCCATGGCGATCTCGGCATGATCACCCGCGACGACGTTATCGTCGCAATCTCGTGGTCGGGCGAAAGTGCCGAGCTCGGCAACATCCTCACCTACTCGCGCCGCTTCAAGGTGCCCGCGATCGCCATCACCTCTCGCATCGACTCCACGCTGGCCAAGCAATCGGACGTCGTGCTGGAACTGCCGCGTGCCAAGGAGGCCTGCCCGCACGGCCTCGCGCCCACCACCTCCACCACCATGCAGCTCGCCATCGGCGACTGCCTGGCGGTCGCGCTGCTGGAGTCCAAGGGCTTCACTGCCAGCGATTTCAAGGTCTTCCACCCCGGCGGATCGCTCGGCGCCAGCCTCAAGTTCGTCGCCGACGTGATGCACACCGGGCACGAGATGCCGCTGGTTGGCGAGGAGAGCGTCATGGCGGAGGCCCTCGTTACCATGACCGCCAAGAGCTTCGGCTGCCTCGGCGTGGTCGACGCCAAGGGACGGCTGGTCGGCATGATTACCGACGGCGACCTGCGGCGGCACATGGGACCTGAGCTGCTGAAGCGGCGCGTCTCCGACATCATGACCAAGCGGCCTAACACCCTGTCTCCGGACATGCTGGCCTCGGCCGCCCTGGAGCAGATCAACTCCTTGAAGCGCACGCAGATGTTCGTGGTGGACAAGGGCAAGCAGCCTGTCGGTGTCGTCCACGTTCACGACCTGCTTCGCGCAGGGGTGGCGTAGGCTGCGCTCTGCGGCCGTGGGGCTCGCCGGCCGGCGGGCCCCCGCCGTCGCAGCCGTCGTCGTGCCGTGGGGAGATGCGATGCTCACTGCAGAGCCTCGGTCCGGCCTGCAGCGCACGGGGCGCATCGGCTCAGCGACGCGCCGCCTGCTCGGGGCCGCGACCGACCTCGTCGTCCCACCCTGCTGTCTCGTCTGCCGGACGCTGCTGGAGTCCCACCACCACCTGTGCGCGCCCTGCTGGCGCGAGGTAAGCTTCATCCGCCCGCCCCTGTGCGATGTGCTGGGCATCCCGCTGCCCTTCGCCACGGGCGAGCGCATGGTATCCGCCGCGGCGGCCGCCGACCCGCCGGCCTACGACCGGGCCCGAGCCGTGGCGCACTTCAGCGGCTCCATGCGCGTGCTCGTACATCAGTTCAAGTATGCCGACCGGCACGATGGCCGGGTACTCTACGGCCGCTGGCTGGCCGAGGCGGGCCAGGAGCTGGTGGCCGGTGCGGATCTCGTGATGCCCGTGCCGCTCAGCCGGCTCAGGTTGCTATCGCGCCGCTACAACCAATCGGCGATCCTGGCCGGCGAGCTCGCACGCCGCACCGGGCTGCGCCTCGACCTCAACCTCCTGAAGCGGGCTCGGTTCAGGAGGCCTCAGGTCGGTCTCACCCGCGACCAGAGGCGGCGCAATCTGAGCGGGGCCTTTCTGGTGCCGCGGCGCCGACACGCGGCCGTGGAGGGTCGCAACGTGCTGCTCGTCGATGACGTGATCACCACCGGGGCCACCGCCGAGGCCTGTGCCCGCGCCTTGAAGCGGGCCGGAGCGGTGCGCGTCGACGTTTTGGCGCTGGCGCTGGTGACGAGCGAGGTGCTGGCCTCGGTCTGAGCCGAAATGTCACGCTTCAGGCGGCCTCCGATTGGGCATTCCGACAGCCGGTCGTTAGGGGAGGTGGTGGTTCGCCCTATGCGCGGGGGGTGGGAGCCACTACATTGTCTACTCAAACCAGCAAGCTGCCGCGGGGAGTGTGGCCGGCGATGCCGCAGGAGACGACAGGCGAGTTCCGCGCCGGCCTCGTGCAGATGCGCACGGGGCGGAACGTTGAGGCCAACCTGGCCATCGCCGCCGATCTCGTCCGCGAGGCGGTCCGGCAGGGTGCCCAGTACGTACAGACGCCCGAGATCACCACGCTGATGGAAACGGAGCGCGAGCGCCTGTTCGGCGCCGTCAGGCCCCAGGAAGGCAATGCCGCCATCGCCCATTTTGGCGCGTTGGCGCGCGAGCTCGGGATCTGGCTGCACCTGGGCTCCATGGGCATCCTCGTCGGCGGCGGCCGGATTGCCAATCGCTCATTCCTGTTCTCTCCGACCGGGCGGATCGAGGCGCGGTTCGACAAGATTCACATGTTCGACGTGCAGTTGCCGGGCGGTGAGGTGTATCGCGAGTCCAAGAACTACCAGCCGGGCGATACGGCCGTGCTGGCCGATCTGCCCTGGGGCACGCTCGGGCTCACCGTGTGCTATGATTTGCGCTTTCCCCACCTTTATCGGGCGCTCGCCAAGGCGGGGGCCGACTTCCTGGCGATCCCGTCCTCCTTCACACGGCCCACGGGCGCAGCGCACTGGCACGTTCTGATGCGCGCCCGTGCCATCGAGAACGGCTGCTTTGTGCTCGCGGCGGCGCAGGCCGGTCGGCACGAGATCGGCCGCGAGACTTACGGTCACAGCCTGATCGTGTCACCCTGGGGCGAGATTCTGGCCGAGGCGGATGGCGAGACCCCCGGCGTGATCGTGGCCGACATCAAGACTGCCGAAGTACGCGAAGCGCGCGGTCGCGTGCCGTCGCTGCAGCATGACCGGCCGTTCCAGATCGTGCGGGCCTCGCCGGTGGAGGCGAAGGAGGCCTCATGATTCTCTATCGGCTCAAATGCAAGAGGGGCCACGAGTTCGAGGCCTGGTTTCCGAGCAGCGCCGCCTACGAGAAGCAGGAGAAGCGCGGGCTGCTGTCGTGCGCGCAATGCGGAAGCTCGAAGGTCACGCGGGCCCTGATGGCGCCCAATGTCGCCAAGAGCAAGGGCAAGGCAAAGCGAACGCCCGTGAGCGAGGCGCCCGCCGACGCTCCGGCCAAGCCCGACGTGCAGCGTGTGGCGGCCCATCGCGAGCTGGCCGCGGCGATGCGCAAACTGCGCGCCGATATCGAGGCGAAATCCGAGTATGTGGGGCCGCGCTTCTCGGAGGAGGCGCGCAAGATCCACTACGAGGAGGTGCCGGCCCGCGGAATCCACGGCGAGGCCACCGCCGAGGAGGCCAAGGCGCTCAAGGAGGAGGGCATCGAGTTCTACCCGCTGCCTGTCCTGCCCGAGGACCAGAATTGACGGTCCGGCCGCCGCGGTCTGCGCTCGGGCGCCCGGTGGTTCTTGGCGTGCTGTTTCTCTGGATGGCGGTCGCAACATCGTCGGTCGCGTGGGCGCAAGCCGACGCTTGGGAGCTGCTGCGCCAGCCCGGCATCGCCGTGTTCATGCGCCATTCGGAGGCGCCGGGATCGGGCGGGTTCGGTGATCCGGCGGGCTTCAGGCTGGAGGACTGTGCTACCCAGCGCAACCTGAGCGAAGAGGGCCGCGCCCATGCGCGCCGCACCGGCGACGCCTACCGCAACCATGGCGTCGTCTTCGACCGCGTGCTGACGAGCCCCTGGTGCCGCTGCAAGGAGACGGCTGCGCTAGCCCTGGGCAAGGACGCGGAAATCTTCGAGCCGTTGAGCAACCTGGTCGGTCGCAGCGAAAACCGCGAGCCACAGGTGCGGGCGCTCAAGGCCTATCTCGCCGACCTGGGCACGGCGCGTGCACTGCTCGTCACGCACGGCATCGTCATCGGCGCCCTCACGGGCATCAACCCGGCTTCCGGCGAGATGGTGATCGTCAAGCCGGCGCCAGGCGGAGGAGAGCCGAGGGTGGTTGGTCGGTTGCGTGTCGATTGAGCGCTGGGTCGATCCTGAGCCAATCGAAGGGCACACTGCAGGCGCAACCCCCATGGTTCGGCAGGCTCACCACGGGGGTTGCGAGCAATCGCGGAGCTACGCCGCCGCCTTCACGGTCTCGCCGTTGATCACGAGATGGCCGCCGCGCACCGTCACCGGCACCTTCTGGCCGTCCTTGATCTTGCCGGCGAGAATCTGCTCGGCCAGCGCGTCCTGCACCTGCTTCTGGATCACCCGCTTCAAGGGGCGCGCCCCGTAGGTCGGGTCGTAGCCCTTGTCGGCCAACCACGCACGCGCCGCATCGTCGAGCGTAAGCGTGAGCTTGCGGTCGGCCAGCAGCTTCTGCAGGCGCCCGATCTGGATGTCGACGATCGCTGCCATGTCCTCCCGCCGCAGGCGGTGGAACAGGATGATCTCGTCGATGCGGTTCAGGAACTCCGGCCGGAAGTGAGCCCGCACCGCTCCCATCACCATGTCGTAGGCCTCTTCATCGGAGACCACGCGGTTCTCGCCCGGCACGGCGAAGCCCAACGGCTGCTTCGGATTGGCCAAAAATTCCGAGCCGATGTTCGACGTCATGATGATGAGCGTGTTCTTGAAGTCGACCGTGCGGCCCTGGCCGTCGGTCAGGCGACCGTCGTCCAGCACCTGCAGCAGAACGTTGAACACGTCCGGGTGCGCCTTCTCGATCTCGTCGAACAGGACGACCTGATAGGGCCGCCGGCGCACAGCCTCAGTGAGGGCGCCGCCCTCCTCGTAGCCGACGTAACCCGGAGGGGCGCCGATCAGGCGGGAGACCGCGTGCTTCTCCATGTACTCGCTCATGTCGACGCGGACCATCGCGGACTCGTCGTCGAACAGGTAGGCAGCGAGTGCCTTGGTCAGCTCCGTCTTGCCGACGCCCGTGGGCCCCAGGAACATGAACGAGCCGATAGGCCGGTTCGGGTCCTGCAGCCCCGCGCGTGCGCGTCGGACCGCCGTCGACACCGCAATCACAGCTTCGCGCTGGCCGACCACGCGCTTGGCGAGTTCGTCCTCCATGCGCAGCAGCTTCTCGCGCTCTCCCTCCAGCATCTTGTCGACGGGAATGCCGGTCCAGCGCGACACCACGCCCGCGATATGGTCGGGAGTGACAGCCTCCTCGACCATCTGTCCGACCTTCTCGTCGCTGCCTTCGATGGCCTTGAGCTTCTTCTCGAGCCCGGGGATCACGCCGTAGGCCAGCTCGCCAGCGCGCGCCAGGTCGCCCTTGCGCTGCGCCTGCTCCAGCTCCGTGCGGCGTTGATCGAGCTGAACCTTGATCTTCTGGGCGTCGCCGAGCTTGCTCTTCTCCGCCTCCCAGCGCTGTGTGAGGGCTTTGGACTGCTCCTCGCGCGACGCGATGTCCTTGTCGAGCCGGGCCAGCCGGTCCTTGGACGCGGCATCGGTCTCCTTGCGCAGGGCCTCGCGCTCGATCTTCATCTGCATGAGGTCGCGGTCTAGGGCGTCGAGCTCCTCGGGCTTGGAGTCGATCTCCATCTTCAGGCGCGAGGCGGCCTCATCGACGAGGTCGATGGCCTTGTCGGGCAAGAAGCGGTCGGTGATGTAGCGATTGGAGAGTGTCGCCGCCGCCACCAGCGCCGAATCTGTGATGCGCACGCCGTGATGCTGCTCGTACTTCTCCTTCAGTCCGCGCAGGATGGAGATGGTGTCCTCCACCGTCGGCTCGGAGACGAACACGGGCTGGAAGCGCCGCGCCAGCGCTGCATCCTTCTCGATGTGCTTCCTGTACTCGTCGAGCGTGGTGGCGCCGACGCAATGCAGCTCGCCGCGGGCAAGCGCGGGCTTGAGCAGGTTGCCGGCATCCATCGCGCCTTCGGCCTTGCCGGCGCCGACGATGGTGTGCAGCTCGTCGATGAACAGGATAATGCGGCCGCCCTCGGCCTGCACCTCGTTGAGCACGGCCTTCAGCCGCTCCTCGAACTCGCCGCGAAATTTTGCGCCCGCGATCAGCGCGCCCATGTCGAGCGCAAGCAGCTTCTTGTCCTTGAGGCTTTCCGGCACGTCGCCTTTGATGATGCGCTGCGCCAGACCCTCGGCGATGGCGGTCTTGCCGACTCCCGGCTCGCCGATCAGCACGGGGTTGTTCTTGGTGCGCCGGGACAGCACCTGGATGGTGCGGCGGATCTCCTCGTCGCGGCCGATCACGGGGTCGATCTTGCCCTCGGCCGCAAGCGCGGTCAGATCGCGCGCGTAGCGCTTGAGCGCGTCATAGGACTGCTCGGCGGAAGCGCTGTCGGCGGTGCGGCCCTTGCGGATGTCGTTGATGGCCTGATTGAGTGTGGTCGGATTGACGCCCGCCTCCTGAAGGACGCGCGCCACCTCGCTCGAGGGTTCGATCGCAAGGGCGAGCAGGAGACGCTCGACCGTGACGAACTTGTCGCCGGCCTTCTCGGCAATCTTCTCGGCCGCATCGAAGACACGCGCCAGCTCGGGCGCCAGGTAGAGCTGCCCGGCGCCGCCGCCCGATACCTTGGGCCGTCGCGCCAGCAGACGCTCGACAGCAGCGAGCGCGTCCGCGGGCCTGCCGCCGGCGCGCTGAATGAGCCCGGCGGCCATGCCTTCCGGGTCGTCGAGCAGAACTTTCAGGAGATGCTCGGGGGCGAACTGCTGATGCCCCTCGCGCAGGGCCAAGCCTTGCGCAGACTGCACGAATCCCTTCGCGCGATCGGTATATTTCTCGAAGTCCATGGGTATCCCTCCTCGGCACGGAAGCCTGCCCCATACGGGCGCTGAGCCACCGTCTTCATAGGATCTGAAGCCAGGGGCTCCCCGCGGACCCTGAGCGGCATCCACGGCAAAACCCCCGCAAAGCCTGATATAGGGTGGCACTGCGATGCACAAAAGGGGCAAGATGCAGATCAAATCCCCGGATTTTTCCGGCCCGCCGCCGGGCCGGAGCATGCGCAAAGAGCCCGGATGGGAAAGATGCAGGGACCACACGTCGGCGCGCTCTACCGCTACCCGGTGAAGGGGCTTACCCCCGAACCGCTGCAGAGCGTAGTCCTGAGCCCCGGGGAGACGCTTCCCTACGACCGGGCGTGGGCCATCGAGAACGGTCCCGGCCGCTTCGACCAGGCTCGGCCGCGCCATCTGCCCAAGATCACCTTCCTCATGCTCATGCGCGACGAGCGGCTGGCTACCTTGCGCAGCACGCTCGATGACAATACCGAGACGCTGACCATACTCCGGGACGGCAAGCAGGTGGCCCGGGGCAACCTGGCAACGCCCGTCGGCCGCCAGCTCATCGAGCAGTTCGTGGCCGCCTACATGAAGGCCGAGCTGCGTGGCGCCCCCAAGATCGTGCACGCGCCCGGCCACAGTTTCTCCGATATGGCTGCCAAGTGCGTGCACATCGTCAACCTGGCGAGCGTGCGGGAGGTGCAGCGCACCCTCGGCCGACCCGTCGATCCCCTGCGGTTCCGCGCCAATCTCTACCTCGACGGCATACCCCCTTGGGCCGAGTTCGGCTGGATGGACAAAGAGATCGGCGCCGGCGACGTGACGCTGTCGACGTTCGCACGCACGCGGCGCTGCGAGGCAATCAACGTCGACCCCGACCGCGGCGTCCGCGACATGGCGCTGCCGAGCCACCTCATGCGCACCTGGGGCCACGAGGATTTCGGTATCTACGCCAAGGTGAAGACCGGCGGCCGGATCGGAGTTGGGACCGCCGTCACTTTGCCAGGTTAGCGCCGCGCCGCAGGCTATTGCCGGTCTCGGCATCGAAGAGGTGCACTGCCTCCGGATCGGCCGTAACCGCGCCACCCGCCTCGTCCGCAGCTCCGGCGGCGACGGCTACCACGACCGCTACGTCGCCCGACGTGCCGTGGAAAAGGCGCGTCGCACCCAGCTCCTCGATGAAGTCCCTGGCAAAGGGCAGCCCTCCCGTGCCGGCCGAGCCGAAGCGCAGGTCCTCGGGCCGCACGCCGACCTCGACGGACTGACCCTGCCTGGTCTCGAAGGCGTCTGCCCGGTAGGCGAGCTGCCCGCTGCCGGCCGACACGACGCCTGGGGACGCAATCCTGCCGGGCATCAGGTTCATGGCGGGGGAGCCGATGAAGGTGGCGACGAAGCGCGTTGCCGGCAGCCGGTAGACCTGAGTCGGCGCGCCTGTCTGCTCGATGCGCCCACCGTTCATCACCACCACCATGTCGGCCAGCGTCATGGCCTCGACCTGGTCGTGCGTGACGAAGATCGACGTCGCCTTCAGGCGGTTGTGCAGGCGCCGGATCTCGGCCCGCATCTGCACCCTGAGCTTGGCGTCGAGGTTCGACAGCGGCTCGTCGAACAGGAAGGCCTGCGGCTCGCGCACGATGGCGCG
>Ga0114129_10011948_pt1 | contig 12350 bp, 9 predicted proteins | sample RhiMetdeltSRZDD1_FD_80071 | JGI IMG/M metagenome (GOLD analysis project Ga0114129, IMG submission 80071) | Populus rhizosphere microbial communities from Tennessee, USA - Rhizosphere MetaG P. deltoides SRZDD1 (version 2) (version 2) | ecosystem: Host-associated > Plants > Roots > Rhizosphere >...
CGCGCAACGTTGAGGACTTGCTTAAGCGCAGCCAGTTGATTGCCGCTAGCACCCGTGAAGGGGCGACACTAGTGGTGTTGATCAAAGAAATCGGCACCGACGCGCTGTTCGCGCTGCATATCGTCGCCGAAGAAATGGCCAAGCGTGGGAAGCCCGAATACAAAGAGCGCGTTGAGAAGTATTACAAAATGTGTCGTGACCGTGACTACGGCGTTGCGGTCGCGCAAAGCGACGTCAAAGGCGACCGCAGCCTCGGGCCGCAGGGGCAAGAGCATCCTGACTATTACCTCCGCGTGGTGGAAGAACGCAAGGACGGAATCGTCGTACGCGGGGCGAAGGTACACACTTCGGTGCTCACGAACACCGATGAAGTCATCGTTCTGCCGACGCGGGCGATGAAAGCGGAAGACAAAGCCTACGCCGTAGCGTTTGCCCTTCCGGCAGCCACGAAAGGGCTGAAACTGCTGGCGAGTTCCTACGGCGGGTTCAAGAAAGATCCGTTCGAGTTTCCGATTAGTGCGAGTCACAAAATGATGGAAACGCTCACGGTGTTTGACGACGTGTTTGTGCCGTGGGAGCGCGTGTTCATGAACGGCGAGACTGAAGCCGCGGGCTTTTTGGCGCTGACCTTCGTCAAATTTCATCGTTTCACGGCGGTGTCGTACAAGCTGCCGTTGCTTGAACTGTTCGCGGGCTCGGCGCGGGCGATTGCCGAGTATAATGGTGTTGACGGAGCCGGGCACATTCGTGAGAAACTGACTGAACTCGCCGCGTATCATGCGACCGTGCAAGGACTGATTATCGCTGCGGCCCACCAGCACACCGTCGTACCGCCGGGCATTGCCGTTCCCAACGTGTTGCTAACCAACGTTGCGAAGTATCAATTTGCTTCGAACTATCATACCGCTGTACAGATGGTGCAAGACGTCGCCGGCGGATTACTGGTGACCGGCCCGAGTGTCGAAGATTGGCGCAGCGAAGCCACCGGCCCGTACGTGAAGAAATATCTGGGTGGGAAAAAAGGTATTCCCACCGAGCACCGTCTGCGGATGTTGAACCTGATTTCTGACCTCACAGCCGGAGACTTCGGGGGGTACCAAGAGGTGCTGGCTGTGCACGCCGAAGGTTCGTTGGAGGCCGAGAAGCTGCAAACCTACCGCGAGTATGACTTCAATACCGCCGCCGCCTATGCACGGGAGTTGGCCGGCGTCAAATAAGGACTAGAGGCTTGAGACTCGGGGCTTGGACGGGGACTAGTCTCTAGCCCCGAGCCCCTCGTACTGCCCCTTAAACCTGCCAAACAGTTCTAATTCCTCTGCCGTATACACCCGATGCGTATGGCTCGCGTGTGGAAAGTAGAACCGCATCACGGCCTTTCCCTCGACATCGTCGAATGAAATAAACAGACTGGTCGAGTCAGCGTGACTTTGCGCCTCGGCGAAGCGGACCCTTACTATCGTGGCGAGATCGACATGAATGTGCCACCCACTGAACTCGACGGCTGCCCAGGTGTCAGTGAAATCGACTCGCTTCGGCGACCCGTCGAGGAATAACTCACTGATCGCGGTATCACGCCCGACCGTACAAATCAGCGCCGGTGTTCGTGCGAGGTCAGCGAGTAAGCGTTGAATGTCCGCGAGCATCGCCCTGCTATTCGACCGTCACACTCTTCGCGAGGTTCCGCGGTTGATCGACATCAGTCCCGCGGTAGACTGCGATGTGGTAGGCCAGAAGTTGCTGTGGAATCGTGAGCAGGATCGGCATGAGCAGATGGTTTGTGCTGGGAACATCGATGATTTCCCACGCGATCTCTTCCAATTCCGGTGAACGTGTGTCCGTGATGGCAATGATACGGCCACCTCGGGCTTCCACTTCTTTCATGTTGCTCAAGGTTTTGGCGTAGACCGGGTCTTTCGGCAGGAGTACGACCACCGGCATCTCTTCGTCGATCAAGGCAATGGGTCCGTGCTTCATTTCCCCGGCCGGGTACCCTTCGGCATGAATGTAGGAGATTTCTTTCAGTTTGAGTGCTCCTTCGAGGGCAATGGGATAATTCACCCCACGCCCGAGAAAGAGGAAATCTTTGGCTTGGCCGTATTTTTTGGCAACTTTCTCGATTTGTTTCTCTTTCCTCAATACCTCTTGCACTTGGTGCGGGAGATTGACGATGTCTTCGATGAGCTTACTGCTCCTGGTCTTATCGAGCACACCACGGCGACGGCCCAAATATACCGCGAGCAGGTATAATGCCGTGACCTGAGTGATAAACGCCTTGGTCGAGGCAACGCTGATTTCCGGCCCGGCATGCGTGTAGATCGTTATATCCGCTTTGCGCGGAATAGAGGCATCGACGACGTTACAGATCGCCAGTGTTTTCGCCCCGTGCGCTTTCCCGCCCTCGAGCGCGGCAAGAGTATCCGCCGTCTCGCCTGACTGGGAGACCGCGAGGACCAGGGTTCCCGAATCCAGCGGGGAGTGTCGGTAGCGAAACTCACTACCGTAATCAACCTCTGCCGGAATGCGGGCCAGTTCTTCCAGGAAGAATTTCCCCACAAGACAAGCATGCCATGCCGTGCCGCAGGCGACGAGCGAAATTCGTTTCACCGAGTCGAGTACCGTCGCGTATTCTTCCAACTCTCCGAGAGAGACTTCTCCTTCGTTGACGAGCAAGCGGCCTCGCATGGTATCAATGATCGCTTGCGGCTGTTCGTGGATTTCTTTGAGGAGAAAGTGCTTGTATCCGCCTTTCTGTGCGGTCAACGCGTCCCACGTGATCTGGCGTGGGGTGCGTTCGATCGGGTGACCCTGGAAGTCGGTAATGCTCACACTATCACGCGTTATTTCCGCCATTTCTCCGTCGTCCAGAAATGCGACCTTGCGCGTGTAATCGAGAAGGGCAGGGACGTCAGAGGCGACAAAGTTTTCTCCCTCGCCAAGGCCAATGACGATAGGGGTGGCGTTCTTCGCGGTCAGGATTTTCCCCGGTTCGTCTTCACAGAAAGCGACAATCGAAAAGGCCCCTTCGAGTCGTCGCAGGGCTTCACGCGTGGCATGAGTGAACGTCAGCCCTTCTTGGACGTACTCATCGATCAGATGAGAAATCACTTCGGTGTCAGTTTCAGAGTTGAAGGTCCGCCCTTTTCCGGCCAGTTCACGCCGCAATTCTAAGTAATTTTCGATGATGCCATTGTGGATAACGACGATTTTTCCGGCACGATGCGGGTGCGCATTCGCTTCCGACGGGCGGCCATGCGTGGCCCAACGTGTGTGGCCCATGCCGATGGCACCATGAACCGGGTTCTCGCGTAACAATTGGTCGAGATTCGTCAACTTACCGACCGAACGGCGCACTTCGATTTTTCCGTTAAAGACAGCAACCCCGGCCGAGTCATACCCACGATACTCAAGCCGTTTCAATCCTTGCAAGAGGACCGGGGCTGCTTCACGATGACCAATGTAACCGATGATACCGCACATAAAAACCTCACAAAGTGGGAACCAATGAAGAATGTTCAAGACAATTAAGAATTATGAATGAAGAATTAAGAATTGAAAAAGGGAAATAGAACATACCATTCGTTCTGTTTTCCCTTACTATACTCTTAATTTTTAATTTTTAATTTTTAATTCTTAATTGGTTTTTTCGTCGCTTCTTTCGCTCGTTTTGCCGCCGTCCAACCTGCGCGGGTTTGTTCTTCGCGAGTGTTGAAGACCAACGCCCCAGCTGGAACGTCTTTACGGACCGTTGTCGCCGTCGCGATATACACGTCGTCGGCGATGGTAATAGGCGCAACGAGGGTCGTGTCGGAACCGACTTGGACGCGGTCACCAATTTTGGTTTTCTGCTTGGTAAAGCCATCGTAGTTGCACGTAATAGTCCCGGCGCCGATGTTCGAGTCTCGCCCGACCTCTGCGTCTCCGAGGTAAGCGAGATGTTTGGCCTTCGAGTGCTCACCGACGAATGATTTCTTCACTTCGACGAAGTTGCCAATCTCGGCTCGTGGGGCGAGGACGGTGCCACCGCGTAAGTGGGCAAACGGCCCGACACTGGTACGATTGCCGAGTTCACTCTCGCGGAGGACAACGGAAAAATAGAGCTGCACATCGTCACCAATGGTGCAGTTCTCGATGTATGCACTCCCGTCGATCCGGCAACGCGCCCCGATTGTCGTCTTGCCTTTGAGGTGGGTGTTCGGGCCGATGACAGTGTCTTGTCCGACCGTAACCTCTTCATCGAAATACACCGTGTCCGGGTCCTCGAGCGTGACCCCCATCGACATCCAATGGCTCCGTAGTTGTGTTTGTCGGGTTTTCTCCATAACTGCTAGTTCCTCTCGAGAGTTGATCCCTTCAACTTCGTGACGGTTTTCCGTTAAGACTGCCTGGGTCGGCAGTCCGGCCGCAACGGCTTGGGCAATAATATCGGTCAAGTAGTACTCACCTTGCGCGTTGGTGGGTTGCAGCCGTTCCAGCGCGGGAAAGAGAAAGGATGCTTTGACACAATAGATGCCCGAATTGATTTCCCGTACCGTGCGCTCTTCCGCCGACGCGTCACGGGCCTCGACAATTTTTACGATCTGTCCGGTAGCGGTCCGGATGACTCGGCCGTAGTTCCCGGGGTCGGCGAGTTCGACCGTCAACACCGAGAGTGTAGCGTCACCGGCGTGATGTGCGTGGACAAACTGAGCGAGCGTTGCCGGCGTCAGCAGCGGCGTATCTCCACAGGCGATAAGAATGTCACCCTGAAAATCGTGAAGTGCCGGTTGCGCCGAACGAACCGCGTCGCCGGTTCCGCGTTGTTCATGTTGCAGTGCAAAAGCAATCCCCTCGCCGCCGCAGATGCGTTGAACTTCTTCTGCCTTGTGCCCGACGACGACCACTAAGCGGTCAGGATGCAAGCGCTGAGTTGCGGTAATCACCCGGGACAGGAGCGGTTTTCCGGCGAGTGTGTGGAGTACCTTTGGCTGAGTCGAGCGCATGCGCTTCCCAAGTCCGGCGGCAAGAATGATAACTCCAAGCTGTTTCATAGATAGTGCCAACTGCTTGTTCTTGTAGTGAAAGACCCCACTTCACCTTAGCTTTCACTATACCTCATCGGAGCGGGCCACCAAAGTCTTAAAATTTGACACCAAGAGGGACCTTTCTCTGAGAGGCTGCCTAAAAGAGGGAGGCGAATGTCATTGCGGGGAGCCCTTCGACTCCGCTGCGCGGAGCTTATCCTGCCTACGCTAGTGCCGCAGGCACAGGTGAGCGTGGTCGAAGGGGGTTCACAAGGATTGTCTACCGAGGCTTCTCAGACATCCTCTGACGATCGTGACGAGAGATTGTCAAACCATGGCAAAACGAGCGTTTCATTAATCGAGTAGGTGTAGGCATGTCCCCACTCGGGCAGTTCCTTATAGGTCAGGTTGGCAAAACCGTTCTCGATCAACTGATTAGTGGTTGCTCGGGCCATGGCTACCGGAAAGATAAAGTCTTGGCCGCCGTGGACGACGTACATCGGTAAACGTTTTGCTTCGGGAGATTCGAGCCACTGAGGGAATACGCCCGCGGCCGCAATGGGGGCGATCCCGGCAAAAAGCTTCGGGCAATGAAGCCCAATGGCGTAACTGAACGTCCCCCCGTCGGAAAGACCGGAGGCAAACAGGCGGCCGGTATCGATCGTATACTCGTCAAGTAATTCTTCTACCATAGTGAGGATTGAGCGGATGTCGACACTCGGCTGCATCAGGGACCACGTGTTTCCCAGTGATTTGGGAGAAAGCACGATATAGCCGTTGCTCTTGGCCGGTCGCAGCCACGTCAAAAGATAATCGTCCCCGCGTCCGTGCCCGCCATGCAAAGCGATAATCATCGGCCACCGACGACCGGGGTCGTAATTTTCCGGAACATACAGAGAGTATTCGCCGTGGCCATCCGTGGCCGGGCGGTGCATCACGCCAGTTGCCGCCTGGTTCCCATTGGTCGGGGTCTCTAGCGCGGCTAAGCGTGTCACCGCTTCGGGGAGTATCCAATAACGGTGTAACGTCGGGAGCTGGGCGCGCATACTGTAGAGTTGATACTTCCCTTGTGAGAATGCGCGGCGACTTTGAAAATACGCCGCCATGAAATTGGCTTCGGAACCGGTCAGGAACGACGTGTAGGCATCTTCCAGTTGCTCAAGCGCATCTTTCCACTGCTGGTGAAACGACTCCAGTTCAGCCGGTGGCGTCAAGCTTTCGATTTCGGCATTCAACGGCGGAAACAGGTCCCCCACAGCATCAAAGAGTTCCTCTTTGTTCTGCCGGATTTTGACTAGGTGAATTTTTTCTTGCAGGGCTTCAAAGGTCCGGAGAAAATGAGCGATCTTCTCCTCTTGCTGTGCGATAGTCGTTCGATACTGCTCTGCTGAAGTCGCCATGCTTCCTCCTTCTTGATAACGTCCAGTATTCTCTCATGTTGTGCGGTTGCAAGCGGAAACCCCGTGTGTCAAGCTGCTGCGACGATGAAGCCCTCAGAGGAAACGACAAAAGCACAGCTCCGTGCCTTGCCGTCGGTCGAAAAGCTCTTCGCCTCGCCTACTCTAAGTCACCTTTTACGGAGATACAACCGTTCCTATGTGACCGAGAAAGTACGTTCCATCCTGGCCGGACTGCGGCAGGACATTCGTTCGGGCATTCTGACAACCAGCCTCGGCGAAAGTGAAATCGCGGACCGAGTCGCGAATGCCATTTCGCAAGAAGATCGTTCGCCGTTGCGCACGGTCGTCAACGCCACCGGAACCGTGTTGCATACGAATCTCGGTCGCGCGCTCTTGGCCAAAGCCGCACTTGAGGAGGTGGTCCGCGTCGGCAGTTCACCGGTAACGCTTGAATATGATCTCACCGAAGCCGGGCGCGGCGATCGCGATGAAGTGGTGGAAGCAGATTTGCTTGCACTGACCGGTGCCGAAGCGGCAACGGTCGTCAACAACAACGCCGCCGCCGTACTACTTGCGCTCAACTCCCTGGCCGAAGCGAAAGAAGGGATTGTCTCGCGCGGTGAACTGATCGAAATCGGTGGATCATTCCGCATTCCAGACGTCATGCGCAAGAGTGGCGTCACTCTTCGTGAAGTAGGCACGACTAATCGGACGTGGCTCTCCGACTACGCGGAGGCGATTACCCCGCAGACTGGCGTACTGCTGAAAGTTCACCCCAGTAACTATCGCATTATCGGCTTTAGCAGTGCGGTCGAGCTGACGGAATTAGTTGCCCTCGGCCGGGAGCGTCAGATTCCCGTGATGGAAGACTTAGGTGCCGGAGCCTTGATTGATCTTTCTGCCTACGGACTGCCCAAAGAACCTGTCGTTGCCGAGCGGGTAGCGATGGGCGCGGATGTGATCACCTTTAGTGCTGACAAGTTATTAGGTGGACCACAAGCCGGGATCATTATCGGACGCAAAGAGTACATTGCGCGAATCAAAAAAAATCCGTTCAAGCGTGCATTGCGAGTCGGAAAGTTGACACTTGCGGCGTTGAGTGCGACGCTACGTCTCTATCGTCGTGATCCTGGCTTGCTCTCCACGTTACCGACGCTTCGGTGGCTGACGCGCCCGCAGGAAGAGATGGATACGCTTGCGGCACAGATTGTGCCGTTGCTCGGGCAGCGATTAGGTGATGAGTTTGTCATCACCGTAGAAGATGCCAAAGCCCAGATTGGCAGTGGCGCGTTGCCGGAGGAAGACATTCCGAGTCGCGCCATTGCGATCCGGAATGCCAAAGTATCGCCGGAGAAAATCGCTGCCCGCTTCCGATCGGCTGATCCGCCGATCCTCGGGCGGATTCATGACGGAGCGTTTCTGCTTGATTTACGCGGGATATTCGCCGCTGAAGAGTTGATACCGAAACCTTAGGGACGAGGGAATTTTCTCGTGCATGAGGTGCTTCGTTTCCTCTCCCCGTGTCAGTAATGCCGTAAGTTAAGGCAAGACGTCATTGCGAGCGCAGCGAAGCAATCTTTGCCTTATTTTAGGGTCACGGAGTAAAACAGTAAAACAAGGATGGCTCGCTTTGGCGGAGAAGGGATGGAGTCGAACCATCCGCGCAACGTTACGCCGCGCAACTCGGTTTTGAAGACCGGTGGGGCCACCGGGCCCCATCCTCCTCCACAGAGTGATTTCGCGGACTTAGCACGGTGTCCTCTATGAGTCCAGGTCCGTTTGACAGAAGTGAGGAAATCTGAACCACTCGGAACCGCAGACGAGAAAATTAAACCAGCTTCTAGTGTACCTAAACCTTTTACTTGGGTAGTCTTTGCAAAAAGCCTGAGAAGAGAACAGCTATGACTTGGCTCCAACGCTATCGCCTGCGCTACTTTTTGCGATTTTCCTTCTGGTCTGTGCCTTTGGTATCGATTCTGGCAGCGCTCTTTGCCGCGCGGTCGGTACGGTGGCTTGGTGAGCAGATTGGCTGGACTTGGTTCGATTTCACAGAGGCAGGGGCGCGAGGGATCCTGGATAGCTTGGCATCCTCCATGTTGACTTTCATCGTCTTTGCTGTGTCGGCTCTCCTCCTGGCCGTGCAACTTGCCAGTGGTCTGCTCACCCCCCGCATCATCGCCTTAGTCTTTTCGCTCCGGCGAGTGAAGATCAGCGTGAGCATCTTCGTCTTTGCCTACACCTTCACCCTGGGTGTTCTGAGTCGCATTGAGCAGCAGCATGTCCCGCAGTTGTCCGTGTTCCTGGCGATCTTCAGCACCTTGACCAGCATTGTCGTCTTCTTCTGGTTCGTGCAGCAAATCGGAATGAACTTGCGTCCGGTGGCTGTTCTGGAAGGACTATGGGAGAGGGGGCGGCAGGTCATTGATAGTGTCTACCCGCGTGCGCTGGAGCCCACGACTCCTGCTTCCCCGCCGCTCGATCTGCAAGCACTCCCCAAATCCGCACGAATCATCGAATATGCCGGGAATTCTGGCACCCTCTTGGCCTTCAGTACTCAGGAGTTGGTCGCCGCGGCGCAGCAGGCGGATTGCGTCATTGAATTGCTTCTCCAGGTAGGGGACTTCGTGTCACGTGGCGACCCCTTATTTCGCCTTTATCCGGCCGACTGTTCCCTGGCAGAAGACACGCTCCACCACATGATCGCCTTTGGTCCGGAACGGACGCTGGAGCAAGATCCCGCGTTTGCCTTCCGCATTATGGTGGACATCGCCGCGCGGGCACTGTCCCCGGCAATCAATGACCCTACGACTGCGGTGTTGGCGCTGGATCAGCTCCACCGCCTCTTACGCTACGTTGGGCAGAAACAGCTCGACCTTGGCAGAGTCTCTGACGGACAGGGCAAACTGCAGCTCCTCTACCCCACACCGCAGTGGGAAGATTTTGTCATGTTAGCCGTCAGTGAGATCCGCCTCTTTGGCGCTGGCAGTCTCCAGATTCCGCGACGCCTACAGGCGATGTTGGAGCACCTCGTCGCCGTCCTGCCCGCAGCGAGAACTCCCGCGTTACGCCAAGAATTAGCGTTGCTTCACCGGGCCGTTGACCGGGCGTATCCGGAGGCCGAAGATCGTCGCCGAGCCAAGACAGGGGATTACCAAGGAATCGGCGGCTCATCGCTGTCACAGCCTAGGGGATAGTGTGATACAGGAAATGCTCTGCTGATTAGGTGCCGCATAAAAGCGGTGATTATCCGAGATGTTATAGAGTAGCATTGGCTCGCCAGCATTACGTGGATACCACTACCTTTTTTTGCCGCTGAGAGAGAACAATTAAAGAAAGTCTTAGAGGACGCCCTGAGTCATGGGGCTGTAAGTCATGGGGTCGTGAAAAATGGGGCCCCTGGAATCGCCATACCCGACTCAGGGAGTCGCGGAATAAAATAAAAATTTTATAATTTTTCACAGCATATGATATTAACGGGAAGACAGTGGCCTGCAGGCACTGAGGATTGCCAGCCGCCGGAGCACACACGTACTGGGAAGTGGGGTTGTGGCCACAGCGGCGGTCCCTCTTCACCCACTGACGTGCCTACGTAAGGAGTCGATGCGCAGAGTTTGCATCGGGATTATGCAGCGGTGAAAGCCAGTTTCACCTTGCCGTGGAGTACAAGTCCGGTGGAAGGTCATATTAATCGCTTGAAGCTGCTCAAACGGCAAATGTTTGGTCGGGCAAATTTAGATCTGCTCGCAATGCGTATGCTGCATGCTCCTTAAGCTTCATCACCAAAAGTGGCCAAGAACCGATTTGCTCTAGAATAGAGATAATGTACAGTATAGAAAAGGAGTAGATACAGGGAGACCGTTCTGGTTATCCCTAGGAAAATGTTTCTACTAATAGCCGATAGCATTGTTGTTGAATTAAAATTGGGCTGTTACGCGGCGTTCTGGTGTCTCCTTGTTATCTGAGACCTCTCAGAAATCCGATACTACCCTGCTGAAGGCTCAGTTATGCGCTCAACACAGGTTTTCCAGAAGTTCAAGAAGAATCGCGCTCCAGTTTTTGACGCCTTTGTGGTGTTTGCCTTTGGAGTACTTAGCGGCATCCTAGTCCAAAAGTATTATCCTGTAGGGCAACTGCTCAGAACTGTTAGAGTGCGGAGCGAAGCTTTAGCGCAGTCGCCCGTTCAACGCGCCGAAGTTCCAATCAGCAGTGTACGCTCCGGACGAGTTATGGTGGCGCTTGTATTTGGGCAATCCAACTCGGCTAACTATGGCGAAACTCCATATAAATCTCGCCAAGGGGTTTATAATTTCTACAGGGGAAAGCTTTATCCAGCGCAAGATCCTTTACTGGGGGCGATGGGTGATGGAGGCAGCGTATGGACACGCTTGGGTGACAAGTTGATTGAGAGAAAGTACTATGATGCTATCGTATTCGTGCCGTTAGGTGTGAGCGGGACAAGGATAGCGCGCTGGGAGTCAGACGGCGACTTGCATCCCGTAATACTCCAAGCCATTCATGATGTGGAGGCACAAGGTTTAACCATCACTCATCTGCTGTGGCATCAAGGAGAGACTGACGCTAAACTGAAAACCAGCAGGAGTGCCTATAAGGAAATGTTCTTGGCGATGTTGTCGAGTATCAGAAAACGGGGCGTGAATGCGCCTATGTATGTTTCGGTCGCTACCCGATGTGACAAGCATCAGCCAGACGAGCAGATACGACAGGCACAGCAAGAGTTGGTTAATTCTGCTCAAGGAATCTACGAGGGGCCTGATACAGATAAACTAGGACTCTGCGACAGATACGACGGATGTCATTTCACCGATGAAGGGCTGGAAAAGCTTGCTCAGTTGTGGTTGGAAAAGTTGAATCCAAGTAGCCAGCGGACAGTGGCCAAACAATAACCCAACAAGGCGCTGCACCCGACTGCCCACAGCCTTCGGTTCTGCTCGTGCCTCGCTCCACTACAGCTTCCGGGAACGGGTGAGCTCAGTCGTTGAGGTTGTAGGAAAACCCCTAAAAATTGCATTTTCACATGAAAAAGTCCTTTGTTTTTAAGGGTCAAATTTTTCAGAAGCGAGTTTTTCTACAGCCTCCTTATGTCAGACTGAGCAAAATCCTCGGTGACGAAAAGATGACCTAACGGCTCCTGCGGAAGAGCGAGAGACCGATTAATCCTGTTTTTCCGTTCACACTGTGAGGTCCGCAAAATCAGTACGAAAATATTCCTCCCTTCCCTATTGCCATTAAGTACAATCCCAAAACTTGCTGGAAAATGAGGCCTATCGTTCCTTGCTTTCTCCTCGCGCTGTACACTAGCGTGGAAATGGCTTTGTAGTACGTCTTGTTCTGCGCCTGGTTCTTCCTTCTTTTCCTCTACATCGCCACATAATTATCAGCACGATACAGTCATCATAAAGAGAAGTATATGCAAAGCATTGCCACTTTTATGGTGGGTCTTCTTGCTACCCCCCACTTGAGTCTTCGACCTCTTCTTATCTTCTTTAAGTCTTCGCAACACAAGTGTGATTGACTCAAGTAGGGTTGTTTATCACTATTGGTGATATAAACGTAAAAAGGGTAGAGATGAAACTCAAAAGTTTATTTGTTGTGGTGCTCTGTCTTAGTCTGCCTTCGGTGTCTTGGGCGGTGTGTCCCTACGACGCCAACTGCTTAAACAATCTCTATGGTGCAGAGAGTCCCTACAAATCAGACGGGCTGATGAATCCTTACGGTAATGTTCCAAATCAGTAGTTTCTCTGTATGATTGCCTCACATGACAACAGTACGAGGAGGAAGAGAGTGGTTTACGTTCCTGTTCAGTGTCCATACTGTCACAGTACGGAGGTCCTCAAGGCGGGCAAACAAGCCAACGGAACTCAACACTATCGGTGTCACAACGGGCAGTGCGAGCGACGGAGCTTTCTCCTGCAGTACCAGGATCGGGGCC
>Ga0114129_10011949_pt1 | contig 12349 bp, 13 predicted proteins | sample RhiMetdeltSRZDD1_FD_80071 | JGI IMG/M metagenome (GOLD analysis project Ga0114129, IMG submission 80071) | Populus rhizosphere microbial communities from Tennessee, USA - Rhizosphere MetaG P. deltoides SRZDD1 (version 2) (version 2) | ecosystem: Host-associated > Plants > Roots > Rhizosphere >...
CCGGAGAACCCGGCATCCTCATGCTTCTTCGGCTGCCGGACGTGACCGCCTGAGCGCCCGGCGCGCGAGCTGGACGCGATACTCAGCGGGTCCATGTCGGAGGAGAGCGTGAGGATCGCAAGATCTGGGAACTCGACGGCGCGGAGATCCGCGACACATGGCAGCCCTGGAAGGACGCCTGGGACGAGTGGACGCCTGAAGTCACTGCGCTGACCTTGCTCGACGGCAAGGTCACTCGCGCAAGGCTCTTCCAGCGCAGAGGCGAGGCGCTCGAAGCCGTGGGGCTTTCGCAGTAGGCGATGTCGCAGGAGAGCGTCTAGAACCCGAGCGCGAACTTCGCGTCCTCGGTCATCCGCTCCGGGGACCACGGCGGGGTGAAGACCATCTTGGGAAAGACCTTCTCGACGCCCTCGACCTCGGTCACGAACTCCTTCATCTGCTCCGTCACTTGCGGTCCGATCGGGCAGCCGGGGGTCGTGAGCGTGAAGGTGATGTGGACGTCGTTCCCCTCGATCTCGACGTTGTAGACGAGCCCGAGCGACACGAAATCGAGCCCCAGCTCGGGGTCGATCACGTTCTCGAGTGCCTCCATCACGTCGTCGTGGTCGGGTGACTGTGTGGCGGTGTCTTCGGTCATGCGGTGATTCTAGAGAGAGGTCGGGTTGGTCTAGGCTTGAGCCCATGCTCTTCCTGCTCGTGCTGCTCTTCATCGTGGTGCCGATCGCGGAGATCTACGTGATCATCCAAGTCGGCCAGGCGATCGGCGTGCTGTGGACGATCCTGCTGCTGATCGCGGATTCGATCATCGGCGCGCGCCTCTTGTCGTGGCAGGGCCGGCGCGCCTGGCTGCGGTTCCAGGAGGCACTCGCGGAGGGCCGGGTCCCTCACCGGGAGGTGATGGACGGGGTTCTGATCATCGTCGGCGGCGCGTTTCTGCTGGCTCCCGGCTTCATCACGGACGTCGTGGGGCTGGTCCTCCTGATTCCGCCGACCCGGTCGCTCGTCCGGCGAGCGCTCGCACGCGCGATCGTCGCTCGGCGGTTCCGCGTGGTCCGGATGGGTGGCTGGTCCGGGCGGCAACCCCCCCGCCGGCCCGATCCACCCCGGCCCACCGCATACCCGTCGCCGCCTGAGACGCCGCGGTCCCACGAGCTTCCTCCGGGATGATCGGCCCGGAGGACGATCGTCCGAAGGACGCCGCCACCGACAGCGTCACCGTTCAGCTCACGGACGTCGATCGGGAGGCCGGCGCGCTGCTGCACCTCACCCGGGCCGGGGGCAATGGGCACGGCTCGGCGCTCGCGCTGCTCGGCCTGGGCGGCGAGCTGGTGACGGTCGCCGACCCGTCTTCGATCTCGATGGAGACGGGCGAGCCGCTCGTGCGCTGGGCCTGCCGGGTGCGGGGCGACTCGTTGGCGCTCGACGCGGAGCTGGAGGCGGTGTCCGTCCCCGTGGGCTTCGACGACGAACTTGCAGAGGCCGCCGGATTCGACCGCTACGAGCAGATCTGCCGCGTTCGTGGCGAGATCGAGGTCGGCGGGCGGCGGGCGCAGATCGACGGCGTCGGACGCCGGGCACACGCTTGGGGCGAGCCCGCCGTGAGCCGCTTCCGGTCGGTTTACGCGGTCGCCGCCGAGCACGCGGTGACGCTGTCCGCGGTCCGTCCGCGCGGTGCCGCCGAGCACGGGGCCGAGCTGGTCAGCGCCCACATGCTGAGACCCGACACTCCACCGGAGCGCTTCGAGAGCGCGCGCCTGTCAACGGTCTACGACGCGGCCGGGCGCCCTCGCACCGCCGGCCTCGAGCTGTACCTCCCGGGTGAGGAATATCCACGGCGAGTGTCGGGCGAGGCGATCTGGCCGGCGGCCGGAGACCCGGACGCGATCGAGGCCGCCTGCTTCCGCTGGACGCTGGACGGCGAGCCCGCCCAGGGCGGATACCAGTTGGTCGCCCGATGAGCGGACAACGGCCAATCCGGGCCGTGATCAGCGACTTCGGCGGCGTGCTCACGAACAAGCTGATCGAGGCCTTCGCCGCCTTTCAGGACGAGACCGGAATCTCGATGGAGCAGCTCGGACGGGGCATGCAGCGGGTCGCAGAACGGGATGGTGAGTACCCACTGTTCCGGCTCGAACGCGGGGAGATCTCAGAAGCCGACTTCCTCGACAACCTCTCGTGGGGCCTGGAAGCAGAGCTTGAGCACCGCCCCACGCTCCACCGCTTCCGTGAGATCTATTTCGAGGCGCTGCACCCGAACGAGCCGATGCTCGACCTGATGCGCGAGCTGCGTGACCGCGGCTTCCGGATGGCGATTCTCACCAACAACGTGCGCGAGTGGGAGGAGCTGTGGCGCAGCAAGCTTCCCCTCGACGAGATCTTCGAGCTGATCGTCGACTCCGGCTGGGTCGGCATGCGCAAGCCCCAGCCCGAGATCTATCAGCTCACGGTGAAGCGCCTCGGAGACGGCCTCGAGCCGGCCGAATGCCTATTCGTGGACGACAACGAGCAGAACGTGGAGGCGGCCCAAGCGCTCGGAATGACGGCGATCCGGTTCCACTCGAACGAGCAGGCGATCGGCGAGATCATGGCCGCGCTGGATGGCTCCGGTCCGGGTACGGGTACGGGTTAGTTCTCCGTACCGATCCGATCCTGCACGTAGATCTCGATCGCGGACGAGCACAGGCGCCGCACGCGCTCTTCCGACAGCCACGGGAGCACGATGTCGAGCGCTTCCTCCTCGCCGACCCCGGCGAGGAAGGCCTCGTCGCCGCGGAAGCGGGCGGCCAGCTTCAGCACGTCGCGCTTCTGCTCGCCGAGCCCTTCGAACACTCCGACTAGGAACTCCGCGCTCGCGATGGGCGTCCCGACCTCGAGCGTGGCGTGCCAGGCCGCGAGCATCGAGAGATCCTCGTGATCGAGGTCGCTGACCGCACGGGCGTAGTGCTGCGCAAGCTCTTCCTCCGGGATGTCGTCGACCCAGGCCTCGATCACCTCGGCGAGCAGCGAGCGCCGCGCCTCGCGGCCCATCGACTCGGCCATCACGCGGATCGCCTCCGCAGGCTCGATGAAGCAGAGCATCATGAGGTCACGATAGGAGCCGGATCCGACGGAAAAGGCGGCGAACCGGGTACGGTCGGGCGGTGCTGTCCGACAAGTGGTGGTTCTGGGTCGTGGTCGCGTGCGTCCTCGCGGTGGGCGCGCTCCTCAGCCCCCGTTACCGCGACCTGACCGCGCGGGTGCGTGCCCAAGCGCTCGCCCGGCGACTGGTCGAGCCGGGCTCCGGCAGGCGGATCGACACCCGTCCCGGCGGCTTCTGGTCCGACACCTCGTGGCTCCTGCTGCTGCTCGGAGCGTGGGTGGCCTTTTCGCCCTGGATCTGGGGATACGACCACGTCCACGGCGCGATCGCCACCGACGTGATCACGGGTGGCGCGACGATCGTGCTGACCGCGGTGGGCATCGTGTTCCCGTCCTTCAACGCGCCAACTGTCCTGGCGGGGACGTGGCTCGTGATCGCGCCCTGGGTGGTCGGCTACGGCAACGACGGTGGCCCCGTGGGCCTGAGCGACGTGTTTGCGGGAGCTCTGATCGTCGCCCTCGCGCTCGCCGCGCTGGCCGCGGCCGCCAAGCGGGTCGTTCCCGGGGAGTCGATGCCGGTCGGGCGGGTGCGAAGGAGCGCCGAGGACGGGTGATCCAAGACTCGCGGCCCTGCGCATGCCTCTCTGTCCGGCTACCTTTCCGGCCCAGTGCGTGAGTACGTGTTCATAGACGAGTGGGACCTTGACGCGCCCATCGAGGCGGTGTTCGAGGCGCTCGCCGATGCGGCCACGTATCCCGAGTGGTGGCGCCCCGTGTACATCGACGTCCAGTGCGACGGCCCTCCCGAGGCGGGGCGCGTCTCCAAGCAGCACTTCAAGGGGCGCCTCCCCTACACGCTGCGCACGACCTCGGAGATCACGCGCTATGACCCGCCGCATAGCTTCGAGGTGAATGTCGTGGGCGACCTCACCGGCCGCGGCGTATGGACGCTCACACCGCGTGACGGCGGCGTGCACGTCCACTTCGACTGGCGCGTGTTCGCCGACCGTCCGTTGCTGCGCACGCTCACGCCCGTGCTGCGGCCGCTCTTTCGCTGGAATCACAATTGGTCGATCGCACGAGCGCGGGAGGGCCTCGAGCCGTACGCCCGCCGCGACGCGGGTTAGCGCACGCACGGACCGGTGCTGACCGGGCCCTGCGCCGAGCTCAGATCGCTGGCGACGATCCCGTCGGGGATCCCGAACCCGCCGTGCGGCCCGCGGGTCGTGGCCGCGAACACGGTCGCGACCACCTGGCCGTTCGCGTCCACGACCGGCCCGCCGGAGTTGCCGGGGCGGATGCCCCCGCGGATCGCCGTCATGCGGCGGCGAATAGGGCCCTGGCCGTAGGCGTCGTTGCTGATCACGGTCTGCGTGACGCCGAGCCGCCCGGGCGACGCGTGATACGGACCGTCCTGCGGATAGCCCAGGATCGCCACCGGCTCGCCGGCCGGCCCCTGCGGACGCATCTGCAGGGAGGGCGCAGCGAGTCCGCCCACCCGTAGCACCGCAACGTCGTTGTGCGCGTCGAACCGGATCGCCTGCGCGTCGAGCTCCCGGCCGCCGTCGGTCTGCACGGTCGTGTCGCTCTCGCCGGCGACCACGTGTGCGTTCGTCACCACCACGCCCTGCGAGGCGACCCAGCCCGAGCCCTGAACCGAAAGTCCGCACGCGGTGCCCAGCACCTTCACGACGCCGGCGTGGGCGGACCGCACCTGCGGGTCGTCCAGGATCCGGCGCGTGGGCGGCGGGACATCCGCCTGGGGCCCCCGAACCCGCGGGAACGGATCCGCGCGCGACAGCGCGTTCAGAAGCGGCCCGGAGGGGGGCAGCGCATTGTTCAACTTGCTGAGGATGAACGAGCGCTGGATGTCTTTGCGGAACTTGCGGGCGCCCGGGGTCTGCAGCGCCACGGCGCCGGCGATCCAGACCAGGGCCAGCCCCAGCGCCGCCACCAGCAGCGCGCCGCCGATCCCGTCCACGGTGTCCGCCAGCGGGAATGACATCCGCCGCCTGATCCCCTCCCCCATCGCCTCGAACACGACGGCAGCCAGCCCTCCGATCATCAGCGCCGTCACGAGGCTGAAAAGCGGCGCGTAGGGCGAGCTGGATCCGCCTGTCAGGAGCAACGGCCCGACCCGGCTGCCCACGAAGGCGCCCAGCGCGAAGCCGCCGAGTGACAGGGCGCTGACGACGAGTCCCTGCAAATAACCCCAAACAGCCATCAGCAGCACAAACGCGACGATGATCCAGTCGAGGGTTGTCATCGGCTATAAATCCCGGAGGATGGAAGGTTCGACCGGTCTGATGGGAACACCCGCCCGGCGGGATCCGGGCGTAATCCGGATCACGCAGGCCGGCCTCCTGATCGCCGCGGTGGGCGCCATGTTCGTCGTGCTGAGCCTGATCCCGACGGCCGGCCTGGTCATGACCGTGGTCGGTGCGGTGCTCGCGGCGCGCGGCGGAATCGGCCACACCTGGTACACGGCTGTCGCCGCCGGCGCGGCCCTGGAGGTGATCGCGAGGCTGCTCGCGAACGGCTCCGAGACGCTGGGCGGCTGGCTGGCCGTGATCGCGAGCGTCATGATCCTGTGTGCGGTGTCGCTCGGCTATCCGACCGCGAACGGCTCGCGGTCCTAGCGCGTCACCGGTTTACAGGTCCAGCCTGATGTTCGACTCCTTGCCGCTCGGTGCCGGGATCTTGAGGTCGAGCGGCAGGTTCTGCGTGACCGAGTCCTCGCTCATCCGGAACAGCACGAGCGCGCCGCCCTCGGGGCCCGTGGCCGCCGGCGAGTCGGGAGCAGGCGCCTTCTTGCTCGGTGCGATCGGGTCCGTGAAGCTCAGGCCGAAGCCGGTCGAGCTCACGTCGATGGGCAAATACTCGTTCCCCTGCGTGTCGACGACCTTCATGTCACGTGGCGGCAGGTAAGGCTTCTTGCCGTCGTTCTGGACCGTGAGGAACACGCCCACGTATTGCTGGCCCGCGCCCAGTACCGGCTGCCCCCGCAGGTAGTCATCGTCTGGCTTCGTCTGCTGGTTCATCAGACGGCTCAGCTGCACCTGGTAGACGGCGTCACCGGCATTGATGTACTGGCCCTCGTTGCCCGACGTGGACTTCTCGTCGCTGCCGCAGGCGGCCACCGTGAGGGCCCCCGCGAGCAGCGCGAGCAGGACAAAAAGGGGTCCTGGGGGCCTGCGTCTGGCTTCCACGAGCGCGGAAGTCTATCCTGAGGCCACGCTGGCCGCGCGGGCTGTCGCCTGGCCTCCTTCGAGCACATTCGCCAGGCGCCGTAGCGCCCGCCGGCTCTGAAACTTCAGCCAGGCGCGGCCGCCGAGCGCCTCGCGCAGCCTGTCCTTCCTGGTTGCCGGTGTGCTGGACACTTCGTACTCGAGCCTTGTCATGTCGCCGCCATATGGCGTGAGCGTGTACACGGCCCGCGTCTTCACGCGCCCGATCCGGCCCGATTGGCCCTCGAGCACGATCCGGTGCGGGCGCTCCAGCTCCGTGATCACGATTTCCCCCCAGAGCGACGTGCCGAACGAGAGCTTGAAGGAGGCTGCTGCGCCCACCCCGGTCGAGTCGAGGCGCTGGAGCCGGAAGTCCTTCAGGTAGTGGTCCGAGAACTCGACGTGATTGGCGACGTCGGCGAGGTAGTCGAAGACACGCTCGCGGGGAGCGTCGATCGTGATGCCGACCGTGAAGGGGCGCACCGGCCGGAAGATATTCGAATGCCCGGCTTCTGGAAGCCTCTACGCCGCGCGCTGGATCGCGAGCGTCCGCTCGAACGGCCAGATGCGCTCCATGCGAAGCGGCTCGCCGACGGCTGGTGCGCACAGGTCGCACAGAGGCCGTTCGCGCCCGTCCCGCAGCGCGAATACCTGGAGCCGCTCGCCGATCAAGGGTGAGCGCCCACACGACGAGCACGACCGGCGGTCGGCCGCCATCGTCAGCACGCTGGTCTTCAGCAGCTGGCGCTCGAGCGCCGGGGCATGGCGCTCCTCGACCGGCTCTTCGGGCTCCGTCTTGCGAATCAACACTTTTCGCTTCATGGGTGATGTTTTCGCGCCCATCCCCGGTTCCCCTCTGATCCCGGCGCTGAAAAAACCCCTACGTGCGGGCTTCTTTCGACAGATGTCACAAACGAGCCCCTCATATGACGATAGAATCCGGACACGGTTGGCCGGTAAGAGGGAGCCGCGGCCAGCGAACCAACCGCCTGCTTTCGGATGCGTAAGCCAGCAGGCGAGGAGGAGAAGTGCAGACATACCTTGCGGGAACCCTCGCCGGAGCGGGCTCGTTCCGCTGCCGTAGCTGTGGCTTCCACGTGGCGCTGCGAGCGCTGGACGAGGTTCCCGAATGCCCCAACTGCGGGGACGACGAGTTCGCACGCGCGTCGATGTTCGACACGGCCGATCCCGAGGGATCTCCACCCATGGACGCGGAGGCGGACTGGCTCGAAGAGGTGCGCGACACGCTCGATACCGATGGGCACTATCTGGTCTACCGGGACGCCAGTCGTGTTTCGGTGATGCCGCTGACGCGGGAGTGGACCAAGATCGGGCGCAGCCTGACGGCCGACATCCGGCTCGACGATCCGACCGTGTCGCGCCGCCACGCCCTGATCTGCCGCCAGCGCGAGGGCGTACGAGTGCTGGACGACCGGAGCCTGAACGGGATCTTCCTGAACGGCGAGCGCAGTGAGTGGTCGGCGCTGCAGGACGGCGACGAGCTGATGATCGGCCGCTACCACCTGTATTTCATCGAGAACGGCGAAGTCGCTCTCGATGAGGAACAACAGGCCGTCAGCTTGCAAGCAAGCTGACGGGTCTGCGTCCGTTCGCCGGTAACCCCAGCCTCAATTAACTGCGGCTCATTCGGTCGAAACCGATGGGTCGGTCTGCTCGCGCTCTGGCTCGGACATCAGGAAGTGGGCGGCCGGGGCGGCGGCGATTGCCCGGATCCGGGCCGCCTCCTCCGGCTGTTCCGAGCGATCGAGCTCCAGCGCGTACAGCGACAGCAACTCCTGGACGTCGGCGCGGCCGCGATCGTCGAGATCACGCAGCGCCACCTTCGCGCCCTTGCCAAGCCGACGTTCGAGCGCCGCGCGGTCGAGCCCCCACTCGTCGTTCACGCGCATGTAGACGCGCCCACCGGTCTGGCCGGCGCATGCCCACGGGCCGATGTCTCCGAGTACCACGGCGCGCCCGTTCGTCATGTACTCGAACGCAAAGCCCTTGATGTTGGCGCGGTCGGCGATGCCGCCGAGCTCGTCGGCCAGCGGCCCCGCCGGCTCGCCTCCGATCACCACGTCGGCGCCCGAGAGCCTGATGCAAAAGCGCGAGTCGGCCGACCCCTGCACGAAGAAGCGCCCTCGCTGCGCGCCGTACGCGAACGACTTTCCAACGGAACCGTTCACGCGCCGCCCGAGTCGGTTGCGGCCCTTCATGATCGCGATAGTGCCGCCGAACATGGTCTTGCCGACGCCGTCCTGGGCACCCCCTTCGACTCTGATGTCGATGCCCCACACGTTGAACGCGCCGAGCCCGGAGCCGCCGATCGAGCCGCCGTTGAAATGGAGGTCGGCGAGCGAGTCCATGGTGGACGGCGGGGCCCCTTCCGGACGGAAGATCCGCGCGCGTGACAACGCGCCTGCCAGCTCGGTGCCGAGCACACGGTCATTGGCGTCGACCGGCCGGGGATATTCGTGCGAGATGTGCCCAACCTCGGTCACGGTCGCGGTCGCCCCTCGGTCCCCGGCGATCGAGACCGCGCCTCCCCACACATCCTTGGCGAGCGCCGCCAGCTCGTGTGAGACCTGCTTTGGCTCCATCCGGATCGGCCGGGCGACGATCAGGCCGGCCTGCTCGCGCTCCTCCTCGGCGCTCACCGGCATGTCGATCGGCTCGAGGTCGAGCATCTCCTCGAGCGGCTTGATCATCTCGGTGAGGTCGATCGAATCCTTCGCGCGCGCCTGCACGAGCAGGTCGCTGCGGCCCACGAGATCCTGCGCCCGCTCGTACCCGAGCGATGCGACCACCTGGCGCACTTCCTCGCCCATGTCGCCGAAGAACCGCGAGCAGCTCTCCACGGCGCGGTCGAACTCCTGCGGCGTGAACTTCTTGAGCCCCTTGTACTCGGCCTCCTCCAGCGACTCGATCTGGGTGGCGATGCCGACGTGGCAGGTGTCGAGCTGGCATCCGCGACAGATCGTGCAGCCGATGGAGACCATCGCGAGCGTCCCGAACGCGACCCGGTTGGCACCCAAGCAGTGCAGCTTCACGATGTCCCAGCCGTGCCGGTAGCCGCCGTCCGCCCAGATCTCCACACGGTTGCGGATACCGGTCTCGAGCAGCGCCAGGTGCACGGCGCGGGTACCGATGTCCGACGGCAGCCCGACGTGCCGGAGCGCGTGCTGACGCGCCGCACCGGTGCCGCCCTCGAAGCCGGACAGCGTGATGATGTCGGCGCCCGCCTTCGCGATCCCGACGCCGATCGTGCCGATGTTCGGCACCACCGGCACCTTCACCGACACCCGCACGTCGGGGTTCGCGGTCTTCAGCTCGTCGATCAGCTCTGCGAGGTCCTCGATCGAATAGAGGTCGTGGTTGTTCGAGGGGGAGATGAGGTCGGTCCCGGGGGAGGCGTTACGCGCGGCGGCAACCTTCTCCGACACCTTCTTGGCGGGCAGGTGCCCACCCTCGCCCGGCTTCGCGCCCTGGCCGATCTTGATCTCGACCAGGTAGGACGAGTTCAGCATCTCGGAGGTGACGCCGAACCGCCCCGAGGCCACCTGCTGGCCGCGCCACAGCGGGTACTTGCCGTACATGTCGCGGATCTCGCCGCCCTCGCCGTTGACGCACACGATGTTGATCTGCTTGGCCGCCTCGGGGTACGCGCGGAAAGCGGTCTCGCCCTGTGAGCCGAACGACATCGAGCTGATCACGATCGGATACGAGTGGCGACCGACGCCCGGATCGACCTGCGAAGGATCGATCGGCTCTCGGTCAGAGCGCAGGTCGAGGATGTGCCGCATCGAGATCGGCTGTTCGCGCTCCTGCTCGCGGACCTTGAGCGAGTACTCCTCGAAGCCGGAGCTGCCGTTCGCGGCCGCGATCGCCGCCTTGTAGACCTTCGGGTAGAACCGGAATGTCTTGGCGGGCTTGTCCTCCTCCTGGCCCGCGAGGATCCGCTGGCGCACTGCCGCCTCCACGTCGAGCTCCGCGAACCCGATGCCTGCCGACTGGGAGCCGTAGTAGGCAGGCGCCTCGAACACCTCGGCGACCTCGGGCTTCACGCCGATCGAGGAGAACTGCCGCGCGTAGCCACGCACCTCGTGGATCCCGATCGTGGAGATCACCTTCTCGATGCCCTTGCGTAGCGCCGAGCAGATGTTCGAGATGTCTCCTTCGTAGTCGTCGACGCAGATCACCTCGATCATCACGTACGGACACACCCCGTCCGCGCCCAGCCCGAGCGCCATGCAGACGTCGTGCACGTTGCGGATCGCGCCCGACCGCAGGATGAGCGCTGTCCGGCGGCGCAGGTTCTTCTCCTCGGGCCCGACGCGGTAGCGGCGCAGCGCACCGTCGATCGCCGAGAGCACCAGGTGCGGATCGAGGAAGGGCCGCTCACCCTCGTAGGCGGTACGGTCCGAAAGCACGAGCAGCTCGGCGCCGTCCAGGACCTTCTTTGCGGCTTCGTACTTGAGCCGCTCCAGCGCCCCCTCGGTGGTCTCGGTCTCGAGGCACGAGATGTCGATCACGCCGCCGCGCCCGCGGAAGCACTCCCAGAGATCCTCCAGCAGATAGGTCTTGTGCTCCCTGGCAACTCGCCTGTAGACCGAGTCCGACAAGGGCGCCATGTCGTCGTGGCCGCCGAGGATGATCGGGAACGCGGTCTCGATCGTGCCCGGCTCGTGATCGGGGTGGTCCATCGACGGGCGCGGCCCGAACACCGAGCGGCATGAGAAGTGCTCGATCTCGCGCTCCCGGTCGATCGCCGGGTTGGTCACCACCGCGACCGTCTCCTTGAAGTAGTCGGCCAGGTTTTGACGCTCCGGCGAGAGCGCGGCGAGCGGACCGTCATATCCGAGTGACCCGATCGGCTCGGCGCCGTTGGAGGCCATCTGCTGGACGAGTTTGACGTCCTCGCGCTGCCACCCCATGCCCGCCAGCACCTTGTCCTCGACCTTGACCGGCTCGGACGGCCCAGCGGCCGCGTAGCCCGGGATCTCGGCGCCCTCGAGCGGGCCACCGGTCGGGATCGCCTGCTCGAAGCCGGCCACTTCCTCGGCCCCGGTCCGGTCCAGCCACCTGCGGCGGACCAGACGCTGCATCTCCTGATGGTCGTAGAGGCGGGCGCTCTGGTCACGCTTGATGCGCACCATCACCTTCTCGCCGGGGGAGAGCGGCTTCGGCTCCCCGGTCATGTCCGCCACCGACACGACGCCCGGCTCGGAGGTGAACACGTATGCATCGTGGGCCTCGATCTGCCACAGCGGCCGCAGGCCGAGGGCGTCGACGCTGAACACCAGCTCGTCGCCGTAACGGGCAATCAGCGCGATCGGCCCCTGCGCGAACGGCCCCATCGCCTGGCGCAGGTACATGTAGAAGCCGCGCAGGTCTTCCGGGAACTCGCGGATCTCGTTCACGATCGGCGGCACCGTCATCTCCATCGCCTCCGGCAGCGACAGCCCGCGGCGGTGGATCAGCGTCTCGATCGTGCGGTTCAGGTCCTGTGAGTCGGAGGAGTCGTCACGGATCGGCGCGCCCAGCATGCGCGCCTCCGAGCGCAGCGCCGCGATCGTGTTGATCTCGCCGTTGTGTCCGAGCACCGAGAAGGGCTGGACGCGCATGAAGGACGGCCACGTGTTGGTCGAGTAGCGGTTGTGCCCGAGCAGCGCCGCGGTCTCCGTGCGAGGGTCGTTGAGGTCGTTGAAGTAGCGCTCGAGCACCTTCGGCGCACCCATCACCTTGTACACCGCGGTCTCCGCGGCGAACGAGGCTATGTGCACGTCGAGCTCGCTCTCGAGCTCGATCGCCGCATCGAAGAGGCTGCGATCCCGCGCGGACGCGTCCGGCACGAGCACCGCCAGCTGCCAGAAGTGCGGCTCCTCCTCGCGCGCGGTCGGGCCAAGCGCGGTGCTGTCGACGCGGTCGAGGCGCTCGGCCAATACGCGCAGCCCGCTGCGGTTCAGGATCTGGCGGGCGTCCCGCGTGACCTTCGCCATGTCGGCCTTGCGGGACACGAATATATGAGCGATCGCGAAGGC